>Ga0209566_100285_pt1 | contig 46582 bp, 30 predicted proteins | sample Araplavi_mTSA_r2_2_FD_184287 | JGI IMG/M metagenome (GOLD analysis project Ga0209566, IMG submission 184287) | Arabidopsis root microbial communities from North Carolina, USA - plate scrape CL_Cvi_mTSA_r2 (SPAdes) (version 2) | ecosystem: Host-associated > Plants > Roots > Endosphere | place...
GATCCGGATGCCGACATCGCATCCGTCCGCCACGATGTTGGCCAGGCTGTCGTCCATGACCAGCTCGAGGCCGAGCGCGGAAAGACGCGTGCCGCACTCCTCCAGATGCGGCTCGATCAGGATCGAGGCCGCGACGCGGGCGGCCAAGACCAGACGCGCCAGACCTGTGCCGTCGGCTACGACTACCGACGTGGACGGAGCCCGAACACGTCGCCTCCGGCACGCGCCCGACCGCGCCCGTGCCGATCGCCCGGCCGTTCCCCGTCCCGGTCTACTCGACGTTGTCCGACACGTCCGTCATCCGGATCATGTGCGGCTTCACACCGTCGTCGTCATCGGCAGGCACGGCCTCCTTCGGATGAATCAGCGCTTCGAGCCGCGCCTTCGTCGCGACGAACGCCGGCGAATTGACCTGCGAATAATCGCGCGGCCGTGGCACCGGCACCTCGATCAACTCCTGCACCGCGCCCGGATTCGCCTTGAGGACGAGAATGCGATCCGCCAGGAAAATCGCCTCGTCGAGATCGTGCGTGATGAACAGGATCGTCACGTCGATATTGCGCCAGATGTCGAGCAGATGCGTCTGCATCCGCGCACGCGTCTGCGCGTCGAGCGCACCGAACGGCTCGTCCATCAGCAGGATGCGCGGGCGGTTCGCCAGCGCACGGGCGATCGCCACGCGCTGCTTCATCCCGCCGGACAACTGGTGCGGATACACGTCGGCGAAACGCGTCAGCCCGACGAGATCGAGCCACTGCAGCGCTTCGCGTTCGGCCTCGCCGCTGCTGCTCCCGTTCATCCGGAGACCGAACATCACGTTCTTCTTCACGGTGAGCCACGGAAACAGCGTATAGCCCTGGAACACCATCCCGCGATCGGCGCCCGGCCCCTGCACGGGCTTGCCGTCCAGCAGCACTTCGCCGCTTGTCTGCGCTTCGAGCCCCGCCAGGATGCGGATCAGCGTCGACTTGCCGCAACCGGACGGGCCGATCACGCACACGAATTCGCGGCGGTGCGTACGGAAGCTGATGTCGTCGAGCGCGACGCACTCGCCCTGCGGCGTCGCGAAGCGCTTGCCGACGTGGCGCACGTCGAGTATCACGTCGCGGGTTTTCAGTCGTGCGAAGCGCTCGCGCACCGCGTCGGACTGCATCAGGTACTCGGGAACGGCTTGCGGATTCTGCATGATGCCCTCTGCGGAAATCGGTTGACGGTTGCGAATCAAAGGGCATCACGCTTTCAGCGTGCGGTCCCACGGAAACAGCTTGCGGCCGAGCACCCCGAGCACGATGTCGGTCCCGAGGCCGATGACCCCGATCATCAGGATCGCCGCATACACGTTGTCGAAATGCTGGTAGCGCGCCTGCTGGCTGATGTACCACGTGATGCCCGAACTGGTGCCGACGAGTTCGGCAACGATCAGGTAAGTCCACGCCCAGCCGAGCAGGATCCGCTGGTCGCGATACAGGTCCGGCAGCACACCGGGAATCACGACGTGGGTGAGCAGCTTGAGCTTCTTCGTGCCGAGCGTCATCGCGGCCTCGAACAGCCCGTATTCGAGCTTGCGTGTCGTGTTCGCGATGATCAGCACCTGCTGGAACAGCGTCCCGATCACGATGATCGCGATCTTCGGTGCGTCGTAGATGCCCAGGATCGCGACCATCAGCGCGCCGAAGGCCGGCGCGGGCAGGTAGCGGAAGAACTCCAGGAACGGCTCCTGTAGTCTCGCGAGCGCGCTGAAGGTGCCGCAGACGATGCCGAGCGGCACACCGATCGCGGACGAGATCACGAAGCCCCAGAAAATGATCCGGATGCTGTGCCACAGGCTCTCGTGCAGCCATACGCCGTCGCGGGATGCGGGCGGGGTCGTGAATGCGGTGTAGAACGCGCGCAACACCTGATGCGGCGCGGGCAGGTAGACCGGATTCGCGCGCACGCCCTCCGGCACGGCCGCATGCATCTCCCGTGCATGCGCGAGCTCGTCGTCGAAGACGTCGCGATCGATCTGCATGCCGGTCTGGAAATAGTCGACGCTTCCCGGATTCGTGATGCGCATCTGCGGATGCCAGACGAACGGCACATAGCTGATCAGGCACCAGACGGCGAACGGCAGCAGGAAGGACGCCAGGCCGAGCGTCCATTTGCCGCGCGTCGTCAGTTCGCGGCGCACGGCCAGCCATCCGGTCGTGTTGCGGGTCATTGACATGGGGATCTCCGTATCGTTTCGGGTACCGGTCGCGCAGCGCCCGTGGCATCGCGCGACCGGACGTTCATTGCGAGGCGCTGCCCGCGGCGTGGGCGCGGTAAGCCCGCCAGCCGCCGAAGCGCGTGATGTCCGTCGCCTCGTCGAGCGCCGCGCTTTCGCACAGGAAGCCCTGCACGCGCGACCCGTCGGCGAGCGTCAGCGTGCCGATGCCGAGCGGCGCCGCAATGCCCGCGACGAAGCTGCCGTACGCGTCGACCGGCATCTCCCAGATCTCGACCGCGATCGGCGCACCGCCGTCCGGCACGCGCACGAGCCCCGGCTTGGCGACGCTGCCGCCGGATGCCGCGCCGGACAGCGCGTAGAGACGGTACGTGGCCGCCGTCGTCGTCGCCGCGACGAAACGCGCGCGTCGCTGCGTGAGCTGCCCGTTCAACGGCTCGCCTCGCAGATGCGCACCGACGACGGCCACGCGCACGACGCCGGTGGATTCCGTCGGCGCCGCATCCGCCGTTGCAGCGCCCCCGGGCTCACGGGCAGCCTGATCGCCGTCGCCCCACGCCTGGGCGAGATCGAGCAGCCGCGCATCGTCGTGCGCGCGGCCGACGAACGTGATCCCGAACGGCAACCCTGCGTGCGCCCCGGTCTTGCAGACGCCCGCAGGCACCGCGATCGCCGACAGGTCGAGCAGGTTGACGAAGTTCGTGTAGTAGCCGAAGCGCGAATTGATGCCGATCGGATCGGCTTCTAGCGCGTCCACGGTCGCGGTCGTGGCCGAGGTCGGCATCACGATCGCGTCGAGCCCGGCCCATGCGCGGCCCGCCTCGATGCGCAGCGTCGCGAGCCGGTCGAACGCGGCGAACGCGTCGGCCGCGCTGAAGCGCGACGCGCCGCCGACGATCATGCGAATCACCGGATGGAGCGCATCGGGCTCCCGCGCGGCGAATGCGCCGAGTGCGGCAAGCCGCTCGGCAACCCACGGGCCCTCGTAGAGCAGCCGCGCGGCGGCCAGGAACGGGCTGAAATCGATCTCGACGATCCGCGCGCCCGTCGCCCGCAAGCGTTCGAGCGCCGCTTCCCAGGCCGCGCGATACGATTCGTCGCCGAAGAATTCGAGCTGATCGGCACGCGGTACGCCGAAACCCCACTGGCCGAGCGAACGCCCCCGGTCGACATCCGGCAGCGGCTGCCATGCGCGCCCATAGGGATCACCTTCCGTCACGCCCTGCGCGACGGCGAACACCGACCGTGCGTCGGCCGGCGAGTGCGCGAACACCGACACGCAATCGAGCGACCGGCAAGCCGGCACGACGCCGAGCGTACTCAGCACGCCGCGGGTCGGCTTGAGTCCGACGAGCCCGTGAAACGCTGCCGGCACGCGCCCGGAACCGGCCGTGTCGGTACCCAGCGAGAACGCCGCGACGCCGAGCGCGACCGCCACCGCCGACCCGGAACTCGACCCGCCCGACGCATAGCGCGGATCGAGCGCATTGCGGCACGCGCCGTACGGCGAGCGCTGCCCCGACAGCCCGGTCGCGAACTGGTCGAGATTGGTCTTGCCGACCGGAATCGCGCCGGCCGCGATCAATCGCTCGACGACGGGCGCGCTGCGATCCGGCGTGTACGAATAGGCCGGACAGGCCGCCGTCGTCGGAATGCCGGCGAGGTCGATGTTGTCCTTGATCGCGAACGGCACGCCGTAGAGCGGCAGCGACGCGATGTCGCGTCCGGCCAGCGCGTCGGCGTAGGTCGTCATCTCGGCGTGCGTCAGCGGCCGGATCCACGCATGATGCGGATCGCCCGCGTCGAAATGCGCGGCGATCGCGTCGACGAGCGCGTGCGGCGTCAGGGTGCCCGCCTCGTAGCACGCACGCAGCGCGGCGATCGAGCCCGGCCCGGGCAGCGGCGAACGTTGTGTCGTGCTCATGCCACCTCCTCGGCGGCGCCGGTCTTCTGCACCATCAGCCGCTGGCCGGCCACGACCGCCGCGCCCGGCGCGCAATCGATTGTCTCGATCGTGCCGTCTTCCATTGCCGTCACCGCCACCTCCATCTTCATCGATTCGACGATCGCGACGACCTGCCCTTCGGTCACGCGCTCGCCGGGTTCGACCAGCACCTTCCACACGCTGCCCGACACGTCCGCGGCAATCGCGCGCTGCGTATCGTCGAGCGCGGCCGTTTCCCGCGCCGCCTGCGCGTCGCCCTGCTCCGCTTCGCCGACGTACTCCGCGTGCCCGGCCGCCCGCCACCGCTCGCGCTCGGCTTCGAACGCGGTTTGCTGCGCGGCCTTGAACGTCGCGATCGACTCCGCCTCGTCGCGCAGGAAGCGGTTGTACGCGCCCAGGTCGAACACGGATTCCTCGATCTTCAGCGACGCGCGGCCCGCGATGAAATCCGCGCGCAACGCAGCCAGCTCGGCCTCGCTGACTTCGTAGAAGCGGATCTCGTCGAAGAAGCGCAGCAGCCACGGCTTGCCGGCTTCGAACTCCCGCGTGGTGCGGTGACGGTTCCACATCTGGACGGTACGACCGACGAACTGGTAGCCGCCGGGCCCTTCCATGCCGTACACGCACAGATACGCGCCGCCGATACCGACCGCGTTCTCGGGTGTCCAGGTACGCGCGGGGTTGTATTTGGTCGTCACGAGCCGGTGCCGCGGATCGATCGGCGTCGCGACCGGCGCACCGAGGTAGACATCGCCGAGCCCCATCACCAGATAACGCGCGTCGAACACGATGCGCTTCACGTCGTCGATGCTCGCCAGCCCGTTGATCCGCCGGATGAACTCGATATTGCTCGGACACCACGGCGCATCGGGCCGCACCGATTGCATGTAGCGCTCGATCGCGATGCGCGTCGACGGGTCGTCCCACGACAGCGGCAAGTGCACGATGCGGTTCGGCACGCGCATGTCGGCCACGTCGGAGAGTTCCCGCTCCGCAGTCTGCAGATGCGCGAGCAGTACATCGAGCGGCAGCACGCGTGCATCGAACTGCACCTGAAGCGAGCGGATGCCCGGCGTCAGGTCGAGCATGCCGGGCAACCGGTGCGCGTCGAGCCAGCACATGAGGGCGTGCACGCGAAAGCGCAGGTTCAGGTCGAGCACGAGCGGCCCGTATTCGACCAGCACGTTGCGGTCGCCCGAGCGCCGGTAGACGACACCGATGCCGCCGCCCGCCGACGGATCGCGATGCAGCACGCATTCGCCGGGCGTGGCGGAGGCAGCAGTGGCGACGTCGCGCGTCGGTTGCGCGACCGCAGCAGCCGGCTTCCCGGCCGACGCGGCCGCGCGCACGAACTGCACCGTATCGCCCGGGCGCAACTGGCCGAGCTTCCACAGCTCGTCGCGCACGACCGTCACCGGGCACACGAAGCCGCCGAGGCTCGGGCCGTCCGGGCCGAGGATCACCGGCATGTCGCCGGTGAAATCGACCGCGCCGATCGCATACGCGTTGTCGTGGATGTTCGACGGATGCAGGCCGGCCTCGCCGCCGTCCGCGCGTGCCCATTGCGGTTTCGGTCCGAGCAGCCGGACGCCGGTGCGGCTCGAGTTGTAGTGGACCGTCCACTGCGTGCCGTAGAGCATCGCGATGTCATCCGGCGTGAAGAAATCCGGCGCGCCGTGCGGCCCGTCCAGCACACCGAGCGTCCACGCATGCGTCAAGGCGGGAATGTCGTCTTCGGCCAGCGTCGCGCCGGCGTCGCCGCGCCCCGCGTCCGCGTGCAGATGCAGCACGTCGCCCTTGCGCAGCGCGCGCCCCGCGTGACCGCCGAACTGGCCGAGCGTGAAGGTGGCCTTGCTGCCGAGATAGTCGGGCACCTGCAGCCCGCCTTTCACGGCCAGGCACGCGCGCACGCCCGCGCCCGTCACGCCGCCGAGCTTCAGTACCGCGCCCGGTCGAGCGCGCAGCACCTGCCAGAACGGCGCGGGCTCGCCGTCGAGCGTTGCCGCGAGCGGCGCACCGCCGAGCACGAACAGCGTCGCGGTGTTGAAGCGCAGCGTCGCGCCGACCATCGTGAATTCCAGCCCGGCCGCGTCGCGTGCGTTGCCGAGCAGCGCGTTGGCGAGATCGAACGCGCGATCGTCCATCGGACCGGACGGCGGCACGCCGACGCTCCAGTAACCGACGCGCCCGGGCGCCTGCTGCACGGTGGTCTGCACGCCGCCGTCGAGCACGTCGATCGTGTGCGGCGCGAATGCGAAGCGCGACAGGAACGCCGTCGTCGGCGCGCCGCGCGCGAACGTGTCCGAGCCGGCAATCGCGCGCAGGTAGTCGAGGTTGGTTTCGATCCCGTACAGCTCGGTCCGCGCCAGCGCGGCCTGCAGTGCCGCCAGCGCGTCGCGGCGCGTATCGCCGCGCACGATCAGCTTCGCGAGCAGCGGATCGTAATGCGCGCTGACCTCGGTGCCCGCGTCGATCCAGCCGTCGACGCGCACGTCGTCCGGAAAGGCGACATGCGTGAGCACGCCGGCACTCGGCTGGAACTGCTTGTGCGGATCTTCCGCATAGAGCCGCACCTGGATGCTCGCGCCGCGCGGCGCGACGGCGAGCGTGTCGAGCGGCGGCAGGTCGCCTTCGGCCTGCAGGATCATCCATTCCACGAGATCGATGCCGGTGACCGCTTCGGTCACGCAATGTTCGACCTGCAACCGCGTGTTCACTTCCAGGAAATAGAACCGGCGCGCGTTCGCGTCGAACACGAACTCGACCGTGCCGGCCGACGCGTAGCCGACCGCGCGGGCGAGCCGCACCGCGCTCGCGTGCAGCGTGTCGCGCTCGGCATCGGTCAGGTCCGGCGCGGGTGTCTCCTCGATCACCTTCTGGTTACGGCGCTGCACGGAGCAATCGCGTTCGCCGAGCGCGATCGCGCCGCCGCGGCCATCACCGAAGATCTGCACTTCGATATGCCGCGCGTGCTCGACGAATTTCTCGAGATACACGCCCGCATGCGCGAAGTTCGCGTTGCCGAGCCGCACGACGGATTCGAAGGCCGCCTCGAGCTGCGCGGCGTCACGGCACAACGACATGCCGATCCCGCCACCGCCGGCCGTACTCTTCAGCATCACCGGATAGCCGATCGCACCGGCTTCGGCGAGCGCCGTCGCCACGTCGTCGAGCAGGCCCGTGCCCGGCAGCAGCGCGACACCCTGTGCGGCCGCGAGCGCGCGCGCGGTGTGCTTGAGGCCGAACGCGCGCATCTGGTCGCCGCGCGGCCCGATGAAGCGCACGCCGGCCGCTTCGCATGCATCGGCGAAACCGGCATGCTCGGACAGGAAGCCGTAGCCGGGATGCACGGCCTGCGCGCCCGTCTCGCGCGCGGCTGCGAGGATCGCCGCGACGTTCAGGTAGCTCTCCGCCGCCGGCGCGGGGCCGACCCGCACGGCTTCGTCGGCGAGCGTCACGTGACGCGCGTCGCGGTCGGCGTCCGAGTAGATCGCGACCGACGCGATGCCGAGCCGCTTCAGCGTCCGGATCACGCGGCACGCGATTTCGCCGCGGTTCGCAACGAGGACTTTGGCGAATCTCATTCGGCCTCCCACACGGTGAGACGCACGGGCGTCGGGTTGTAGCCGTTGCACGGGTTGTTCAGCTGCGGGCAGTTCGAGATCAGCACGGTGATGTCCATCTCCGCGCGCATCTCGACGTACTTGCCGGGCGCGGAAATGCCGTCCTCGAACGTCAGCCCGCCGAGCGGCGTGACGGGTACGTTCATGAAGAAGTTGACGTTGCCGACGAGGTCGCGCTTGGTGAGCCGCGCGCCCGTGCCGCACGTGCAGTGCGCGATTGCATTGAGGAAGCTGTCGCGGCAGTTGTGCATGTGCCGCTTGTCGAGCGCATAGCGCACCGTGTTGCTCTCGGCCGCGCATGCGCCGCCGAGCGTGTCGTGACGCCCGCACGTATCGGCGACGATCGTCGCCATCGCGTTGCCCCGGCTCGACAGCAGCACGCTGCCGGCGCTCAGGTACAGGTTGCGCTGCGCGCGGATCGTGTCCTGTGCGCTGTAGCGCTCCTCGGGGTCGTCGGACCGGTAGAACAGCGTGTCGACGGCCTGGTTGCCCTCGAGGTCGAGGATGCGGAAGACCTGCCCGCGCTTCAGGTCGTGCAGCCACGGTTCGCCCGCGTTCAGCGTGATGTCGTGGATCGCGTCGCGCGGGTCGAGGCGGCTTTCGATGATCGGCATGGTGCGGCTCCTTACGCGAACAGGCGGTCGGTGTTGGTGAAGCCGCGCATGTTCTCGGCGCACGCGCGCCGGCACGGATCGTCTTCGGGTGCGGCGGCGTCCGCCGGATACGCGCGGTACGCGATCAGCTTCACCGGCTTCGGCGCATAGTCCGCACGCGGATCGAGCGGATGCGGCGCGGTCGAGAATGCCGCGAGCGTGTTCATCTCGAAGCGCAGGTCGACGGCACTGCCGGCCGTCGAATGGCCGGGGACGAAATCGAGCGTGCCGTCGTCCCTCGTCTCGAGCTTGCTGAAGAAATTGACGTTCGCGACGAGGTCGCGCGCCGACAGCCCGTACTTCGCGAGTTCGAGCACGAGGCTGTCGCGGCCGTTGCGGATCATCGCGTTGCGATCGGCCTGGTACGTCGTCGTGCCGTACTTGTGTGCGAACAGGCGCGCATCGCCGACGCCGCCGAGCGGGTCGTGCCAGCCGAGCGTGTCGGCCGTGATCGACGCGATCACGCGCCCCATGTCCGTGTACAGCGCATGGCCGCGCGTGAGATGCGCGGTGTGCTGCGCCTTCAGCGTATCGGCCATGTTGTAGCGTTCGAGCGGGTCTTCCTGGCGATGAAATACGGCGGACAGGTTCGCGCCGCCTTCGACATCGACGATGCGCAGCGCGAGGCCGCGGCGCAGGATGCCGGACCAGTGGGTGCCGGCGGGAATCAGCGTTTCCCACGCGACGTGCGGTAGTGGGGCGAGGACGGCTTGGGGGCTCGGCGACATGGCGGCTCCGTGGTCGGTTGGATAAAAGGCGTGAGAGGGCGACCGAACGACATCGCGACCTCCCGGGCTTTTATCCCTCCGTGGAGCCTCGCCGCTGCCTCGTATCGAGGCGAAGGCAAGACCGGATTGCTCTCGGACCAGGCATCGTGCGGCGCGAACGCCGCATGACCGGAACCCTAGCGATCCTGAAGATGATGCAAATTGCTTCGCACCTCTCGGGCAACGATCAAGCGAGTTGCGTGCCAGCCACGACGAAACGGCCGCACAACGCGGTGCGGCGGCCCGCGCGTGCGCCGCGTGCACGACATGGCGGCGGCCCCGTGCCCTCGCGGCGGGCGTGCCGCGCACCAGGCGAACGCGATCCCGCACCGGCGCAGTGCGTGTCGCATGCGCATGCACGGCACGATCCGCAGTGGCATGGGCATTGCATCGATGGCGGCACCTACACTCGACATCCAACCGCTCATGAACAAGCTCGACCTGCTCCGGCGCGCGCTGACAGCCCTCTTCTCCGCCCGCTTCATCGAACTGCAACGCGCCGCGCGCCGCCGCTGAGCCGCCCTCGTCGCACGTCGTTGGCACGGTTCTCGCTCGGCATGACGCCGAGAGGTGCGGCGGCGTCGCATCTTAGGGATGCTAGGGTTCCGGTTCATCGAACGTCTGGTCCGAGAGCAGCCCGGCACGGGTTCGTCCGATCGCGAGAGCGGACGCGCACGCGCTACACGGCGGGACAAAAGCCCGGGAGACTGGCGATGGCAACGGCCATCGCGCCTCTCCGTGGCCGCTTCGTTCGTTCCGCATCCGCAGGAACCGGCTACGCAGCCGGACCGTGCTCCTGCACGGTCCGTATCGACGATCCCGATCCCGGTCTCCTGGAGAAACACGATGACCCGTCCCGCCTCGGCACTCCGCCGCCTGCTGTCCTTCCGTTCCGCCCGTCGTGCATTGGGTGCTGCCGCCACGGCTGCGGCGCTGCTCGCGGCGCCCGCCGTTCACGCGGCGGCGCCGCTGAAGATCGGCTACAGCGACTGGCCCGGCTGGGTCGCGTTCCAGGTCGCGCTCGACAAGGGCTGGTTCAAGGAGGCCGGCGTGGACGTCGATTTCGAATGGTTCGATTACTCGGCGTCGCTCGACGCGTTTTCCGCGGGCAAGCTCGACGCGGTCGCGGCAACCAACGGCGATGCGCTCGTGACGGGCGCATCCGGCGCGAAGAACGTGATGATCCTGCTGACCGACTATTCCGCCGGTAACGACATGATCATCGCGAAGCCGCCGCTGCGCAGCGTCGAGGGGCTGAAGGGCAAGAAGGTCGGCGTCGAACTCGGCCTCGTCGATCACCTGTTGCTCGAAACCGCGCTGCAAAAGCACGGATTGAAGGATGGCGACGTGACGCTGGTCAATGCGAAGACCAACGAACTGCCGCAGGTGCTCGGCTCGTCGACCGATGTCGCCGCCGTCGCCGCATGGCAGCCGAACGCGAACGAGGCGTTGAAGCGCGCGCCGGGCGCACGCGCGATCTTCACGTCGGCCGACGCGCCGGGGCTGATCTACGACGCGATCACGGTCGCGCCCGCGAGCCTCGCCGCGCGCCGGGCCGACTGGGCCAAGGTGATCAAGGTCTGGTACCGCTGCGTCGCGTACATCAACGACCCGAAGACGCAGGCTGATGCGGTCAGGATCATGTCCGCGCGCGTCGGGCTCACGCCGGAGCAATACCTCCCGCTGCTGAAAGGCACGCACCTGCTCGACGAAGCCGCCGCGAAGCGTGCGTTCCGCAAGGGCGACGGTCTCGATTCGATCTATGGCTCGACGCGCAACGCGAATGCGTTCAACGTGCGCAACGGCGTGTACAAGCAGTCGCAGAATATCGATGCGTATATCGATCCGCGATTCGGGATGTCGAACTGACCGTTGCGTGCGGTCGGACCTTTGACGGCGCTGTCAGGCTGGCGAGGCGCCTCCCCGATTCATCGAGCACGGGGAGGCGCATTTTCGAGGATGTCGAGGCAGGCGTCACCAGTCAGCGGTGCTTGCGCAGCTGATCGCGTGCTTCACCGGTCGCGTGTTCGGCAATCCGAAGATGATCGACGATTCGATCGGGATCCCGTGACGTTTACCGTCACGAAATCCCCCTTTCCCAAGCCCGCCTCTTTTCCATCATTTCGCTCATTCTCCTCGATCGTTTCTCAAACAAAAATTGATTGATTTGGCGAAACCGCATTCGCATACTGCGCAAGCTTCGTTCGCAATGCGTTGTCGTTGTCCTGAATCGGTCCCGACGCGCTGTGCCAGCGGCAAGCGGGATCGATATCGCGCGGTTTCCACTCTCTCGATGGAGAAACGTCATGGGCGTTACCGTCATTCCCCGGCTGCTCGGCCTGAAGGACGAGAAGAAGATTGCCACCACCGTTGGTGAAGCCCGGTTGAGCGGGATCAACTACCGGCATCCCGATTCCGCGCTGGTGTCCTATCCGGTCGCCGCCGCCGCGCCGTTGGGTACGCTGCCCGCCGGCAACTACAGGATCGCCATCGTCGGCGGCGGAGCAGGCGGCATCGCCGCACTCTACGAACTGGGCCGGCTCGCGGCGACGCTGCCGGCAGGAAGCGGCATCGACGTGCAGATCTACGAAGCCGATCCCGATTCGTTTCTTCATGACCGCCCGGGAATCAAGGCGATCAAGGTACGCGGGCTGAAGGCCGGAAGAGTGTCGGCGGCGCTCGTTCACAACGGCGATCCCGCCGGCGGCGACACCATTTACGAAGTAGGCGCGATGCGCTTTCCGGAAATCGCCGGATTGACCTGGCATTATGCGTCCGCCGCATTCGGGGACGCGGCACCGATCAAGGTATTTCCGAATCCGGGCAAGGTGCCGACCGAATTCGTGTTCGGCAATCGGGTCGATCGTTATGTCGGGAGCGATCCGAAAGACTGGGAAGATCCGGATTCGCCGACGTTGAAGGTACTGGGTGTCGTCGCCGGCGGGCTGGCGGGCAACCCGCAAGGCGAGAATGTCGCGATGTATCCGATCGCCAATGTGGATCCGGCCAAGATCGCGGCGATCCTGAATGCGGCTACGCCGCCGGCCGATGCCCTCGAGCGGATTCAGACGAAGTACTGGCCCGAGTTCATCGCGCAATACGATGGCCTGACGCTCGGTGCGGCCGTCCGCGAGATCGTGACGGTTGCGTTCGAAAAGGGAACGCTGCCGCCGGTCGACGGTGTGCTCGACGTCGATGAATCGATCAGCTACTACGTCGAACTGTTCGGCCGCTTCGGCTTCGGCACCGGCGGCTTCAAGCCGCTGTACAACATCTCGCTGGTCGAGATGATGCGGCTGATCCTCTGGGACTATTCGAACGAATACACGCTGCCGGTCACGGAAAACGTCGAGTTCATCCGGAATCTGTTCCTCAAGGCCCAGGACGTCGGCGCCGGCAAGCTGGTCGTCCAGGTTCGTCAGGAACGCGTCGCGAACGCCTGTCATTCCGGCACTGCGTCGGCGCGCGCACAACTGCTGTCATACGACAGCCATAACGCCGTCCATTCCGAAGCCTACGATTTCGTGATCCTCGCCGTCCCGCACGATCAGTTGACGCCGATCGTCAGCCGCAGCGGCTTCGAACATGCCGCCAGCCAGAATCTGGGGGACGCGGGCCTGGGCCTCGAAACGCATACGTACAACCAGGTCTATCCGCCGCTGCTGCTGAGCGATAGCAGCGCCGCCGCGAACGCCCGGATCGTCACGGCGATCGGCCAGCTTCACATGGCGCGCTCGTCGAAGGTGTTCGCCACCGTCAAGACCGCCGCGCTCGACCAGCCGTGGGTCCCGCAATGGCGCGGCGAACCGATCAAGGCCGTCGTCTCCGACAGCGGCCTCGCGGCGAGCTACGTGGTACCGAGCCCCATCGTCGAATACGGCCAGGCGCCCGAGTATTCGAGCCTGCTCGCCAGCTACACGTGGGAGGACGATTCGACCCGGCTTCAGCACGATTTCGGGTTGTATCCGCAAAACCCGGCAACCGAGACCGGTACGGCGGACGGGATGTACCGGACGATGGTGAATCGCGCGTATCGGTACGTGAAGTATGCGGGCGCGTCGAACGCACAACCGTGGTGGTTCTATCGGCTGCTCGCGGAAGCACGCACAGCGGACCGCTTTGTCTTCGACTGGACGACCAACAAGACGGCCGGCGGCTTCAAGCTCGACATGACGGGCGACCATCACCAGAGCAACCTGTGCTTCCGGTATCACACGCATGCGCTCGCCGCGTCGCTCGACAACCGCTTCTTCATTGCCAGCGACAGCTACAGCCACCTCGGCGGCTGGCTCGAAGGCGCGTTCATGAGCGCACTGAATGCGGTGGCGGGCCTGATCGTGCGCGCCAATCGCGGCGACGTGAGCGCGCTGTCCACTGAAGCACGTCCGCTCGTGATCGGTCTGCGGCCCGTCGTGAAGGTCCCCGCAGCGGAGCTGGCCACTAGCCAGTAATTCGCGAACGAAGAGACGCGCGCATCGCGCGTCATCATGCGCCCGCCGTCCGGCGGGCGCGTTTCACATCGATCGAAACAGGGGCGCGCGGCCGGACGGCGGAATCGATGTATCCGGATTAACGCTCGCTCACCTTCACGCGCGGCAGCCATTCCGCCTCGGCACCCTGCGTGCCTTTCAATTGGGCGGGAATCGCGTCTTGCACTTGCGCGTCGTAGCGGCGTACCGCCTCGGTGTCGAGATGACGGCCGTCGAACGTCGACTGGCGACGGGTAATCATGTTGATGCGAAGGCGTTTTGCCGCCATGGTCGGTCTTCCTTGAAAAATCGGCACCCCGCCGACTGGCGAAGTGCAATAGATGTACGTGAGAAAGATGTCGCCGAGATGACGTGATGTGAAACGCACGTCTCCCGCCATCCTACGGCGGCTGCGCATGCACCGCAATGACCTCGAGCAAGCATCGCAGTTCACTTCTCCGCGATCCGCTTGCCGTCCGGCTTGATGGGTCGTTTCAAAGAAGGCACTCGAGGCGCGCCGCACGATCGACACGCTCCGCACTAGGTGCGGCGTCGAGGTACAACAGGTCGAAGGCCTGCCGGACGTGACGCCGTTCGACTTCGACCGCATCTGACCTCGCAGGCCGGGCCGTGATCGGGCCGCCGTTATAATCGGTGCGACTCTACGGCGGCCGCGCGTGTCGGCTGCCGGCTGCACGCCGGGATGATTTCCCTTTCGGGCGCGACGCGCTCGATGATTTCTCTCTCCCCGAGCGTGAAGCGCCTTGCGCCATTCCACGCGCCTGCCACTCATGCTCGGCCGGGCAACGGATGGTGACTGCGCGAGTTGCTTCAAATATGACGGTTTCCCGTGCTGCCACCGGGTTCACGGGGATCCTCGACAAAAAGACAGAGGGCCTCGCCGATGCCGGTTTCCACTGATTTTGACCGCAATGCATTCAGGGCGTATCCGCTGGACGGCGCGCTGCTGCGCTTTCACCCCGCGACAGGAACGCACGTCCGGATCGAGAACGCGGCGACCCGCCACTTGCGGCGCCTCGCACCCCGAGTCGTGATGTTCGGGATAACGAATAAGTGCAATCTGTCTTGCGACTTCTGCTCGCGTGATGTGCAGCGCGACAGCGCCTGGTCCGTCCAGTCGGCCGCCGGTGTCCTTCGCGGCCTCGCCGCGGCAGGCACGCTGGAAGTCGCCTTCGGCGGCGGAGAGCCGTTCGCGTTCCGTGGATTCGCCGAGCTGATCGACATCCTCCATCACACCACGCCGCTTGCACTGAACGTCACGACCAATGGAACGCTGATCCGGCGCAACACGTTCGCGCCCTACGCGGGCCGCTTCGGCCAGGTCCGCGTCTCGCTCTACGACGACGTGCGCTGGCGCGACGCGGGCACGGTCCTGTCGGAATACGGGCAAAGGTGGGGCGCCAACCTGATCGTCGACGACGCCGTACTGCCGGGCCTCCCCGCCCTGCTGGCCGAACTGGCCGCGCTGGGTTGTCAGGATGTCTCGTTGCTGTCCTACATCGGCCCCGATTTGCGCAGGCACCTTTCGCCGAGGGGGCGCGCGCAGCTCGCGGCTATCGTGCAGGATTCGCCGATCGCATGCCGCCTGTCGGTGTGCTTCGGCGACGCGGTGCCCGTATCCAGATTGTTCGACGGAGCCGACGGCAGTGGCGACTGCGGTGCGGGGCTGGACTTCGTCTCCATCACGCCCGATCAGCGCATGCAGGGCTGTTCGTTCCAGGACGGCGGCCTGCCTGCCGCCAGTGCGGAGGACATCCTGCACGGGTGGCGCAACGCGCGTGCGCATCTCGAGCAGCCCAGTGCGCGGCGCGGTTGTGCACGTCGCGGCGCAGATGCCGGCCGAACCCGGTCAACGCCGCCGGTCAGCGTGTGGCAGGCATTCTCCGGCAACAACAGCGGTGAGTGCGTGATGGTCGCGAAATTCGAGACCATCGCGGACGCGGACGCCTACCTCGCACAACTGCTGCCGTCATGGGCGCCCGATGCCGAGTATTCGTCCGAGTGGAAGCGCCTGTTCAAGGAAGAAGCGGTCGCGGGGCCGGGCTTGTCGGGCGGAGGGTCGCCCCGCGAGCTGGCGGCGATCGGCCGCTCGGTGATCGCAACGGGATACGAGGCGGACGACCTGTTTCCGGAATTGCGTGCGCTGGCCTGGAAGAAAGGCGCATACGTGGTGCCCGGCGGCATCCACGCCCACGACGTGTTCCTGCTGGCCGCGGTGCGTGCGTCAGGCGCGGATGACGCACGCGATCTGGCCGCCCGGAAGCCCCATCCCGCCGCCAGGACCTGGCTGCATGGAGAGGTCGTCCTCGTCACGCTCGAACTGCAGGGGGATGGCGCGCCAGGTGAACTCGTCGAGATCCGGCAACTGCTCACCGACTATTGCGCCGGTCGCCCGCTCGCCGCGGAACTCGTGTTCGACGACATCGACGACGCGGCCATGCTGTCGGTCAAGAAGCGGCTCGGCGCGGAAATCGGTCGAACGCCAAGGCTTGCGCTGCATTTCGGCTCGCGTGAGGATTCCGGCGAGCGGGCGGTTCGATTCGCGCAAATGATCGCGGAAGGCCAGACCAACGTCGCCGGCACGTGTGTCCTGGTATCGGGAATCGAGCGGCGCAAGCGGCTCGCGGTGCTCGCCTATCGGCAAGGTGCGCATGTCGGCGCCATCGACGGCCCGGAAGTGCGCGTCAGCGCCTGTTTTTTCGTGCGTGATGTCACACCTCGGAAAGGCCGGCGCGCGGAACCCGGCGAGATCGATATCGGCCTGGTTCGCGAAGCGCTTCACCAGCGGTTTCCGGGCGGCGTTCGCATCGATGTCAAGGCGGGATATCGCCGGGGTATGGCCTTCGTGACCATCGTCACCGCGGACCCCGGATACGCTTTCGGTCAACTCGAGCAGCTTGCGGCGTCGTTCGATGCAAGGCTCAGCATCGGGGTGCACGAGGTCGATCCGCTGGCGTTTGCCGTTCGACGCGTGATCGCGGACGTGCATTCCTGACCCGCAACGCAACCCGCCGGGCGCGCGCAATCTTCTTCCCGGAATGCACGTTTTCGGCCTTCAATCGATCCGGGTATCGCGCAATCCGGCCGCGTCGCCGTCGCTCACGCCCGCCTGCCCGTCGACTGCGCAGCCAGCGCGGCCCGCTCGATCCAGCGAATGGCCGGCGCATCGTGCTCGCCCGGCGCGGGCTTGCCGATCAGGAAGCCCTGCACCTCGCGGCAGCCGGCATCCGTGATGCACGCCAGTTGCTCCTCCGTCTCGACGCCTTCCGCGACGGTCGTCACGCCGAGGCGCTTGCCGAGATCGGCCACCGCGCACACGACGGCCGCGCAGTCCGGTCGCGAGATCGCATCGCGCACGAAGCTGCCGTCGATCTTGATCTTGTCGAACGGAAACGCGCGCAGATGCGCGAGCGACGAGAAGCCCGTGCCGAAATCGTCGAGGGCGACGCGCACGCCCATCGAACGCAGCGCGCGCAGGTCCGCGATCGCCTTGCCCTCGTCATGCAGCAGCGCGGTTTCCGTCACCTCGATTTCCAGCCGGTCGGGCGTGATGCCCGCGCCGGCCAGCGCCGCCGCGAAGGCCGCCACGATCGTGCCGTGGCCGAGCTGCGCCGCCGACACGTTCACGGCGACGCGCGCGCCGTCCGGCCAGCGCGCCGCCTCCCGGCATGCATGGTCGAGCACGAAGCGGCCGAGCCGGTCGATCAGGCCGCCGCGCTCGGCCACCGGAATGAAGTAGCTTGGCGAAATCCAGCCGGAGCGCGGGTGATGCCAGCGCAGCAGTGCCTCGCGCGTCGTCACCTGGCGAGTCCGGACATCGACGATCGGCTGGTAGAACACGTACAGCCCCTGGTTCTCGTCCAGCGCGACGCGCAGCTTCGATTCGAGCGCGATCCGCTCCTGCGCGCTCGTTTCCATGTCCGGCGAGAACATCCGGTACGTCCCCTTCCCGGCTTTCTTGGCCGCATAGAGCGCCATGTCCGCGCGTGACAGCAGCACGCCGGCGTCGTTGCCGTGATGCGGCGCCAGCACGCAGCCGATCGATGCGCCGATGCGGAACTGCCGCTCGGGCGACGGCGCATAGGGCGCGACGAGCGTGTCGACGAGCCGCGCGGCCGCGCCCATCGCGCCGTCCGCGTCGGTGTCGCGCAGCAGCACCGCGAATTCGTCGCCGCCGATGCGCCCGAACATCGTCCTCGCTTCCGGGCACTGCCCGCGAAGGCGTTCCGCGACCTGGCGCAGCACCTCGTCGCCCGCCGAATGCCCGCACGCGTCGTTGATCAGCTTGAAGCCGTCGAGGTCGATGAAGAGCAGCCCGAGCGTCTTGTCCGAGCGGCGCAGGCTCGTGTCGAATTCGGCGAGGAAGGTCGCGCGGTTCGGCAGGCCGGTGAGCGAATCGTGATGCGCGAGCTGGTGGATGCGCGCTTCCGCCTCGGCCTGCTGCGTGACGATCGACCACGACAGCATCGGGCCGATATAGCGCCCCTCGGCATCGCGCACCGCCGAGACCTGGAGGTCGAGCACTTCCGGCCCGAGCCGCACGCGGCCGCGATGCGGCAGGTTCGCCGGATCGGCGAGCAGGCGGCGCTGGTGCTGCGGGTGCGGATGGAAGAAGTCGATCGACGCGCCGAGCGCATCGTCCGCGCGAATCGGCAGCAAATGCTCGATCGAGCGCAGCAGGTTTCGCGACGCCGTGTTCAGGTAGTTGATGCGGAACGTCTCCGGGTCGGCCGTCATCACGGCCACCGGCATGTCGTCGATCATCCGCATCAGCCGCGTCTGCGCCTGCTCGCGCATCCGCGATTCGGCCTGCGCGTCGACGGTACGCACGAAGCCCCGGTAGTTGACCGAGATGACGGCGATCAGCGCGGCCGACACGAAAGCCATGTTGACCGCGGTGGCGACGAGCGTCGGCTGGCCCGTCGAGAGGAAGAACGCGATGAACGCGGCGTTGACGATCACGGCCACGATCAGCGCGGCCGTGCGCAGGTACATCAGGCTGAAGATGCAGCCGATCACCGTGATCGCCATGTAGAACGCGACCTGGGCCTTTTGCCACGCGTCGCCGTACGGGAACAGCAGCAGCGCCCAGAGGGTGAACGTCACCGCGATCGGGATCACCAGCCAGTTCGTCATCGTGAGCGCACGCGACACGGTGTCCGGCGTCGGCTCCACCAGCCGCGCGCGGCGCCAGTGCAGCAGCCGCGCGAGCGACACGAGCGTCATCCCGGCCGGCATCGCGACCGACAGCCACCACGGCGTGCTGCGCAGGTGTGTGACGGCGAGGCTCCAGGTGCTCGAGACGAGGATCAGGTACATCACCGGTAGCTGGCCGGCGAATACCCGGAATTGCGCCGCGAGCAGGTCCGGGTTCCGGGCCGGCGCCGCGATGCTTGCCAGTCTGACCATCCGTGCGTAGTGGGTTTTCATGTGAGCCTGCCTGCTGCAACCTGCGTTCGGATTGCCGTATCCGGCGTTGTCGCTTACCGGCGCGGGCCCGGATCCAGCTCGGCCGTGACGGCCGATCCGGACGCGGGAACCGTCGCGCTGGCGCGGTTGCTGCCGGTCAGCGCGATCTGCCCGCTGCCGACAATCTCGTTGAGTGGTGCGGGCCTGCCGAGCAGGAAGCCCTGCGCTTCGTCGCAGCCTTCGTCGGCCAGCAGCACGAGCTGGTCGCGCGTCTCGATGCCTTCGGCCAGGATCGGAATGCCCAGGCTCTTGCCGAGCGCGAGCACGGCGCGGATGATCGCGCGATCCTGCGGTTTCGCTTCCGCGTCCGCGACGAACGACTGGTCGAGCTTGATGCGGTCGAACGGGAACGAGCGCAGCGTGTCGAGCGACGAATAGCCGGTACCGAAATCGTCGAGCGCGATGCTCACGCCCAGCGCCTTGATCTGCCGCAGCGTATCCAGCGCGCGCTCGCGGCCGGCGAAGATCGTCGATTCCGTCAGTTCCAGCTGCAGGCGCGACGCCGGCAGGCCGGTTGCCTCGAGCACGTCCGCCACGAGCGCCGTCAGGTCCGCGTGCATGAACTGCACGGCCGAAACGTTCACCGAGACCGTATAGGGCGGCTCCCACGTGGCCGCGCGCGCGCATGCCTCGCGCAGCACCCACGCGCCGATCTCCAGGATCACGCCGTTCTCCTCGGCGAGCGGAATGAACTCGGTGGGCGGTATCGTGCCGAGCGTCGCATGCTGCCAGCGCAGCAGCGCCTCGTAGCCGCGGATCTCGCCGGTCGTCAGCGACGTCTGCACCTGGTAGTGGATGCTCAGCTGGTTGTCGGCCACCGCGCGGCGCAGGTCGGCCGCGAGGCTGCGGCGCGCGCGGACGATCAGGTCCATCGCCGGCTCGTAGAAGCAGATCGATTGCGCGACGCTGCCCTTCGCACGGTACATCGCGAGGTCCGCGTTGTTGATGAGGATCGCCTTGGTGGCTGCGTCGTCCGGGTAGATGGCCACACCGAAGCTCGCGCCCGGCACGACCTCGTAGTCGTCCAGCCTGACCGGCTTGTAGAGCGCCGGCTCGAGCCGTTCGAGCAGGTCCATCAGGCGGGTGTCGTCGCCCATCCGGCAGAGTGCCGCGAATTCGTCGCCGCCGATGCGGGCGACGAATTCGCCTTCGCGCAGCACGTTCGACATGCGCCGCGCGAGGATGCGCAGCACCTCGTCGCCGGCGTGATGGCCGCGCAGGTCGTTGATTTCCTTGAAGCGGTTCAGGTCGATGCCGATCAGCGCGAGCTTCGTGCCCTGCTCTTGCGCCAGCGCGATTTCGAGGTCCAGCCGCTCGTTGAAGCTCGCCCGGTTCGGCAGGCCGGTCAGCATGTCGCTCAGTGCCAGCCGGCGCAGGTGCTCGAGTGATTCGGCCCGCACGTTGCTGTCGATCACGTAGCTCACGAGCCCCGTGCAGACAATCACGAGCGACGTACCCGCGACCGCCAGCGCCAGCGGACGCAGCGTGTTCACGTCGGTCCACGCGCCGTCGAGCGTCAGCGGCGTGATGCGCAGCGCGGACATCCCGGTGAAATGCAGCGCGAGGATCGCGAGCGACAGCACGCCGGCCATCTGGTTGACCGCGTGCGGCGACGGCCGCATCGCGAGGTGCAGCGCGAGCGCCGCGAGGGTCATCGCCAGCAGCACCGACGCGACCAGGTAGCCGATGTCCCACGACACGATGCCCTCGACCCGCCACGCGAGCATGCCGGTGTAATGCATCAGCACGATCGCGACGCCGACGATCGCGCCGCCGAGCGCGGGCGCGATCCTGACGATGCGGCAGGTCGTCAGCGCGAAGCCGATCGTGCTGCCGCCGACCGCGATGAGCAGCGACACGAGCGTGAGCGGCAGGTCGAATTGCACGGGCGCGCCGGCGTCGAAGCCGAGCATCGCGATGAAGTGCGTGCACCAGATCGCCACGCCGGCCGAAATGGCCGTCAGCACCTGCCAGCCGAACCGCTGCGTGCCGGAGGTGTTCACCGTGCGCTGGAACAGGCGCGCGGTGACCCACGAGCCGGCCCCGCACAACAGCGCGGCAAGCAGGACCAGCCAGTGATTGTGCCGTTGAACGATGCACCCTAAAACTGTCGCCAAAACCTTTCTTCCCCTATCCGTCGCATGCGTGGATGCCGTTCCCGATCGAAACCGCGGGGCGATGCCGCTTCGATCAGGCGCGCCTTCCGGATATCGGCATGCGATGAATAAACTGAACGCCGCGCGGCGGCACGCAAACGATTGCCCGGAAGATATTTTTTCTGGGAAAAGTGCCGGAACGAGACGGGGCGGGATATCGAAGGATCGGCCGATGGTTTGCCGATCGACCGACGGGTGTGGGCGATGGGTGATACGGCTGGATTCCGCCGCGCTTCACCGTCAGGTTTCTTCCGGGTTCGTCACGGACAGCCGGGCAACGCGGCGCGGTTATCGAGGAAGGTGCTGCAGGCTCGACCATGTCGGCACGCGGTGCCGAAGAACGGGATAGGTGGCAGACGGGATAAAAACCGGATTCCAGAGATCGACCGCCCGCAATCGCAGGCGGTCGATCAACACGCGTCCGTCATTTGCCCGGGCGTCGCGTGGCCTCGATCGGCTCTCCGTTCTCCGACACGAAATGCCGCCACGCGATCGATCCTCGGACATTCAACGCACTGGCACACACGCCATCAATTCACCCCGACCGCGCTCCAAGCACGAGCGACCGTCGCGCTTTCGGCCGAATTCGCGCCGTACAGGTCGTTCGCCGCCTGGATCGACGCACGCCGCGCGTTCGGGTAGCTGGAGTTGGCGTTCAGATACACGGTCAGCGTCCGGTACCAGATCTTGCCGGCCTTCTCGCGCCCCAGCCCGGTGAAGGTCGTGTCGCCGTTGCAGACCAGTTTCGCCTTCGTCAGGCCGGTATCGGTCGACGGCACCGTCGGGCCTTCCGCCAGCAGGTAGAAAAGGCGGTTGCCGACGCCCGACGTGAAATGCGGATCGTGGCGCGGATTCGACCACGAGAATCCGCCGGACGGGTAACAGCTGAACGACCTGCCATCGAGATCCTGCTTGTACATCTTGCGCAGGCCGCCGCTCACCACGCGCGCACCGATCACGTAGTTGCCGGGATCGTTCGGGTTGTTCGCGTAGTACTTGACGAGCGTGCCGAAAATGTCCGAAGTCGCTTCGTTCAGCCCGCCCGCGTCGCCCGAATAGTTCAGGTTCGCCGTGGCCTCGGTCACGCCGTGGCTCATCTCGTGTCCGGCCACGTCGACCGACACGACCGGCTTCGGCAGGCTCGTGCCCGGCTGGCCGTCGCCGTACACCATGATGTGCGACGGCATCCATGCCGCGTTCGCGCCGGTCGTGCCGCTGCCGGTGTCGAACACCACGTGCGCGAAACTCTTCACGCCGCGCCCGTCGTTGAAGATACCGTTGCGGTTGTGCGTCGTCTTGTAGTAATCCCAAGTTAACGCCAGACCGTAATCGATGTCGGCGGCGACGGTCTGCCGGTCGGTGGTCGCGTTGTTGCCCCACACGTTCGTGCTGCTCGTGAAGATCGGCAGGTCGGTCGCCTGCTCGACGTCCTCCGCGATCAGTCCGCGACCGTCGTACACGGAGCCGCCGCCGCGATTCGGATCGAGCATCCGGTACGCGTTCGTGCCTGTCTGGTCGGTGGTCAGCGTCAGGTTGCCGTAGTACAGCGAGCGGCCGGTGCCGGTCGCGGCGGCGGTCTTGATCAGGTCCTGCGCATCGAGCACGGCGCCCGTGCGTGCGTCGACGTAGTACAGCACCGCATCGCCGTGCACGTCGTTCGACTTGCCGTATACGCGCACTGCATAGGCCAGCGTCGGCGTGACGTCGCGTGCGAACACCACGAGTTCCGCGTCGTCGACGCGGCGCACGTCCGAGTTGAAACGCGCGGTCGCGATGCGCTTGACCCTGGCGTTGCCGATGTCGGGCGCGTTGCGTATCACGGAGCGGTTTCCGACCTTGCCGATCGTGCCGGCGAGATTGATCGGCGCGAGCTGGGTCACGCTCGCCTGCTTCAACTGCCCCTTGCTCGAATGGACGACCACGTCACCGCCGATCACGGGCAGGCCCGCGTAGAAGCGGTCGAAACGCACGTGCTCGGTGCCGTCGGGATCGACGATCACGTCGCGCACCTCGAATTGATCGCCGTCCGTCGGCGCACTCGCCTGCGGCCCTGCGAACTTCAACGTGCGTGCTGCGCCGCCAGCGGCCAGACTGAAGGCGGACGGGTTCTGCTGGATCAGTTGCAGTGCCTTGTCGACCGTGGCCGACTGGTCGCCGGCCTGGGCAAAAGCACTGAGACTCGCGACGGTAATCGCGGTGATGGACAGCAGGCGAGACAGTTTCTTCATGTAATCCCCCGGTTATGTATGGGTGATGTTCGAGGAATGCATCAAGTACAGACTTTGATCCAGGACATGTCACGAACTGCAGAGGGATGCTAGGAGGTCATTTTTATAATTACAAGATATTTTCTGAGAGGTTAATATTTTCTGTCGGCGATGTTAATCGAGTCATGATTTGGTGAGAAATCTGAAATGATCTCGTCGGCTGCGATGCCGGTTTCGGCAACGCCGCATCGGCGGAATGTGCGTGACGGGCCCGCCGTTACTGGGGAAAGGCGTGCGTGGCGCGGGTCGGCGGGATGGAGAATGTGAAGCTCGAGGTAGCGCGGCAGATGCTATTTGCTTTATTAAATATTGATTTTGATTATTGCCATTCCGGGCGCACCGCCGGGATTTTTAATGCCCCTGCGATTCTCGCCCTTGATGACACTGCCTTTTAATTCGTAGTAAAAGCCTCGCGAATGACGCGCGAGAACAAGTTTTCTACGAATCTTTTGTTTGAGCGGTACGGCTCAGCCGGCAGCATGAGTGCGTCACACTGCCTCTTGCATCGCCCTATCCGCGCAGCGTGACGCGGATGCGCGGCCGCACGCCGCTGTTTTCGCGAGAGATGCATACGGCCGATGGACCATCCGTCGACGTCGGCCGCCTACCTGCCCCGCACCTTGGCCTGCACCACCAGCCACGTCAGCGCCCCCAGCACGAATACGGCGAGCGTCCACGTGCCGCCATGGTGCTGCAGCACCGCGGCCGTCGCGGCGATGCCCGCCAGTCCCTGCTGCAGGAAGCCGCACAAGGCCATCGCATGCGCGCCGTGTTCATGCGCATCGCTGACGGCGGTCGCCATGCTGTTCGGAAACAGCACCGCCTGGCCGAAGATCGCCAGGCAATACAGCGCGATGAAGATCCACAGGCCGGTGAAATGGGTCAGCAGGCCGCTCAGCCACGACACCAGCATCAACGTGGTTGCGAACGCAAGCAACGCGGCACCGGCCTGCATCAGCCGGGCGCCGCCATGCCGTCTCACGAGACGGTTGACCAGCATCGCCCCGCTGAAATAGGCCACGCCGAGCAGCAGGCCGATACTGCCGAAGCTCGTCACGGCCAGCTGGAAATGCTCCTGGAACACGAACGGGCTCACCTCCTGCAAGGTGACGGTCGTCGCGAACCCCAATCCGCCCACGCAGGCTGGCCACAGGAAGCCCGGGCGCCGCAGCAGGAGCCAGTAGGTACCGGCCAGGCCCGACGGTTTGGCGGCTCGGCTTCCCGCCTTCAACGGCAACGCGTACGACAGCGCGATCGCCAGCGCGGCGACGACGGCCATCAGCACGAAACCCGTTTGCCAATGACTGTATCGGCCGATGAGCCCGCCGATGAACTGGCCGCCGCCCAGGGCCGTGATGAAGGCGATCGACAACACGGAGAGGCGTCGCGCCAGTTCGTCGCCGCGCCAGTTGTCGCGGACGATGATTCGGGCGATGATCGCCGCGCCGCCGCCGCCGATGCCCTGGATGGCGCGCAACACGAGCAGCGCCGGTGCGACCGTGCAGCCGGCGAGCAGCAGGCTGCTGCCAATGAACAGCAGCAGCGAAATCAGCAGCGGGCCGCGCCGGCCCCAGCGTTCCGCGGCAGCGCCCCAGAATGGCACCGGCAGCGCGGCACCGATCACATAGGCGGAGATGGATAACTCGGCGCCGCCTTGCGTCATCTTCAACTCGCGCATGACGACAGGCAGCGACGGCAGGTACACCGTCGTCGCCATTTGGGCCATGAATACGACCAGGCACGCCAGCGCCATCAGGGAAGCAGCCGACGCCGCAGGTTCGCACGGCGCACCGGCGGCAAGAACGGGTTTGTCGCTCATGCCAGCCCTCGATCCGATCGGAACGCGCACCCGGTCGTTGCCCATCCGGGCGCACATGACGGGCTCCCGTCGCGGGCGCTATCCGCGTACATGCGCGTCTGAAATCCGGGTTCGGTCGCCATCGTTTCTCTCACGTTATTTTTGGGGGGGTTTGCCGCGGCAGTGGGCGGCAGGACTGAAGCGGCTGATTGTACAAAGGTGCGGGAAACGAATGGTAGACGCCGAATTCAAATGACCGTTGCGGAGCGGCGAGGGGCTCCTGGCTCCGCCCGCCCCGACAATGCAGGAAGTGTGGTGGGGCAAGCAGGGCCATGGCCGATATTCAATGACGAACCGCAGTCGAGCGACCGCTTCGTGCATGAGGCACAATAGCCGGCTTCAACATTCAACCGCGATCAAACCCATGCGCTTCGTCGTCGTCGGAACCAGCGGAGCGGGGAAATCCACCTTTTCCAGCGCACTGGCGGCGGCCGCGGGCTGCCCGTACATCGAGCTGGATCGACTCTACTGGGGCCCCGACTGGACTGCCGTGCCGCCGGAACAGTTCGAGCGCGCCGTGCTGGCCGCGACGGCCGGCGACCGATGGGTCGCCGACGGGAACTACAGCGCCGTGCGCGACGTGCTCTGGTCGAGAGCCACTCACGTGATCTGGCTCAACTTCGGGCGGCGGACGGTGTTCTCCCGGGTGCTCTGGCGCACGTTGAGCCGCGGGCTCATGCGCACCGAACTTTCGCACGGCAACCGCGAGTCGCTGCGGATGGCATTTTCGCGAGAGTCGGTGCTGCTGTGGTCGTACACCACGTTCGCCAGGAATCGTGTCAAGTTCGCCGGCCTGCGTGACGACCCGAAATACGCGCATCTGCACTGGACGGAGATCACCCGGCCCTCGCGCACCCGCGCGGTCATCGACATGCTGGTTGGCGCCGGCGGTTGAGCGCGGCGCGACGCGCGTTTGCGGCGATGCGAATTCACTTCACGGCCGCATTGCCTCCGTCGGCGAACAGAGCCGAGCCGGTAACGAAACTGGCCATCGGGCTCGCCAGAAACAGCGCCGCGGATGCGATCTCGTCGGGGCGGGCGATGCGCTTCATCGCGTGGAGCCCGGCCGCCCATTCCTTCTGCTCACGGTCTCCCCCCATCGCGGTGTCCACACCGCCCGGCAACAGTGCGTTTGCCCGAATCCCCCGTGCCGCGTAGTCCGCGGTGATGCCCTTCACCAGTCCCATCAAGCCGGCCTTGGACGCACCATACGCGGACATGCCGGGTAGCCCGACGCTGGTTCCGACGAAGCTGGACGTGAAGACGATCGAGCCGCCTCCGCGTTCGAGCATCGCGGGAATCTGGTTGCTTGCGCCCAGGAAGGCGGCCGTCAGATTGGTAGACAGCGTGTGCTGCCAATCGTCGAGCGAGATGTCCGCGAGCGGTTTGAGCGGCCCGACGGTTCCCGCGTTGTTGATCGCGATGTCGAGACCGCCGAACTCGCGCATGGCCGTCGCGACGAGCCTTCGATGCGTATCGACGTGACAGACGTCGCCGGCGCAGGCGAACGCCTGCCCGCCGTGACGACGAATCTCGCTGGCCACCTGATTCAACGCGGATTCGCTTCGCGCGCCCAATACGATTGACGCGCCATGCGCCGCGAACATCAATGCGATCGCCCGGCCGATTCCGGTGGAGGCACCGGTGACGATGGCGACTTTCCCGTCGAGTAAGGTCATCTTCTTCACATCCCGTGAGTGAGGTTAGTCACGGCAATGTAGGCGAACGTTTGCAGGCAGACACTCCGTTTCTTGCTGTTGAAGTCCGGTGCAACGGCATCGCGGGTGGTGCGGCACAGCCATGTCGCGCGCTGCGGCGATCTGCACGTGATGGAGATGCGCAGCCTTCCCGACCTGCGCGGTCATTGAAATGGCGGCCCGCGCCGGCACCCGAACGCGGTATGACGCTTGCCGGCGTCAGTCGTCGAACGTGCCTTGATATTCGGGCGCGGCATCCGCGCGCGTGTTCAGCTCGAACATCACGCCGCCCGGCGCGCGGCAGAAGAAACGCGACCCGCGCCCGTTGTTGAAGACGTCCGTCACCATCTCGACGCCCTCTTCCCTGAAGCGTTCGAACAACGTGCGAACGGCATCGAGGCTCGGCAGCTCGAACCCGACGTGGAAATTCGTCGGCCACGCGGTCTCATCGTCACCGGCGTGATCGATCACTACGTCGAATCCCGGGCGCTTGAGGATCCAGGATTTGTCCCAGCTTCCCGCGATCGTGAAGCCGAGATGCCGCTCGAAGAATCGGGCCGTCGCCAGTGTGTCGGCGGAGGGGAAGCTCAGGTGATTGAGCTTCATGGTTTGCGTCATGGCAGTCATTGCGAGTCTCCGTCATGCGTCGATCGGCGGAGGCCCCATGCCATTCCGCCCGACGCACCCAGAATACGAGCCGCGGCTCGCATTCGACAATTCGCATTCGCCGCCTGGCTCGACAGCGCGCGAACCCGCGAGAAATCGCGGATCGGGGCGCGGTTGCGAGCGCTGCGGATCGCGCCATTCGCATTTGTCCGTGATTTGGCTGAGCCACATCACTTCCGGCAGCCGCCCACCTTGTTTCTCGAGAGAGCCATCTCCATTGGATCCTCTTTCCGGACAGGTGGAACCATCGTTGAAAGCGACACGCCCCATGCCGCCCTACGTCTTCGCCGCTTCGTAAACCTTCGTCTTCGGATTGAACCGGTATTCGACGACATCCGCGGCGCCGTCGGTCTTTTTCCGGCCGGCGTTGTCGATGCCCGTCCTGTTCATTGCCACGCGAAGGCGCGGCCAGTCCCGGCCGTCTGCCGGCAGGAAGGTCAGCGTCGCAGAGCCTTCCACGCACGGTATCCGGTTGCCGGTACCCGCGGCATCGCATGCCGCGCCGCTGTCGTTACCGCGAAATACGTTGCCGGCATAGGTCCAGTCGGTATCGTCAGGATTGCTGGACGCATCGGTGCGCCGATAGACGAACATGCCGAACGACTTGATCCGGGTACCGGAAGCCAGGTACCAGGTCGGCACGGCTAGCACGATCCGCCCGTCCGGCAGGGTCGTGCTCACGGCCGGTTCCCTGTCGTCGATCGTGTCAGCCTTTTCGTAGCGGCCAAACTCGCCGATCGAGCGTTCCGACTCGACCATGTTCCAGCCGGCCACGCCGCCGTCCGTGATCCATTCGAAGGTCGCCTCCGTGATCGTCACCCTGGCATCGGGCGCCGGCTCGGCGGTGTTCTCCTGTTCGGCGTACTTGTTCGGCGTCTCGTACGCGAAGCCGGTGAAGTAGTGGCCGCCGTTCAGGTCGAACGCGTGGCCGTACCAGTACGTGGCCTGGCTTCCGTTGGCAATCTCCATCGAGGCCTCGCCATGCGCGTCCTTCTGGTAAATGCCCTCGAGCACCTGGCTGGGCCTGGGCGGCACGGGCGAGTCGCGCCCTTCGCGCTGCGAGGTAACGGCCTGCGTCGCCGACGCGGCCGCCGGCTGCGCATTCGATGCGGTATCGGCCTGACCGGAACGATCCCCGCATGCCGCGACCAGAAGCGAAACGACGGACAGCCATGCAATTTTCCCGATCATGTGCCTTTACCCCGGATGCGTCTTCAAGTGACCCGATGCACGCTCACGGGTGCACCAATTGATATCGCCGTTCGATACCGGTTGCCCGGCCGATCGATTCGGGCGCCGGTTCTCTTGTCGAACCCATGGCGCGGATTGTCCGGGCGCTAGCGGCACCTGCCGCCGTAACCGGCCGGCAAAGCCGATGGCAGCGCGGCGCTCGCCGCGAAGGCAGGCAGCCCAATGTGACGCGGCAACGCGACGCGCTGCGCGGGAAGCATCCTGTTCTCGGGTTTCATCGTTTTCATTTTGTCGTTGTCGGCGCCAATACGGGACTGGAAGACGTGCTCGGACACGCTCAATGCGGAGTGCATTGCGCCAGCGCCGATTATCTCCACAATCGGCGAACAAATCATCCATCGACGGCATCGGCTGCCGGACAGGCCCGGCGTAGCCATACCGCTCTTCGCGACGCCTCAAGCGTCGATGGCCCGGGGTCGACAGACACATCCCGGGCCACGGATCTCCCGCCGGTGCCGGGCATCACGACCGCTGCCCGACACCACCGTTCGATCGATACTGCGCGGACAACGTCAGAACTGGTAACCCGCGCCCACCACCGCGCCGAAGTCCGAACGCGTGTTGCCCGTCACCGACGCCTTGACGACCCAGCGGTTGCTTTCCGTCACGTACGAGTACCCGGCGGCGAAACCCTGCTGGCCGTGATAGTTCGACGTCGCCGCCGAGACCATCGAGCGGCCCGCGCCCGTCGGTTGCGGCAGGCCGGCCACGGCCATTGCCGATGCCACGCCGCCGTACATGTCCTTCTTCAGGTCGTTGAACGAGTTGTACACCTGGCCGATGCGCTGGTCGGTGTAGCCCTTCGCCTGCGACGTGGCGGTCGACAGGTTGTCGTTCAGCTGCTGCACGTTCACCGCGTCGGTCGGCGCCGTGCCGGCCGCGACGTTCGTGACCTGGCGCTCGCTGCCCTTCGCACCGACCGAGAACGAATTGTCGCGATCGGCGACGGAGCCCTGGCCGACCGCCACCGCGTTCTTGCCGGTTGCGGTTGCCGTCGACCCGATCGAACCCGCATCGGCACGTGCGATCCACGTCGTGTTCGCATCGGTCGCCGCCGCGCGGATCTGGTCGTTGGCCGCCGCGTTCTTCAGCGCGTTGTTGAACTGGCCCATGTTGACCGCGTCGTTGTCCTTCACGCCCGCCGCGACACCGGTCAGCACGCGGTCGCCCGACGTGCCGGAGAAGTTCACGCTGGTGCCGCCGGTGTCCTTCCCGACCGTGATCGCGCCGTTCGGATCCTGCTGCTGCACGAGGCCGGCCTTGCCGTTCGCGATGTTGTTCACGTTCCCCTGCAGGTTCGTGATGTCGGTCGTGTTCTTCGCGACCTGCTGGTTGGTCGCGTAGAGCTGCGAGCCGTTCACCGCATCCGTGCTGGTTGCGCTGAGCGTGCCGGCCTGCACGTTGGTGATGCGCGTGCCGCCTGCGCCGCCGAGCGTGATCGAGCTCTTCGACGCGTCGTCGTATTGCACCGCGAGCGCATCGAGCTGGTTGAGGCTCGACTGCACGCCCTTCAGCTGCTTGACGTTCACCGCGTCGGTATCGGCGGTGCCCGCGGCGACGTTCTTCAGCACGACGGCCGCATTCGCGTCGCCGCCGATGAGCGATACCGAATTCAACCGGTTGCCGTTCGCGTCGACGTCGTACTTGACGACATTCTTCACGGCCTCGCCCGCCTGGTTGGACACCTGCGTGATCTGCTGTTCGAGCGACGACTTCACGCCCGACAACTGGCCGCCGTTCACCGCGTCCGTGCTGCCCGCGGCGACGTTGCCGTCGGCCACGTTCGTCAGCTTCGTCGGTGCACCGCCGCGCGCCGCGTTGTAGGCACCGAGCGTCGGGTCGAACTGCAGCGCGTCCTGCTGCAGCCCCGCGATCGCGGCCGTGTTGCCCGCGATGTTCGTTTCCGCATTGCCGAGGCGCGTTTCGTGATTCTCGAGCGTCGTCGTGTTGTTGAGAACGCGGCCGTCGAGATTCGTGAGCGCGTCGCCGACGTTGTTGAACGAACCGCCGCCGACCTTGTAGTCCGGCGCGCTGATCGAGCCGTCCGGATTCGCCGTCGCGCCGCCGCCCAGCGCGGCCGCCGTGCCGTCGGTTGCACGGCGCAGTTGCGCGCCGTTCACCGCATCCGTGCTGCCGGCCGCGACGTTGCCTTCCGCGACGTTGGTCAGGCGCACCGGGCTCCCGCCGTTGCCCGCGCCGAGCGAAACCTGCTTCTTGCTCGCGTCGTCGTACTTCACGGCGAGTGCATCGAGCTGGCTCGTGCCGTCCTGGATCGCCGCGTTCAACTGGTCGACGTTGACCGCGTCCGTGCCGTTCTTGCCGGCCGCGACGTTGCCGATGCGTTGCGGGCCGTTGCCGCCGTGGCTCGCGTCGTAGGTGCCGAGGTTCGCGTTCCACTGGAGCGCGTCCTGCTGGAGCGCCGCGATGTTGCCGGTGTTCGTCGTCACCTGGTTGCCGAGCGTCGTCACGTTGTTGCTGACGTTCGTAATCGACTGGTTCAGCGAGTCGGTTGCCTTGCCGAGCTGGCCGACGTTCACGGCGTCGCTCGCGGCAGTGCCGTCCGCCACGTTGTGCAGGCCGACCGGCGACTGTGCGCCCTTGCCGCCGAGCGTCACGCCGCTGTGCGCGTCATCGTCGTACTGCACCGCGTTCTTCGTCGCGTTGCCGATCTGGTTGTTGATCGACGTGCTCAGGTTGCCGAGCGTCGTGCTGAGGTTGTTCGTCACGCTCGTGCTGAGCGACGACAGGCCGCCGTTCAGTTGCCCGACGTTCACCGCGTCGGTGTTCGCGACACCGGCCGCGACGTTGTGCAGCGTCGTGCCGTTCGTGCCGGCGAACGTCACCGAGTCGAAGCCGCTCTGGCCGTCGTACTTCACGTTGCGCGTGTCGGCCGCCTGCAGGTTGCTGATGTTGGTGGTCGCCGTGCTCAGCGTTGCGTTGATGCCGGTGACGTTGCTCTGCAGGTTCGTGATGTTCGACGCGGCGGTCGAGATCGACGATTGCAGCGGCGCGATGCTGCCGTTCAGCTGACCGACGTTGACCGCATCGGTGTCAGCGACGCCGGCCGCGACGTTGCCGATGCGTTGCGGGCCGTTGCCGCCGTGGCTCGCATCGTATGCGCCGAGGTTCGTGTTCCACAGAAGCGCGTCCTGCTGGAGCGCCGCGATGTTGCCCGTGTTCGTCGTGACCTGGTTGCCGACATTCGTAATCGACTGGTTCAGCGAGTCGGTTGCCTTGCCGAGCTGGCCGACGTTCACGGCATCGCTCGCGGCAACGCCGTCCGCCACGTTGTGCAGGCCGACCGGCGACTGCGCCCCCTTGCCACCGAGCGTCACGCCGCTGTGCGCGTCATCGTCGTACTGCACCGCGTTCTTCGTCGCGTCGCCGATCTGGTTGGTGATCGACGTGCTCAGGTTGCCGAGCGTCGTGCTGAGGTTGTTCGTCACGCTCGTGCTGAGCGACGACAGGCCGCCGTTCAGTTGCCCGACGTTCACCGCGTCGGTATCGGCGACACCGGCCGCGACGTTGTGCAGCGTCGTGCCGTTCGTGCCGGCGAACGTCACCGAATCGAAGCCGCTCTGGCCGTCGTACTTGACGTTGCGTGCGTCGGCCGCCTGCAGGTTGCCGATATTCGTGGTTGCCGTGCTCAGCGATGTATTGATGTCCGTGACGCTGCTTTGCAGGTTCGTGATGTTCGATGCCGCCGTCGAAATGGACGTCTGCAGCGGGGCGACACTGCCCTTCAGCTGGCCGACGTTGACCGCATCGGTGTCGGCGACACCGGCCGCGACGCCGCCGATCGTGGTGCCGTTGCTGCCGTCGAGCGCGATCGCCGCGTGCGAATCGTCGGTGTATTTCACGACGTTCTTCGTCGCCGTCACGATGCTGGTGCTGAGGCTGTTGCCCACGCTGGTCACACGCTGGTCGACGTTCGAAATCGTGGTCGACAGCGAATTGCCGACCGACGTCACGCGCGCGTCGACGTTGGCGATGCTCGTGCTGAGCGTGCCGTTCACGTTCTTAAGCTGCTGGACGTTGACGGCATCCGTATCGGCCGCGCCCGCCGCGACATTCTTGAGCTGACGCTCGGCGCCGATTGCGCCGAACGACACCGCGCCGCCGACCGGCGCGGCCGTGCCGCCGAACACCGGCGTGCCGCCGTTGTTCGCGCCGACGCTGCCCGAGCCGATCGCCACCTGGTTGTTGTCGTTCGTCTGCGCGCCCGCACCGATCGCCACGGATTGCGTGCCGCCGGCGCGCGTCTGTGTCGCCGCGTCGTACGACGCGCCGGCCGACACGCCGTCGCTCGAGGTCGGGTTCGCACCGCCGATCGCAACCGAACGGTCGCCGCTTGCCAGCGCCGAGTGGCCGAGTGCGATCGAGCTCGTGCCGCGCGCATCGGCGACGTTGCCGAGCGCCATCGAGAAGTCGCCGACCGCGGCCGACTGGCGGCCGACGGCGAGCGACGTATTGCCTTGCGCGACGGCTACCGTGCCGATGGCCGTGGCCGAGTTTGCCAGCGCCTGCGAACCGACGCCGATCGCAATCGCGCCCCCGCTGCTGGTGCCGCCCTTGCTGCTCGCATTCGACTGGTCGCCGATCGCGATCCCGCTGGTACCGGCCCTGGCGTTCGTCCCCATCGTGACGTTTGCCGTGCTCACCGCCACGTAACTTCCGCTCTTGGTCGACACGCACAGCGGGTTCGTCCCGTCGATGCACTGGCCGTTCAGCGCGTTGTCCGGGTTGCCGCGGTCGACGAAGTTGTCCGCATGCGCGGCCCCCGCGATCAGGACACCTGCGCCCGTGAACATGGCGGCGGCGAGCGCCGAAATCTGCTTCCTCTTCATGGTCTTCTGCTCCGTTTTGTAGCGTCTGGTTTGTATACGGACTACTTAATTTGCTTGAAGGATTCAGCTGCGATTGCGACTGCGATTACGATTACGACTTCAGTGCGGAACCCGATTCCGATGCCCGGCCCGAGCGTGCCGAAAGCGACACGCATCGCCCGCCCGTAGCGACGGGACGTTCGAAAGCCCGGGCACGCCGTTGGTGTGACGGCCCGTTCCGTTAATCCGGTTAATGCATTAGGAATGCATATCGTTTTATATGGGCGAATTCGCCCATCGACTGAATCCGGAGATTCAACCCGCCGTTATGGACACCCCTGATTTGATGTCGCGCCGACCGCGACCAACCCCGCTTCTTTTATTTCATCGACGGCAACCGGACGTGCGCCTGAGCGCTACGGACATGCGTTCGGACGAGCATCAATTGATGCCACGGCCCCGAATCACGCAACGTCCGTCACAACCCTCCGTGCCTTGTGCTGCCCCGTGCAACCCTGCGTTCAAAGTTCGGACGAATTATGAGACACGCACTTAAATTATTGAAGGCGACATTCTTTATAGATTGTAAAATCCAATATATTCAATAAGTTGCGTTAAAAATGCGCATCTCGCAAACGATTTCGCGGCGCCGAAATTAATCCATATGTTTTGTCGAGCGGACAAATGCTTTGCCGAAGCGGATTAAAAACAAATTCCAGCGAAAATATTTCTGCAGAAAAACCACCGAGCCGCGCGATCGCGTGCGGGCAAGAATGAAAATGGCGGAAATGGACAGGCATCAGGGTGCCACATCGCTAACGCAAATCACAATATCTGATTAAGAATCAGAAAACTGGAATGAAGTAAATAGAGTCAATGCGTCTGGCAAGAATCGAAATATCCCCCTACAATTCGGCTCGCATCGACACGGTCAGCCGCGCCCTTTTCCACGCGCGGCGACGGCAACGCTTCGCGTCCTTACCGGATCAGCGATCAATACAAGCAACGCCGGGTATTACGCCGACCGGTCGTCTGTCGCGCGGTTTGCGCGAAATCCGAATATCGATGCGCTTGTGCGTTGCCATAGAGCAGTTTCCAACGATTATCCGAGCCGGGCCGGCCACCCGCAGGAACGCAGCCAGCAGCCATTCCAGAACAGGTGCACGATGCATCCATCGACCTCCGCATTGGGCGACGCCCATATCCTGATCGTCGACGATCAGCCCGACCAGCTTCGCTTGCTGATCGACATCCTGCGCGGCACCGGGTGCCGGATCAGCATTGCATCCGACGGGCTGCAGGCGTGCCAGCGCGCGCAGGCGCTCATGCCCGACCTGATCCTGATGGATGTCCGGATGCCGCGCATGGACGGCTTCACCGCGTGCCGGCTGCTGGCCGCCGATCCGCTGACGTGCGCGATTCCTGTCATCTTCCTGACCGTGGCGGGCGCGTTGCACGAACGCCTCGAGGGGTTCGAGATCGGCTGCGTCGACTACGTGGTGAAGCCGTTCGAGCCGGCCGAAGTGCTCGCGCGGATTCGCGTGCAGCTCGCGCGGGCGACGCGCGAGCGGCCCGTCGACACGGAAAGCGTGTTCGTGACCGGCAAGGACGACGACATCATCGTGCGCGCGGCCATCCGCCACCTGGCGCGGACGCTGAACGATCCGCCGACGGTGGAACAACTGGCACGCGCGGTCGGCACGCATGAAAAGCGGCTGTCGCGGGCGTTTCGCGACAATCTCGGCCAGACGGTGTTCGAGTATCTGCGGCACGAGCGGCTGAGGATCGCGCAGGATCTGCTGGATTCGACGTCGCTCAGCATTGCCAGCATCGCGAAGGAGATCGGTTTTTCCACGCCTGCGAATTTCGCCACCGCATTCCGCGAACGTTTCGGCCTCACGCCGACCGAGTGGCGGCGCCAGCGCCACGCCGGTGAACGCGCCGCGCGCCGGGAGCCGCAACGCGACGCGTAGGACGCGTTCCGCGCGCTCGCGCCTACCAGTTGTATTTCGCGCTGGCGAGCACGGTCCGCTCGTTGCCGAACACACACACGTTATACGACTGGCAACCGCTGACATAACGCCGGTCGAACAGGTTCGCGACGTTCAGCGCGAACCGCCAGTGCGGCATCTCGTAGTGCAGCGCCAGGTCGACCAGCGTCACGCTCGGCACCGTCAGCGAGTTGTCGGGCGCGCCCGCCGACGCGCTCTGGTAACGCACGCCGCCGCCGAACCCGAGGCCCGACAGCGCGCCCGCGCGCCAGGTCCAGTCGGCCCACATCGAAGCCATCTGCCGCGGCAGCGGCACGGCCACCGGCCAGTGGTTCAGCGACGCGTCGTTCGCCTGCACGTTCTTGACGTCCTGATGAACGTACGACGCGACGACCGACAGCTCGCGGGTGACCTTGCCGACCGCGCTCAGCTCGATCCCGCGCGAGCGCACCTTGCCGGTCTGAACGGACGTCGTGCCGGTCGGGTCGAGATTGACCGGCGTCGGCGTCACGACGTTGGTCTGGTCGATCTGGTAGAGGGCCGCACTCAGCATCAGGTTCCGGCCCGGCGGCTGCCAGCGCAACCCGGCTTCCGTCTGCGTGCCGCGGGTCGGCTTCGGCAGCCCGCCGCCATACAACCGCACGCCGATGACGGGATCGAACGACGTCGAATGGCTCACATACGGCGACAGCCCGGCGTCGCCCCGATAGGTGAGTCCGACGCGCCCGGAGAATGCACTGACGTCCTGCCGCGCCTGCTTGCCGGCCGTCCGGTCGTCGAACCGCGCATTGACGAAATCCTCGCGGCCGCCGAGCGTCAGCGTCCAGCGCTTCCAGCGGATCTGGTCTTGCGCGTATACGCCGAACGTGTTCATCGCCGTGTACTGGTCGACGTGGCCGAGCGACGTCGGGCCGGAGAAAATCGCGTCCGTGACGGGCCGGTACACGGGGTGATACAGGTTGAGCGACGGCGCGATCGCAAGCCACACGCTGTTGGTCGTCGTCTGCCGGTCGTATTGCGCGCCGAGCAGCAGCGTATGTTCGAGCGGCCCCGTGCCGAAGCGGGCCTGCGCGTGGTTGTCGATGTCGAGCCGGCTGTAGTTGAGCTGGAACAGCCCCGCGGTGCGCATCATGTTGGTGGTGCTGCGGGGCGCGAAGCCGTTGCCGAACACCGTCGCGTCGTCGAGCGACAGGTGCGACCAGCGCACATCCTGGTGCAGCGACCAGATCGCGTTCACGCGGTGCTCCAGCGCGTAGCCGAGCGACCACTGCTTCTTTCGGTAGTCGTTGAACCCGGGGTCGCCCATGTAGATGTCCTGCGACAGGCGGCCGTTCGGGTTCGGCAGCACCGTGCCCGACGCAGGCAGGAAGTTCGACGAAATATCGCCGCTGTCCTGCAGGAACGTCGCCGAGAGCGTCAGCGACGTGTCGGCGTTCGGCCGCCAGCGGAACGACGGCGCCAGCGCGACGCGACGGTCGCCGTTCGGGCCGGTTTCCGCGTTGCCGTCGCGCGCCACGCCGACGAAGCGATACGCGTACCGGCCGTCCGGGTCGAGCGTATCGCCGACATCGACCATGAATTGCTTGCGCGCGTCGTTGCCGATCTGCACGCCGGCTTCACGGACGCGTTCGCCGTCGGCGAGCTTCGTGTGCGCGTCGACGATCGCGCCGGGCTCGCCCGCGCCGTACAGCACCGACGTCGGCCCGCGCAGCACCGCTATCGAGTCGATCGTGTACGGGTCGACGCGCCAGTCCGCGATCACGGCCGTATGCGGTGCGGCCACGCCGTCGACGTACAGCGTCGGCGTGAAGCCGCGCAGCGCCGCATACGAGTCGGTGCGGCTGTCGGCGCCGAACGTCGCGAATCCCGGCACGTAGCGCAGCGCCTGGTTCAGGTCGGTCGCGCCGGTCATCTCGATCTGCTGCGCGGTCACGATGTTGATCGTCTGCGGCACTTCTGCCACCGGCGTGTCGGTTTTCGTGCCGGCCGTGGTGCGCAGCCCGACGAGCCCGCTCGACGAGCGGTCGCCCTTCCCCGTTACGTCGATTTCCGGCAGCACGGCCGCCGGCGGCGCTGCCGCACCCGATGCCTGCGCGTGCGCGCCGCCCGCTGCCGCCACGTACAACGCGCCTCCGGCGGCGATCGCCATCGCGCGTTTCGCCGCGCCCGTCCCCGTTACCATCGTTCCATGCTCCGTCGTGCTGGTGGCCGATTCGACCCGATCGCGGCGCGACGCACCGCCGGCGTCCGCCCCGTGTTGTCATGCTGGCGATGCTGGTTGCGCGCGAGTCGGCATGCAACGGCCAATGGCGTCGTTCGCGAGCGCAGCGATCATACCGGGCGAACGTAACGGAGTCTTTAAAAAAAGTGCGCCGGCGGGAAAAGCCGGCGTTTGGCGCTTTGGAGGCGGGGCCGGCGCAGGATCGATCCGTGCGGCGGCCCGCGAGGAAGGCAGATGAAAGACGGGAGCGCTAGGCTGCATGCGCCCCGGGAACGGCCGTGGGCTGCCGCCGGAGGGTCTAGGCGCGCACGCGCCGCATCCTGAGCGTCGCCGACGGCGACTCGCCGAACGCCCGCTTGTACTCGATCGCGAATCGCCCGAGGTGCGCGAAGCCCCATTTCAGCGCGATGTCCGTCACCGATGCGAGCCCCGGCGACTCGTCGGCCAGCAACTCCTCGCGCACACGTTGCAGCCGCAACTGCCGCACGAAGCCCATCGGCGTGATCCCGTGGCGATGGCGGAAGCCGGCGAACAGCGTGCTCGGGCTCACGCCGGCGAGGTCGGCGAGCCGCTCGATCGTCAGCGGCTCGTCGAGATGGGCGCGAATGTAATCCTCGACGCGCCGCACATAGAACGGCGCGAGCGCCACCGGCAGGTGCCGCGTGCCGTTGCGCGCGCTGTTCGGGTGGCCGTGCAGCAGCAGGTTGAGCAGCGTCGATTCGAGCGGCTCGAACGCGAGCGGATGACGCAGCGGATGCGCGTCCGTCGCGATCGCGCCGGCGAGGACCGGCAGCAACTGCGCGAGACACGCCCCTTGCGACGACGACAGGCTGAATGCCGGTTCGAATTCGACCGGCACGCGCCGGTCGTCGCCGAAATGCCGCTGCGCATGGCGCTCCATCACTTCGCGCTCGATGCGCACGATGACTTGCGGACACGCGTCGCCCCAGCGCATCTTCAGCGGCAGCGTCGGCGAGATCAACGACGCGGTGCCCGGCGACGACACGAAACTTGCCGATCCGCACTCGATCTCCGCGTCGCCGCGCAGCGGGATCTGCAACAGGAAGAAGTGCTCGAGCGGCCCGGGCTCGATGCTGACCCCGCCGCCGTAATCGAGCAGGTTCAATGACAGGTTGCCCCAACGCGCATGATGCATGCAGCTGTGCAGCGCGCGCGATTCGCCGGTCGGCGTGAGCCGGTGCGGCTTGAAGACGTCGGCGACACGCGCGCGCACCTCGTCGACATCGTTCGACTGCAGCAGCAGGTTGTCGTGATTGAAACAGGCGGTGTCGGCCAGCCAGCCCGTTCCGGAAAATTGCGCCATCGATGTTCTCCCGTCATGCTCGGTTGCACTCGCGCCGTGCATGCGTTCCCGGTGTGGGGGCATTCGCCGCACGATCCGGATAGCGCCCGGAGTATCCGGACAGTCCGGCCGCCAAAGCACGCAAGTCCCGCGCAAACGACGCAAGAAACGGACCGTTCGCGCATCGTAGAAAACTGTGCGGGCTTTCCGCATCCGCACATACCCGCAGTCGGCCGCGCGCCTGCCCACGCGCGGCGGCCGGTGCCGCAGGTTTCCGGAATTCGCGGATACCGGCCGAAGAAAGCGGATAGAAGCGCACGTTTCGTCCGCCAATACTGGGCTCGTCGCAGCAATGAATTCAACGGAGGGACAGATGAAAGGACGTCACATCGAGATTCCGTCGCCGGACGGCGGAACGTTTCGCGCCTACCTGAGCACGCCGGCCGGCGGCAAGGGGCCGGGCATCGTGCTGTGTCACGAGATCTTCGGCGCGAACGCGACGATGCGGGAGGCCGCCGACTACTACGCGGAGGAAGGCTATACGGTGCTCGTGCCCGACCTGTTCTGGCGCCAGGCGCCGGGGATCGAGCTCGGCCATGCGGCAGCCGATGTCGAGCGCGCGATGGCCCTGTATCGCGAGTTCGACGAGGACAAGGGCGTCGAGGACATCGGTGCCGCGCTGGACGCGCTCAGGCAGCAACCGGAATGCACGGGCGAAGCCGGCGTGCTCGGCTACTGCCTCGGCGGCAAGCTCGCCTATCTCGCCGCGTGCCGGCTGCCGGGCGTGGCCGCGGCGGTCAGCTACTACGGCGTGGGCATCGAGCAGGCGCTGGACGAGGCCGCGCACCTGCAGGGCCGGCTCGTGCTGCAGATCGCGGGGCTGGACCGCTTCTGCCCGCCCGACGCGCAGCAGCGCATCGCCGACGCGCTGTCCGGCCGCGACGGCGTCGAAGTGTATGTGTATCCGGGCGTCGATCACGCGTTCGCCCGCGTCGGCGGCGATCATTTCGACAAGGCCGCCGCGGTCATGGCCCACCAGCGCGCGATCGCCGCGTTCCGCGCCGCGCTCGGCCCGCAATACGACCTGTCCACACTGTGGGAAGCGCATCTCGAACACGAATTCGCCACGCGCAACGTCGATGCCACGATGGCGACGATGGTCGCCGAGCCGTACGTCAACCATGTTCCGACGCTGACGGGCGGCGTCGGCCACGACGAGCTCAAGCGCTTCTACACGCATCACTTCGTGCATGCGAATCCGCCCGACACGACGATCACGCCGATCTCGCGCACGATCGGCGCGAGCCAGGTCGTCGACGAGCTGCTGTTCTGCTTCACGCACACCACCGAGATCGACTGGATGCTGCCGGGCGTTGCGCCCACCGGCAAGCGCGTCGAGATTCCACTCGTCGCGATCGTCAAGTTTCGCGGCGACAAGCTCTATCACGAACACATCTACTGGGATCAGGCGAGCGTGCTCGTGCAGATCGGCCTGCTCGATCCGGCCGGCCTGCCGGTCGCGGGCGTCGAAACGGCCCGCAAGCTGCTCGACGAAACCGTGCCGTCGAACGGCCTGATGCGCCGCTGGCAGGACAGCGAGCCGTCGACGGGTGCGCACTGACGCGCCCCCTCCCTCACCCCACGATTCACGGAGACACCCCATGACTGCCCTTGCTGGCAAAGTCGCGATCGTCACCGGCGGCGCCACGCTGATCGGCGCCGCGGTCGCGCAGGACCTGAGCCGCGCCGGTGCATGCGTCGCGATCCTCGATCTCGACGCGGACAACGGCGCGCGCGTCGCCGGTTCGCTCGGCGAAAAGGCCATGTTCGTCGCGCTCGACATCACCGACGATCGCGCGATCGAACGTGCGATATCGGCGATCGTCGAACGGTTCGGCGCGATCGACGTGCTCGTCAACCTCGCGTGCAGCTACGTCGACAACGGCATCCAGGCGACCCGCAACGACTGGCTCGCCGCGATGGACGTCAACGTCGTGTCAGCCGCGATGCTCGCGAAGGCCGTGCATCCGCACATGGCCCGGCGCGGCGGCGGCGCGATCGTGAACTTCAGCTCGATCTCGGCCGAGTGCGCGCAGACCGGCCGCTGGCTGTACCCGACGTCCAAGGCGGCGATCCGCCAGCTCACGCGCAGCATGGCGATGGATCTCGCGCCCGAGCGCATTCGCGTCAACTCGGTATCGCCGGGATGGACGTGGTCGCGCGTGATGGACGAACTGACGCACGGCGACCGCGCGAAGACCGATCGCGTCGCCGCGCCGTTCCACCTGCTCGGCCGCGTCGGCGATCCGTCCGAGGTCGCACAGGTCGTGACGTTCCTGTGCAGCGACGCGGCGAGCTTCGTGACGGGCGCCGACTACGCGGTCGATGGCGGTTATTCCGCGATGGGCCCCGAACAGGCGGTGCCGGCCATTCCGCGGCTCGCGGAGTGACCGTTCCCCGCCGCCGCTTCCCGCAATCATTCCGGCCGGCATCCGGCCAACCAAGGACATCCCCATGAGACGCATCGCCATCGTCGGCGCCGGCCAGTCCGGCCTGCAACTCGCCTTCGCCCTGCTCGGCCAGGGCTACCACGTGACGCTCGCGACCAATCGCGACGCCGAACAGATCCGCACGGGCAAGGTCATGTCGAGCCAGTGCATGTTCCATACCGCACTGCAGATCGAACGCGACCTCGGCCTGAACACCTGGGAGGAAGCGTGCCCGTCCGTCGAAGGGATCGGCATCGCGGTACCGCATCCGGACGGCGGCGGCCGCAAGGCGATCGACTGGTCGTCGCGGCTGACCCGCTACGCGCAGTCGGTCGACCAGCGCGTGAAAATGGCCGACTGGCTCGACAGTGTGCGCCGCCGCGGCGCGGACGTGCGCATCGGCGACATCGGCGTGCCCGAACTCGAGGAACTGGCGCGCAGCCACGACCTCGTGCTGCTCGCGGCCGGCAAGGGCGAGATCGTCAACCTGCTCGGCCGCGACGACGCGCGCAGCGCGTTCGACCGCCCGCAACGCGCGCTGGCCCTCACCTATGTGAAAGGGATGACGCCGAGCCAGCCGTATTCGCGCGTGCGCTTCAACCTGCTGCCCGGCATCGGCGAGTATTTCGTGTTCCCCGCGCTGACCACGACGGGCCCGTGCGAAATCATGGTGTTCGAAGGCATTCCGGGCGGCCCGCTCGATTGCTGGGCCGACGTGAAGACGCCCGAGCAGCATCTGGACCGGAGCCTGTCGTTCCTGCGGCAATACGTGCCGTGGGAATTCGAGCGCTGTCGCGACGTCGAGCTCACCGATCCGAACGGCACGCTGGCCGGGCGCTTCGCGCCGACGGTGCGCAAGCCGTTCTTCCGGCTGCCGTCGGGCCGCACGGTGTTCGGGATGGCCGATGCGGTGGTCGTCAACGATCCGATCACCGGGCAAGGCTCGAACAACGCCGCGAAATGCGCGAACGCATATTTCGATGCGATCGTCGCGCGCGACGCCGCGCCGTTCAGTGAAGACTGGATGCAGCAGACGTTCGAAGGCTACTGGGCTTATGCGCAGCATGTCGTGCGCTGGACCAACTCGCTGCTCACCCCGCCGCCGCCGCACATCCTCGAACTGCTCGGCGCGGCCGGCCAGTTGCCGTCGCTCGCCGCGGCGATCGTCGACGGCTTCGACGATCCGCGCCGGTTCTCGCCGTGGTGGTTCGAGCCGTCGGCCTGCGCGGCGTTCATCCGCGAACACAGCGCGCGTTCGGAGTAACCGGCATGGAAACGATCGCTACCGACCGCCCGACCCTCGACCCGATGCAGCTGCGCGCCGCGTTCGGGCAGTTCCCGACCGGCGTCACCGTGATCACCACGTGCGCGGCCGACGGACGCAAGGTGGGCCTCACCGCCAATTCGTTCTCGTCGCTGTCGCTCGATCCGCCGCTCGTGCTGTGGAGCCTTCGCAAGGTCGCGCCGAGCCGCCCCGATTTCGTCGCGGCCACCCATTTCGCGATCAACATCCTCGCGCACGACCAGATCGACCTGTCGCGCCGCTTCGCAACGCCCAGCGCCGACAAGTTCGACGGCGTGCCGCACGCGGATTCGGAAGCCGGCGGCGTGCCCTGCCTCGACGGCGCGAGCGCGCGCTTCGTGTGCCGCAACGTCGGCCATTACGAAGGCGGCGATCACCTGCTCTTCATCGGCCGGATCGAACAGTTCGCCGCGTTCGGCAAGGCGCCGCTCGTGTTTCACGCGGGCCAGTATCGTGCGATCGCCGATCACCCCGATCTTTTTCGAACCGTTTGATTAGTTATACCGATAAACAACCAGGAGGTGGTGAACATGAAATTCGGCTCTCGCCTGCTCGTCGTCGCGGGCCTCTCGATCGCCGGTATGGCCGCAAGCGCGCCGGCCCGCGCAACCGACCTGCCGGCGGTCAACCTCGGCATGACCAGCTTCCTCGACGGCATGCCGCCGGCCGGCTCCGGCTGGTACGGCACGCAGTACCTGCAGTACTACACGGCCGGCCGCGTCAACGACAATGCGGGCAACAAGGTCGGGTTGCCGAAGCAGGACATCGACCTGTTCGCGGGGCTGAGCCAGCTCGTCTATCAGTCGCCGCTGACGTTCGCGGGCATGCATCCGGGCCTCGACGTGATCCTGCCGTGGATCGCGTCGGCGCAGACCGACGACGGCATCGGCAACGTCGCGCTGAATGCGCGCGCCGGCTTCGGCGACCTGCTGATCGGCCCGTTCGTCCAGTTCGATCCGGTGATGGGCGCGCAAGGCCCGCGCTTCGCGCAGCGCGTGGAATTCCAGTTCATCGCGCCGACCGGCGCGTACGATCCGTCGCGTGCGATCAACCCGGGCAGCCATGCTTGGTCGTTCGACCCGTACTGGGCGGCGACGCTGTGGCTCACGCCGAAATGGACCGTGTCGTGGCGGCTGCACTATCTGTGGAACGCGACCAACCATCGGCCGGCCACGGCGCTCGGCCCGGACGTGACGTCGACGCAGGCCGGCCAGGCGATCCACGCGAACTTCGCGACCGAGTACGAGGCGCGCCCCGGCCTGCGGCTGGGGCTCAACGGCTACTGGCTGCGACAGACCACCGACATGAAGGAAAACGGGCAGGACGTGCCGGGCACGCGGGAGGCCGTGTTCGCGATCGGCCCGGGGGCCGTGTACAGCTTCTCGCAGCAGGATCACCTGATGTTCAACGCGTATTTCGAGACCTATGCGCGGAACCGGCCGCAGGGCACGCGGATGGTGCTGCGGTACGTGCATCACTTTCAGTGACGGCCGCGACCGGACGAACGAGCCCGGTCGGTTTCGTCGGACGAATGATGCATGCTGCCCGCACCGGCGCGCCTGTCCTATAGTTTTGGAGAAGACAACGCAGGCAATACGTCACGACCACGGAGGACCCGCGCGATGAATCCTTCAGCAACCTCCCGGTTCTTGTCGAACGTATCGCGGCGGCTGGCGCACGGCATGGTGGCCGTCGCACCGGCCGTGGTCATCGGCATCGCCGTTTCCGCGTGCGGCGGCGACAGTTCGCCGGGCTCGAGCGTGCCCGCGTTCGCGAACGCGGCGCGCCCGCAGATCAACGCCCTGCTCGCGGATACGCAGACACCCGGCGCAGTCGTCTATGTGCAATCGCCGCAGGGGAACTGGCTCGAATCGTTCGGCACAGCCGTGCGGGGCACGAACACGCCGATACCGACGAACGCACACTTTCGCGTCGGCAGCGTGACCAAGACATGGACCGGCACGGTGATCCTGCAACTCGTCCAGGAAGGCCGGCTGAGCCTCGGCGACACCGTCAGCAAGTTCGTCGCGAACGTGCCCAACGGCAATACGATCACGATCGAACAGTTGCTGACCATGCGCAGCGGCCTCTACAACTATTCGACGAATCTCGCGTTCAACCAGACGCTCGACGCGCAGCCGGACAAGGTGTGGACGACGTCGGAACTGCTGGGTATCGCCGAAGGCCAGCCGGTCTATTTCGCGCCCGGCGCGGATTTTCGCTACTCGAATACGAACACGGTGCTGCTCGGGCTCATCATCGAGCAACTGACCGGCATGAGCGCGGCCGATGCGATGAACGCGCGCCTGTTCGCGCCGCTCGGCCTGGTCAATACCTTGCTCCCGCCGCAGCAGGATACGTCGCTGCCGGCACCGGCGCCGCAGGGCTATCAATGGGGCACCAATGCCGAGACGACCGACAGCGACGCGCTGTCGCCCCAACGCCAGGCGGACGCAAAAAACGGCACGCTGCAACCGACGAACGTGACCCGCGTGAATACGTCGTGGGCGTGGACGGCGGGCTCCGGCATTTCAACCGTGACGGAACTGGCCGCATACGTACAGCGGATGGTCGGCGGCGGCTACCTGAACGCCAACCTTCAGGCGCAACGGCTCGCCAGTTGCACGCCGATCGATTCGTCCGACCCGAGGTCGGCCAGCTACTGCATGGGCCTGGCCAAGTTCGGCACGTTCTATGGACATACGGGCGAGATCCCGGGCTTCAATACCTTCATGGGCTACGACCCGGTCACGAAGACGACGATCGTCACGTGGGCGAACACGGCGGCCGCGCCGGATGGGCGCGCACCGGCCAACGTGATTGCGCAGATCGTCATGGGCGAACTCAGCAAGGCGGCCGAAGTGCCGAGCGAAGGGCGGCCGTGATGCCGCGCGAACACCGCTGCATCACGTACAACGTGATGCCGGCAAACTTCGCCGGCATTCAGGTTAGCAGTAGGGGGCAGCCGATCAGGCGGTGGACTACGGCTACTTCCATGGCCGACCATGGGTCCAGGATGCATTGACGCCGCTATGGTCAACCTGTCTCGCGGCGCCGCCTGGGGAGGGAGCCTCCATGAAGCCTGTCGCCGTGCCGGCCGGCGGGGGTGGCCGCCCGGCACGCGAATCCTTCATCGCCGTTTACTGCGACATCCCGACGAACGTCGGCAGCAGCACGCGATAGACGTGAATCATCGCCGGCCCGAGCAGCACCAGCATCAGCGAGGGAAAGATGCAGAAGATCAGCGGGAACAGCAGTTTCAACGCGATCTTCGCGGCCCGTTCCTCCGCGCGCATCCGGCGCCGCGTGCGCAGCATGTCCGACAGCACGCGCAGCGATTCGCTGATGCTCGTGCCGAAACGATCGGCCTGGATCAGCATCGCGCAGAACGATTCGATGTC
>Ga0209566_100286_pt1 | contig 46407 bp, 42 predicted proteins | sample Araplavi_mTSA_r2_2_FD_184287 | JGI IMG/M metagenome (GOLD analysis project Ga0209566, IMG submission 184287) | Arabidopsis root microbial communities from North Carolina, USA - plate scrape CL_Cvi_mTSA_r2 (SPAdes) (version 2) | ecosystem: Host-associated > Plants > Roots > Endosphere | place...
AAATGACCATCATCGCAATGACAGCTACAAGCGGTGACGGGACTTTCCGGGTCAAGCGCGGGAACACGTAAATGATGACGAGCGTGCCGGCAACCATTGCATACATCGGCCATGATTCGCCTTGGAAGTTGCGCAGCTGTGCCAGGAAAATGAGAATCGCCAGCGCGTTGATGAAGCCGGTGATGACTGCGTGCGGGACGAAGTTCATCAGCTTGCCGAGCTTGCACACGCCCATGAGCAGCTGAATGATCCCAGTGAGAATTGTAGCGGCGAATAAATACTGGATGCCGTGCTCCGTGACCAGCGAGATCATCAGGACGGCCATGGAGCCTGCCGCCGCGGAGATCATGCCGGGTCTGCCGCCGAAGACGGTGATCAGGAGCAGAATGCAGATGGACGAATAAATACCTACCATCGGATTGACGCCCGCGATAAAGGAAAAAGCGATGGAGTCAGGAATAAGTGCGAGCGTTGCCGTAACTCCCGCCAACACCTCCGCACGCAGGGAAATCCCTCCGAGAGCGGGGAGTTTGAGCAAATTTAACAAGCGGAAACCTCCTCTTTTCATGGTTTGCATTCGCTCATTATAACAAACTTTTCCCGAGAGTTCTCCTGATTAAATGTTTCCTATTTGTGAAGCCAAGACTGTGCGGGCTGTTCGTCATTTTGCTCCAAACCTATCGGATAGCATGGCCAAAAACGCAAGTCCTATATATTATGAGTTTTTCTGGAAAGGTGGCATGTACACGAATCTATAAAATGGCAGGGATAGATGTCCTATTTTTGTGGATTAGCGGTCAGGGCTTAAACGAATGCCGTGTCCTTCGGGATGGATGTACATAAAATGGGAACGAAACGAATGCATATCCATCCGGGAGGGTGTGAGCATCTTGCAGCGACGCAAACGAAAGCTATTGAAACCAAGAAGGAGATCGAAGCCAGTTGCCAGACCGATTACGGTTCCCGGCACACCGAAAGTGTCTGTCGTGATCCCGGCGATGAATGAACGCAGAACGATCGCTTCGGTTATTCGTCAAGCCCGAAGGGTTCATCCCGCTACCGAAGTTATCGTCGTCGTGAACGGTTCGACGGATGGTACGGAGCTTATCGCCAGACGCTCGGGCGCCAGGGTCATCGCGTATGAGGAAGCGCTGGGCCATGATGTCGGGCGGGGAATCGGCGCCAAGCAGGCGCGGGGCAACATCCTGCTGTTCCTTGACGCCGATTTCGTCATTCCGGCCAGGGAGCTGCGGCCCTTTATTTATGCCATTGATCGAGGCGTCGATGTGGCGCTGAACAGCTATATGGGCATTACCCGCACGCATGTGGTGCACCCTGTCGTTTTAGCGAAGCACGCGTTGAATTTTGCCATGTCCCGGCCAGACTTGCGGGGGGCGTCGATGACGACGATTCCGCATGCGATGAGCCGCAAGGCGCTTGAAGTGATCGGAGCTGAACATTTGGCTGTGCCGCCGCTGGCGCAGATGATTGCGATTCGCAGCGGGCTTGACGTTCACAAGGTGCACGAAGTTGGCGTTGGCCGGGTGAATCCGCGAAAGAGAAGAGCCTATAAAGTAGACCCGCTGCGCAATCTCATTATCGGCGATCACCTGGAGGCGATGGAGTGGTTGCTGAACGAGACGAACGAGCGGGGCCAGCAGACCGATTTATCCCGGGATCGATCTTTTGTGGGGTGAAGAGATGAGAAGACGAAAGGCTGCAGTACGCAAAAGTACCCGTAAATTGCCATTAAAAAAGCGCAAAACCCGAACGCTCCGCCGCCGGGTGGCCAAACCGTCTCCGCTGTGGACTGCGCTCATTCGGCGGGCTGGAAGCAGGTACGCGCTTGATCATCCGCCGGCCGAAGGCCAGGATGCCCAGGTTTACGTCAACTCGCTTTGGTATGGCTGCTACATGAGTGAGGGACGGCGAATTCCGCACACGCAGTATGCGGCTTGCGCCGATGCGTTTCTGGAAGGCTACTTCTCGCAGCTCGGTAGAGCAAAGCCGGACTGGGCGCTCGTGCCGACCAAGAAAAGCATCGCTGCGGTCGTCACCGCCTTCAATGAGGAGAAGACGATCGAAGCTGTATTGAACCAGCTGCATCGCATGCCGGTGCGGGAAATCATCGTGGTGGTGAACGGTTCCACCGACAGCAGCTTTGCACTGGCTAGACGGAGTGCTCGCGCCACGGTTGTGCATTATCCGAATTCGCTCGGACATGATGTCGGGCGTTCAATCGGCGCCAGACTGTCTGGCAGCGATATGGTGCTCTTCCTCGATGGCGATATTCCGATCATGGCGGAGCAGCTGGCGCCATTCATTCGCGCAATCGACCATGGTGCTGATGTGGCGCTGAACGATATGACGCCGCATTTCGGGCCTTTTTTCACTCGGGACGGCGTTACGATTATGAAGGAGTTCCTGAATACGGTCCAAGGACGGCCGGATTTGAAGTCCAACTCCATGACAGCCATTCCGCATATTCTTTCGCGCAAAGCGATTGAGCAAATCGGAGCGGCCAACCTGGTCGTACCGCCGAAGGCGCAATCGCTGGCCTTAGAGCTGGGACTTGTGGTCGTTGCGGCGGGCAGTGTCGATGTCATTAAAGGGAATAAAGTAACACGCTTCAATACCGGCATCGCCAATCCCGTCTCGAACCTGATCATCGGCGATCATCTGGAGGCCGTGCATACCTTGCTGAAGCGGCACGCCAGCCGGCTCAACTATAAAGATGTCATGCGCAAGCGGGCTAAGCTGCAAGGGGGGACGACATGAACGGAACGAGCATCATCATCCCAACCTATAACGAAAAAACGCTGCTGATGGACTGTCTGTATTCCATCCGTCAGCATACGGGTACCCCTTATGAGATCATCGTGGTGGATAACGGTTCGACGGACGGGACGCTGGAGGAACTGCTGCGAGAGGGAATTCCCTTCGTCTCCTTTGCCGACAACCGAGGCTTCCCTGCAGCGTGTAACGCCGGCATGAAGCTGGCCCGGGGCAATACCGTGCTGCTGCTCAACAATGACGTGCTGCTGACGCCGAACTGGTTGACCAACTTGCTGGAATGTCTGCACGTCAGTGTAAATATCGGCATGGTCGGTCCGATGACCAACTATGCCAGCGGGCGGCAGAAAATTCAAGAGAACTACACAACGATGGAAGACATGATAGCCAGATACAATGTGGGAAAAAAAGGGACATATACGGAAGTTCAGCGTCTCATCGGTTTCTGCCTGCTGTTCAAGCGCGAGGTCATGGAGCGCATCGGCCTGCTCGATGAACGCTTCAGCCCGGGGCATTACGAGGATGACGATTATTGCTATCGGGCCAGAGAAGCCGGATACCGGCTTATGATGGCGGAAGATACGTTCATCTTCCACCATGGCAGCGCGAGCTTCGGCAAGAAGAGCTCTGAAGAGTTCCGGGCTATTGTGGAACGCTCGCGTCAGCTTTTTATCGCAAAATGGGGCGTCGATCCCCGTCAGTTTATATAAGAGGAAAGGATGGCGTTGTTATGAAGGGAGTCATTCTTGCAGGGGGAACGGGAACTCGCCTGCGCCCTTTGACGAAGATGATCAACAAACACCTTCTTCCTGTCGGGAAATACCCCATGGTGTATTATGCCGTAGAAAAGCTGCGCACAGCGGGCATTACCGATATTTTGCTCGTAATCGGCAAGCGTTCGGCTTCTTTATATACGGATTTCCTGGGCAGCGGCAAAGATTGGGGCGTCAAGATCGCCTACAAAATCCAGGAGGAAGCCGGCGGCATCGCCGAAGCGCTGGAGCTGGCGGAGAGCTTCGTGCACCCTGGCGAGAAGCTGCTTGTGCTGCTCGGCGATAATTTATTCGAAGACTCGCTGGCGCCTTACGTCAAGGAGTTTGAGAATCAGCATGAAGGGGCGAAAGTGTTCCTGAAGGAAGTCGAGGATCCGAGACGCTACGGGGTACCCGTCATGGACGGAACGCTCATCAAGCGGATCGAGGAGAAGCCGCAGCAGCCGCAGTCCAATTACTGCGTGACTGGCATTTACATGTACGATGCATCCGTCTTCAGCATGATTCAAGCGATTGAGCCTTCGGCACGCGGAGAGATGGAGATTACGGATGTTAACAATTTGTATGCGAGCAAGGGGCTGCTAAGCTATCACCTGCTGAACGGCTGGTGGATCGACGCTGGAACGTTCCCGTCGTGGTATGAAGCAACAGACCGGCTGCGTGATTATTCCGGACCGCTATCGCCCGGTGATGGAAAGTGAAGACGTACGATTATGTCATCATTGGGGCTGGCATCATTGGGTTGACTATAGCCCGTGAATTAAAGCAAAGAGAGCCAGGCAGCTCCATCTGCATACTGGAAAAAGAGAGCGATGTCGCTGCACATGCCAGCGGGCGCAACAGCGGTGTGCTCCATGCCGGATTCTATTATACGGCGAACAGCCTGAAGGCCAAATTCACCAAAGAAGGCAATCAGGCGATGCGCGCCTACTGCAAGCGATACGGCCTGCATCTGAACGAATGCGGCAAGCTGGTCGTGGCCAAGGACGCTTCGGAGCTGGCCGGACTGGATGAGCTGAAGCGCCGGGCGGATGTGAACGGCGTGGAATTGATCTGGGTCGACGAAGCGGATATCCATAAGATCGACCCGAACGCCAAGACGTACCTGCGGGCACTCTATTCGCCGACAACGGCGTCGGTCGACCCGATGGAAGTATGCCAAATGCTGAAGCATGAGAACATGGCGCGCGGGGTTGAGTTTCATTTTCATACGAAATACCGCAGGCAGCAAGACGGTCACGTTGTTACAAATCAAGGCGTGTACCCTTATAAGTATTTGATTAATGCCGCCGGACTCTATGCGGACAGTATCGCGCATGACTTCGGATTCGGTGTGAATTATACAATTATCCCCTTTAAAGGGATTTATTTGAAATATACCAAAAACAAAACCGATGTGAAGACGAACATCTACCCGGTCCCCAACCTTGGCAATCCGTTCCTTGGTGTCCATTACACGAAAACAGTAGACGGCAGCATCAAAATCGGGCCAACTGCGATTCCGGCGTTCTGGCGGGAAAATTATCAAGGGCTGCAAGGATTCAACCTCAAAGAATTTGTGCAAATCGTCGGTTATGAAGCCAAATTGTTCATCACCGATTCGTTTCACTTCAGGCGCCTCGCGCTGGAGGAAATGAAAAAATATATCAAGTCATATTTTATCAGCCTTGGCATGGGCATGGTTCGGGCCATCGATCCGAAAGGGTTCGGCCACTTTTTGCGGCCGGGCATACGGGCTCAGCTGCTCGATACACAGACGCTTGAGCTGGTGCAGGACTTCGTCATCGAGGGAGATGAGCGATCCATGCATGTACTCAACGCGGTATCGCCGGCTTTCACCTGTTCGATGCCGTTTGCCGCTTATGTCGTTGATCATATCAGGAAGCAGCGGGGAGGAACCGATACATGAAAGTGATTACGACCAAACTGCCGGAAGTCGTCGTACTAGAACCCAAAGCGTATGGCGACCATCGTGGCTTCTTTATGGAAAGCTACAACCGGCAATTGTTAGCGCAATGCGGCATTCATCATGAGTTCGTGCAGGATAACCACTCGCTCTCCGTGGAAGCGGGAACGCTGCGGGGTTTGCATTACCAGCTGGCGCCGAAAGCGCAGACCAAGCTCGTGCGGGTGCTGGCAGGAGCGGTGTACGACGTGGTCGTCGATATCCGCCAAGACTCACCCCGTTTCGGCCAGTGGGTTGGCGTTATTTTGAGCGCTGAAAATAAACGGCAAATCTTGGTCCCGCAAGGCTTCGCACATGGGGTTTGCACGCTCGTTCCGAATACGGAGCTGATGTATAAGGTCGATCAGTATTATTCGCCGGAGCATGACCGTGGCATTCTGTGGAACGATTCGGAGCTCGCCATCGATTGGCCGGTATCGGCTCCTGTGCTCTCGGATAAGGATCGGCAGCAACCGCCGCTTCGGGCGGCTGAACTTAATTTTGTGTACGAATGAGGAGGAATCCCATCATGAAAACCATCCTGGTCACGGGAGCCGGAGGCTACATCGGCAGCGTGTTGGTCCCGAAGCTGCTTCATAAAGGCTATAGAGTAAAAGCGGTTGACCGATTCTTTTTCGGCAAGGATAAGCTTCCCCAGCATCCGCACCTCATGACGATCCAAGAAGATTCGCGCCGTCTGCAAGATGAAGTATTCGCCGACGTCTACGCCGTCATCGACCTCGTGGCGATTTCCAACGATCCGAGCGGAGAGCTGTTCCAGGAAGCTACTTACCAAATTAACCATATCTCACGTGTGAGAACGGCTTACAAAGCGAAGAAATGGGGTGTGAAGCGATATATTCTCCCTTCCTCCTGCAGCCTTTACGGCTTTCAGCCCCCTGAAATGATCGTCGACGAAACTTCGCCGACCAATCCTCTGACTACCTATGCCAAAGCGAATGAAAGGGCTGAGCACGGCGTCCTGCCGCTCGCCGATTCTGAGTATACCGTTGTCGTTATCCGCCAGGCTACGGTCTATGGTTACTCCCCTCGCCTCCGCTTCGACCTCGCGATCAATGGCATGGCGCTGGGCGCGTGGAAGAACGGGGTCATCCCGCTGATGCGCGACGGCTCGCAGTGGCGCCCCTTCGTCCATGTGCAGGATACGACCGATGCGATGATCCTTCTGCTAGAAGCCGATCCCGCCACAATTAACGGTGAAATCTTCAATGTCGGCTCCGACCGCAACAACTATCAGCTCGGCCAGCTGGCGGAGGAAATTACAGACGCCATGCCCAAGTCGGTACGGATCGACTGGTACGGAGATCCAGACCACCGCTCATACCGTGTCAGCTTTGAGAAGATCGAGAAGGCTTTGAACTGGAAAGCCAAATGGACTGCGGCCAAAGGTGCGCTCGAAATTTATCAGGTCTTGGAAGCGGGGGGAATCTCCAATATGGAGCAAACAATCACGCTGGGCTGGTATAGCGAGCTTGTGAAGTGGCACCGCATCATCGAAGATGTCAAACGTTACGGGGGTATCCTCGATCTGGAAGGATCGAATCCGCAATGAAGCGGATTGCGCTGCTAGGCGCGAGCGGTCAGCTGGGCTCCGATCTATATGCAGTTCTGACTTCGGGATCAGCGTATGAAATTATCGCCGTGGGCCGGGATCAGCTCGATGTGGAGCAGACTGAGTCGATCATTCCGTATCTGGAGTCGCTCGGCCCCATCGATGTGCTGATTAACTGCACGGCCTTCCACCAAACCGAACAGTGCGAAATCGACCCGCTCAAAGCGTTCAAGGTCAATTCGATCGCGGTTGTGCGCATGGCGGCCTATTGCCGGCAGCATGACGCGCTGCTGGTGCATTTTAGCACCGATTACGTATTTGACGGCGGCAAGCCTGCGCCTTATACCGAGGAAGATGCGACGAATCCGCTCAATATGTACGGCAAAAGCAAGGTGGCCGGCGAGCAGGGGATTGCCGCTTATCTGGACACTTACTTCATCTTCCGCGTCGCTTCCTTGTTCGGTACAGCCGGTTCCAGCGGCAAAGGCGGCAACTTTATCGAGACTATGCTCCGCCTGGCCCGGCAAAATAAGCCGATTTCGATCGTGCATGACGTCATCATGTCCCCGACCCATACGAAGGATGTGGCGAGTGTGGTGAAAGCTTTTCTCGATCAAGGCGTCACGCAGTATGGCATCTACCATTGTGCAGGCAAGGGTCTCTGCAGCTGGCATGAGCTGGCCGTTGAGGCGATCGCCAGGTGTGGGCTGGCCTGCGAGACGATTCCGATTCGCAACATCGATTACCCGGCGAAATGCCAAAGACCGCTGTACAGCGCACTGGATACGAGCAAGCTGAACCGGTTGTACGCGATGCCCAGTTGGCAAGACGCCTTGAACGAATACTTGCAGCTCAAAGGATATGTCAGGAATGGAGGCGGGTAGACAGTGAAACGAGGAAAGAAACTGAAGGCGGCTGCAAGCAGGAAGCGAACCGCCGCCCTTCCTCAGCGCGGAGCATGGCGAAGAGGAAGGGATGCGGGCTATGCACATGGCTGGTCGCACGGGCATCACTTCGGGCGTGTCCAGAAGCTGCTGCAGAGCATTCCTCATGAGCAGGGCATCCTCTGGGAGCTGAAGGTGCTGTATGTGCGGGCGCACGGCTCTCCTTATACATCGATGGACGACGGTATTGCGGGTACGCTGCGCAATCTGGTGAGACAGGTGATCGTCGCCAACCCGGACCAGGACGTCGTGCAGCTTGCGCAGCTTCACAGACCCGAACTTGTGCTCGTGCTGGACGCGATCGGCGCATCGTTCCCGGTCGATAAAGTCCAGGCGCTTCGGGCCGCAGGCCTTCGCACCGCGATTTGGCTGCCGGACGATCCGTATCACTCCGATCAGACGACGCAGATTGTCGCGCACTATGATTACGTGTTTACGCTGGAACGAAGCTGCGTCGAAACGTATCAATCGCTCGGCTGTGCCAATGTGCATTATTTGCCATTCGGCATCCATGCGAGCGAGGTGAAGCTGGAGTACGTGCCTACCAGCTACCGCAAAGATATTCTGTTCATCGGCTCGGCGTTCTGGAACCGCGTCGCCTTCATTGATGAAATGGCCGATTACTTGAAGGACAAAAATTTCATGATCAACGGATATTGGTGGGACCGGCTGAAAAACTACCACAAGCTCGCCTCCAAAATCCAAGGCTATTGGTTAGATCCGGAGGAAACAGCGAAATTTTACCGCGCCGCTAAAATTGTCATTAACCTCCACCGCTCCATCGACGATGAGTCGCACAACAGCAACAGCAGACGCATCCCCGCCGTTTCGCCGAATCCGCGTCTATTTGAAATCAATGCCAGCGGGGCGCTGCAGTTGACGGATGTGCGCGATGAGTTAACGAACTTTTACAAGCCAGGTGAGGAATTGGATACGTTCAGCTCTCCGCAAGAGCTGATCGGGAAGATCGACTATTATTTGAATCATGAGCCTGAGCGCCAACGCATCGCGCTTAACGGGCTTAACCGAACATTGCGCGAGCATACGTACCGCAGCCGTTTGCATCAGTTGTTAACCATAACGAATGGCAATTAGGATGAGGAACTTTCAAAGAAGGAGGCAGGTGATCATATGTTGCCCCTGAAGAAACTAAGCAGCACGAGGACCGGAGGCAAAATCATCCCGCTACGGGCGGGCAAGCAGGCCGCAACGACCAAGACGGCTGCAGCCAGACTTAGGGCAAGTACCAAGCAGGTCGTGGCCGGCAGAGGGCTTCGTAAACGAAAAGGCAAGTGGCAGTTGCGCACAGGCAGTGTGAAAAGAAGATTCAAACGGCTGGCTCTGCGTTCCAAAACGGTTATTTTGGATCCTAATGCCGAGCTTTCGGGGCCGGTTTACAATAAAGGCTTTGATCGGGGTTATGACAAAGGCTATGACAAAGGCTTCCGCGACGGCAAGCATACCGGTGGAGACGGCATCGTGGACGCCTGTTTGCCCGAGTATCAAATCATGCCTGACACGAGCGTGGAGGAAATTATTGCCGCCGGCGTTGAAGCGTTGCGCTCGCGCATCTATCATATGCTGACAGCGGGGGAGCTGGGGGAAAGCATCGTGGCGGCGCTCGATAACCGGAGACCGTTCTCACTCGTCCGCTTGGGCGACGGCGAGCTGCTCACATTGGCGCAGGAAAACATTCTTTCCATTGAACAGATCAAGGAAGATGGCGCCTTCCTGCCTTATGCCGGCGTACATGTTCCCGATCTGGCGATAAAGGGAGAACTGATTGCGGCGGTGAAAGGCGCAACCGTGGTCGGCATTCCGAAGCTGCGCGTCCGCAATTTTCAACCGCTGGCGTTCACCGTGTTCAGAGCGGAACAGATGGACTACCACAATTTGCTGTTGACCGACTCGCTGGTGAATTACTATTTATATCAGGCCGGTTATTTGTCCCGCATCACGCTGGGGCGCAAAGTGCTGCTCGTCGGCAATCTGGCGCACAGTCTGGCGGCGACGCTGCGCGCGCACGGCGTGAACGTCGTTGGCGAGATCTCGCCGGTTGAAGGCGTGAAAGATATTCCTCGCATCAAATCGGCGATCGCTGCCCAGGATTTTGACATTGCACTCGTATCGGCTGGGATATCTGCCGTGATCCTGGCGGAATGGATTGCTTCGTCGATGGGCAAGGTAGCCATTGATTTCGGACATTTGGCTGATTCCATTGTGAAAGGGGAGGCGCCATTCCGATGAGACTCCAAGCAAAACGGCGACTTGCCGTGAAAAAAAAGCGGGTATTCGGCAAAGCGGTCGTCAGGACGAAAGCGCGCGCCAAGCGGGCTTACAAAGGTGGCAAGGTCCACGGTTATAACCTTGGTTACAACCGCGGGTATGATGCGGCTTTCGACCACGGCTACCGCAATGGCTGGGATGGGGGAATCGCCAGCTTCTCGCAGCCGTTTCAGGGAACAAGCATCATTATCGTTACCACGAACGATCAGCGCATCCACCTACTGAACTGCATCGAGAGTATTTATGAGCATACGCCGGAGCCATTTGAACTTATTATCATCGACAATGCTTCGACCGACGACACGGCGCAATACGTGCAATCCTTGACAGGAAAGATCCGCTACCGCATCTTCAAGAACAATCTGGGATTTGCCGGCGGTACGAATCAGGGACTGAGGCTGGCACGCGGCAATACGCTGCTTTTTCTCAACAATGATACCATTGTGACGAAAAACTGGCTGACCAACATGCTCGCTTGCTTGCACAGCAACGAGAAGTTCGGTCTGGTCGGACCCATGACAAATTATATTAGCGGCGAGCAGCTGCTGCCGACACATTATCAGTCGACAGAGGAAATGCACAGCTTCGCGCAGGCTTTCAATATTTCAGACCCGGCGAAGTGGCAAACGACCGGCCGGTTGACTGGGTTTTGCGTGCTCATGAAACGTGACATGTTTGAACGGCTCGGGTTTCTGGATGAAGGGTTCGAGATCGGGAACTGCGAGGACGATGATTACGGCTACCGCGCACGCATGATGGGGCATGAACTGGTCATTGCTAAAGACACCTTCATCCACCATGTGGGCAGTGTCAGTATTAAAGCACTGGGTGAAAGGTTTGAAGAGGTATATAGCAAAAACCTTGATTTTTACTCGCGCAAATGGGGCGATTCGCACAGCCTGCTTCGTGACGTGCAGCAAAAAATGAGCGGCGGCGGCTATGCGGCGATGAAAGATTTTTACCCGACCCGTCTGGTCGTTCGCGGCGTATCACCGACTTTGTACTGGATCGAAGACGGCACTCGCCGACCGATCGTTGGTGATGCGCAGCTGCCGACCACCCGGATTTCGCAGGTCGACCTGCGCAGCTGGACAATGGGCTCACCGATCGCAGCCCAAGAGGTGCTCAATAAGCTGACTGTGCTGTCGCACGGCCTTACCGGTCACGAAGCGCTGCCGGAAGGGATGATGGTGATCGATCATGGAGGCACCGTTTACCAGATCCATGGCGGGAAGCTGTGCCGGTTTGTCAACGATTGGCCGCGGTCCTATTGGAAACTCAGCCAGCGGCACCAAGTGCCGATCAGCGATGAGCTGAAAGCTTGCTATGAGCAGGGATTGCCGATCATTGCACCTGCTGTCATCGTGGCGGATAACGTGTAAAGGAGGAATACAGTTATGCGGTTAAGGATGACTGTTCGCAAGAAACGCGCAGGCAGCATGGCGCGGAAAACGAAGCGGTTGCGTGTCAGGAAGCTCGTTCTCAGAAAAAAGCGGCCGAACCGTTTGATCGCGTCCCGCGGAGGGTACGATCAAGGGTTCGACCGCGGCTATGATCAAGGGTACACCGACGGCTTTAGCAAAGGGTTTGAAGATGGTTTCGAGACGACCTATTCGCAAACCTAAGTGAGAGACTGCCTCCGGTCATCGCAGATGGCTTGGGGCAGCTTCTGCTTTTGTTGGTGGTTGGGCGCGTGGTGGATGCATTCTCAAAAAAGCTGCGTATCACCCCCGGCGGTGCTTTCTAAAGCGACTATTTCGCTTTAGAGGCGTGCGAGCTACCCCTGTGGCGCCCTCTAGAGCGACAATTCCGCTTTAGAGGCGTGCGAGGAGCCCCTGCGGCCCCATGCAAAGTGGCTTTTTCGCTTTGGAAGCGTGCGAGCCAGCCCTGCGGCACCGTCTAAAGCGACTTTTCCGCTTTAGAAAGGTGGCCCAGCCGCATTACTGCCGCAAATCCCAGCGTACGATCAAGCCGGCATGCGTCAAGCCGCCGCCGAAGCCGTACAGCAGCATAGTATCGCCATCGTGCACTTTGCCTTCCCGAATGCCCAGATCCAGCGCCAACGGGATCGAAGCCGCGGAAGTATTGCCGTAGTACTCGAGGCTATACAATGCTTTCTCAAAAGGAATGCCGCTCTTCTCGCAGATCGACTCAATGATCCGCAGGTTCGCACTGTGCGGAATAAACCAGTCGATGTCGCTCAAGCGCATCCCGCTCTTCGCCATCAGCTGCTCGATACCCTGCGGCACCGTCGTTACGGCGAACTTGTACACCTCGCGCCCGTTCTGGACAAGCTTGCCGTTGCCGCCAAGCTCGACATCGCCGAGCGTCGCCGCAAGCCCTGTGCGGTACACGTGCTTGCCGCCGGTGCCGTCCGAGCCGAGATGATGCGCCAGGAAGGATGGGCGCTCATCGTCTCGTTCCACCATCACGGCCCCCGCGCCGTCACCGAATAAAATGCACGTCGAGCGGTCCGTGTAGTCCGTGATTTTGGACACGGTGTCGGCGCCGACGACCAGCACTTTGCGATGCACGCCTGCCGAAATCATCGCGCTCGCCGTATGCAGCGCATAGGTGAACCCCGCGCAGGTCGCGTTCAAATCGTATGCGCCTGTGGCCGGGATGCCGAAGTGTCCCTGCACCAAGCAGGCGGCAGATGGAAACGGCAGATCCGGCGTGTGCGTCGCCACGATAATCAGCTCCACATCATCCAGCGTTGTGGCGTAGCGCGACACCATATCTTCCACAGCGCGGATACAGAGGTGGCTTGTATATTCATCAGCGGCAGCGATCCGGCGTTCGCGCATACCGGTGCGCTGCACGATCCATTCATCATTGGTGTCGACCATCGCTTCCAGATCGTTATTCGATAAAATTTGCTTCGGCACATAACTTCCGATCGCGGTAATGCGGGCGTTCAAGGCAGACGCGGGCATCAAGATTCACTCCTTCGCAATATTATATTTAGGATCAACTATTAGTACCAGATACTAAATTTAGTTTACTTACCTGCTCTGCAAAAGTCAAGGGACGCCCCGCCAACCTTTCTTTGTTTTGGATAATCCATGCCTTTTAGGCTCACCCTACACCTATCGTCTTATTGCGACGAAAGCTGCATATTTGGGAGTGAAAGCAAAGCTTATGATGAAAGGTCATCGAAAGCACGTTTGGATTGTCCTTATTTGTGCTGCCTTGTTCTTCTCGTCCGCGACCCCGGCATTTGCCTTCGGTAAGGGGGCGAAAGGACCTGACGTCTTCGCCGTGCAAGGGATGCTGAAATCGTTAGGCTACTATAGCGGACCGATCACAGGCTATTATGGCAACCAAACGACGGAAGGCGTTAAAGCGTTTCAAAGCAAATACGGTCTGCCCGTAACAGGAAACGTGGACGACCAGACACTGCAATCTATTTTGTGGGCATACGGAAATTTGAAAATTCCTAAAAAACCCGCTCCACCGCCAGCCCCGACGCCATCGCCAGAGCCTGAACCGGCACCGGAAGCCCCGACGCCGACACCGGCTCCAGAAGCACCTGCAGCGCCGAACTTGACAGCTGAAGAACAGCAAATGCTAGACTTGGTCAACCAAGCGCGTGCTTCCGCCGGGCTTCCGCCATTAGCTGTGGATCCGGCACTTGTCAAAACAGCAAGACTGAAGAGCCAGGATATGGTCGACAATAATTATTTCTCGCATGAATCGCCAACCTACGGCTCACCGTTCGATATGATGAACAAGTTCGGCATCAGCTATAACTCTGCGGGTGAAAATATCGCCTGCAATCAGACCGTACAGGCTGCGCATGAGGCGCTCATGAACTCCCCGGGTCACCGGGCGAACATCCTCAGCAAAGATTACACGCATATCGGCATCGGCATCGTCAACGGCGGTTCCTGCGGTAAAATGTTCACCCAGCAGTTCATCAGCAAATAAGCTCGAAAAACGAACAAGGGGCTATCCCGAGAGCGTAAAAGCTCATGGGATAGCCCCTTCGTGCCTTATGTGGCGGACACCGGCTTCACAGCCTCGGTCCATGCTGCAAATTTCTGCAGGGCAGCGCCTTGTTCAATTGCGTGTCTGGCGAGATAGATGCCTTCTTCGATGGAGCCGGCTTTTTGCGCGATCCACAGCCGGACGGCGCTGTTCAGCAGCACGGTGTTCAAATAAGGCAGCTCAGCCTCGCCGCGCAGAACGGCCAGTGTCGTCTGCGCCTGCAAGTCGGCCGTCCATGCCACTTCCGGTACGTCGACCATCAGCTCGTAAAGCTCCGGATCGACGATGAACAGCTCACTCGCGCCGTCCTGGATTATATACGTGCGTGTGCGCTTGTCGATGGCAAGGTCCTCGGAGCCTTCCATGCCCTGTACGACGATGCCGCGGGAGACACCCAATTCGATCAGCACATGGGTGATCTTCTCAAAGACCGTGCCGTGGAAAACCCCCACGGCCATGTAAGGCGCATCCGTGAAGCGCAGCAGCTTCTCGGCGGTGTTGAACACGGTGCGCAGCCCGAGTTCCTGGCGCAGCCCGCGCAGTGCGCCCAGCGGTGCGCACCAGCTCTCCGTCGGCGTGAACAGGAACCCTGTCCGCGCCGCGGCAGATTCAAGCGCTTCACGCGAAGCTTGCAGCGCAGGGACCTGTAACGCTTCAAGGACGTCCGTCAGCGTAATGCCCCACTTGGGGGGCATGCTGGGACTGCCGTGAAGCGTAACCGGCACACCGCATGCGGCGAGCACGAATGCGGTCGGCAGCGTGGCGATGAACGAGCGTCCGCGTCCATCGTAAGGGCCGGCGCAGTCGATGCTGCCTGCGACCGGGTAAGGCGTGATGCGCGCGCGCAGCACATCAATGAAAGCTTTGAGCTCATCCGGAGATTCCATCTTGATGCGCTCGGCAACCAGGAAGGCGCCGGTCTGCGCCGGCGTCGCCGCCCCGGTCAATATCGCTTCAGCCGCTTGAAGGGCTTCTTCATACGTAAGGTCACGGGCGCCACGCTTGCCGCGGCCGACTTCTTTTAATAAGGATATCATCGGGTTCGTCCTCCTTTATGTTCAGCCTGCAGCAGTTGATACACTTTGACGATGGAGGTGGCTACGTCTACCATCCGTTTGCGTTCATTCATCGCCTGCTTACGCAAAAAGTCATAAGCTTCGGCTTCGGAGATGTGTTTGATTTCGCTTAGTATCCGCTTCGCCTGTTCAATCCATTTGCGTTCCTCCAGCTTAGACAAGAGCTGCTCACGTTCCTGCTGCCACTCGGTTCGCTGGAAATAATGGTTCACGCCCAGCAGCAGGGCGCAGTGAACTTCAAGCGGGCTCATGGTTGGGCCGATCAGGCCGTCAATGCCCGAGTCAAGCCGGCATTCGCTGCTGGGGAACGTTAGTGCATCGCACCACCAGAACACAGGCAGGCTGCGCTGCGCGAGCACTTGTGTCCGCCAGGCCTCCACCTGCTCGGGCGGGACAGCCAGCAGCAGAGCGTCAGCTTTGGCCCTGGATATCGTCATGGAGAGCTCTTTGGCCTCTCGGACCGTGTGCACCCGAAACCCCAGATCTTTGAGCATGGCTTCGGGAGCGGATTCTTGAACGGGTTTTGACGATTCTAGCATAAAAGAAGACGACGAGGAAGAGGGAATATGGCGAGCAGGTGGAAACTCGTCGATCAGAATGAACGTCTGTAACATTTCGATACCTCCCTCATCGATTAGTTCTTATCATGTTATATTTATGTTATATATATGCGCGGTAAATAGACGTAAGTTACCGAATAAATATAGCATACCCGTCTCTTTTTTGTCGATAACATGGATCTATTCTGAAATATAATATTTTTGTGTTAAGTTTATTGACATGTAACTGGGGTCGATCTATAATTACATTCAACAAGACACAATGGCGTGTCGATGATGAAGGCAACGATGCCTATCCCTTACAACTGTGTAAATGGATAGGCTTTTTCTGTTCTCCTATAAGCATATCAAGGAAAAGGCAGTATACGCAGTCGTATCTGCCGTGGCAATGGGGCCGATGAACATTCCGCTATGAACGGTGCGGGGATGTCTGTCGGCTTTTTTAACATTCAAAAAAAGAAAAGGCGTGAAAGCCGCACAAAGGAGAGGGCGTACATGGTCAATCGTAAAAGCTTTTTGCAAGTCGGGCACAAAGGGTCTTTATTCAGTTCATTTTTGTACTTTGATATGAGCTTCATGGTGTGGGTGCTGCTAGGCCCGATTGCCGTTATTATTGCCGATGATTTTCATTTGAACGCCGCTGAAAAAGCAAATCTCGTTGCGCTTCCGACTTTGGGAGGATCGATCCTTCGCCTTGTGCTGGGCGTATTGACGGACAAAATCGGCCCGAAACGCACCGGCCAAATCGGTCTGACGCTTACCTTGGTCCCCCTGCTGTGGGGGTGGCAGTTTGCAAACACGATGCACGATATGTACTTCGTCGCGCTTATGCTCGGCATTGCCGGCGCCAGCTTTGCGGCTGCCTTGCCGCTTGCCAGCAGCTGGTACCCGCCGCAGTATCAAGGGCTGGCGATGGGAATCGCCGGAGCGGGCAACAGTGGCACGATCTTCGCCACCTTGTTCGCCAACCGCATCGCGCAGCATTACGGCGACTGGCACATCGTATTCGGCATTGCGCTGATTCCCATCGTGATTACGCTCGTCATTTTCTCACTGCTGGCCAAAGATAGTCCCAATAAACCGGCACCCAAAACATTCACCGAATACGGCAACGTGCTCAAACAAAAAGACTCCTGGCTATTCTGTTTGTTCTACAGCGTCACCTTCGGCGGTTTCGTCGGGTTGTCCACGTATCTGACGATCTTTTTCAATACGCAATATGGCCTGTCTCCGGTAAAAGCCGCTGACTTCACAACCTTGTGTGTCATCGGCGGCAGCTTCTTCCGCCCGGTTGGCGGGTGGCTGGCGGATCGGCTCGGGGGCATTCGCATGCTGATGGCGCTGTACGGCATCGTCGCCGCGATGATGGCCGGCATATCCACATTGCCCGCGTTGTCGGCCACAACCGTGATGCTCTTCATCGCCATGATGGCGTTGGGCATGGGCAACGGTTCCGTGTTTCAACTGGTGCCGCAGCGTTTCCGCCAGGAAATCGGCGTGGTGACAGGCATCGTCGGGGCAGCCGGCGGCCTGGGCGGGTATTTTCTTCCCAAAATTCTCGGGAATGTGAAGCTTTCCACCGGCTCGTTTACTCCGGGCTTCCTCATTTTGAGCGGTATTGCCATCGTTTGTGTCCTGGTTATAGCTGTTGTGCAAGGCAGGTGGAAACGCACCTGGATCGGTGAAGGCGGCAAAGTGAAAGCCGCTCCGCTGGATCGCGTACACGCCTAGATTAAACTTTTCGAAAGGATGATTGGAATGACACATAAAGAGAAGCTGGTATTAGTTGGCAATGGGATGGCCGGAGTGAATGCGATTGAGCATTTGCTGAAGTTGGCCCCTGAACAATATGACATTACGATTTTCGGGAGCGAACCGCATCCGAACTATAACAGGATCCTGTTGTCCTACGTGCTCGCTGGTGATTCGAAGGTTCAGGACATCGTCATTCATCCTTACGAGTGGTATGCCGCCAACAACATTACTTTGTATACCCATCAAACGGTGACTGGGATCGATACCGCCGCTCAGACAGTAACGAGCGATAAGGGGGTCAAGGTTGCCTACGACAAGCTGATCATCGCCACAGGCTCCAATCCGTTCATGCTGCCGCTGCCAGGCGCAGATAAAGAGGGCGTCATGGCTTACAGGACGATCCGGGACTGCGAAATCATGCTGGAATCGGCGAAAACGTATAAAAAAGCGATTGTGATCGGCGGCGGCCTGCTTGGTTTGGAAGCGGCAAGAGGCTTTCTCAATTTGGGCATGAAGGTCGATGTCGTGCACATCAACGATACGATTATGGACCGGCAGTTGGACCGTCCCGCCTCGAAGATGCTGCAGGCGGCTTTGGAAGAGCAGGGCATCCGCTTCTTGCTGGCGAAGCATTCGGCTGAAATTATCGGCGACAAGCGGGTCACCGGTTTGAAATTCAAGGACGGCACCGTCGCCGAGGCCGATCTCATCGTCATGGCCGTTGGCATCCGCCCGAACGTGCAGCTGGCGAAGCAGGCGGAGCTCGATTGCAATCCAGGCATCATCGTGAACGATTACTTGCAAACGAGCGTGCCGAACGTATACGCCGTGGGCGAATGTGCGATGCACCGGGGCGTTGCCTACGGTCTCGTCGCTCCGCTCTATGAGCAGGGCGCTGTGCTGGCGAAGCATCTCGCAGGCGTTGAAACAGGCCCGTATGAGGGATCGATCGTCTACACGAAGTTAAAAGTATCCGGTGTCGATGTGTTCTCGGGTGGTCAATACAACGACACGGAGGGATCCAAAGCGATCCGGGTGCATGATGAGTTTTCGGGCATCTATAAAAAAGTCGTGATCAAAGACAACAAAATTATCGGTGCTGTGCTCTTTGGCGATACGTCCGACGGCACAAGACTCATGCAAATGATTCGCGAGCAGACTGACATTAGCGGCATGGGCAAAACGGCGATATTAACCGACGCCTCCGGCAGCGATTCCTCGGCATCGAGTGGCGTGGCGTCGATGTCGGACGACGCGATCATTTGCGGCTGCAACGGGGTCACGAAAGGCACGATCTGTTCGGCGATTCGCGAGCAAGGCCTGACCAGCGTGGAAGAGGTCAAGAATTGTACGACAGCGTCCCGCTCCTGCGGCGGCTGCAAGCCGCTCGTCAGCGATTTGCTGGCGATTAGGCTGGGCGCTGCCTATGATAAGCAGGCTGCCAAAGAAACGATCTGCGGCTGCACCGAGCACAGCCGGGATGAAGTTGTCGCAGCGATCCGCGACAAAGGCCTTACCCATGTGCGCGAAGTGATGAGCGTGCTGAACTGGAAAAATGATGAGGGCTGCTCCAAGTGCCGCCCGGCGCTGAATTACTACCTTGGCATGGTTCATCCAACGACGTACCGGGATGACAGCACGTCGCGGTTCGTCAATGAGCGGATGCATGCCAATATCCAAAAAGACGGCACGTATTCGGTCGTCCCGCGGATGTACGGCGGCGTCACCAATCCGGCAGAGCTCAAGCGGATTGCCGAAGTGGCGGAGCAGTTTAACGTGCCGACCGTCAAGCTCACCGGCGGTCAGCGGATTGACCTGCTCGGTGTAAAAAAAGAAGACCTCACCGCTATGTGGGAAGCGCTCGATATGCCTTCCGGCTACGCTTATGGCAAAGCGCTGCGCACCGTGAAGACGTGTGTCGGCGACACGTTTTGCCGCTTCGGTACCGGAGATGCCATGGGGGTCGGTATCCAGATGGAGAAGCGGTTCGAGCGGCTGAATACGCCGGCCAAAGTGAAAATGGCGGTCTCCGGCTGCCCGCGCAACTGCGCGGAGTCCGGCATTAAGGACCTCGGTGTCGTCTCGGTTGACGGCGGCTGGGAGCTCTATGCCGGCGGCAACGGCGGCGTGAAAGTGCGCGTAGGCGAGTTGCTGACGATGGTGAAAACTGAGCAGGAAATTATTGAATTCACGGAAGCGTATTTGCAATACTATCGGGAAACTGGGAAATATGGCGAGCGCACCAGCGAATGGGTGAACCGTCTCGGCATCGCCCATGTACGCGAAGTCGTCGAGAACGAAGAACGGCGCAAAGAGCTGTGTGCCAGAATGGAGGCCACTTTGTCCGTCACCCAAGATCCATGGAGAGCGGCGATTGACAGCAGCAAGATCAAGCAGGATCTGTATGAAGTGGTTGAGCTTAAATAGAACGGGGGGCTGAACGATGCAGATAAAAGAAGAACAATTGGTTTGGGTATCCGCTGTGGCCTATGCGGATTTGGCGATAAATACAGGTAGAACGATCCGTTATCATGGCGAAGAAGTCGCGCTGTTTAAGTTTAGCAGCGGCAATGTGCAGGCGATCTCCAATCGCTGTCCGCACAAAAACGGCGTGCTCGCAGAGGGCATCGTATGCGATGAGCACGTGTTCTGCCCGATGCATGACCGCAAAATTCATCTGCCTTCAGGGCAGGTGCAAGCTCCCGATACCGGCTGCGTGAAGACGTATGCGACGAAGGTACAGGACGGCTTGGTGTACATCGGTTTTTGTGGCGTGAAAGAATTGGCGGGTTAAGTCGGAGGTGTGGACAATGAAAGCAGCATTGACGATATTGCCGCAAGAGCGGGCTTCGTCGCACTGCTGCTTTTGCAGCATGCAGTGTGGTCTTGAGCTCGTCCCGACTGACAAGGGGCCGGTGATTAAACCGAGCCAGAGCTTTCCTGTCGCGACAGGCAGGCTCTGTCAAAAGGGGCTTAACGCTCTGGAGCATGTTATCCATCCTGAGCGGATTACGGAGCCGCTGCAGCGATCGTTCGAGGGGGTGCGAGGCTGGCGAGAAGTGACATGGACGCATGCGTTCCATGACATCGCCAGCCGGATCCGGCAGCTGCAGGCGCAATATGGCAACGATGCCGTTGCTGTCTATGGCGGCGGATCGCTGACCAACGAGGTCTGTTATCTGCTGGGCAAATTCACCCGTGTGGCGCTGCGCTCCAAATATATCGATTACAATGGACGCTATTGCATGTCTTCTGCAGCAGCCGCCAGCAATCAGGCATTCGGGCTGGACCGGGGGATGACGATGCCGCTTTCGGAGATCCCTTTTGCCAAATATATTATACTGGCAGGAACGAACGTCGCAGAATGCCAACCGACGATGATGCCCTATTTGCTCGAAGCGAAAAAGAACGGGGCGATCATCGTAACGATCGATCCACGCAATACGCTGACATCCAAAATAGCGGACATTCATGTGCGGCTTCAGCCTGGTTTTGACTCAGTTTTTATTAATGGCCTGCTGCATGTCATGATCGAAGAGAAGCTGATTGCCACCAGCTTTGTACAGGAGCGGACAGTCGGCATCGATCGTCTTGAAGAGGCGGTAAAAAGCTTTACGCCGGCCAGAGTGGAAGAGCTGACAGGCATTTTGGAGGGCGTGATCCGCACCGTAGCACGGGGATTTGCAAAAGCGGAGACAGGGATCGTGCTCACGGCGCGCGGTCTGGAGCAGCAAGTCAACGGCGTCGAGAACACCTTGAATTATATCAATTTGGCGCTGCTCACCGGCAAAATCGGACGCAAGGGCTGCGGCTATGGAGCCGTCACCGGCCAAGCAAACGGTCAGGGCGGACGCGAGCATGGTCAAAAAGCCGATCAGCTCCCGGGCTATCGCTTGATTGAGGATCCAGCCGCCAGGGCGCATGTGGCCCAGGTGTGGGGCATATCGCCGGATGAGCTGCCAGGCAAAGGCGTTTCCGCTTATGAGCTGCTGCAAAAAGTGGATGAAGGCGAGATCAAAGCCTTGCTTGTGCTCGGCTCCAATCCGCTTGTATCCAGCCCTAACAGCCGCATGGTCGAGCGTGCTTTACAGAAACTGGAACTGCTCGTCGTCGTCGATATGTTCGAGACCGAGACTGCGAAGTACGCCCATTACTTGCTCCCGGGCTCTTCATTCCTGGAGGCGGAAGGCACACTGACCAACTTGGAAGGCAGAGTGTTTCATCGAGGGCAAGTGCTGCAGCCGCCGGGCGACGCCAAACAGGACTATGAAATCATTTGCGAGTTAGCGGACGCGCTTGGACGAGGAGCCTATTTTCAATATGCGGCGGGGATTGAGGATGTATTCCTGGAATTGGCCCGCGCATCGGCGGGAGGTAAAGCGGACTACAGCGGTATCACGTACGACCGTTTGCACAAAGAGCAAGGCATCTTTTGGCCTTGCCCGTCCCCTGAACATCCCGGAACACCGTATCTGTTCGGCACATCGTTCTACCACCACGACGGGAAGGCGCGATTATTCGGCATTACGCCGAAAATGCCGGCGGAGCCGACCGATACCGAGTATCCTTTCGTGCTGACTACCGGCAGGCTCGGCAACCACTATCTGAGTGGCGCGCAAACCCGCCGAACCGAAGGCCTCAACAAAAAGGCACCCGTCCCCGTAGCCGAAATCCATCCTTGGCTGGCAGGCAAAATCGGCCTCAGCGTCGGCCAAAACATCCGCATCACCAGCAGGCGCGCCTCGCTCGTCTTTCAAGTCAAAGTGACCGAGGGCATTCAGCCACGGACGGTATTCGTCCCTTTCCATTGGGGCGAGGAGCTCTCCGTTAACCAACTGACCAACGACGCCCTCGACCCGACCAGCCGAATGCCGGAATTCAAAATTTGCGCCGTCAAAGTAGAGCGTGCGTAGGAGCGTATAGGGCGTAGCGAAGGTAGGCCTCCTTCTAGGGGGTTCAAGAGGGAGTTGCTCTGAGCACTATCCCATTGGCTGGCGGCCTTGCTTCTTTGTTTATGTAGAAGAAGAGGTCGCTCTGAACACTATCCCGTTGGCTCATGAGGAAGGTGGGGCCGTATGTTGCGACCTCGCTTTCTTTTTTATGCAGAGAAGAAGTCGCTCTGAGCACTATCCCGTTGACTCATGAAGCGAGTGGGGTCGTATGGCGGCATCGCTTTTTCTTTATGTAGAAGAAGAGGTCGCTCTGAGCACTATCCCGTTGGCTCATGAAGCGAGTGGGGGCATACGGCGGCTTTGCTTTCTTTTTTATACAGAGAAGAGGTCGCTCTGAGCACTATCCCATTGGCTCATGAGTTAGATGGGGTCGTATGGCGGCATCGCTTTTTCTTTATGCAGAGAAGAAGTCGCTCTGAGCACTATCCCATGGGCTCATGAGCTAGGTGGGGTCGTATGGCGTCATCGCTTTCTTTTTTATGCAGAGAAGAGGTCGCTCTGAGCACTATCCCATTGGCTCATGAAGAGGCCGATTCTGTAGGGCGGGATTATCAAAGTTAATTTATATGTAGGTTGGAATTTGCATTCACTTGAACAGCTATCACTACACAAGCTTTCTGAACATCCTGCAAACATTGGTGAATTAGTTAAGTTGAGCGTCCTAGTAGAATTCATGAGCGACTGAGCCATTCTTAAGTAAGGTGTTGATCATGAGTCAGGGATAGTGCCCAGATCAGCCATGCTCATGAGTTAACGGGATAGTGCCCAGATCAGCCACGCTCCTGAGTTAAAGGGATAGTGTCGCGAGAGCAGCCACGCTCCTGAGTCAAAGGGATAGTGCTAGGAGAGGAGCCCCGCTCCTCTCCTTTTTTGTCATAGCAGCGGCCGAGCGGAACCTTTACCCCAGTTGGCTGGGCCAGAGCACATAGCTGGTACGGTCTTTTTCGGCGCCGAGCAGTTTTAAGTATTCTTGCTCAGGAGCTTCGGCGATACGTACGCCATTCCAAGAGTCGATCACGAGCTTACGCAGCTGGTTTTGTTTGATGAACATCCGAAACATGCCTTTTAGCTCCAAGGCCGTTGCCTGCGGATCGGAAGGGCCAGGAGCGGCAGGTTGATTGAGATGATAGATGCGCTTACCATTATTTTCTATCCAATACTGCCACTTGATACCTTTGAAGGCTAGATAATTGCTGCCTTTCCGAGCGAAGGAAATACCGTCGACCTCGGGCCAAGGCACAATTAAACCATATGGGTTAGCCGGATCGACGGCGTTCACCAGGCTAAGGCCCGCATGATCCGGTGTGCGAAGCTCGGAGTCATTGGCCGCCACGGTGGCCGCATGCTGGAGCTGCGCGATAAAATCTTTGGTGGCGAATTGAAGCGCAGGCAAGTCCGCAATGAACAAGCCGCGAACGACAAGTCCCCAGTCTTCCAACTGTCTCAGTACAACGGCGATGGAATCCCAAGGGAAGGGACATAGCTGGGCTACAAGCTCTTTGGTCAAAAGGCCAAAGCGTTCCAGCAAATGATGTGTCCATGCCACTGCCGCCGCATCTTTATCCATCACCGGACTGGCAATCGAGTCCAGCGCATACCAGCGGCCGAGCCCGGACTGGAATTTGTAAGGTTTTTTGGATGGCCCTAGCGCATGGAGGCGGAGCGGGGCAAACTGATCGTTGGCTGCACGTCCGTCCCAAACCAATTGCAGCAATTCCTCCAGCAGCGCGGAAGGCGTGCGCCCGGTTTCGATTCCCAGCTTGCTTAAGAAGCTGGCTCCTTTGGCCTGCAGCAGTCCGAGCAGCTCCGGTTGTGAAATGGGCTTGGTTTGCACGGCCGCTAAGCAAGGCTCGTAAAGGAGATGGCTTTCGGCCAGGAAGAAGGCGATTTTACCTTCTTTTTCATCGGGCTCTTTGCGCCCCATCCACAGCACTTCTCCAGAAGAACAGAGCAGGTCTAGGTCCTGCTTGCGATAAGCAGGCTGCCGGGATGGAAAAAGGATGGCTTCCCAGAGTGAGACAGGCAAATACAAGCCCTGAAGATCGCGAATGATCTCGCGAAGTGTATTTGTGCCTGCAGTATCCGAACGATAAGCCAGGTTGCGCAATAGTGGCATGTGACTTGCAAAAGTTTCCGGGCGGATGCCTTCTCCATTGCGGCGGTACGTTTGCAGTGACAAACGGATGATGCGTGAAGCGACTTTGCTGCTTGTCCAAAGCGACTCCGTACCAGGATCGGCGAAGGGCGCAGGGGTGATCTGCTGCTCTTGAAAGGCGTTCTCCGTCCATGCCGTGACCACTGCCAGCGGCAGTTCGTAGCGCAGGACGAGTTCTTGTGGAGTAAAAGATAGCTGCCGGTCAGCAAATCTTTGGAGAACAAATGTTTGCGCTTCCGCAGAAAAAGCAAGCTTCCTATAAAACTCAGCCTCATCACTGCATATAAAACGCTCACTGCCGCCCACGAAATTTTTTTTCACAACGCCTCGCTCCAAAAGCTCCTGCATCCATCCTTCGATTTGCGCCTCTGTATGCTGCCCGTTTGTTTGCAGCTCGGAGGCAGTGGCGTCTCCATGCTCTTTGAGGAACCGGTACATATCCTGCGCATCACGGACGGCCCGGGCTATTTCGGCAAACTTACGCTCCTCATCGGCAAGTACTTGCGGGTCAATGGCGTTGCGCACCGCTTCGGCGCCGAACACATCAGCAGCCATCTGGCGGCTGAAGCCGAGCAATTCGATCTGCAAATCCTTGGCGAGTACGTCGGATTCGTACAGGCGCTGCTGCACATAATCGGCTTGAAATTGAGCAGCAAGCGGTGATGGAAAATGATTGCGGTGCACCGCAAATTGGATCTCTCCTGCTTGAATGTTATCCAAAACTTCCTTCAAATGCGTTAGAACTACCTGTTCCTCCAAGCACACCCTCATCGCTTCTTGGAACAGGGGGAATCGCTCTTTAAAAGGAAGGGCACTTTTGAGCAGTTCTTGGGTACGAAGCCGTTTTTTCCAAGCTGGGATGCGCGTGAAGCTGCGGGACAGGAGGAGTGATGTTTCCGCCAAGTGCTGAAATGCCGCGGCATACATGCCGGATTCGGCGACGCTCTCGATAACACGTGATTCGGCTTGCATAAATGAAATGGACATGATTAGCGGCAGCAAAGCATCGTCAAAGCCGGGAAAAATCAGTTCAATGCCGTTTTCCTTGGCATTTGTATAGAGGATAGCATGGCCATGATTTTTTAAAATCGGTTCGATCGCCATAAGCCAGGTACGATTCAGTTTGCGGCCGAACAGACTGTGCAGCACATAGTGGGCATGCTGCTGTTCATCCACGAACGTCTCAATGACGATGGTGCGGTCCGTTGGCACGGTGCCGACGGCCATTTGGCTGCGAATCAAGTGAATCAAGCTGCTGCTGGCTTCGGCGTCAAAAAAGGCCGTTTCCCGCAGCCACTCCTGCACGTGAAGGTCGGCTTGTCTGCGTGTTTCTTCTATAGAAGTGTCCTGCAGTTGCAGCCTGTCCCGAAGTTCGCGCCATATCTCGCCGGTTTGAACGCCAAGCTCAAAGGATTTGCCGCCGCTTTCGCCGCGCCAGAAGGGAATTTCGCTAAAACGGTTCTCAGCTTCACGGACATAGATCCGCTCCGGACGGATGCGGACGATGCGCCAAGAAGCTGTGCCGAGCTGAAAGACGTCGCCGACTGTCGACTCATGAATGAATTCTTCATCCAGTTCTCCGAGATGTAGTCCTGTTTCATTGTGGTGCACGGGGTACGCCGTGCTCTGGGGAATCGTGCCTGCACCTGTAAGTGCGGCCATCTGCGAGGCCGCGAGGGGAAGCAGGCGGCCGCTTTCGCGCTCCCATTCGATCAGCGGACGCACGAAGGGGTACAATCCCGCGAGTACGTCGAGCATCGCGAGCCACTGCTCCTGCGGCAGCTCATGGAAGCTGTCGCTCTGCGCGAGCAGGCGTGCAAGGCGCGGCACGTCCAGGTCGTCGCCCATGGCGGTCATGGCGACGACCTGCTGGGCCAGCACATCGAGGCTCCCCCGCGGAATGCGGATAGCCTCGATGTCGCGCGCCGCGATGCGCCGGCTCAGCACGGCCAGCTCCGGCAGCATGCTGCGGCTGCGTGCGAGCAGGATGCCGCGGCTAGCGCTGCCGACGGCGTGACCCGCCCGGCCGATGCGCTGGATGCCGGCGGCCGCGGAGAAGGGCGAGTCGATCTGGACGACGAGATCGACATGACCGACGTCGATGCCGAGCTCCAGCGACGACGTGGCGACCAGGCAGCGGAGCTCGCCGGCTTTCAGCAAGCGCTCGACGTCGAGCCGCTTCTCGCGGGCGACGCTGCCGTGATGGCTCCTTGCGATCTCATGACCGACATGGTCATTGAGCCGCAAGGTCAGCCGCTCGCACAGCCTGCGGCTGTTGGCGAATACAAGCGTGGTGCTGCAGCCTTCCATCAGCTGCAGCAGCTTCACCACAAGGGGCGTCCAGATCGCCTCCTTGTCCGCCCCAGGCCCCGCAGGCTCCGGCATCGTTACCTGCAGCTCATATCGCTTCTCGTCGCGGCTCTCGACGATCTCGACTTGACGCGGCTCGTTTTCCTCCCAGCCGCCCAAATATTGAGCGACGCGCCAAGCGGGCTTTTGCGTCGCCGAGACGCCGATCCGCTGCACGGATCGGCCGCACCACGCGGTGAGCCGCTCCAGCGTGAGCGATAAATGCATGCCGCGCTTGTCCGCAGCCAGATCGTGGATCTCATCGACGATGATGCGCTCCACACTCTTCAGCATTTCTCTCGCGCGCGGCGAAGTAAGGAGCAAATATAGTGACTCCGGCGTCGTCACGAGCACATCCGGCGGCTGCCGCAGCATGGAGGCTCGTGTGCTTTGCGACGTATCGCCCGTTCTGACGCCTGTTTGGATACCAGGCCAGCGCCAGGCGGATGCCGCTTCACCGGTATCCGCGATTGGCACGACCCCGCCAGCTTCCATCGCCGCCAGCGCGTCAAGCTCTGCAATAAAATGCAGCAAATGATCGTGAATGTCATTGTTTAGAGCTTTCAAAGGGGTGACGACGAGCACACGAACGCCGGCTGTGTAGTCCGGCATCATTTTACTCTTGGCGATTTGATCTAAACAGGGCATTAAAGCGGCAAGCGTTTTACCGGAACCGGTCGGTGAGGAGATGAGGGTATGTGCGCCGGCAATAATTCGCTTCCAAGCCTGACGTTGAATATCTGTCGGCTCGCCGAACCGGGAGATAAACCAGTTATTCAGAATGGGATGAAAATCATAAGACTCCAGCGTAGCGTGCGTCATCTCGCCCACTCCCTTTTCACATTTTCTTCCAACGATAGCATATTGCGCGCAGCTGCGCTACTCAAGGCAGGACAGATTCTCGTAAGCAGAAAGGCAAATAAGCCTTCATCTCCCGGCGGGCGTATGAAGACTTGAGAGTCAGACCAACACGGTCCGGTTACGCCCCTCGCGCTTGGCTTGATAAAGGGCTTGATCCGTTAGCGACATGAGCGCACCCAGCTCTGCCGAAGAGTCAGGGTAATGTCCAACCCCGGCTGAAATCGTTATAAAGTTGTTGGCATAGACGGGTTTGGCGCTTAATGCCGAATGAATGCGCTCGACAATCGCGGCAGCATGGCTAAGGCTCGTGTCCGGCAGTAGAAGGATGAACTCTTCACCGCCATAGCGCCCGCACAGGTCATCCGCTCTCGTTTTTTGACGAAAGATTTCGGCGAGTCCTTTCAGGACTTCGTCTCCTGCCTGATGGCCGAAAGCATCATTGAAAGATTTGAAATGGTCGATGTCAAGGAGAACGAGGCAGAATGGCCTTTTTCGATCCATCCATTCCTGCAGGACGACATCGATATGCCGCCGATTCGCAAGTCCCGTCAGCTCATCCGTGAGCGCCTCTCTTCTGAAATAATCGACTTCTTTGCTGAGCGAATCCGTGTAGAGCTGTATGGCTTTTTTTAATTGTTCGGATTCGAAATACCAGGAAGGAATACGCTCCAGAACGTTTTTTTCAATGCGTTCTCTTGTCAGCGACCGGGAGTATAGCGCCAGTTTTTTAAGCGGAACGACCAGTTTATGGGTCAGTATGAGTGAAAGCAGCAGCATAATCAATACGAGTGGAGCCGTATAGTAAAACATCCGCTGAGAGACTTCCCGCACGGGGGCGTCGATCTCTGACACTGGGGTCTGCGATGCAACTCCCCACCCGGAGGAAGGGACCGGCGCGTAACCGACCAGCATCTCGATACCTCTGAGGTTCGTGACATGCGCGTGGCCGCTCTCCCCTCTCATCAGACGCTGGGCGATGATGCTTTTCGTCACATTTTCACCGTTGCGGCTTGCATCCGGATGGTAGATCAGGTGCCCTTCTTTATCAATGACCCAAGCGTAGGACTGATCGGAGAAGAAATGCTCGGAAACAATGTCATTGAGCATATTGCTTTCCTCCAAATAAATCGTCCCCGCCACCATGCCGCGGAAGTTGCCTCCACCATCGTATACGGGCTCCGACAAAGTAATAATCAAACGTCCGGTAACCGCGCGGTACGGCTTGGTAATAAACGGCTTGCGGGGATTGTAGTTCATCTCGGAGAGCACGGTTTTTTTACCGACCACACCGAGTTCAGGCTGCGTGGCCACAATGATATTATTCGTATCCGCAAATACGACGGAATTAAAAAAATGATTATACCCTGACGTTTCCAGCATGGACTCCCGATAGCTCGGTTTATCGATATGCTGTCCGATTTCGGCGGATTTCGACTTCAAATAATGCTGCATCGCTCGAAAAATCAAATCCGTCGTATCGGCAAATTTTTTCGCGTAAGCTTCGTGCATTTGCAGGGCGTTCTCTTCCAGCTTGTTATGGGTTACGTGGTAACCGGTCATGAGCGAACCGGCAAACGTCAGCAGAATGGCAAGGGTGACGAGAAACATGACCCAAAATCGCAGTGAATACTTTTTTATCGCCGATCACCCTTTCAACGAAAATTGACCTGATTCATTCCATATTCGCTCATCCGCTTCCCTATTGTTGCCAAATTCCGTTCAGTTCATTGCCGGTGGGCAAATGAAAAAGGACCTGCAACTGGGTGAGGGTTACAGGTCCTTTTTCTATATTTAATAAGAGGAGAAAAAAAGGTTGTTTTTAGAATACCCCCGTTAGATTAATGTAGCCTTAAAAGAACTTAAAAAATAATTCAGGTTCGGCTTTTTTTGTTGAAATGCGCATATTAACAACATCAACGATGCAATTTTGTAAAGGAGTTGTTATAAGGTGATCCATGATTTGAAGGTCGGCGACGATCTGCTCTCCATCACGAATACATCCTGGCTTACTGAAGGAAGTGTGTATCGAATCGTGCAAATGGATGAAACGGAAGTCGTCTTCGATAAAGGCATTCGCTGGCCCCTTGCTACCGTTGAGATGAGTTTTGTCGTGAAAAAGCCTGCGGCTGAATTCGGCTCAGAGTAAGCACTCCGTTAGGGGTGCTTTTTTGTTTGGACATAAAAAGCCTTCGCGACACTTCCTATAAAGGAAGGGCCCGAAGGCTTACATGGATCCGTTTGCTGACGGCATCAGATCTTTAATTCCCCAAGCTTGATCAGTTCTACAACCGCTTGTGAACGACCTTTAACGTTCAGCTTTTGCATGACATTGGAGATGTGGTTTCGAACAGTTTTTTCACTGATAAAGAGCTGCTGCGCGATATCCTTGGTCGTTTTGTCCTGCACCAAAAGTTCGAATACTTCGCGTTCACGGTTCGTAAGTAGAAATTTGTTTTTGTGGTCGTTGCTCATGGATGTGTGTCACCCCTCCTTGCTCGGGTATTGGAAATACAAGGTATAGGGATACAGTCAAAGTTAGTTTATGAAGGGCTGCTGTCAATGGTGCGGTGTACTTAGAAAAATGGGCGATCCTGCTTTTGCTCTTCCCGTATAGCCGTGGTAAGCTGGAAAGAGGCATTTCTCTTACGGAAAAGGGGCTGCATCATGTTTAGACGCAATCGTTTTACGAAGCAGCTGGAGCGATTAACGCTTACACTGCATCGTATTTTGTTTAATAAGGAGCATTTGCCGCAGGGTGAGGTTCAGCCTTTATTAGAGGAGGCGAGCCGCCACTTGCTCGGGATGAATCTGAAGTCGCTGCAAGCCTTATCCAGCAAGGACATTCTGGAGCTTATGACCTATAACGGCAGCACGGATACGGCCAAAGCGCTTGTGATCAGCGATATTTTCGCTTCGCAAGGAGAGCTGTACCGGCAGAACAGTGAGCTGGAAGAAGCGTATCACAGCCATGTGAAATCGCTTGATTTGCTGCTGGCCCTCCAGACGCCTCCGCATACGGAGGACGCTGATGTAGCGAAGGAAGCGGTCTTGCGCATCGGACAAGAGCTGGAGCGGCTGCAAGCCTGGGTGCTTCCGGCTGATATGCAGCTGCAGCTGTTCGCTTATTGGGAAGAGCAAGGCGAGTATGCCAAAGCGGAGGATACGCTTTTTCATTATATGGAGGATCATCCCGAGCTGGTGACAGTCGCAGGGGCCCAAGGCAGCTTATTTTATGAACGCCTGCTGGACAAAGCGGAGGACGAGCTGCACGCCGGTAATTTCAGTCGGGTGGAAGCTGAGGAAGGCTTGGAGCTGTTGAAGAAGAAGTTATCGTCATTATAAAAGCGCTTATCGTCATGTCATCATATCATAAAGGATGTAAAATGCATGTTGAATTCTATTATCTCTCATACCGATGAGATTACTCAGATTAAAGTCCCGCTGCCGTTTCCGCTGCGGTGGGTGAATGCCTACCTCGTGCGCGGAAGCCACGGGTATACCGTGATCGATCCGGGGCTGCACACCCCGGATGCCGAAGCGCTCTGGCAGCAGGCGCTGTCAGAGCTTGGCATTGCCTTTGAGCACATTGAGCAGATCGTGCTCACTCACCACCATCCCGACCATTACGGGATGGCCGGGTGGTTCCAGGCGCGCACCGGCGCACCGGTTCTCCTCTCGGAGACCGGCCTGCGGCAGGTGCGGCTGATGTGGAACGACGAGCAGCCGATGTCGGCGCTGCTGCTCGAGCTATTTGTCCGGCACGGCCTGCCGCAGGCCGGGCTGGAGGAGATGACGAAGCATATGACCAGCTTCGTCGAGCTGGTTTCCCCGCAGCCTGAGGTTACCCTGCTGCGGGAAGGACACGTGCGCCTCGGCGACCGCGTGTACGAAGCGATCGAGACCCCGGGCCATGCCGCGGGTCACCTGGTCTTCTACGACGCCGAGGCGGAGACGATCTTTTGCGGCGACCATGTGCTGCCGCAAATATCGCCGAACGTCAGCTTCCTCCCGCAGGTGGAGGACAATCCGCTCGGCGCGTACTTGCGCAGCCTGCAAGAGATGGCTGCGCTGAAGGTGAAGATGGCTTACCCCGGGCACCGGGAGCCTTGGTCCGGGTTTAGCGCACGCTCCGAGGAGCTTGTGCGCCATCACCATGAGCGGCTTGCGCTCATGGAGGATCGGCTCAGCGCGCCGCTGAGCGCTTATGAAGTATGCCGGGCGACGTTCGGCGACCGGCTGTCCGTTCATCAGCTGCGCTTCGCGCTGTCGGAGACAATCGCGCATCTGGTGCTGCTCGAAGCGGACGGGCGTATTCGCCAGCTCGCGCCGGATAACGGCATTCATGGTTTCGTGCGCGTTTGATTTGGAGTTTTCCGGCAGCCGTGATAAGCTGAGCGTAGGGTCGTTCTTTTACTTACGGAGGGATGCAGCTATGAAAACATTTCTGAAAGAAAAGTCGCTCGTTTTAAAAGAAATGCGGGATGAGGTTTTCCACCATTTTCCACAGTCGGATATTGAAACCGCAGTAGCCCGCCTCTTGGTCGAGGTGAAGGGCATCCGTAAAATTCCTCATGAGCTTATCGCTGAAACGCTGCTAGGGGTGCTCGGAAAGACGGAAACGTACAATGTGATGATGACGCTGTTGGAGATGGATAAGAAGGTTCGGCACGACCAGGAGCTTCTCTCTAGTATGAAAGATTCGGCGTATAACCTGCATCGGACCATCGCGATGTCGATTTGCGGGATGTATGGCAGCGGCGCCAGCTCGTTGTTTGGCTTTGTCGATTGCAAGTTCCGCTTCTTCTTTCCCCATAAACGGCCGAAGTCGTTCCTGTCCAAAGGCATTTGCGCCTTGGTCGCCTCAACGGCGAGCGTGGTCATTTCGGAGAAGGTGAAGGTGGATTATACGGAGCGTAATTTAAGCCTGCTGGCTTCCCGCGGTGTAGCCGTTGAAGATATCGTCGACATCGTCGATATGCTTCAGCGACCTTACAATCCGGATCTGGACCGGAAGCTCTGCGAGCATCATGTGCTGGCGGTGCTGCGCAAGCAGCAGACGTTCCATGCCGTACAGCTGGCCATTAAGATTGACGAAGGTGTCGAAAAGAAAGAATTCAACCAGCAATATAATCACATCGTCGGTAGCGATGAAGGCTTGTTCGGCGTCGATGAGTCGATCGCAACCGCGATCCCGTTGATGTACGGTACGATTGCCCTCACCAATTTCGGCTATTTGGATAAAGCCAAGATCGGCATTATCAAGGAGCTGGACAGCGATCATACCGAAGACAAATGCAACACGTTCATCGATGATCTGGTCTGTGGACTTGTCGCCGCAGCATGCGGGCGACTGGCTCACAATACGGTGTCGCCGCTCAACAAACCGCTGGATTAAATAAAAAGCATCTCCGCCTGCATCATTACGATGTGGGAGGGGATGCTTTTTTAGCTTGCTGCAATAAGCGTTTGGCCGTATACAGGCAGAGAATATACAGCAGGGAGATGAACACATAGGCAATGGCCGAGTGCGGCCGATCCACCTCCCTGTCATTCACCCGATGGGTACTCTAAATTTGAGTACAAGAAAGCAGATAAAGAGAAAGGAAATGAGCAGTGCCCATACCCGATGTGCGGAATGAATAGCGATGACATAGAACATGCAGAAGTAAAACACGACGGACCATACAAATGTCCAACCATGATGATACGTAATTCGCCCGTAGATTCGCCAAATCAGCTCGATGACCGAAAATAATACGATCCATCCGCAATAATAAACAAATTTATACCGCTTGCTTGATGGAAAAAAATGGAGATAGAGGATCGTGGCCGCCGGCATCATAACAAATGAATTGACTAAATCGGTCGTTTTATGGTTCAGCAAAAGATCCGGATGATACTCCCATACCAGATAGTTTTTGCAGAGTAGATTATACAAGAGATTCATACAGGTCACAAAAAGCACTGTATCATAATATGTTTTCCAGCTCTTGATAGCCCGGGTCAGCAGGAGAACTGCCAAAAAAACCAGGTTGGTCGCAAGAATCACACTGCGATGCCTCCTTTTTTTGGGAATAGGATCGTCATTGTATAAATTGTGTAATTGCTCCAATCTTTAAACAGCACGTGGACAAAAAGTAGTTATAAATCGGACAAAGGCTCGTATACATAATAATACGAAAAAGCTTAGTACAGGCTTATAAGGAGGAAAACTGATGAAACATCAATATTGGGTTCGTTCAGCCGCTATCGCCGGGGTAGTCGCCATGCTGACAACGGGGTGCTCGGTCATGGGTGGCGGTAAGAAAGCCGATATCGATCCTCCTCCGACCGCGGGGGCGGATGCAGACGCGCAGACCACTTCAGCTGCGGTGACGATTGATATGGCGGCTGACAATTCTGCACAGATGACCGTGTATGTCAAAGATGCGAAAGGCTTCGTAGCGCCAGTGAGTCTCGGGCTGCCGAAATCGGTCTCGGTCATTAAGACGACGCTCGAGAACATGGTCGACGAGGGACCTGAGACAAGCATTCTGCCTGCCGGGTTCAAGGCACTCTTGCCGAAGAATACCAAAGTGCTGGGCGCGAATGTCACGAATGATAAACGGGCTGTCATCGATTTCAGCAAGGAGTTTCTGAATTATGATCAGCAGGACGAGCGGAGAATTCTCGAGGCGATCACCTGGTCGCTCACGAGCTTCCCGACGGTCGAGAAAGTGCAGCTGCGCGTTGAAGGCAAAGATTTGAAAGAAATGCCGAAGGGCAAAACGCCGCTTGATACACCGCTCGCGCGGACGATGGGGATCAACATTGAGAAGGCGGCAGATACTGAATTCGGTCAATCCACACCGGTCACGCTCTATTTCCTGAATCAGAACGATCAGAATTATAAATATTACGTGCCTGTCACCCGCCTGGTCAAAAGAACCGACGATGTCGCTAAAGCGGTCGTGGATCAGCTCATCAAAGGGCCTGACCAGAAGAAAGGTTTGACTGGCGTCCTGAACACAGCAACGGAAGTGAAAAGCGTTAAGCAAGGGACAGACGGTGTGGTTACGGTTGACTTCGCTTCCGGCAAGCTGCTTGGCACCGATCAGAAGGTACCTGGCGATGCGCTGCAGTCGGTCATTCTCTCCTTGACGGAAAATGCAGGCATCAAGCAGGTGCAAATCAAGGTGGATGGCGCCGTGAAAATCAGTTCGACGGACAATCAGAACTACACGAAGCCTGTAGGGAAGCCCGTCCATGTCAATGAAGTAAAAATGTAAAGCAATTCCTTAACTACATACAGGTTATTTTCCCGAAATTGGTAATACTATGGTAAAATTTCGGGGAGATGGCCTCTTTTTTTTTACAAAAGCTTCGTACTCCATTACAATGGGAATAGGGAAGTTAAGACCAGGAGGAGAAAGACGAACTATGAGAATCAATGGAAGATCGAATCAGGAACTGCGTCCTATGAAAATAACCCCTCATTATATTAAGCATGCGGAAGGCTCTGTGTTGATTGAGGTTGGCGACACCAAAGTGATCTGTACCGCCACGATTGAAGATCGGGTCCCGCCTTTTATGAAAGGACAAGGCAAGGGCTGGGTGACCGCTGAATATTCTATGCTTCCGCGCGCTACGCAAGTGCGCAACCAGCGTGAAGCGGCCAAGGGCAAGCTGGGTGGCCGGACGATGGAGATTCAACGGCTTATCGGACGTGCCTTGCGTTCCGTCGTGAATCTGGAAGCGCTCGGTGAAAGATCGATTACGCTCGATTGCGACGTTATTCAGGCGGATGGCGGCACACGCACGACTTCCATTACCGGCGCTTTCGTTGCGATGGCTTTCGCTATGCAGAAACTGGTAACTGACAAAAATTTGAAGACATTTCCGATCAATGACTTTCTGGCTTCGGTCAGCGTCGGCGTTATCGGGGATACACCGCGTTTGGATCTGAATTATGAAGAGGATTCACAAGCGAAGGTCGACATGAATGTCGTCATGACCGGCTCTGGCCAATTCGTGGAAATTCAAGGAACGGGCGAAGAAGCACCATTCTCCCGTAAGGAGCTGGATGAGCTGCTGGCCTTGGCCGAGACGGGTATTCGCTCGATGATCCACGAGCAGCGCAATGTGCTGGGGCCGATCGCTGCGCGCATTCGCGGGGTGGAACATGCGGCTGCAGAGTAACTTCGTCGTCATTGCGACACGGAATGAAGGCAAGGTGAAGGAATTCGCCAAACTGTTTGAGCCCAAGGGTTATAAAGTGCGGAGCTTGGCGGATTATTGCGAGTTGCCGGAGATCGTGGAGAGCGGCACGACATTCGCCGAGAATGCGCGGATCAAAGCGCAGATCATCTCGGCGCATCTCCACGTGCCCGTGCTCGCGGATGATTCGGGGCTTTGCGTAGCGGCGCTCGATGGCGCCCCGGGTGTATACTCAGCGCGGTTCGCAGGTGAAGATGCGACGGATGAGGCGAATAACGCGAAGCTGCTGCAAGCGCTGCGCGAGAAGGCGGCCCAGGGCGCGCTTCCTGCTGCGGAGGCACAAGCTGGCCTGCAGGGCGGCGCGGCTGAGCATCCGGCGCTGCTGAGCGAGGCGGCGTTTGTGTGCGCGCTGGCGCTGATCGACCCGGTCGCTAATGAGATGATCGAAGCCGAAGGACGCTGCGAGGGCTTCATCATTGGCGAAGCGAGAGGCGATGGCGGCTTTGGGTATGATCCGCTGTTTTACATCCCGGCGCTGCAGAAGACGATGGCGCAGCTGACGGTTGACGAGAAGAACGAGATGAGCCACCGGGCGAAGGCGCTGCGCAAGTTCTTGGACAGGCTGCCGGATCCGGATCAATAAACGGCAAAAACCTGCTTCCCTTAAGGGAGCAGGTTTTTTTATCAGCGGATCGATATTTTGTAAGCGCGCAGCCATGTATCCACTTGCGCCAGATAAGCGAACAATTGCGGCCCGGACATGAGCTGGCCGAACCAAGGGATATTGACGTCAGCCTCCTCCGAGCTGGCCAGATTACGAATCTTTTGCACATCGATGAAAGGGAGGAGCGGCGAGCTGCTGTCATCGAGGATATCGAGGACCCATTTGCGTACGGCGGTTAAGTAATTCGGATTGTGGGTTTTTGGATACGGGCTTTTCTTCCGGGTGAGCACATCGTCAGGCAGCACGCCTTTGAGCGCTTTGCGCAGGATGCCTTTTTCACGGTCTCCGGATGTTTTGATTTCCCAAGGGATGTTCCAGACATATTCGACCAAGCGGTGGTCACAGAAGGGAACGCGAACCTCAAGGCCTACGGCCATACTCATGCGATCCTTCCGGTCCAGCAGCGTCGGCATGAATCTCGTAATGTTCAAATATGACATTTCGCGCATTCGGTTCTGCTGTCCGGTCTCTCCGGCCAGCCGCGGGACTTCGCTTAGGGCCTGCTCATAGCGGTTGCTGACATATTCGACAGGCTTGATCCAATCGACGAGATCAGGCGCCAGCACATCGACTCGATTGTTCAATTTCAACGACCAAGGGAACGTATGGGCTTCCAGCGCATCCTGGCGGTGAAACCACGGGTATCCACCGAAGATTTCATCCGCGGCTTCACCGGAGATGGCGACTGTAGCTTGCTTCTTAATCTCGCGGCAGAACAAATACAGGGACCCGTCTACATCAGCCATCCCCGGCGTATCGCGGGCAAAAACCGCTGCTTTCAGCGATTCAACAAGCTCAGGCGTGTCAAACTCGATATAATGATGCTCGGTATTCAGGTGCTCTGTCATTCTTTTGATCCAAGGAGCGTCGGCGTTAGGCTGAAAGGCGTTCGCTTTAAAATGTTTGTCGTTATCAGCATAGTCCACAGAGAAGGTATGCAGCTGGCCTTTGCCGCTTTGTTTGTAGTGGTTCGCAGCCAGTGTCGTCAACGCGCTGGAGTCAAGTCCTCCCGAGAGCAGCGTACAGATCGGTACATCGGAGACGAGCTGGCGCTGAGCTGTATCGTCGAGCAGCTGCTGGATGCGCAGGGACGTTGCATCCACGTCGTCCTCATGCGGCTTGCTCTCGAGCTTCCAATAGGTGCGGATGCTTAGGCCGTTACGGTCAAATACCGCGCATTGTCCGGGCTTGAGCTCTGACATGTTGCGGTAGACACCGTGTCCAGGCGTGCGAGCGGGACCGATGGAGAAAATTTCCGCAAGCCCTTCGGCGCCGACCTCAGCTTTAAAGTCGGGGTGCGCCAGAATGGCTTTCGGTTCAGAACCGAATAGAAGGACACCATTCTGATGAGAATAAAAAAGCGGCTTTACGCCGAGCCGATCTCTGACCAGATAGAGGGATTGCTCTTGATCGTTCCAGGCGGCAAAGGCAAAGATGCCGTTGAGCCGGTCGACGCAAGCGCGGCCCCATTCGATGAAAGCAACAAGCAGCACCTCCGTGTCGCACGTGGTGCGGAAATGGTGCCCGCGTCCTTCGAGCTCTTTTTTCAGCTCGGGAGCATTGTAAAGTTCACCGTTATATACGATCGTATACGTATAATCGCCTTGCTTCCGGATCATCGGCTGGGCGCCGTTCTCCGGGTCCATGACACTCAAGCGCCGATGTCCCAGCGCACAGTGCTGCGATATCCACGTGCCGGAAGCATCCGGTCCGCGGAGGTTGAGAGTTTCCGTCATATTCTCGAGAATGGACGGGTACCCTGTCAAGTCTTTCCGCCAATCTATCCATCCCGTTATTCCGCACATAGACGTTCATCCCTTTCCTTTTGAGAAGCATGATGATAAAGGGTATGCATCGGGAGGGCATTAAATGTCTGTCCGGAATTGCCCGTCAAGTATCTAATGGTGCTGATTTTTGTATTTTGCGGGAAGGGCTGTTACAATGAAGCCAATTACTACTTATTAAATACGACAAGGGTGATAGCCATGAAAAAGAAACATTCCAAACCACAAATCGATTATTTGGCAGCAAGAGAGCACTTCTTGCAAATTAGCAGCCAAGCGGATAAACGCATCGCAGCTTTGAAAGAAGAGAGCAAGGAAGTCGGCCAGGAAGAATTGGAAGAGATCATCGAGCGTGTTGGCTTGCACCGCGCTTATAATGAGCTGACACATGCCGAGAATGTATTGATCAACTGGACGCAGATGGCCATTAAGACGGAGCCTGAATTTATCGCCAAGCGGGGAGAATTCGAAGAGCTTTATGAACTCGTCAAGACGAATGCCGAAGCGAGAGGCGCCATTCTTAATTTGGCTATGCGATTAAATTTAGAGCTTGCGTGACATTCTATAAGAGCAGTGCCATTACTTCTTCAGGAGGCGAATGCTCATGGACAGTCATTTCATTAGCAAGCTGCACGAAAGGCAGAGAAAAGCCGAGAAGAATCAAAGGACACAAGGGCATAAACGACCGGGCGACAAACTGCCTAATCACAAGCACTAATGTCTGATGGCACCACGAAGGCCTGCAGGGAATCATTCCTTGCAGGTCTTTGCTTTGTTGATGCAGCCTGAGCGCTTGCCTTGCTTTACCAGCATATGAAGGCTGGCGTAAATCCATACTAATTGAAGCTTCTATTCTATTGATTGCAGGAGGATGCACGCTATGAGCAGAAAAAAAGGCAGAAATCTGGACGCCATCACCCAAAGCACCATCGACCATTCGAAGCAATCGTCCCGGGCGCAGCAGAACCTGGATTCGACCGAGCCGGGCCATCATCCGTCTAACCGTCCTTCTGTTTAATAGGTACAACTAAGGCTGCTCGATGAGGGCAGTCTTTTTGTTATTTTGTCACATAAAAGAACGGACAGGCAACCAGCGTGTGAGAAATGTCACAGTGCTTCACTTGGATCAATTATACAATGGGAACAGCATCATTCCTGCTAGCACGATGATCCTATGAAGCGAAGGTGAACCTGTTGAATTTGACCATTATTAAAAAAATTGTATTGGGTATCGCAAGTCTGTCCGTGATTACATACGGCTGCAGCGGATTATTTATTTTCTATTTAAAAGGTATTATTGCGCCTAACATGTCCGATTGGTTATACCATAGCATCGTCTTATTGTTAGGCATTTTCTGGACAGCTCTCCTGGGCTGGCTCGGCGCATTATGGTTCGTCAAGCCGCTCTTGCGCTTAACGGCAGCAGCGAATGAAGCCGCTCAAGGCAAGCTTAACGTGGAAATTCCCAAACATCCCTCGAATGATGAGATTCGCCAACTCAGCGAGTCGTTCCAAAGCATGCTCCATAGTCTGCGGCAGATGATTGCCGGTGTCAGCGATAACGTAGCTTTTACGCATGTGCAAGCCGGCCAACTGAACAATGGGATGGCCAGAGCTTCCCATCAAGTCGAGGTGATTGCCGGTAAGGCGGAGAGCATCTCGCAGGGGGCGAAGAGCCAGGCCGCGTCGGCACAAGGCACCTTACATACCGTCGAGCAAATCAGGGATACCGCAGGTGCGGTCGGCCGTAAGGCAGATGAAACGCGGGCCGTCTCCCTCGACATGCTGGAGACGAACAGGCAGAGCGAAGCCGTCGTCCGTTCCTTGTTAAGAGGAATGATGAACCTGGCGCAATCGAATCGTGATTCCTTGCATTTTGTGCATGCTTTGCAAGAATATGCGCGGGAGATTAGAAGCATCTCGCAGGTTGTCGGAGAAGTATCGGAACAAACGCACCTGGTTGCCATCAATGCTTCTATTGAAGCAGCCAGAGCGGGCGAGCATGGGCGCGGTTTCGCTGTCGTCGCAGAGGAAATACGCAAGCTGGCCACGCAAAGCTCCGACGCGGTAAATCATATCGCTCCTTTCGTCACCAGAATGGAAAGCGGTGTGCAAGAGGTCGTCACGAATATGATCGAACAGGAGCGGTTGGCCAGCCGTGAATACGAAAGCGGCGAGTCCGCCCAGGCAGCACTGGATCGGGTTCATCGTGCCGCGCAGGAAACGGCGCATGCGATCGAGGGCATTGCCGCCAGTATCAGCGACCAGATTCAGCAAATCGAACAAGCCTGGGTAAAAACGCAGGAAGTAGAGGATATTGCGAGGCTTATTTCACAAGAAATCCATCAGGTTGCTGTTTCCATTCAAGAGCAATCGGCCGTCATGCAACAGCTTGCTTCGACATCCGAGCTTCTGGAAACGGAAGCCGATACATTAAGCACCCGCATTAATAAATTTAATCTGTAAGCGGGAAGCCTTATTCAAAATTGAGCAGCCCTTTCTTCAGCGCGTATTTCACAAGCTCGGGTCTCGTTTTCAACCCGAGCTTTTCCATTACATTGCTTTTATGGGTTTCAACCGTTTTGACGCTGATGATCAGCTGTTCGGCGATTTCTTTGTTGCTGTAGCCCTTGGCCACTAGCGGTAAAATCTCTTTTTCCCGATCGGAGAGCGTGTCGTAGGAACTATGCGTATCGCCGCGGTGCAAATTCTCGAGCAGCTCCTTCATTAATCGCTTGGTTGCTGTAGGATAGAGGTATGCATTGCCTTCGGCTACGGATTGGATCGCGGTGAGCAGCTCCTCGTGCGGCGCGCTCTTCAGAATATAGCCGGAAGCGCCGGCGTAGATGGCGCGGAACAAATATTCATCATCGTCGTGCATGGTTAATATGAGAATGGCAATGTCCGGCAGTTTCTTTTTTAATTCCAACGTAGCAGTGAGGCCGTCTTTGCCGGGAGGCATATTCAGATCCATTAATACGACATCAGGCTTCAGTTCCTGAGCGGCCTTAATGGCTTCATCGCCATCAGCGGCCTCGCCGACAATTTCGAACTGCTTATTGCTTTCCAATAAAATTTTAAGACCGGAACGGACAACGGCGTGATCGTCAACTAATAAAATTTTTATCATAAGCGTCCTCCTTTCCATAAAATGATATTTGTTGTGGAGTTAGTAAGGTTCCATAACCGGTTCAAGTCTATGCTTGCTCTAAGGTCTTAGGCATAGGGGGAATGCCTGAGCAGTAATTAGTTTCTGGTTACAATACTGTTCTGATTTACCAGAAATGGTTCTAATGCTATTGTAATCTTATTTTCCTATGTTGTAAGCAAGGGAAAACCCCTAAAAACAGCTCAGGGTTTTCCCTGTATTTATCTATTTTTCGTTATTTGCAATACGTTTATCCCAACAATAGTACTGTAATGGATAGGAATTGAGTCGGGTACGAGTCCGCCATTGTAGGCTTACTAAGGGGATTACCTTGAGAAATATCAGAATTATCCCTAATTAAAATAAGTCTAAGTAAGCTTTAGAATATAAAAATAAGGGCCGGAAAGGAAGGATACATTGGTCGCCAGAATGCAGCATGAAAGACGAGCCCTGGACTTTTTCACCAATCGGAGCACTCGGTTGATTCAGGACAGCATGACCTTTAAGCACATGAGCAAGGGGTCTTATCTTTATTTGGAGGGGGATCCGGCAGACAAGCTGCATCTCGTTCATGCGGGGAGGGTCAGGTCGCTGAAAGGCTCCGACAACGGAAGGACCTTCACCATGTACGTCCATCAGCAAGGTGATTTGTTGGGTGATATGAATATTTACCAGAATTCCGTACATATGTTCAGCGCTGAAGTCACAGAGAGTAGTACGATTGGCATCATAAGCATGAGTGAGCTGGAACACTTGCTTCGGCAGCACCGGGAGTTAACGTTCGATTTCATGAAGTGGATGGGATTTAATCATAAGCTGACGCAAGCGAAGCTCAGGGATTTGACCCTGTTCGGTAAGGCAGGAGCGCTCTGTTCGCTGCTGATTCGATTAGGCAACTCGTACGGGATAAACCTCGGGTCGAGCACGTTTATCGATCGCAAATTCAGTCACGCCGAGCTGGCGGAGATGATTGCCACAACGCGGGAAAGCGTAAGCCGGATGCTGAGCGATTTAAAGAATAAGGACGTTATTGAATACCTTGACGGCCATATCATGATCAAGAGGGATCCTTATCTTCGCGCGAAATGCAAGTGCGATACTTGTTCGATGAGCGTCTGTCGTATATAACACACATATAAGTGGAGGGCAACGGATGGCTAATAATCATATTTTGCTGGAAAGCGGAACGAATGAAGTCGAAGTGCTTGAATTTCAGTTGGGCGAGGATTACTACGGAATTAATGTTCTCAAGGTCAGAGAGGTGATAGCCGGACTTGATAAAACCGGGATTACCCCGATTCCTAACACGCATTCCAGCTTGGAAGGCATCTTTCATATTCGCAATGAGGTTGTTCCCATTATCAATTTGGCGAAGTGTCTGAACTACCCGGCCTCGCAGCACCCTGACAAAGATAAATATATCATTAGTGAAATGAACGGAACAAAAGTGGCGTTTCACGTTCATAATGTCACCAGAATCCACAATACAACCTGGGAAAAGATCGAGAAGCCGAGTGAACTTATGCAAAGCGGGGAGCACACTACGGTAGCCATCGTGCGATTGCCGGAGCGAATGATTTTGATGCTCGATTTTGAGAAAATTATTGGCGACATGCTGCCTAACGCTTTTGACAGTCAGTTGAAATCATTGGGCGCGAGGGAACGTTCCGAGAAAAAAATTATGGTCGTGGAGGACTCGATGATGTTATCGAAACTTCTCGAACAGACGTTAAGCGAAGCCGGATATAATCAGATCCAGGTATTCGGTGACGGTAAGCAAGCTTGGGAGACACTAGAAAAGCATATCCAGGCAGGGCAAGTTGAGAACAGCGTTGATTTAGTCATTACTGACATCGAGATGCCGCAAATGGATGGCTTTCACTTGACGAGACGAATTAAAGAGCATGCCTCACTCAAACATCTTCCCGTTGTCATCTTCTCTTCGCTGATTACGGATAGTCTACGGCATAAGGGCGAACAAATCGGCGCGGACGCCCAGATTAATAAGCCGGAAATCCTGCAGTTAATCGGTGTTGTAGACCGCTTGATCCGATAGAACGCACGAGCGATAGTTAAATGAAGACGGGTGATGAAATTGAATGAGAATTCTTCTAATTGAAGACGAGACTGTCATTGGCGATATGATTGCCATGTATTTGACTGATGAGGGATATACGGTGAAAAGGGTGTATAACGGTTTTGCTGGCCTTGCTGCCGTGGATTCATTTCATCCTGACATGGCTTTAATTGACTATGTGCTGCCCGATATTAATGGGATCGAGGTCTGCAAGGAAATTCGCAAATCCTCTTTCATGCCGATTCTTATGGTATCTATGATTACCGAAGTTTCCAACCGCGTGGAGGCGTTGTTAGCCGGTGCGGATGATTATTTATGCAAGCCGTTCAGTATGAAAGAGCTAGTTGCCCGAATGGTTGCCCAGCTGCGGAGATACCATCAGGTACAACGCCATGAGCCTGCCGTGAACGAGGAGATGGTCAACGAGTTCATTCGCATAGATCATGAATTTCGCACGATCAAGGTTAATGGTAACGAAGTGGAGATGACTTTCTCCGAGTTTGAAATTATGAAATTGCTGAGCAATGCACCAGGACGGGTATTCAGTCGAGAAGAGCTGATTACTTATTTGCGGGGTGATACGACGATGGTGAATGAGCGTTCCATCGATGTGCATGTAACCAAATTAAGAAATAAAATTGAAAAAGATCCAAAAAACCCGCAGTATATTAAAACGGTTTGGGGAATTGGCTATAAATATGTCATAACGAAGGATGAGCATAAGACGATCAAGAAGTTGTGACAGAGTCATAGGTTTATTTCAACAATGAATATGCATACATGAAACAGGGGGCTTTATGACAGCATTTGAACTAGCAAGACACAAAGAATTTCTCGACTCTGCCATCGTTAGACACGAGGCCGCTGAGCGATTGCTGACAGTGAATCAAGTCATTACAAGAGTCAGACAAATGTTAGATTATACGAACAGCAGCGATGTCGTATTAGAATTACAGCGCATTACCTCAGATATCAGCGGACTTATCGAGAGACTTGAGGAGACAGGTCTTAACGGCGTTATTGAAACAGAAACATAAAAAGACTGCGCAGGTGGTATTATCCCCTTTTGGTAGACAAGAGAAAAAGGACATCTGGTAAGATGAACTTAACCTTGTTGACAGAAAGGGGATTTTTTCATGGTGAAGAAGGGACAAACCTTTAATAAATATCCACTCGAAAAAAATGAAAGCAGTACGGCTGGAACCACAAACGCGTGTATCGATTAATGAAGACACTCAGAATTCAATCGGTAATTCGGAAGTAACGACGCTTTTTTGGTAAGCAGGCGTCCATTGTCAATCCGAATCGATTGGAAAGGAAGTTTTATGTAGAGGGACCATTAAAGCAAGCGGGTGACCGACATCACCTATATTCGAATAGGGGAGCGGTTTGTTACTTCTCAGCCATTTTAGATCTTTATAACAATGAAATTGTGGCGTGGCATCTGTCATCGTAACGAAAACAAAACGACCGCTCCCCGTTGAATACCGAAAAGCAGTCGCAGCTTGATACTATCTTTTTTTTTATGTCTACTTGACGGGGTTATGACCAATGCGCAGTCTTTTTTACAATAAACATTAAACTTCTCTCATCCATGACTCCGCCTCATCGATCGTACTAAAGAATTTCACTTTAATAGGTGTAGTTGTGCGCGTCGGGGCTTGCTTCAAAATTTTATTCACGGTGTACTCCCCAATTTGTGTTTCAGGTTTGACTATAGCAAGGAAACGAAGACCATGCGAAAAACCGGTATTACTGAAATTATCGAGGACCCAATCTTGATTCACCGGAGTAACAAATCGAATTTTGGTATCATCGATGATTAGTTTATCTGAATGATGCTGTTTCAGTACATCCAGAGATGCGTTCGAACTGGCTTGAAAAATGACATTGGATGCAAAGTTGTTCCTCTTAAGGATGACATAGTTAAAGGGCTCGTTATGATCAATTACATATGGCTCTGCGTTCATTAAGTTCACCTTTATGTTTTTAATTGAAATTTAACACTTATTGAAGTTAACCTCAAGATTCGAGAATCGCAGTTACGGTTTCTTCCAAATTAAGAAATAACAAAAGAGATCGCGATATATCGCGATCTCTTGCACTGCTATAGTACGTCCCAGGAGGGATTCGAACCCCCGACCGTACGCTTAGAAGGCGTATGCTCTATCCTGCTGAGCTACTGGGACTAATTGCATTTCGCTTTAGAAACAAGTTCGTTTTTAGCGAAGCAAGAGTTATATTATCACATCGATTTCAGTGAAGTCAACCCCGTTTTTAATTTCTTTTGCAATCGATAGAACAATCGAGTAAACTGTCTCCAGCGAGACGAAGTTTTTTGAGGTGATCCCCATTACAGAACCATCTGTCAACAATTTGATTCTTTTTCCGAAAACCGAGCAATTTTATGAAGAAGAGCTAACCCGCTTTCTACAACGGGAGCAGTACAGCGACGCCTTGCAACTG
>Ga0209566_100288_pt1 | contig 46229 bp, 41 predicted proteins | sample Araplavi_mTSA_r2_2_FD_184287 | JGI IMG/M metagenome (GOLD analysis project Ga0209566, IMG submission 184287) | Arabidopsis root microbial communities from North Carolina, USA - plate scrape CL_Cvi_mTSA_r2 (SPAdes) (version 2) | ecosystem: Host-associated > Plants > Roots > Endosphere | place...
GCAACATGAAAGTAATTGGTTTGCTTGGCGGAATGAGTTGGGAATCTTCAGTTGAATATTATCGGATAATAAATGAAGAGGTGAAAAGAAAACTGGGAGGGCTGCATTCAGCGAAATGCCTTTTATACAGTGTCGATTTTGAGGAAATTGAACATTACCAAGCAGAAGGAAATTGGGAAAAGGCTGGTGAAGTATTAGCTAACGCTGCTCGCTCTTTGGAGAAAGGAGGAGCCGATTTTATCGTTATTTGTACGAATACGATGCATAAAGTTATAGATGACATCCGATCCAAAATCAATATCCCCATTGTACATATAGCAGATGCAACGGCAAGTCGAATTAAAGAAAAAGGGCTTCGGACCATCGGCTTACTTGGTACCAAATATACGATGGAGCAGGACTTCTATAAATCCCGCTTGGAACTGAATGGGATAAAAGTTATTGTACCAAATGCCGATGAAAGGGAACGAATAAATAAGATTATTTATGAGGAACTATGTTTGGGCAAAATTCAACAAGAATCAAGAGACTACTATAAAAAAGTGATCCAGGGATTGATTGAACTAGGAGCCGAAGGAATTATTTTAGGTTGTACAGAGATTGGATTATTGGTAAAGCCGGAGGATTCCAAAGTACCTGTATTTGACACAACTTATATACATGCTGTTGAAGCTGTACATATATCTCTAGATAAGGAACAATAAAAAGACAATAATACAGCCATACCCCTGGAGTATGAAGCGGTGATTTTCAAAGAAGCAGCTCTAATCGGATATAAAGTCCATTTTTATTGAAGGAATTACCTAAGCCTTAGTCAATTGACTAGGGCTTCTGCTTTTCATGAACTCGAATTTCAATATTTCAATGCAACAATCTCTCCCCCACTCACGTTATGTAGAATGAGGTGATATGAATGAAAAAATCAATCATGCTGCCGCTGGTATGGGTAAGCGCACTTATTTTTCTAGTCGGCAGTACACAAGACGCATATGCGGCGGCCAATCAGCAGCAGCAGTCGCAATCGAAGCATCAAGTTCAGCAAATCAAGCCGTTGCCCGCCAAGGGCAAGGATAAAAAGAAATCGAAGCCTGCATTGCAAACTACTTTATCAACCGAGAAAAAGAAAGACCGCCTGCTCATTCATATGAAACTCCGCAACACGTCTGGCAAAGATATTACTCTCTCTTACAGCTCACATAAATATGAAATCATCGTCAACAATGAAAACAATGAAGAAGTATTCAACTGGTCTGACAACAAAGCATTCACACAACAACTGATCATCCAGGATTTGAAAAAGGATGGTGAGCTATCGTTCACAGAGGAATGGAATCTTAAGGACAAGGCGAAGAAGAAGGTGCCGAAAGGACGGTACACCGTTCAGGTAAAGATGTTAATAGACGTCCCTTCTGATACCACTGCCACTGCTTCACCGAAATTGATTGCCAGTACGGTCGTTGATCTAAAATAAACCTCATAGCAAACGCACTAGCACCAAGCACTTGAGTGACATGTTCAGTCGTTGAGACAAGTGCTTGAAAGACTAAAAGCGAAGTTGGAAAGTTGGAATTTGGAGAAGTCCCCAAAAATAGTGAGAGAAATGAAAGCACCTTCTGGTGAGTGTTCTTATCGCAAGATAAAACATAATCTTGAAGGTGTTCTTGTGCTTTGCTGGATCTAAATTTCTTCCCATTTTCTACTTGTTGTCGTTTCTCGTTAACTTTTCATGTTATACGGAGGCAACAAGAACAAGGAAGAGACCAACATCAACCATCCTATCCCCCATTGCAATATGATAATATTGTTAATAGGAGAAGGAGGCATCTATGAAGAAACTATACATACCTTTCCTGCTTTTGGTCGTATTGCTGACAGCCTGCACACCAACAAGTACGGAAACTCAAGGAAACATCCAGCAAGAGAAGCCTAAGCAAGAAAAGCCTAAAGCGCAAGCGTCAGACGTATTGAAGGTATATTATCTGGATGTTGGACAGGGAGATTCAACCTTAATTCGCACACCCAAGGGGCAGCATGTCTTAATTGATGGCGGGGACAACAGTCAAGGTGAGAACGTGGTCAAATATTTGAAACAGTACGGGGTTAAACAACTTGACGCAGTCATAGCCACTCACCCTGACGCCGATCATATCGGTGGTCTGGATACCGTCCTCAATGCGATTCCAGCCAAATCCGTATATGCGCCCAGAGTATCTCACACAACGAAGACCTATGAGGATTTCCTTTTAGCGGTCAAAAAGCAAAAACTCAAGATCAAATCCGCAAAAGCAGGGGTCGAGCTCCCGCTCGATGGCGTACAAGCTGAGTTCCTTGCTCCAGTCGGAGACTACGGGAAGGACTTGAATGCATGGAGCGCAGTTCTTAAGGTTACATACAAAAATACATCGTACTTATTCTCTGGGGACGCTGAGCGCAAAAGCGAAACCGATATGGTCAACAGCGGTGCGAAGTTAAAAGCAGATGTATACAAAGTCGGCCACCATGGGTCGGATACGTCTACCTCAGCTGAGTTCCTAAAAGCAATTCATCCAACGTATGCGGTAATCAGCGTTGGCAAGGATAACAAATATAATCATCCGAAAGATGTCATCATGAAACGCCTTAAGAAAGCCAATGTCAAAGTGTTCCGAACTGATAAAGAAGGCACTGTCATTTCAATAAGTGATGGAAAATCAATATCATTTGAGAAGGCGAGGTAACAACATTGATTCAAGGGGTAATCGACCAGATTGAATGTGATATCGTAACCATTGAAGTAGAAGATGGGCATACCATCGAATATCCGAAGCATCTGCTCCCCGCAGAAGCTGAGGTTGGAGATGTTGTTCATATTGTCGGAAATGTAATCACGATTGACAAACAAGCTACAGAAGAACGCAGAAAAGAAGTTGACCAACTGATGGATGAGTTATTCGAAGACTAATCATATGCATTCACAATATGCAACCATAGAATAGAAAACGAAATGCGATAACCTGCAAGCATCTTTAGCCTGGGATAGATATTCCCCTGCTACGGATGCTTTTTCTTTTTCCATAACTACGAGACATAATCCCTCACAGGAATGTGAGCGTTATGAAAGTAATAATCTTCCGGATCAATTCATCCTGTTGTACAAATTTGTGCTCTCGTCCGTAAAAAGCTAAGAAATGATTGATCACCGCCACATAAATGGGTGTAGCTTACACATCCATTTTGCTCAGTCGGTTTCGGACTTGCCAGCATACTCTAGTAAATGTAGTAAATGTCGTATAGAAAAAAAAGTGCTTCATACGAGCTATTCCCTTCCCTTCTAATAAAAACAGCCTTGCTTCATCAGCAAGGCATAACACGATGATGTCGGTCATTGAAGTCGGTAACGATATTGTTCAATCCTATCGTATTATATAAAGCAAGAACTCAAGATGATAACCAACAAGATAAACAGAACTAAGATTGCGCCTGTGCTCGTAAAGCCTCCAAAGCCTCTTCCAGCAAATTCACCCATTGAGATGACCTCCTTTCTCTAGGTACACAACATAGTATGATGGAGAACAAGGATAGACACGGCGCTTTGCCCAAGCAGCAATAATTAGGCATTCACATAAGTCAAGCAGCGTTTGTCCCTCGGCTAGACTCATTTACGCTTATTTCTGCAACCAGCAGCCATGAAGCATGCACAAATACCGCCAACGAAATTCGTTGGCGGTACGGATTGTTACGTATAAATATAGCCAGTTATACATATCATCTGATGCTTTCCCCACTATTACCCCTTCACAGCCCCTGCCAGCATTCCCTTCATAATCTGCTCTTGGAAGATCAAGTACATAATAATCGTCGGAACGACTGACAGACTGAGTGCTGCAAGGGTCAGACTATAGTCCGTGCCGTAGCCGTCCGCGAAGATGGAGAGGCTGAGCGGCAATGTCTTCAGCAGTGGATTGCTAATGAAGACGAGCGGGAATGCGAAGTCGTTCCAGAAGCGCAGGAAGCCAAGTACAGCTACGGTTGCGAGCGCCGGCATCGACAGCGGCAGAATGACCCGCAAGAAGATTCCTGTATATCCCGCACCATCGATCAATGCAGCTTCCTCCAGCTCTTTCGGGAAGGAGGTCATATACGCGGACAGGACAAATATTGCAACTGGCAGTTCAAATGCTGTATAAGGCAGTACAAGCGCCGCATAGGTGTCGAGAATGGACATTTGCTTCATCATAATGAACAGTGGGACGAGTGTACTGTGAATCGGAATGAGCATCCCGAGCAGGAACAATCCCATGATGTACGGCTTCCACTTGAACTTGAATCGTGACAATACGAACGCTGCAAGTGCGCCGATCAGCAGGGTGGACACGAGTGAAATTACCGTAACAGCCAGGGAATTGCCGAAGGCAACATTCATGCTCGCTACATCCCATGCTCGAACGAAGTTATCCCATCTCCACTCGCTTGGCATGCCGAATGGAGAGGAGAAAAACTCTTCGTTGCTCTTGAAGCTGCTGATGAACAGCCATAGTAATGGATACAGTGTCAATAATGCATACAGGGTTAGCAGTAACCAGACCAGTCCGGCTACTCCCTGCTTCCACACCCGGTTGGAAGCGCGTCTCCTTGTAGAGGAAGGCATGCGGCCAAGCTGTTGAACGGGTTGGTTCCCCATGTTCCTCTCCTCCTATCTTCTTGGACTTATAAGTGGTAACCATCGAAGCATGATAATGTCTGATCGAAATCCGCTCCTATGTTACTCATCATGTTCGAGTCCTTCCTCTACTTAGAGCGCATCCTTCTTCCGATTCATCAGCAATTGACTGACTACAATCAGGATTAAACTTAGAATGACAATAGATGTCGATACGGCACTCCCATACCCATATCGGAATATATTGAACGTGTTATTGTACATATACGTGGCCAGAAGCTCGGTTGAATGTGCCGGACCGCCGTGCGTCATGATAAAGATGAGATCGAAAGCTTTCAAACTTCCCGAGATGCATAGAATAACAGCCACCTTAATCATGCCCCAAATCATCGGCAGTGTAATGAGGGACAGCTTCTTCCACCCTTCAGCACCATCCAGCTTGGCCGCATCATTCACTTCGCTTGGAATATTTTGCAATGCTGCGATAAATAAGATTAGATACGGCCCGATATTGCTCCATATGATCGGCGGTCCAATCGACAGCATTGCCACCTTCGGATCGGATAGCCAGCCGAGCTTCCAAGAAGACAGTCCGAGCGAATCCAGAAGGTAGTTCAATATCCCGATCTGAGGATGATAGATATATCCCCATACTAAGCCGATCACGACCGATGACAGCACCATCGGCATGAATACTGAAGCGCGAATGAACTTCTCGAACCAGCGATTGCGCACGAGCAGCAGCGCCAGCAGCAAGGCAATTGGAACTTGACCGAGTACAGAATAAGCCACGATATACAGATTGTTGCGGAATGAGCCCCAGAAGATTGGATCGCTTAGAACCTCTATATAATTCTTCAATCCAATGAACTTCATATCGCCCATGCCTTTCCAGCTAAACAGGCCATAATACGATGACCAGATCACCGGAATGACGACGAACACCAAATAAATAAGAAGCGCGGGCAGCAAGCCAAGCATGATAAACATCCGCGCTCGTGATGCAGCAGTCATAGTCATCTATCCTTTTCTTTTGTTAGGCTGCATGATCCCAATACGTAAGTAGGGTCAATAATAGCCTTACATCCAAACACAAACTACTCCTTCAACCCTTGCTCCTGCGCATCCTGAATCTTCTTCGCGATATCTTCCGCTTTCCCGCCGAGAAGCAGCTCCTGCAAGCCGTTATTAACGACCTCTGTAGCTCCAGATGTTAATTTTGCATCATAAACAGGTGTACGCTTCACTTGATTCACGAGCTCATACAGCTTGGCGAACAACGAGTTCACTTTGCTCTTATCTAGATCTACCTTGAAGCTGACGAGTTGGTTCGCCTCTAATGTTGTCTTCTGAGCTTCCGGACCAGCCAGTGCCAGAATGAGTTCTTCCGCTACCTTCTTCTTATCGCCTTCTACCTTGCTGCTCAGCGCAGGTCCAACCCCGATCGCGCCGGACACCGAGTTCGGATCTCCCTTACCTCCCGGAATGGATGGCAGGACAGCAACGCCTGTGGCGTCTAGTACCTCTTGAGGCGCCGTTGCGACTAGATTCGTTACCGCCCATCCGCCTTCAATGATCATCGCGGCTTTGCCCTGCGAATACAATTGTTCCATTTGTGTCCCGTCGATCGCGTTGAAGCCTTCCTGGAACGCTCCAACCGTAGCAAGCTCCTGCAAATGCTCAAGCGCCTTCACGAATTCAGGATCTGTGAACTTCGCTCCGTCTTGTGCAACCGCCTTGTTGAACCATTCTGTTCCCGTCACGCGATCTGCCAGCGAGCTGAGAATACTGGATTGTGCAAGCCATGGAGCTTTATTGCCGAGCGCGATTGGAATGATATTTTTGGATTTAAGCGTTTTAACTGCGTTCAATAATTCATCCCATGTCTTCGGTACAGTCAGGCCATTATCCGCTAGTATTTTCTCGTTGTAATACAAAATAGACGTTGGAGACAATCCCATTGGCGCACTGTATATTTTTCCGTCAAACGTGAAGTCATCGAAGGAGTTCGGCATGTAGCCGTCTTTCCAATCCTTATTCGCATCAAGCAATCCATCAAGCGGCTGAATCAAGCCTGCAGCTGAGAACTCCTTCGCAATCGTACCAGGATGCATAATGAATACGTCCGGCATTTCATTTGCAGCCGCAACCGCTTTCAATCGTTGGCGATACGCATCCGGTGGAATTGCTTGAATCTGCAAGTCTACATTCGTGTTATCCTTCTTGAACTGTTCAATGATCCCCCGCATCGCCTTGGCGCGCAAATCTTCCCCAGTGAAGTTATGCCATAGGGTAAGCTGAATCTTACTCTTCGGATCCACTTTCGCCCCTGAGCTCGAATCTGATGGGGATGTCGATCCACCTCCGCAGCCTGCCAGCACCAATGTCAGCATCATCACAAGCATAACCATTTGGCTCCAACGCATTTTGTTTTTCAACATGTGCAGCCCTCCTCATGACTTCAGTTCATTTTTCACAAAAGTGATTGCCCAACAGTACCATCGTCCCTCTATCCACGCTGTACACTGACTGTCGCCGTATCGCACCTTTATGAACGATATCTCTTAGGTACCACTATAAAAGAAAGACATTGGTAAAGCAGGTGATATTCTTCGGTGAATGGGGTGACTTTTTTCAGTTGTGCTGACGATACTGAGAGGGGGACAATCCGATATGCTTTTTGAACAGCTTGCAAAAATACTTCACATCCTCGTAGCCGCAATCGCTTGCTACCTGACTTATTTTCCGCTCCGATCCCGTTAGCATTTCCTTCGCAAGCCCCATTCGCTCCAATGTTACGAAGTCAATATAATTCATGCCCGCTTCCCGCTTGAACACCTCACTGAAATGATTTGGATTCACATGCACATATGCAGCCACCTGTTGTAATGAGAGACTCTCATGCAAATGTTCTCGAATATAGAACATCGCACGCTGAATATAGGAATTCGCGCGATTCCGATCATCGTATTGCTGATAGCGTTCCATGATGGCGCAGCAGGCGCGATACAATCCCGCTTCTACTTCATGATTCGGCAGAAGACGATGGCGAAATTCACTAAGCGTACGTTCTTCAGGCACCATTCGCTCCAGCCAGCGACAGGCTGACACCAATATAGACTGCAAATAGGCCAGCAGCGATTCAGGCGTTGTCTGTTCATCTAAGACTTGAGCCTTCACAATCTCCTGAATCCAGTGTGCCAGCGTCGCCCGATTGCCTTGCGTTAATATTATGGCGAGTTCATTCTCTTCCTCCCGTGTACATACCGTTCTACCGCCTGTTCGATGCTGAATGTCTTTATACTGGATGATCCTTCTATCGCTAACGATATGCGCATAGGCCAATGCTCGCTCGGCTTCCACGTAGGATTGCCGTATCTTCTCATAGTGGGGAACAATAGATCCGGATGCCGCGAAGATCGAGCATTTCAGAAGATTCTCACAATTGGCAAACGTCGAAGACAGCATTCTCGTCTGCTCATACTCCGTCTTCTGCTTCCATAATAGAACCATGTGATTGGGACGAAGCGAGATATCACACTGCAATGCTTCGCCTATAATATTCGAAGCTGCAAACAGCAGCAGTTGTTCAGCTTTCCAACCAGATACAGTAAGGAAAATAACCTGATATGCCTTGTTCTCCGCCTTAAGCTTCAGCAGCTCCAATACTTGCCTGTGCGCAAGTTGTTCTTCCGGCATTCCTTCCGTCAACAGCTGTTCCAGCAGCTGCTTCTTGAGCAGATGGACATTCAAATGTCCGATCCGATCGTGCTGCTGTCTTGCTTCCCATCTCTGCTTCGCCTTCAAGACCGCCTCCATGATCTCCTCTGGACGGCTCGTCTTCAAGATGTAATCCTGCGCGCCTACGCGCATCGCTTGCTGTGCATAGGCAAAGTCATCATACCCAGACAGCATGATTACCTCTGTTGCTGGATATTGATTTCTCACTAAGGACGCCAGCTCCAACCCACTCATTGCTCCCATTCGAATGTCCGTCATCACGATATGGGGCTGTTCATTATGAATCTGCTGCCATGCCTCTTCTCCCGATGCAGCAGGCTGCAAAGCCGTGATCCCGATCGCAGACCAATCAATGACTTGATGAATGCCTGTACGAATAATAACCTCATCATCCACGATTAGCAGCTTCATTGTCTCTCAACCTCCTTTTCGATAAAAGGAATCATAAAGGATACGGTCGTCCCCCCACCTTCTACGCTATGAATCTGCAACCCAGATGCCTCCCCATAATGCAGCTTGAGCCTCTGGTTCACATTGCGCAGCCCATAGCTGTGCTCTGGCTTTCGTGTCTGGTCTAGTGGAAGTTCGATCTGCTGAAGGAGTGCGTCCAACTGTTCCTGCGCCATCCCTTGGCCGGAATCTTCAATGGTGAAGTGTATATGTTCATCTGCAGTATGTTGTGCAATTACGGTAATCCAGCCTTTCGATCGCTTACCAAGTATTCCATGAATGATTGCATTCTCGATCAGCGGCTGAAGAAGAAGCTTCAGCATCCACTGCGATTCAAGCTCAGGACTGATATGGAACGTGATGTCGAATTGATCCGGGTACCGAATCTGCTGAATCGATGCGTAGTGCTGCGCATGAAGCACCTCCTGCGTGACCTGACAATACTCGCTCCCCTTGTTCAAGCTGAAGCGCAAAAAATCGCTTAATGCCCCGACCATCTGCGCGATCGTGGCATCCTTGTTCATGAGCGCCATCCAGTGGATGGATGCCAGCGTGTTGTATAGGAAATGAGGGTTGATCTGCGCCTGCAGCGCCTGCATATCGGCTTCTTTCTTCATGGATTCATGCCGCTTCACCTCTTCCATCAGCACATGGACACGTTCTCCAAGCTTGTTATAGCTATGCACGAGCATGCCAATTTCATCGGATGAGGTAATCGGAAGCGCAATGATGTCCCCCTCGGGACGAAACCCCTTCAAGGAGACTGCCACCGTCTGCAGCGGCCTCGTTACCCGCATGATAAGGAACAGCACGATACCCGCGATGATAACCATCGCTAGTCCAATCGTCATGGCCGTTATCGTTACGACATATTGATTCTGCGCCTGATACTGCTCATAAGGAATCACTGCCAGCAGACGCCAGTCTACATGCGGAACTGTCGTATACACGATTGTTTTCTTGTCTTTCCCTTCCCCATAGGTGACAAAGCCCTGTCTCTCTTGCATCCCTGGTGCATCCCAGTTCGGAAGCAGTTCCGTCACGGACTTCGACAGACCATCCCGGATCGTACCCGAGAGAATTCGATTGTCCCGATCTACAAGCAGCAAGCTCTCTCCACTGCTCAGAGCCGGCTTCATCATAAAATCAGCAATCGCTGCTTCGCTTATGCTAATGGAAAGCATCCCCTTAGGCTGATAAGTCGTAGTGCTCCCTATCGGTCGTACGAAGGAAATAACCTTCTCTGCTCCGTTTGTTGTCACGTTCGTGTAGAGAGAGCTCCACCATTTATCCTTTACCTGTTGTATATTCGTGTTCATGTTGTCTGTGAAGAGTCCGTTGTTGAAAATCGTCGTGTTGGATAGCGTATGATTGCCGTTGTTTGGATAGATGGAGATGTTGGAGATATATGATTTGGAAAAAGCAAAGTTCGATAGGAATCCCATCAGTTTAATTTGCAGTCCGCTACCTTGATTCGTGGACGCGAGATAGCGCTGGATGTCCTCCTGTGCAATCAGGAAAATGGACATATTCTCAACGTCCTGCACAATGAACTCCAGATTTGTCTTGATCTGATTCAGCAGCCCCAGACTGGACAGCTTCGTTCGTTCTTCGGCCTCCATCGCTGCAATGCTATACAATACAAATCCCAGTGACAACAATGGCACAAGGATGGCACCTAACAGCATAATCGATAACTTGCGCTTCAATGACTTGCCTAACCAACGCTGCATAATGAAGCATTCCTCCTAATATCGACATTTCAGTTAGGTAAAATTATACAAGGTATGGGCAAACTAAAATATACCACAGCCGTTCTACTATACAATCTATCAATTTCCTGCAGATTAAATAGCCGAGAAGACAATCTTCGGGTACCGAAAAGAAAATAACCCGCAAGAGGAGCTCTCTATTTTGCAGAGCGTCCGTCTTACGGGTCTTTGTCTTTCCACTAATTGTCGTTCAACTATGATTAGCGATGCTGTTGCCTCTCTTCGTGCCCCCAAGATACATCGCCGAATTAATGGGTACCTGTTACTCCAAAATCATCAACCGATGATTGATCCGCTCGGTAGAACATGACATCCCCATCCTTTAGTTGGAACGTAACGCCGTACGGATCTGTGAATTGTGGGTGGGAACCCTCCCGCTTCCATTGATTCGTGAGCGGTGCTTTTATGTATTGCAAATGCGGCTTGCCCTTCTTCCCGTCCCGTACCGTCTCTAAATCAAAGTTCACAATGAGGAACCCGTCGCGCAGGAAGAATGGCGCCTTATCGTTAAAGCTAAACTGTTTCGATAAATCAAAGCCCTTCGGCACGATATACAGCTTCGCGGGCAGATTGTATTCTCCATACCACTGCTGAATCGACGAAAATGCACGTGCTTCCGAGACACCAGTTGGCACACTTGTCGGCCCCATAAATGTTCGAACATGGTATGGCAGGAAGAGATCACTGTAGCTGCCAATTGTCGTCGGCCTCTTCGCTGCCCTTGCCCATTCCTTGATGTAAGCTTGACGGCTTACCTTCATGCTGCTGGCGAACAGCTCATAGAAGGCGCCAGCTGCATCTAAGATGCGCTGCTCTGGCACGTTGCGAAGTCGCGTATTAAGCTCCATACTCCGTCTCACCTTGTCCTCTGCCGATCCAATTCGGATAAATTTCCGTTCATCGGTATGGTAGTAGACGTCTACCTCCTGACGCTTTTGCCCCTTGCTGTCCGTGAAGTAGAAGGCAGGCTTAAGATGGATGCCATCTCCTGAACCGAATAGGTATAGGTAAGGCTTTGATTAACTCTCCACCTTTTCCCCACCTCCACACCGTGCATGCGACTTTCACCGCACACGGCGTTCCATCTTGTTCCTTGATTTAAACAACAGTGCCCAAGTTACTCATTTTGCGGTATTGGTTTACCTTTTTAATCATGCTTCCTGTTAGGCCAAGCATGTTTATGAGCTTCATAATCGTTTCCTGGTTTGTAGCATGAATAAGTGTATGGACATCTTGATGAAGGATCCTCAGGTTATTGTAGCTGTCATCTCCACCAAGGTAAGTTGGAAGATAATGATGACAGTGCACATCATCTGCATACAGGAAAACGCCTGTGATCTCGCATTTCCCCATGACCATACTGTACCTACTGATCCTGTTATCCAAGTATTCTGCACTACGCTGAGGATTAATAGATTTCATTAATTTAATGATTTCTAATTGTATAAATCCAACCAGTTTTCTAGTAATCCTCATCCGTCCTTCAACAGTAAAGGGAGTTATCTCTTGACTAAAGTTAAGGTTTTTAGAAGTAGTTACATCTACTATTGGATACAAATAGACTCCATCAACCTTAAACGTACGATAACTAGTTGAGTAAAACTTCCTATATGTCGGAGGTGGATTACCAGGATGTTCGTATTTACCATCCCTTTTCAAACGATTATAAGTGAACTTTTTCAGGTCATAGGCAAGTCGTGAGAACTCAATGAATACATGCGTTGCTTTCCTAAAGTAATTATGAATCCCGAGAACAAAACTATTGAATTTGTATACATTACCGGCTGAGGGTGATTGTTTAATATGTTGAATAAGTTTCTTATATTGTATCTTAATCTGTTGTTTTTTCTTCTCAATCACACCGGTATGTGCAACTGCCTTTTTCCCCTTCATTGTAGCTTTAATGGTAAAGCCGAGAAATTCAGACTTCTGTTTCCTTAAATTCAGAATTTTTGATTTCTCAGGGGAAATGTCCAACTTAAGGCGATCTTTCAAGTACAGTTTTACGGCATGGAACCATTTTTGGGCCGTTTTCCAATCACGACAGAGGATTTTGAAGTCATCGGCGTATCTGACGATGAATCCTTCTTTGAGCTTAGACTTCTTAAGCGCATTATATTTATTCCTCTTCGTATATGCATGTTTGGTTTGGAAATTCTCCCATTGCCCGGCTACCCAAGTATCAAGATCGTGCAGTGCAATGTTAGAAAGTAAGGGTGATAAAATTCCTCCTTGTGGGGTTCCATTTACAGGAGTACCTTCACCTTCTATTTCAGCTTTGAGCATTCGACTGATAATCCGTAAGACCTTACGATCATGTATTCCAAGATTCCATATCTGCTTTAGCAAGGTTGAATGATTAATGTTATCGAAGAACCCTTTGATATCGATGTCTACGATAAAGTGAAGTCCCCCGTTATTAATCAAAAATTGAACTCTAGCCAGTGCATTATGGGTAGAGCGCAGTGGTCTGAACCCATAACTGTGTTTATAAAAGTGCGCCTCGGCGATTGGTTCAAGTATTTGCTTAAAGCACTGTTGTATTAGCCGATCTAGTATGCATGGAATTCCTAGTGGTCTCTTTTTCCCATTAGGTTTTGGAATAAAGACCCGTCTAACCTTTTTAGGTTGGTAATTCTCAAGTTTTGTTTTAACAAGATTCACAAGGTCGCAGTCAGTCATTATTTTAAGATTCTCAATTGTTTTGCCATCTGTTCCTGCTGTTTTAGATCCCTTATTTGACTTGATTACACGGTAAGCAAGAAGGATATTTTCTCTTGATGTGATTAGTTCATAGAGACGATTGAATGTTTTTCCTTGCTTGGCCTGCTCGTGCAAGTCTGTAAAGGTATCTGTTAGATTATAGTAATCCCAATAACGCAGAGCCTGTATTGTGGCAACCCCCTTGCAGAGATTGTCCCCACATTCATACCCGACCGATACAGTTCACTTTTGGAAAGTTGTTATCAAGCAAACAAGACTCAGGGCTGTTCCTCCACTTCTATTACGGAAGTTTCATTGGTCGTGCCCTTACTCTCACAAGGGTAAATGCATTTCGGTGTAACCTTATAGCAACCGTCTTGGATGGCAGTCCAATGTAGCAACGTCCCTTGCTTTCCTTGTTCCTTCTATCCTAGCTATACATATTGCCCTTAGGCGACTCCTTTGAACCTGCAAGCTTGATACCGCCATTGTTCGGTATAGCGTATTTCCTAACATGTAATTGTACTTTACGCCACTTGCCCCAACATTCATTGGTCAACATGTTTCCATGAGGTAGGCATTTAGATTCGTACATTCGGAGTTTCGTCAGTTCCCTATGAACATTCTCGCCATAGACAATTTTTAAGCCATCCGGCATATCAGTAAGCATACCTTCCTTGATTGGTGGCTCCAGCTTCCTTCTGCCGACTTCACCTAGCTTCATACCTCATTCCCTGCCGAGCATGACGCATGTAGGAGTCTCAACGGAACAGTTTTGGAAAACGTGGATTCCTCATTTCTGTTCTCGGATAGAAAGTTAGACTTTTATTGTAAAGTCCTTGCTTTTCCTGAAGTTATTCAGTTATAGCAAAACAAGTCGCACACATATTCCCCTTCGTCTTCAGGTCGAACTTGAACGCATATCCCGTCTTCACAGCTACATTTTTATACGAGGAATCAGGGTGGCTTCCTTTGCGGACAGGAAGCTCATAAGGAAAGGCATTGCCGCGCGCCTCTCCGTCAATCCCCTTGCTCCCCACCCAATAGGAGTTTCCAGTAGGTTCACTGCTTCCCTTCTGCTTGCGGAATACCGTCTCCCAATTGAAGTCCATTATGTCCGTCACGTGGAAATCGTACACCCTGCCAATGACCTCGACCGCAATTTCATGGGTCGCCACATGGTTCTCCCAATTCGTATTGGCCGTTGGCTGATGCGTGAAGGAATCCGGCGTATTTTCCGCAATCGTGCGGTATAAGACCGAATAGTCCCCTTCATCGACCCAGACAGGCAGGAGGAACGTCGTGTCTAATTGGTTTACCGGTATGTCTGTCCACGTGCGCTTCGGGATGAATCTGCTGCGATCTGCGCTATAGACATCGAATGGGAACCATACCTGCTTCAATCGGAAATATTTCGCATAATCACGGTCGCCGTAGCCTGGATAGTTCACATGCTGACCATTCGTAGGCATTCGGACTGTAAATGGCCGCTCCAGTATCAAGGCGGCATGATTGTAATTCGGTGTTGTCTTTTGATTATGTTCACGATCGTCCGTAATTGAGGAGTAATTCACAACAGGTGTATGTACGGTAACGGTATTGATGCCGTTGATTGAGAATTGCTTGTCACTGCCGCCATTTATGTTGCCGGGAACAAGATTGTAGTAGATCGTGCCTGAGCTTGGGGTGTTGGCCGCATTGACGAGCTTGCTGCTAATAAGCATACCGCTCCGATAGAGAACATTTTGACCAATGATCGTAGGTGAAGGGATACTTACAGGTGTCGTTCCATGTTTCGTCGTCCAGCTATTGCTCATGATCGTTGTGCCGTTGAAGGTCACAAGATCATTTCGTACTTCGGGCTCTCCCGTTTGTGATTCGGCCCTGCTTTTGAGCTGAGATTCATCATTTGGCACGCTCGGCCTTGTATACATTCCTGGTACTGTTGCTGGAGTAAATGCAATTGCACCACTATCCTTCGGCTTGACGTGAGCCGATGCATCCGAATTGTGATCCGTTGATAGAGAAGGGACTGAGTACCCTGATGGCTGCAGTGTTACTGTTCCATTAGGCAGTGCGTAGTTGTTCATACTTGCTCGTTGAATTCCGTACACTTCGATGTTGTTGATCTGCCAATACGAATAGTCACGTTGGAAGGAAAAGCTATAGGTCTTGGATTCTGTATCTCTCATCGTTAAATCCGGTTGTGGCGTGCACACACGCTGCCCTTGTTTATTCGTCGTGCACACATCTGGTTGCTTCTGCTTCCACTCCAGTGCATAGGTAACCTCTACCTTGCACTGATAGTTCACTTTGCCTGACATTTTAGCAAACGTATGTTGGAATAGATACTGATTCGCAAACACATTAGCATATAAGTTCTCAGAGGTTGGAATCCCTCTGAGGACATCGAATTTCTCACTGCCACGGTTGTCTGCTTTGATCATTCCTGTTACAGCTGGATTCATCTTATTCCCGGTTACTGTGCTTCCCGATGAAGGAGCAGCAATCGTGTACTTGCACTGCCCCGTCCCTCCACCAGGGTTCCCTCCGTTGTTATCGTCGGTACAGGAGTTCCCCGTTCCCACGGTCATAGAGAAGTCTGCCTTTTCATCCAACGCCTGAGTGGAGTCAGCAAAATGAGCAGTAATGGTTGACGTTCCGGTAGATGATGCAGCTGTAACCAGACCTGAATTGTCGATGGTCATCACACTAGCATTTGAGCTTGTCCACGTTAGTTTAGCATGGTTTTTCAGCTCCCACGTGGTGCCATCAACTTTCGTTAATTTGGCAACCAATTGTGTAGTCCCACCAGGGGCAACACATTTGTTCCCCGTTATCTCTAGTCCCGATGTTCCATCGGCATATGTAGCGATAAGTAATTTGTCTTTGTATCGGTATGTAACTGAGTTGAAGTCAACAAAGAATTTAGAGAAGTACCAGACTTGCTTGGCCCCTGGATTTGCCCAGTATTTATTGTAGGTATCGTTATTGAAGGTTTGTTTAAAGTAGATTGTAATAGAATCAAGATCTGTTAATCTCGCCACTTCTCCACCCACTGTACTAGGATCAGATGTTCCCCCTATCCCATGTACATCCATTATTGATGTACTATCATCCACAACAACATTTGAAGCCGTAACATCTCTCAATTCTTTGGATACCGCACCTGTTTTTATCCAAGTTTGGTTCAGTGGATCAGTAGGGACATTGATCATGAACGGCTTGGATCGTGGAATATCTGCTTCTAAATATGGATCCGTACATCCAGGGTATCTCGGTAAAAGATGACCTTGTATATTTTCTTTAGGAACACTAGCATCGCATCCTCTACTGTCTGATACACTTACTCGTCCAGCACCCGCTCTCCAATGCTTTCCGTCCCAGTTTGCAGGATCATATATAGACCATCGATCCCAATAATAGACTCCTCCGAAGTTAGAGTTTTCGTTTGAGGTTACTTTTAACTTTGTTCCTTGTAGTGAGTCTTTTAATCCGTCTATCCCCTCATACTTCATTCTTCCTGAAATAAAACCATTTACTGACCTTATAACTCGTTTTGATTCTTTGTCTACCCATTCGAGCTTTTTGATAATTTTCCCCGGTTTAGATGGAACTATGATTGGCGTTGTTTCAAGTGATGATTTAGCAGAATATAAATAACCGCTCACTTCATAGTCTTCAACGCCACTATTAAAACTATAATCGATCTCTTCTGCCACCTCTCCTGCTGCAGCAATAGCAATCGAATCGATAATAAATGCAAAATTAATTTCCAGAAGAACTGAAATCAGTATAGCAGTTATTATTTTTTTTAGTTTCAAAGTAACACTCCTCTATTTAGTGAGAACTGATGTAGAAAGAGTATTGCTGTATAAAGGAGCGTTGAGTGGCATTGTTTCAACCAATATACTTATTTTACCTTTTGTATGAAAGTTCTCTTTTGGAATTACAAGTCCATATATCACTTTTTTTGAATCAAGTGACTTGATAGCTGTTGCTCTATTTATTCCATTTCGTGATCCGGTAAAACCTTGAATCGCAAGAGACAATCGATTAACTGGATATGATTTTGGTTTCTCATTTACAATCAGTTTTGAATCTAAAAGTACAACGTATACTTTCATATCATCTGAAAAAAGAGTTTGTTTTCCTCCAACTTCCCATACTAACTTATTCTTACTTGGAAGCAGTTTTCGATTAGGATCCTTGGGATCGTTCCAGTCAATTGCCGTTAGACTATTTACTTGTCCCACAACAGACTTATTGGGTGCAGAGACAGTTAATTTATCGACACTCCAAGAGTTAATTCCTAGTTTCGCGTACTTATACTTATCATTCTCTGGAGAATTAAAAATCTCTTCAGCGACCGTGAAAATATTCGTTTTGTGCCAGTACATCTCGGCTGCAGCGACAGCATATTTATCGACGGCTAATTTGTCGCCTTTCTTTGCGGACAGCAATCGTTCAATAACGGTAATCGCTTGTGCTCGCGTTGTGCTCCCTTTAGGTGTTAATTCTCCCGGCGCCGTACCGGACATAATGCCGTTTTTTGTTGCGAGGTACATCCATTGCTTATCCTCTACTTGTTCTATGCCCAATGCTCTCACTGCCATCTTCGACATTTCTTCACGCGTCAACGTTTTGGTCCAATTCGTATCTTCCAAGTCACCAGCCTTATATATCCCCGCTGCCTCAGCTGCATGTACATAGGACTCATACCATTTCCCATTCGATTCCTGTACTTCAATTCCCAGAGCAGAAATGGTCATCTTTACGAATTCCGCGCGAGATACATTCTTATTAGGAAGAAAATTGCCATCAGGATAACCTTCTACATACCCCTTATTGATCGCTTGAATAATACTGTGTTCTGCCCAGTGTCCGGAAATGTCCAAAACCTTCGGCGTTGTTGCACGATTTGAACTATTATCATTACCGCTTGAGGTGATAGTGGGTTTGTCTACTTGTGGAAATGCATTCACTGTGATGGGATGTATGGAAGCTTGCGCGGATATAAGCAATAGGGCTGCCGTTCCTATTAACAATGACTTTTTCATGTTATCCTCCTAATCCATAATTTCAAATTCCATTTCTTGTGTTCCTCATGTAAATACTCGTATCTCTTTTATGCAGCCTCCTTCACTCCGATAATAGTGATACGGTTCGCACCGAATAGGATCATCACCCTAATATTTGATATCGGACACAAGTCCTGAATTTATAGGGTAATTATACCAAATTATCTTGATTTTCGGAACATTCCGACGAGGATTAGAGGAAATATTTCACTCGATTACGTATAAGAGTGGATAGACAAAGGAAATCAAAATAAAAAAAACGTGAAATTTTGTTGCTTGGTTAAGAAGCCCTTACGAAAGTACAAAAGTTACTTTTCTTAAACTTAGGACAATTATCCTTTCGATTGCTTAAATCATGGAATTTTGAAATAATTGTTATTAAGTTAAAGGGTGCCGTCTTATAAAAAGAGTATTTAAAATAATCTAATCTTAATAGAGAGTAGGAAAATTAATGAAACAAGAATTTCCGATAATTGAAACGGAAAGGTTAATTTTAAGAGAAGTATCAACAGAGGATGCTAATGATATGTTTACCTATTTATCTGATAAAGATGTTGTGAAACATATAGGGTTAGCACCTTTCCAAACCGTTACAGATGTTTGTGATGAAATTAATTGGTATAACTCTATTATCGAAGAAGGCACTGGCATTAGATGGGGAATTACATTAAAAGATTTTGGAAAAATTATAGGAAGTTGTGGCTTTCTTAATCGGGTTACCAAACATCATCGAGCTGAAGTTGGATTTGAGTTAAGCAAAGATTACTGGGGGAAAGGAATAGCTAGTGAAGCATTAGAAGCAGTTATTAAATTTGGGTACCATCACTATCAGTTGGAAAGAATTGAGGCTTTAATAGAACCAGCAAATCTCCCGTCGCAAAAATTGGTAGAGAAGCAAGGATTTATAAGAGAGGGGTTGCTAAGACATTATGAATATACTTGTGGTAAATTTGATGATTTATATATGTACTCAATCTTAAAAAGAGACCTCAACCTTTTGTAAGGAATGTATTCAACAAATACCAGCTAATATGAGTTAAATGAATTCTAGAAAAGGGTGCTTTGATGGTATAAAAAGGAGAAAACAATACATACGTCTAATATGTTTTCTCCTTTAATTTTTATGGATAACTATTAGGCTGCCCTCAGAATCTATGCTTCTACAAAAGTCTTGATGCCCTTAACTTCGTACACAGCGTGTTGCGACCCCAGAATATGCTCTGGCTTCGGCTTGCCGCGGCTCTGTCTGTGGCCTTCAATATGTGCCTCGCTTGTCTCCCATTTCTTCCACGCTTCTTCAGATTCCCAGCGAATGAGAATGACGACCTCTTCATCTCCTCTGCTGACCTTCTTGACGCAAATGCTCAAGTCAATAAAGCCTTCGGATTTCTCAATGGCTCCCTCTCCGCTGAACCTGTCGACCACGAGCTGTGAAGTCCCTTCCTTCACTTGGATGGTTTTCGTCTCGATAAACATATCTCTATCTCCCTTCATCGCATGATGCATTCCATAGAATGATCTTCGTTCCTACCCTTGAAAAAGTTCCCATTCTCCCTATATTACAAAAAGAGTGCATGTGAAATCCATGGAATATTTCCTGATGGAAAATGGAGATTTCGAGCTATTTTCGTCTAATTCTGCTGATTAACTTCTTGATTGGCTAGGCTTGCAATTTGTTCGAGTACATACTCATAATAACCTGCTCTGGAAGGGACAAAGTCCTGTATCGTTAAGTCTACCTTGATCCCGCTCTCTCCACTCGACGGCACGAATTCCTCGCCAGTAATTTGCTGTGCCTCACCTGCAATCAGCTTGCGGAATTGTTCTGCTTCCAGCATGACTATGGATACCACTTCATCTTCCTGCAATCGAAAATCGGTAATACTTCCTCTATATTCATGAAGGAACACATGACAAAATTCATTATCTATTATATGTTCCTGTTCAATACTGCTTGGTATAACACCACTGTATGTAAGCTGAGCGAACTCAATCTCGAGTCCTAGCTCCTCTCTTAACTCCCGAATGCCGTCCATTGGCGATTCCCCTGCTTCTAGATGACCAGCAGCCGTTATGTCCAGAAGACCCGCATAATCTAGCTTCTGAGGATGCCGGCGTTGGAACAGCAAGATTGGTTCTCCGTTCTCGACCTTCCATGACCAGCAATGAAACGTTTGATGCCATATCCCCTTGGCATGCACTTCATCCCGTGACCTGATACCGGTGTACTCCATTTCGCTTGTAAAGGTATCGACGTATTCTTTTGCAACTTTGTGGGCAACCATTCATGGATCCTCCTGTTATCTATAGTCTGTATCGATTTTCGCTTCTGTCCACGCTCTGCGCATGATTTCATCGACGGTTTCTTCCGGGGTCATGTCTGAGCTGTCCAGCCACATGCCAATTTGAGGCGTGCCCTGACGAAGGCCATCGTCTAAATCCTGAACAGTCCAAAGCCCATACCCTTGCTTGCCTCGCGACGCTTCACGTTCCGCTACAATATCAGGCCGTGGGCAGAGTACAACGAGATAGAGAGGACGAGTCTGAAAATTCTGAATGAACGTCTGCAGGACATCACCGATGACGACATCTTGGAGCACTGTCGTAAATCCAGCTTCCACATATGCATCCGCAGTTCCTGCAGCCAGGCGATAACGAAGGTTCAACTGCTTCATTGCTTCCTCTGGAGCATCGGGTGACATTTCCTCGCGGCCATTGACGATCATGCGACGGAATACGTCACCACGCACATGAACACCTTTCGCAAAGCGTTCCGCCAACAATTGCGCGATGGTGGACTTGCCTGACGCCATAATGCCCGTAATTACAAATAGGCTCGGTGTATGGGGTTCACAGATCTCAACGTTCATCTTACATCCTCCTAACCATTATTCTTGATGTTGCATCTTCCTATATTATTCAATGTACCATATCCAACCATGAAAAAGCAGGTCTTCAAAAACAGAGCACCGCAAGTCCTCCATTCATGATAGACCTGCGGCGCCTCTCGTTTCTCTAACCCTCTATATCTAGTGCTGTAACGTTCGCCTTCAATTCCAAACTCCGTCCTCCGGAATAACTTCCAAGCCCCAGAACTCCCCTTTTTCATTCACGCTTCCCTTCACCGAAGGTTTGCCAGGCTTGACGAACGTATACTCGTTCAATTTGTGCTGCAGCTCATACTCCTCCAGATCGATGCCGAACAGCCCCTTCACCTTCTCTCCAATCGCGGCAATCGCCGTCTCTTTCGTATAGATTGGCTTGTCAAACTGCTTCTCCATATCTGTTTTCGAAGAAGGTAATCGACTACCGTCGCTGATGCTCCATACCTTGCCGGTTTTTGCTCCAATGGTAATCACGTAATAGCCCATTTCATCCATGACGTCCCATATATCCTTCTCTACATAAGGAGGCATTTGCATGCTGTGTCTGGCATTGATCAAGACAACCGGCATATTGAGAATTTTCGGCTTCTCGCCAGCAAATTGCTTCAACGCTTGCTTCGCTGCTGCAACAATACGTTCGTCTACCTCGGAGACTTTCATATGAGGTATAAAAGCATCCGTAACGGCACCAGTGTTTTTGTTGATCTTAATTTTAAAATCCTGTCCAATGAAATGATACTCTTCCGTTTCAAAATCGTATCCGAATTCTTTAACCTTGCCACTTCCGTTATAATCGGCCTGTTGGCGTAAAAATGTCTGCATCGTCTTCAAGTATGTTTCATCAATAGAAGCATGTTCGGCCAGCACGCTAACCCATTGCACCATTCCCTCATTATTGATGCGGACAGTCGCATCCCACGCAGTCATCGTCAGTTGTTTGAGGTCCTCGTTCAAATTAGGCGCCCGAGTCGTAGACACAATCCTAGTACCCGTTCTTCCCGTACGCTCTGCTACTCCATACAGCTTCATATCTTTATTGACAGCAACCATTTTGATCGCTTCTTCCGCCTTTCGCACGATTGCCGGATCCAAATCCTCCACGGTCATCTCCACATTGGTCTTGTTCAAGTAGACTTCCACAGCCGACTTAAATACGTCGCTCATCGTAAAACTAATCGCAGTAAGTAGAATCACACAGGCAAGTGCTATTGTGGCTCTCCTTGGCCATTTGCTCCGTAAACGTCGAGACGTGCTAGGCGTCGCTTCGGTTCGCTCCACTGATACTGGCGACGCCTGCTCGGACGCCGCAGAACTGCTGAATTCCGTCGTGATCTGACCTAAGGAATTGTCTGAGTCATCTAGCTTGTTCATCGAGCAAGCTTGCCCAGCCACATCAATAGATTCGATAGGTTCCCCTATATCAAGCTTCAGCGCTGCGATTTTGCCCAGCACGTTAGCCGTGAACGAGTCGGATAATTGAGGGACATCTTCTCCCAATGCATCTAGCGCTTCCCATTCCTGCTTCAATACAGCAAGCTGCTTGCGGCAATCTGCACAAGCATGGATATGTTCCTCGAATGCACTGCTTTCCGTAGATGACAGCTCACTATCCAGATAGGCCATGAATTGGTCAAACGTCAAGCATTTCATGCAGAACACCTCCTTGCTTGGATTGGGCAATCATATTATTGCGCAGCTTGTTGCGGGCACGATGAAGCCGTACCTGCACGGTACTGACGGGAATGCCCAGCACCTCCGATATTTCCTGATAGTTCAATTGCTGCATATGCCGCAGCAGAATAACATCTCGGTAGCTTTCCTGCAGCGCCATGACCTGCTCGTACAATTCTTCCCTTTTTTCTTTGTCGACGCAGATCTTTTCGGGTGTTTCTCCATCTGGCTCAAGTGTATCCTCGTATACCGGCGTGAATTGAATCCGGCTGCGCTTGCGCAGCTCATCGATGCAGTGATTGTATGCGATCCGGCTCAACCACGTCCAAAAAGAGCCTTGCCTTGTATAGGTATGTAAATGGGTATAAGCCTTAATGAATACGTCTTGCGTCATATCTTCGGCGTCATGCTCCTTGTTCATCATGTGGTACACATAAGTGAACAAGCGCTGTTTATATGTATCGACCAGCAAGGCATAAGCTTCATGATCCGCTCGCTTGGCTCGCTCGACTAGTTCCTCTTCATCCAGCACCGCTATCCCCCCTCCTGATTTTTTTGTCTATGAATGATCGTCCTAGGACAACAGAAACATCCCGCCAACGGTAATTGACGGGATGAATATAGGATGGTTACTCCATCGTTCCATTCACAGGGAATTGTTCATATGCAAATATTTTGCCTTTTTCATTAATTTGAATTTTGACAGTCGATTGATTCTTTTTCGTAAAGGTATACGCGTTAGCCTTTATGTCTACTTGACTGCCCTTCAATTCAATTCCGAACAGTTTTTTCACAGTCGGTTGGGCTCTATCAATGGCCTGCTCTGTCGTATAATATGGCTTTTTGAATTGTTCTTCAATATCTTGTTTCGTCCCCGATGCCATGTCGTTGCCCAGTGTCAAGCCGTACACCTTGCCTGTCTTTGCGCCGACGCTAACCATGTAGTTCGCCATCATACTGTCTTGCAGCATCAACATGTCCGATTTCTTGATTGATCCTGCAGGTGTTACGTTTATGCCACGGTTCGCCCTCGTTAACTTTACGTTCGGAATAGAAGCATCCTTCAATGCTTGCTGACCATTCTTGAGCGCATGACCCGCTTGCTCCAACGGGTAGTCGTCGAACGTTCCTCTAACGATACTACCATCTTCATTCAACCGGAGCCAAAATTTGTCCGCAATGAATTCCCAGTTTTTCGTTTGCATATCCAAGCCAACTTGAATGATGTCACGATAAGAGTACTTTCCGGCATTCTTGTTAACATCCTTTAGGAAAGCCTCTGCCTTTTGCTTGAATCCAGCATCCACAGAAGCAAGCTTGGCTGCGGCACGCACGGCGACCACCTTCTTGGTATCCAAATCAAAGGTAACCACTGCCTCGTCATTGTACCTCCCATCCGCAGAAAGTTTCGTTTTCTCCTCAGCGGTTCTGAGGAATAATTTCTTATTCAATTTGTCCTCTCTTACATCCGTAAGCTCAACTTCCTTGTCCTTGATTAACCGTTTCAGCGCTTCCTTCGCTTGCTCTATAAGAGCGGGATCCAAATCCGCTACTGACAATTTGTTTTCGTCCTCATCGATAAAGGGGGCAGCCATCGTAACATGAGAAAAACCAGCCGATACGGTCGTTCCCGCAAGCAAAGATACCGCGAGCAAAGTTTTCGTAACTATTCGATAATTCATCATTCTAAATTCCTCCTCGGTTTAAGTCATTACACCCATTAAACGAAAGGGGAATTCCAAATCTTACACTTGCAGGAACAATTTTTTGATGAAACGCTCTCATTCGATAAATAGGCCCACATTCCGGATTGACGACGATCACAGTCTACGCTATATTAATAAAAGTTTACTTAATGCAACTTATTTATATTTAGCTAACATTTTTGCAACAAGGAAAGGAGGTCGTCCATGAACACCACGAGTGAACTGAAATATCAAGGACGAGATTCCCGATTTCGTCCCCGGCAAGCCTCCCAACTCCTCCGGATTTCAGTTCTAGCAGCCACAGGCTTGGCAGTTCTGCTGTTATCCATACTCATCGGCAGTGCGGTCGGACCTGTGTCTATACCGTTGAAAGAGACGTTTGCAGCCATGCTTCATGCAACAGGCTGGCTGGAGCACATTCAGATTGCAGAGCGGAATCTTACCATCATTCTGGATATCCGTCTGCCTCGTGTCATCGTAGGCGCATTAGTCGGAGCCGGCTTGTCCATCGCGGGGGCAGCGATGCAGGGAGTGTTCCGCAATCCGCTCGTCGAGCCCGGATATTTGGGAGTGTCGTCAGGCGCAGCCGCTGGAGCTGTCTTGTGCATCGCATTAGGGCTTGTTCATCATTCGGCATTCGCCCTTCCCTTGTCTGCCTTCGCAGGTGCACTTGTATCCGTTGTACTCATCCTGGCCATATGGCGGGCTAGCGGGAAACCGAATGTAACCACTCTACTGCTGCTCGGAATTGGCATGAACGCGCTTCTGTCGGCGGTCATTAATGTGATCATCGCCAGCGCGCCGCATGAACAGCAGCTGCGCAGTATCGTGTTCTGGCTGCAGGGGGGACTCGAGGCGCGAACATGGGAGCATGTACATATTATCGCTCTGCCGATTCTTATCGGAGGCGTTCTGTTGGCGCTATTTAGCCGATCATTGAATTTACTGCTGCTCGGTGACGAGCACGCACAGGCATCCGGAGTCCCTGTGCAATTCACCCGCTATACGATTTTACTTCTCGCTTCGTTCTTGACCGGAACAGCCGTCTCGGTAAGCGGGATCATCGGTTTTGTCGGATTGGTTATTCCACATCTCGTTCGCCTAATTGTCGGCTCGGACCATCGCCTACTGCTGCCGTTCAGTGCACTATTCGGGGCATCGTTCCTCGTTCTGGCCGATTTAGCCTCGCGCATGGTGCTGCAGCCGATCACATTGCAAGTCGGCGTCGTCTGCGCTTGCATCGGAGCTCCCCTGTTCATGATGATGCTGCTGCGCAAGCGAAAGGAGGGTTCGACATGAAGACAAGGCGGAAGACATCTTTGGGCATTCCTGGACTGCTTGAAGCCAAGCAATTGACCTATTCGATTGATAGGCGAACAATCATCGACAATCTGTCCATGAAGCTGCAGTCAGGCTCCTTCCTTGGCATTATTGGACCGAACGGCAGCGGAAAATCTACATTGCTTCGCATGCTTTGTGGACTTCTGAAGCCCGCTCAAGGATCGTTGACACTTGAAGGAAAGCCCTTAAAGGCATACTCCACGAAGGAACGAGCGCAAATGATTGGCTATGTACCGCAGGATTGCTCGCTTGATGCAGACTTCACGATTGAGCAAATCGTCGCGATGGGACGCCACCCTTATAGCCGCTTGTTCGGCGGATTAACAAGTTCAGATGCACAGCAGGTCGAACGGGCGATGGAGCAATGCGGCGTTAATCACCTGCGCGAGCGCTACATTCATGCCTGTTCAGGCGGACAACGCCAGCTTGCATTCATCGCCAAGGCGCTTGCACAGGAGCCGCAAATTCTCCTGCTGGATGAGCCTATCTCCGCACTCGACATTCGTCACCAGCTTCGCACGCTTGCGCTCCTTCGCCAGCTCGCTGACGAAGGATATGCTGTGGTCGCTTCACTGCATGACCTGTCGCTGGCTTCTCGTTACTGCGATCGTCTTCTGCTTCTGCATGACGGGCGCATCGAAGCATTCGGCGAACCGGAAGAGGTGCTCTCAGCAGATGCACTTTATGATGTGTATGGCGTTCATGCCGTCATTCGCCAAGAACCAGGAACGGAAGGCCTGTCAGTCATTGCATTTGAACATGAAGCAGAAGAGCAGAATTGGTATACCCATTACGAAAAAGAACATCTTGGAGGAATTACACAATGAGAAACGTACAAACTCGGCGAAAATCCACTTTTCGCATGCTCTGTATGAGCCTGATCGCGCTTGTTGCCGCTGTCGGGTTGACAGCCTGCACCAGCAATTCACAATCCGATAGCGAGAAATCGTCCAACACCATTTCAACCACGACCAGTTCTAAGGCCGCTGCATCCTCTGACAATGGGAAGATAGAGGCTGCACCGAAGGTTGCTGCGGTATCTCTCGACACTGCAGATGCCGTACTTGAAGTCGTTCCTCCGGAACAAGTCGTTGCCGTACCGAAGAGCATGGCAAATCCTTATTTGGCTGTCAACGAGGAGAAGGGCAAGCAGGTGTCCGGTCAAGTCGGCGGTGCGACTGGATTGGATCCCGAAGGAATTTTGGCATTTCATCCAGACGTTGTCCTCATCACGAAAATCCATAATAGCGAAAACGATGCCGAGCAATTGCTCAGCCAAGCAGGCGTCAAGGTTGTCACGTTCGATCAATGGGGAACATTCGAGCAATTGATTGCGAACTTCCGCGCAATTGGCGAGGCTGTTGGAGCAGTCGATAAAGCAGAGGAAGTCGCCAAGGAAATTCAGGGCAAGCTGGACGATGCTGCTAAGCGAACTGCATCACTTACAAGCAAGCCGTCCGTTCTCGTACTGTCACCTGTCGGCCCGAATACTGGCCCTTACATCATGGGGCCAGGGAACATTTCTTACGATATGATCCGTCTCGCTGGAGCTAAGCCCGCTGCCGAAGCACTCGGGATTAAGAAATCGACAAAAGCATCAATTGAGGATGTTCTTAACATGAATCCGGACTATATCGTGCTCGGAGATTGGGACGGTACGGGAGATGAATGGCTGAAGGATTTGAAATCTCAAGCGGCGTGGAACACACTGGACGCGGTCAAAAATAACCGCATTACGACGATGAAGGCGAAGGAACTGCTTGCGCCGAACCGTTATACGGTAGATGGAATGCTGGAAATGTCGGCGTGGCTTCACCCGGATTTATGGAAAGGAGACGCAGCGAATTAATGAGCGAATTCCTAGCAAACGGGCATACACAGCCCACACGGCTTCCGGACACGCCGCACCGAGCCATCCTTCTTGCTTCCTATAGCGCTTGTGCCAGTATTGATGATGTGCCAGCCATGTACCATCATATTTTGCGCGGACACGGTTCTCCTTCGGAAGCCATCGTGCAAGGCGTTATTCGGTACAGCGATACGGGTACATGTGATCCACTGTATACGGTAACGAAGCGTCAATCCGAGGCAATTACACAGCTAGTAGAGGCCAAGTTCGGTGAAGTGATTCCTGTCTACATCGGCTGCAAGCATTCGCATCCGTTTGTAGCCGATGCCATTCAGCAAGCGATCAGAGACGGCATCACGGAGCTTGCCGTGCTGCATGCTACGCCCTTCTTCACAGCCTCAGGTACAGGAGGCTATGTTCAAGATGCCAAGAAGGCGATCGCTGCAGCCAATAGTGATATGAAATTGACGGTCATTTCTGAGTGGCAAGCGCACCCTGACTTCATTCGGCTAATGGCGCGCAGATTGCGAGATGCTTACGTCTGGATGCCTTCCTCGATGCTGCCGAAGACACGGGTCATCTTTACGGTGCACAGCAAGCCCGGTCTTCCCTCCGCGCATGAGGACTTTATTGCGTCCTACAAGCATGTTGCCGGATTGATCGCGGAGCAGGCCAATATCGGGAAATGGGATATTTCTTATCGCAGCGGCATGCCTGCACCACAGCGCTGGCTTGGGCCCGATATTAATGAGGTTATTCTAGGCGCAGCTTCCGATAAGGAAGAAGCTGTCGTCATTTGCGAGCTGACCTCGCTTACCGAAAATGTCGAGGTCTATTACGACATTGGCCAGGAAGCCAAGCAAACGGCAGAGCAGTGCGGGATGCAGTTCGTTTGCACTGAATATCCGAATGATGCCTATGATTTTATGGACTTTTTATCCAACATCGCAGCTGCTCATTTTGAGCTGAAGGCCGCACATTCCTGAAGCACGAAGCATGTTCTTAGTGGGATTGCCTCTTCCACCTCTCATTGAGTCACTATCCTTTCAGTCAGGAGAACATGCATGTAGTATTGTGATGCCAACAAATACGGTGAGGTTGCATTAGCGGAAATGCAGCTCGATCCGTACATTAGCTGTGTACGATCATCAATAGTACCAATCGATTAAGGCCGAGCACCTGCATGCTCGGCCTCTTTTTTTACTGCATGCTTTATATGAGGCATACCTGTTACGATTCACTAACCATGATTTTCGTTAGCCGATATGCCAACACATCCTCGATTTATTTACAGAATTAAAACTCCACATAAAAAGGCTGTTGGGATGCATCCAAGCATTTTTCAATCCGCTCGCGGAAGTTTTTCCACGTAACCATATTCAATGCTTCCTGAACTGGAAAATACCCCACCTCCAGCGCTTCCTCTGTCGTCGTTAGTTCACCGCCTACCTGTTTGGCAAGAAATAACGTATTGCATATTCCGTCGGGTACATTTTGATAAATTCCGCAGAAGCGAACAATTTCAATATCGACTCCCGCTTCTTCCTTCGTCTCGCGAATTGCCGCTTGTGCAAGTGATTCCCCTTCTTCTACTTGACCACCCGGCATTTCCCACCCTCTTCGAGGGCCTCTAATTAACAAAATCTCATTATTTTCATTCACAATAATTGCTGCTGCGGATACGATATGCTTCGGTGGATTCATTTCATTCGCTTCCTTTCCATGTTCAGCTGCGATCCTATATATCTGGGATTTCAGGTCATAACTGCCTACATCTCAAGTTATGATTACTCTACTTTTCCTATTATCCTGCTTGGAAAATAATAAAGTCAATTCCTGCGATATTCTCTTTCTCACCGGGATTTTTTCATTTTCCGACTATTCCAATTTGATTTAACCCTTGACACCAAGCCCATTCAAAAGTATAGTAATCGCATCGGAATTAAACTTGACTGACGAATCAGTTAAGAAGAGAGGGAGATGCAAACTGCCTAAGCTGCCTACCGTACCAAATCAAGAACAAGATAGACGTCAGCAGCTCATGAACGCCGCACTCTATCTCTTCGCAAGCAAAGGATACCACTGTACGAAGATTTCGGATGTGGTGAAGTCCGCTGGCGTGTCACAAGGAACGTTCTATTGGTATTTTCATAGCAAGGAACAGATCATCCTAGAGTTAATTCACGATGGTATGGAGAAACTAACCAACGTCATCGCTCAAGGCTATCGCAAGCATGGCGGTACAGTAGAAGATATGGTGAGCTCATCCGCACGACTGCTGACCGAACTATTCACGTTCGCTGATCAGAACCGGAACTTGATGGCACTGCTTCTCATGAAGGGGCAAGGCGCTGATCCTGCAGTACGAGAGGCGGTCTCACAGACTTGGATCACTTTCGAAGAAGCATTCAAGCACAATATACAACGGGCGACCGAGCTCGGCATGCTGCCGAACACGAATGATTTGTCGCTGCGCGCCAATATTCTCGTCTGCTTGATAACTGGAGTATTGTCCAAATGGCTCTTCGGGCCAATGCATGAGGTCGATTATCAATCCGGCTACTCACCAGCAGAAATCGCTGAAGCCACGGCCAAATTTGAATTTCGAGGGCTGCTCGGATAACTTCGCTCATAGCCATTTTCATACAGGTTCAGTACGAAATAGAGAACGTATTCCGGCATTCGTGCAAGGATATTCCCTACATTCAAAAGGAGGCAACAACTATGTCAGTCCAATTGAAAAAATTTCTAAAAGCCACAACTCTGCTAACCGTTCTTGCAGTCGCACTTGTCGGATGCGGAAGCAAGTCATCATCCAATGCAGGTTCCACTAACGCGCTGGAACACATCAAGCAATCTGGCAAAATTAGAGTTGGGCTTATGGGCACCTATGCCCCATATAACTTCATCAATGATAAGCGCGAGGTCGATGGCTTCGATGCCGATATCGCCAAGGCAGTCGCTAAACATATTGGTGTGGAAGTTGAGTTCATTACTGGTGAATTCTCGGGCTTGATCGAAGGATTGCAAAAAGATAAATACGATGCACTGGTCAGCCAAGTAACCATTACCGATGATCGCAAGCAGAAGATGGACTTCTCCACTCCGTATGTGAAAAATGCGGTAAATGTCATCGTCAAGAGTGACAATACGTCCATTCAGAAGCTTGAAGACTTCAAAGACAAGAAGATTGGTGTCGGACTTGGAACCAATGATGAGAAGTATTTGCGTGATGTAGCTATGCCTAAGGTTGGAAACTTTGAAATTGCCACATACAACGATGTCATTACATCCTTGCAGGATTTGAATGTTGGCCGTATTGATGCGACGATTAACAATGTATTTGCACTCAAGCCGTTGATTGACAAAAACCATTTCGACGTGAAGGCAGTTGGAGAGCCAATTAAAGAGGATGTAGCAGGTATCGCGATTCGTAAAGATAACCCAGAGCTGTTAGCTGCCATTAATAAAGCACTAGAAGAAATGAAAGCAGACGGTACATTCAAAGAAATCTTCAAAAAATGGTTTGATGTAGAACCTAACATTTAAGCCAGTCCGGGAAGGTGCAAGAGATGGAACTCGTTATTCAAAACCTAGATTTTCTATTAAAAGGCGCTTATTACACACTGCTGATTACGATCGTATCCATGTTCTTTGGACTCCTCATCGGATTGGTTGTCGCCGTAGCTCGCTTAAAGGGAAATAAGTTCGTCCGCAATGTCGCAAGAATATATGTGTCCATCATTCGCGGAACGCCTGTATTGGTGCAAATCTTCATTATCTACTATGGACTACCCGACTTCGGGATCACACTCGGGCCGCTCAACGCGGCCTTTATTTCACTTAGTATCAACATCAGTGCTTACTTGTCCGAGACGTTCCGCGGTGCCATTCTTGCTGTATCCAGCGGACAGACAGAGGCTGCCCAATCCCTTGGGTTGACGCCGTGGCAGACGATGTGGCGGGTTGTGCTGCCGCAGGCTGCACGTGTAGCGATTCCCCCAATGGGCAATACGTTCATCGGCATGCTGAAGGAGACCTCGCTCGTATCGATCGTGACGGTAACCGAGCTGCTGCGCACCGCGCAATTGTTGATTGCGCAGTATTACGTGGCGATGCCATTTTTCATCGCGATTGCCATTATGTACTGGGTAATGAGTCTGAGCTTCTCCGCGATTCTGAACCGAATCGAAGCTCGCTTGTCGAAAGCCTACTAAGGACGTGAGATCATCATGATTGACGTAAAGAAACTAGGAAAAAGCTTCGGCGAACTGGTCGTATTCCAAGATATTGATCTGCAAGTCGATTCCGGTGAAATCGTCGTACTCGTCGGGCCCAGCGGATCTGGCAAGAGCACGCTGCTGCGCTGCTTGAATGGCTTAGAGACTCCTGATTCCGGATCCATTCAGATCGGTGATGCGGTATGGAATGCTGCGCTGGACGCCTCTTCCAAGAAGAAGGCTGTACAGCGCATTCGTACATTAACAGGAATGGTATTTCAGTCGTTCAACCTATTCCCTCATATGACCGTGTTGGAAAACGTCACCATGGCTCCGACCATTGTGAAGAAGATGAGCAAGGCTGATGCCGCAAATATTGGAGAGACACTTCTTGAAAAAGTAGGCCTCCTCCACAAAAAGGACGAGTATCCGTCCCGTCTGTCTGGGGGGCAGCAGCAGCGTGTCGCCATTGCTCGCGCACTCGCGATGCAGCCGCAAATTATGCTCTTCGATGAACCGACTTCTGCACTTGATCCTGAACTGACAGGCGAAGTGCTGGCGGTGATGAAGAAGCTGGCATCAGAAGGCATGACCATGATCATCGTGACACATGAGATGAAATTCGCAAGAGAAGTTGCGAATCGCGTTATCTTCATGAGCGACGGTGTTATTCAGGAAGAAGGAACTCCTGAACAATTTTTCGATCAACCGAAGACGGAGCGTGCCCGCAAGTTCTTGCGTCAGCTCGCCAGTGAACCAGACACGATCTCATAAGACGAACAGAAGCTCGGAATGATCTGGTCGTTACGATAAGATAAGAATTCTGCAAAGGGAGTGTACAGCATGAAGTTCGACAAAGCAGCGCATCTGGCCAGTGTCGCGGAACGGGCTCGTTCCATTATGGAAAAAGAGAACATAGAAGCGATTGTGGCAAGCGGCTGCGAAAATTTCTATTACTTGTCGGGCCACCCCAGCACATTTATGTATACGCTGCGCATGAGCGAAGTCGCATTGGCCGTTATGTTCCGCGATCCATCGCGCCAGACGGTCATTATTATGAATGAGTTCGAGGCGGCTGGCGTTCCGAAAGACCTTCCTCAATGCGAGCTGCGAACGTACCCGACCTGGGTCGATGTCGATGATCCACTTGGCTTGCGGGGTGATAAGTATGAAGGGAGACGCCCCGTCAATCATCAAGTTCAAGAGATGTTCGGCTTGCTCCAACACGTGCTCGCTGATTACGGAGTAAGTACAGGCAAGATTGCAGTTGAACTAGGCTCCATGAAATACGCTGCTGCACAAGCACTGCGAGGAGCTCTGCCGAATGTCGAACTGACGGAAGCCAGCGCAATCTTCACCGAACTGCGTATGCTCAAGACTCCATGGGAGGTTGAACAGCTCCGACAGAGCTGCGCATATGCCGAGATTGGCATCATAGAAGCGAGCAAGGGCATTCACATAGGCAGTTCAGCAGCTGAGATCGCGGATGCGTTCCGGCTTGCGCTGCTGACTCATGCGAACGGCTCCCCTTCCCGTTTCCATATGATATCTGTGGGTGACCATTTCGCACCTGCACATATTTTTGATACAAGACCCGGCCAAGCTGGTGACGTTATAAAGTTCGATGTTGGTGTAGATGTTGGCGGCTACGGTTCGGACATCGCCCGTACCTTTGTGCTCGGCGAACCATCCGATACAGTAAAGCGAATCTACAACGCGCTGCGAACTGGACATGATCATCTATTGAAGATTATCGAACCTGGTATGCCGATGAAGCATGCATTCAATGATGCCATGTCTATTATCCGACAATCTGGTCTGCCTGCCTACAATCGAGGTCATTTAGGACACAGTGCAGGTCTTAGCTTGGCAGCTGAAGAAGCACCATTTCTAAGCCCGTCCGAGAACACGATATTCCAGCCAGGCATGGTGATTTGTTTGGAAACCCCTTACTACGGCTACGGTATCGGTTCAATTATGATCGAGGATATGGTGCTCATTACAGACAGCGGAATCGAACGGTTGAATACGTTGTCCCGGGATCTGATAGCTCTGTAATTCTCAAGCCCAGCGTCTGATACCAGCTCTGATACCAGCAGCTTGGCTGCATACCAATCAAGGTCAGGAACTAGCAATCCGCTGTATCCTGACCTTTTTGTATGTCCACTGCTGTATATCCCTACACTACACATCTACACATCTACACATCAGCATCAGTTGAGATTTGTTTATAACCATCCCAGCTCTTGTAGCATAACTACACCGTTGCATGTGATCCTTAGTTTTTTGTTGCAGTAGTCAATGACAGAACTTCCTTCGTAACGTCCACCACCAGCTGTGGTTCATCATTGATGACCATATGCCCGCTCTTCGTCGCCACAATCAGCTTGCTGTTCGTTGAAATATCCAGCATTCTCCGCTGGCCTGCCTGCCAGATTTCCTCAAGCTTCTTCGCGCCCTGTTCCGAAATGCCTGCATTTGAGAAAGGGTGTGGAATCCCTCGTGGAATCACTCTTACCGGCATATCTCCCAGCTTCTGTCCACGAATTGCATCTTCCGTGCTCCCAAGCAGCTTCACTTCCTCCTCAACGGCATCGAAATAGCTTGGCTTCGCAATCACATTGATGAACTGCGAACGCTTATCCTTCGCAACCAGCCCTTCCAGCAAGGAATCTTGGAACAGGCGCAGCACGCCTGAGCTCTTCATAAGTCTTAGTAAGAAGGCGGATGGCCTTTCTTGATTGGTTTCCTGCGCATAGATTGATGCTGTCTCCCGCATGTAATCCTCTGTTCTTGCGTCAATTAACACTAACCCGGTGACTTCTTCCCGATAGGTCTGAGCAAATAATCGTACATACATGCCGCCTAAGGAATGCCCAACTAGGATGTAAGGCCCCTTAATTCCTTCTTTGTCGAGTGCTTCATGCAGTTCCTTCACAATATGTTCTCCTGTTCGTTCCGTACGTGCCTTCGTACTCCATGCATAACCCGCACGATCATACGTCACGACAGTGGCAAATGGGGCAAGCTGTGCAGGAATGTCCCCCCAAGATAAACTCGTCTCCCCGCTTCCCGCTTCCATGATGATGGTAGGAACGCCTTTCCGACTTTCTCCAGTACGCTGCAGATGAAGCTGGTAATTGCCAGAGTCAATCTGAATAAGCTTGCCCTGCATAGGGAAGGCTTGCTCTCCGAGCTTCGAAGCAATCATTTCATACACAAATCCTGAACCAATCAGAATGATGAGGAACAAAAAAGAAAACAATAACCCTTTTTTCCAACGTGCCTTCCCTTTGGTCGTGTTGCTTATGAGCTCGCTCGGCATGCCGTATCCCTTCCTTCTCTATTTATTTAGTACAATGTATTAAAAAAGAGTATAGCATGCTGTATAAAAACGGTAAAGCGTGTATAATAGGGACATGCCGAAAATTGTTGATCATGAAAAACGAAAAAGACTAGTTGCCGAAGCAGCTATACGCGTCATTCAGCGCGAGGGGTTTGATCATGCAACCGTTCGAACGGTCGCGATAGAAGCAGGATTGTCCGTTGGTTCCTTGCGTCATTATTTTTCTTCACAAGTTGAGCTATTTGCCTTTTGCATGAATATTTTTCGCGAGCAGGTGGAGGAACGGTTATCCACGCTTGTGCTCGATGATCGAATACTTCCCAGCCTGCTTCAGCTTCTGATGCAGTTCATGCCTATCGACGAAGACCGAAGAACCGAAATGGAAGCATGGCTGTCCTTTACCTCCAAAACGCTCACGCATACCGAGCTTCAGCACTTAAGCAATGAGTTGAATGATGGGATTTATTATGTTACCAAATACGTGATAGACCTGCTGCAGGAGAAGCAGTTGGCCAAGCCAGATCTCGACTACGAAATGGAAATTGAGAAATTATATGCGCTACTTGATGGGCTCGCCCTTCACCTCATCCTTCAGCCGCAGCGCTTGCAAGCCGAGCGTGTTGAGCGAATTCTGAATGATCATCTTCATTCATTGTGTACTTGATGGGCAAAATAATTGAAAAATGAACTCACTTCGGGGTTCAGAGTTGGGCATAGTAAAAGATCGATATCCATCCCCTGGGGTGAATAATCGGTCTTTTTCCGTTCTCTGCTCGTAGTACAATTCAAGATAATAATTCAATTAGAGGAACTATATCTCTTACGAGAAAAAGAGGCCTATCCTCGCCACCAGTCAGTGACATAAGGATAAGCCTCTCTATTCCACTATTCTATTTCACGAATTCTACTTGGTATCCGTTTGCCTTCAACTGATCAACGACCATATCTTGGATCACGTAATGGCCCGCACCTACAACGACAAAGTGCGTCGCGGATCCTTCTTTATCCAACAGCTCCATTAGCTTCTTCGCCATGTTCTTGTCGCGTTCGCCAAACAAGCGCTTTGCCGAATCAGTTTGTGTCATCTCTTCCGAGCTAATGAAGGATTTCGTGAACTGATCTAGATCCGCCTTCACCCATAGCTTCTGCCAAGATTGTAACAGCTCCATAGACTCATCCGGCTTGCCTGTCGGTGTCAACATGTGATCCAATGCGTCATTCAATTCCTTCTCTTGCGTCGCAACTGGAACCTTATTGAAGATATCAGCTTGCAACTTTAAGCCTTCCAGTTCGTGAACTGGCTTGCCAGCAAGCAATGCTGAATTGATGAAGTAGGAATCAATGCCAAGTGCAGCAGCTTGCGTCATCTCTTCTGCGGAACCAGTCATGCCAGCAAGCGTAAGGCTATTCGATATGGCCCACGGCTTGAAACCGTCAAAGACATCCTTCGGCAGCTGCATTTGCTCTAATGCCTTTTGCAGCTTCGCATACGTTTCCTTCGAGACATGATCCTTCAATGTTGTACCGTCTGCATACGCCATCGACTGTGTGAAGTAGTCCATATCTTTGTTGCCTAGCAAGTTAGCTTCAACCCACAACGAATCTGCCTGCTTGAAAGCATCCCGCACACTCTTCTTCATCGGATACATATCAGGAGTGCCGACATGAATCGATCCGAGCAAGTAAAGTGTATTTTGACCTTTCGTTGCCTTCCAGAGAAGCCCCTTCGCTCCACCGTCAACAGCATCATACGTGTATTCTACAAGACGGCTTGCCATAACAACCGCTTGCTCAACCGTACTTGGCTTGTCTAGGTCAAGGCCTTTGCCCGTTCCGTTAACAATCCCTTTCTTCTGGAAGAAAGCAACCGGCTCGTCCGTGCCGATGTTCATCGATTCTGGCAATTCATATTGATCCAATACCCCGTATACTGCATTGATTACTGATTCTCTCGTAATGACTTTCTCGGTTGCTGGTGCTGTGAACGTATTCTTTTTCTTTAATTCCAGTGCATCCAGCTTCGCAGAAGTTGCCTTCAAGAGTGCTTGGAACTTATCTGTTGATATTGGCTGTTGGAAAGTACCGTCTGTGTACCACGTCAGTGGGAATATTCCGTACTTTTCTCCCTCATTCAGAACGCTGATCGACCAAGAACTTACTTGCGGAGCTTTGACTGGCGCTTGATTCGCCTGTGCCGGAATGACAAATCCGAGCATTGCGACTACTGCAACGAGACCGCTGGCCAGACTACGTTTGATCTTATCCCATTTGCTAGTCTTCACCAAGATTCCCCCTTTATAGCATATATGTAGTGTAGATCTCCAAACCCTACCGATTATAGCGCTTAACCTAGTGAAAGGCAATGTTATCCTAATAGATTTGTAAACAAAATATAAAATATCTGTATGTAACAAAATTGTAGGCTTCCTAAAAATATTATAAAATCAAGCTATCTGGTTTTTAATGGAGTGGCTGTAATGAATATAGCTATATGTGATAATGATAGAAATGTTGCAAATGATATTGAGGATCTACTTTCAAACATGTCCGGAATGGAATTCTCCAGCGATGTGTATTATAGTGGCGCTGACTTGCTAAGATGCTTGCAGGCTGGGTCACATTATCATATTTATCTGCTTGATATTGAAATGCCTGGCCAAAATGGAATTGAAATTGCTTCGGTTATCCGGGAGCAGGATCGAAATGCGATCATTATCTTTATCACAGACCATAAAGAATATGTATATGAGGTTTTTGAAGTTTTGCCGTTTCGCTTTTTAAGAAAGCCTGTAACTGCTCAAAAGTTGTCCCCCATCTTGCTGGACGCTGCGGAACACATCAAAGTGTCGAAGCAGCTATTCTTTTTTCAGATCGGGCATGACAAATACCAGCTTCGCTGCAGTGACATTCTTTATTTTGAAGGGGCAGGAAGAAGGGTAATTATCCATACCAATCGAGATACCTATGAGTTTTACGGAAAAATCGCGGACATCCTGTCTGGGCTGGATACGAATCTGTTTTGCCGGATTCACGCCTCATTCTTAGTGAATATGGAGTACATCCGCTCCATTAACAAAATGGCTATTCATTTGCAAAACGAAGCGCAATTGCCGATCAGCAAGCGCTATCTGAACGAGGTGAAACAAGCACATCTGTCCTTCATAGAACGGAGAAGCGGCAATCCATGACTTATTTTCAGACAACTACCGATGCGATCATTTTTGGGCTTGAAGTCGTTCTTAGCATGATCGAGATTCTATTTATACTGCGTCTCTTTAACAAAGTGTTTGGAGAGGCTCGGATCAATCACATCAAGCTGTATGCAGCAGCCGCTATTGCAATGCTGGCTATAACATGCGGTTTGCGAATGGTTCTGAATCCCGTCCGCCCTGCGGCGCTTCCACCCATCACCGTACTATGCAGTATGTTCTTTTTACGATGCTATCCGCCGAATCGCCAAAAAAAGGTGTTATATATCGGGATACTTTTAACGGTATCCTATTTCTGGCTTCTATTATACGATTTGATCGTTACACCAATCGAAGATAAGAGCATTTGGCTAACACTTATTCTATGTCACGTAGGTTTTTATCTGTTATTGGAACTTATCCGAAAAACGGACAGAGGGAAACAGTGGTCTATCCCTTTTCATCTTTGGCTTTTACTTATGGCCATTACCGTAGCCAGTACGGCAGCGCTAGGCGTTATGGAATATTATATTTCTAACAGGGAGGATCCCTACTCGCTGACCGTGGAAATTCCAATTAGTCTCATATTCTTGTTCATTAACCTTTCGCTGTTTGTGGTTTTTGATAAATTCTCTACCCTAATGCATACAGAACGGGAGAACACCATGCTGGAACAGCAGGTGCAATTACAGCATAGGTATTACAAGGAACTAGAGGCCGCCCATCAGCAGGTCCGGGCACTGCATCATGATATGGGGAATTATATCAGAACTGCCGAGCAGCTGGCGGCAAAGCAGGACAACAACAACGAACTCATTGGCTTTTTAAACGCTGCATCCGGCCAGCTCAAAGAAATTGAAACCGTGATTTCAACCGGGAACCAATACTTGGATTCCATATTGAACATCAAAATCGCCGAAATGCTCCACGAGGGCGTATCCGTCGAGACAGATATTCATGTACCTTCTAGCTTAAAGCTGTCATTTGAACAAGCCGTCATTATCGTTGGGAATCTGATGGATAATGCGAGAGAGGCGTGCAGGGAATTACAGTGTGGGGAGCGTTGGGTTCGCATCAACCTGTCCTACATCAACCACACGCTATTCATCCGCATTGAGAATTCAGCGAGCCCCATTCAGAAATGGGACAACGGATTGCCTGTGTCTACGAAGAACGAACCGTTTTTCCATGGATTAGGATTAAAGAACGTGAAGAAAGCCGTGGATGAACTTGGCACCATGGATGTAGAAAGCTCGAACCATTCTTTCCTAGTTCGGATTGCTTTGTATGACAGGTAACCCAATTTTGACAAAAACCCCGTCGATTTTTTACAAGTGCATAATCTCTTAGGGATCGAGTGCTACAATCAGAATGGTTGCAGCACTCTTTTGTGTGCGAACGATTTTGCTTGTAGGTTATTGATTATCAGTTTGGCATTAAAGGAACGGGGGAAAACGATGCGTAACAAAAATAACAAGAAAAATATACTCCTGATTGGCGGACTGGCGGCAGCATTGCTTGTGAGCGGTTGTTCATCAGGCATAATAACAAACCAGATTGTAGAAAGTGTCCAAGGTCTTGAGGAATTAGAAGATACAGCTAATTTCGTAAATGAGACCGTACAAAACGCTATCTGGGATGAAGTCGCCACAGAGATTGAGGAAGAGGAAGATCTGCAAAATATAGAATGGGACGATGTCAAGGATCGTATGGCACAAAAAAACAGAAAATAGAAGTTCACTCCATTACCGATGGCAGCCTATTGCATACGATCGCAGACAATAAGCAAATCTTCGAATTTACAAAAAACCTCCATATTGAGCGTTGGAAATACCTTCGTTCCATCCCGGAAGATGCGAAGGACTTGCTTGTCTATGTAACTTGGTCGGAAAAGACGAAAACGGTGTTTGGCAACAATACGGAGGAACTTTACGAAACCAGCCGAAACACGTTATACAAAAATAAGGATGGATACTATATGGTAATGGAAACTCTACCTTCCCTTTCCCCCATCCGCAAGTTCTACTCTGAAGTGCCAGCGAATGTGGCAGAATATCTGCTCTCTCTGGCAGAGGCGGACAATAAATAAACGAACAACGCTGTTAGACTGATCTGAGAAGCTGGAACAGCGACAGCTTAGGACGAGAAGATAAAGTCCTAGACTGTCGCTGTTCCATTGCGCTAACGTGTCCCGTTAGTGTAATAGATTCTCGTTAGTTTGTTGAGTCAAAATATTCTGATAAAATCCCCACTAAAACTTGCTTATAATCGTTAATATGATAGGAAGAGTTGTCCACTTTTTTCTTAGCTATATGTAAGCCATTAAATATTTCTTCTTCTAATTCCCTTCTTGCCTTAAGAACCTGCAGAGTTCCTTCTAACCCTTTGTAACTCTGCTTTTTTCCATACCCTTGGCTTGTATAATATTCTATAAATCCCTCTGACCATTCTTGAGGTCTTTCTTTTACAGCCTTTCTGAAAGAATGTTCAAAATCGTTCTGTTCTACGTAAATCAACAATGGATTCAGTTGCTCCACAATTGTTGCCAGTTCTATGACATAACTTATAACGTCTTCCTTCTTTGCGGCATATTTAATCATCCCCATAGTTACAGGATTTTGTATAAAACAACAATCAAAAACAAAGGTGTCTGTACCATTCAAAACACTCTCCGTAAACTTCTTCCATTTCTCTGTTATCAGTTTCCTATTCAGATCTAGTGACAATTCATACACATCATTTTTGAAAACTGCATGTAGCAATTCATCTGGAAAACGTGAATCGTATTCGTTTTTTACTTTCCGATATTCTAGGAAGTAATTGTTACCATCTTTAATCATACAATTACTCAACATATCTTTGAACTTTTCGTGGGTACTCAATAATTCATCGAATTCATTTTCCTTAAAAAAGGCGACTCCGTCATAATCAGCAGGATGATCTAGATCTCCTTCTAAAAACAGCTGAGATTTAATGTTCATTTCCGTAAGAATTTCATGAACTAGTTCAGCAGTTGTTGTTTTCCCGGATCCTGGCAACCCTTCAATCAAGACTAACTTCGATCTCATAATATAGTTCCTCCATTCGTTATTAGGAGGATAAGCAGGTAAGAATCAATAGAGATGCGGTTTCCCGCGAAAATAAAAGCGGATACCATCAGGTATCCGCAGAATGGGTTTATGATATACCTTTCCCTGCATACCCTGTAAGATTAAAGAAAAGCATGCCAAATAAAATAGTATAGTCACTATTACAGGCATCTTTTCGAATTGTTAATCTTTACAGAGTAATCCACATGATAAGGTTTAATGCTCCTTTGTTTGCATCTCTATTGTTCAGATTAACATTACGCATAGATAAATACAAGTAGGGGCTTTGCATACAAACCTACCCATTCGTATTATGAGGTCACCAGAACTTTCTGGTCGACCTCCTTTTTGTATGGTCATAAGATTAAGGTAGCTGGGGATCGAACATTTCTGCCCGTGGGACTCGGATCCCGAGTGCTATTCCGTTCATTCCCCCTACTTGTTAAACCATGATTAAGCTAGTTGGGGCTTTGATCCCGTATCACATGCGATAATGTGGAAGACAAGAAGGTTAGGCCTTTGAATAATCGATCAGGACAGAATCTAGGATTTTCAGTCCTATGCACTACCGACTGAGCTACCGAGCCTTATGTTAAATTGAGATGATCATTGAAAATTTAACCAATTATCTACTTCATTGAATACAAAAAGCCCCTCGTCCAAAGGGACGAGGAGCCGCGGTACCACCCTAAATTAGAGCCTTTAAAAATACTAATAAAAAAAGCTCTCACTTTAATGAATAACAGTTATACCGGTAACCTCTACTTACCTAAAAAGGTTTCAAGGGACTGCTCCGGAGCGAACTTCATTCATCCCTTACATAATGTTGTTTATTTCGAGAGCTTATATGTTTAACCTCCAATTATAAAGTGAATCTTCCACCATGATAACAATAGTAAGCTTCAGCTTTAAGATTTTTAATCTCTCTCAAAGACTGTTCTGCTTTCTCAACGTTTAAACAAAAGTGTGGATTAGCAATAACCAATTCATGATTCTCATGAACAGCTGCATCACCAGTAATTACACTTTTTAAACTTGGAAAATATAATGAAATATGCCCTGAAGTATGCCCTGCTGTTGCTACTACTCTACATTTGTTATCTAGGATCATATCACCATCATGTACCTTTTCATCAATTGAAACATGCTTTAAATTCTTTAATTGCTGTATAAACCATTTACCAAATTCGATTTCTTCATTTGTCATATTTTCTAGCATTTCTTCGGCTTGAACCAATCTCTCTGACTTCATTTCACCACTAATGTATTTTGATTCAATTTCACTAGCTATAATGTTAATCCAAGGATACTTTTCTTTGAAGTCATATAAGGAGCCTATATGATCATCATCATAGTGAGTAATGATTATATTCTTTAAATCCTTCATTTCATATCCACTTTTTATAATTTCATTTTCAACTAAAGTTAAAAAATTTGTATACCCTGTATCGACCAAGGTTAATTCATTATTCAATATAATTAAGCTAGGATAAATGGTTTCTTTTTGTCCATTAAATTCAAATTCAATTGGTAGTTCTATTATCTTCATTTTTATTCCTCCATACTGCATATTTGTGAAACATTCGATTACCGAGTATTCTAACCATTTAAAAATTTTTAATCATTAACCTGATCCAACGGGTGAATAACAGGTAAACCAAGCAAATTGAAAATCGCCATTTCTTTCGGTACAATTAATTTCAAACATCGTATGATTCCAACCGAAGGGGCGATCACTTGCGTAAAGATACCAAAACCATCGGCGAGGTGGCCAAGCTGCTGGGCACGACCGTTAAAACCGTCCGTTATTATGACGACATTGCTCTATTGAAACCATCGAGCCACAGTGAAGGCGGACATCGGTTATATACTCCTGAAGATATTTCCCAGCTGCGGCTGATCACAACGCTGCGCTATCTGGACTTCGGCATTGATGAGATCCGCCAAGTAATGGACGGAGAGATTCAGCTCACTACAGCACTCAACTGGCAGATTGAAGCGCTGGAGACCCAGGTCAGTACGCTGACCAATATGATTTCGATTCTTCGCCAAGCCAAGGAGCATGATTCAACAGGCACTTCCCTGCATTACATGAATGAGCTGGTCGACTCTTTGTCCATGAGTGCAGATAAGCGAAAGCGGTTCATCTCCAAGAAAATAGAAGAAATACAGGCGCTCGGCCAATTGCCGTCCGAATGGCAGGATACCTTTTTATATTTGTTCAATAAATATATTGTCAATGAAGTTAAAGTGACAGCTGGGCAAACCGTAGCTTGGAACGAACTGCAAGCGCTTATGAACGATTCGCAGTACATGGAGGATCTTGTCCGTTACGAACTGCCCTTTTTCAATATGGTCAGGCACCCCCGCGTTCCCGCTGCGGCCTGGATCAGAACGCTGGAGAACCTCCGGGTCCGGGTGGAAGCGGCCCTGCAACAAAGATTATCAGCAGACAGCGCTGTTGTACAAACTATTGTTGAAGATTTTGTGATGATGTATGCGAGTCCGGAACAGTTCAGCGATAAAGCCGCCTTTTTCCGCCAATACGCTCAATCCATGCTTCATGCTCCTACCGAACGGATGGAACGCTTCAATATACTGTGCCTGCATCTCAATTCCAAATGGGACGTCGTTGTAAGAGGCAACGCCTTGCTGATGCAAGGATTACAATGGAGACTCAGACAGGAGGACGCTCATTCCGCTCCTTGTTGAAGTGTATACTCCGGATGGTCTCCAAGGTTACGGTCCAAATATTGCAAGGGCTGCCCTTTTAGATAATGGTCAAAAAAATCAAGCGTGTACTCGTTAATCAGCTCATGTGTTCTGCGCACGTCCACCCCTTCCATCCATTCAAACAAGGGGGTGAGCAGATACAGGTCCGAGAAACTCATATGTTTGCTGTGCTTAAAAGTCATCCAATAGTTCCCGGCAGCGGTTACCGGCTCATACCGGGCAAACAGCTCATCATAGTAGGCTGCAATCTCTTTCCTGTCCGTTCCCAGTGCGGCAATCTCTGCATCGCCGGTGTGGTCCACCCCTTTTAACGTGTCATCAGCACTCATGAGCAGGAAAGGCTTCTTCAAGCCGTCTGCAGGAATCCGCTTTTCACCGTAAAGCACACCATCCATATCAATACCCGCTTGTATTCTGGAATCGTCCAGCAGCATTTGCACCGTCGTGGCTCCCCCAAAGGAATGGCCGAACATGCCCACATGTTCAAGATCGATCCGGCCGGTAAACAGTCCGCCAGGGTCATTCGCAGACAATGCCTCGATTTGGTCAAGTACAAACTTCGCATCTTCCACCCAGACTTGATTTCGCCCGTCCATAAAAGAATACTTCATTTGTTCATAGCCCGTCTTGCCTTCCGAATCAAACTTCACCACATGCTGGTCTGGAAATACGGAAGCCACGCTGCTATAGGCATGTTCAATCCCTACGACAATATAGCCGTGGCTTGCCAATTGCTCGACTTGAAACGTGTTCTGATTCTTGTAGCCCATAAATCCATGCGAGAACAAAAGCACGGGATATTTAGATTCCGTATCCGCCAGCCCGGCATTTGCAATAGCATGGGTGTTGACCAGCTTCAACCCTGAGAATAAAAACTCTGGCAGCTGCAAAAATTCATGCAGTCCTTCTACATACGGAGCAGGATCAGATAAATATGGCGCCACTTTCCCTGTAGCCTCCGAACTTGCCGGATACCAGATTTGAACCATTAATTCGCGGGAATCACCGGAGGCTTCAGTAAACTTTTCTTCCCGTGCAGAATCGGTCCAATGGTAGGTCACTGTTCCTATGGCGTAGGGGCCTGTAGGTTCCGCAAAAGAAAATACAGGGAACAGGAGCGGCAGAACAATGTCCACGGCAGCATAAACCACCGCAACTCCCCCAAAGAGTACTGTCTTCCATCGCCGCCGCGGCTTGCTTGATGATTTTGCTGCGGATCGGAAGAAAAGTCTTGCTCCTCCCGCAATCGCCCATAGTGTGATCAGATACACCGGAATCATCGGCCACCGCAATCCTTCCACGAATGCATGGACAAGCAGCAAAACAGCACATATGCCGCCGCCTATCAGCCACTCGCGCTGTGATTTGGGACGCCCCAGGGTTAACCGCCCCATCAACAGTACATTAAATACGACAAGCACGATTTCAATTAATCTCATGATCTATAATCCTCCTTGGATTTCTCTTCTGGCTGCCGCCTGAATCCAAGTATAAAACCTCCTGTTAGAGGAGAATCAAGACTCTTGGTTAGTAATAAACCCATTGTTATTTAGTTAAACATGGATACGGCTTAAGAAAGTAGTCTACTTTTTGTAAAACTGAGTTAGTAAATGCTGCAAAAGTATGTAGTACAATCCACTTGGAAATGATATTCCACATCAGAATTTCATTCCTTCTTTTTAACAAAACTGCCCGTTCGTATTATAAGGTCAACCAGTTCTTTCTGGTTGATCCTTTTTTCATTAGCTTTGAGAATTGAGGTAGCCGGGTCGAACGTACCTGCCCGTGGGACTTGATCCCGAGCGCTATAATGTT
>Ga0209566_100291_pt1 | contig 45688 bp, 32 predicted proteins | sample Araplavi_mTSA_r2_2_FD_184287 | JGI IMG/M metagenome (GOLD analysis project Ga0209566, IMG submission 184287) | Arabidopsis root microbial communities from North Carolina, USA - plate scrape CL_Cvi_mTSA_r2 (SPAdes) (version 2) | ecosystem: Host-associated > Plants > Roots > Endosphere | place...
CCTTCTCGTTGAGCTCACGGTAAGTTAAACTCATCTCGTCGAATACGACCGCTGCCCTATTAGGATTGGCATCCGCCTGCTCTTCAATCAGGCTGTGAATCGTAGATTCTGCTGGATATGAAGCAGCGGTATCGTTGTATTTCACTAAAATCTCTTGCTGATCCTCGTCCGTCAATAAATTCAGATTACTAATTTTGATGTCTGGATACTTACACACTTCTTCTATAATTCGGATATAGTGTTTTCCCATTCTTTCAGCCGTTTTTCTTCTATACAATTTCGTACAATATTCTAAATTAAATACAATTCCTTCCTCATCTTCCCATGCCTGCAGAAGTAGATCCATCTTTGCTGCTTTAGGATCCATTACTTCCGGCGTTATGCTCAGTCCATCTACTTGCACCGGTTCCAAACTTAAATTCTGCAATACAAACATAGTAGTAAATAAAGGATTACGGCTCATATCCCTTTGAATCCCAATTTTATTAATAAGCTCTTCAATAGGATATTCCTGATGCTCATAAGCATTAAGCATGTTATCTTTTACTTCCCTAAGGAATTGGGCGAACGATGTGCTCCCTGAGATTTTATTTCTCATTGCTAGAGTATTAATAAATATTCCGATAGTTCCTTCTACGTCACTATGCACTCGTCCTGTGACAGGTGAACCGATGATTATATCATCCTGGCCACTATATTTATGAAGTAACACAGTATACGCAGCTAGCAGAATCATATACATGCTTGAGTTGGTATTAACACTCAAAATTTGAAGCCGTTCCTTTAACAATTGATCCGTGACAAAAGAAATTCGATCCCCTTCGAAGCTCTGTTGCAGCGGCCTTGAATAATCTGTTGGAAGCTCTAAAAGTGGTACCTCACCAGAAAATTGCTGCAACCAATATACCTCTTGCTCATTAAGCCCCCCATTTTCATATCTGCTGTTCTGCCAGGCGGCGAAATCTTTATATTGAATCGAAAGCTCAGTTAACTTCCGAGCTTCATAAATTGCTGAAAATTCCTGTATAAGAATATTCATGGATACACCGTCGGAAATAATATGGTGCATATCAAAAAATAACAAATGTTTATGATCTGGCAATGTAATGACTTTCAACCGGAATAATGGAGCTTGAGACAAATCAAAAGGACGAATAAAGGAATTACATAATTCTGCTGCTTCTTGTCCATCCTTACAGGTGTACTCCTCAAAAGGTAAAGAAGGATTTGAATGTATGATTTGAACTGGAGTCCCATCCTTCATTTCAAATGACGTTCGTAACGACTCATGCCTCTGCATTAACGTCTGAAAGGCATTTTCAAATCGATCTCGATCATAATCCCCTTCAAGCTTAGCAATTCCTGGCATATTGTAGCTGAGATTATCCGAATGAAGTTGATATAAAATATACTGTCTCTTTTGAGCTGACGATAAAGCGTAATCCTCCTGTTGATAGACAGGATTTATTGCCACTAACTCCTTCTTCCCTATCCTTTTAATCATGTCAGCCAATTGTTCAATTGTAGGATGGGTAAAAATACTACGTAGTGTAATATCGATATTGAATTCATGATTAATTCGAGATACAAGAATTGAGGCTTTTAGAGACTGACCTCCTAATTCAAAGAAATTGTCATTCACTCCAATCTCTTTCTGATCAAACACGGACATCCAAATCCTCACTAATATACGCTCGATTTCATTTGACGGCTCCACATATGCTTTTCTATTTAGGATACTATGATCTATACTTGGTAACGCCCTGCGATCCAACTTTCCATTAGGTGTCAGTGGTAATGAATCCATCCGAATGAAAAAGGATGGCACCATATAATCCGGGAGCTGCTTCGCCATATGTCCTCGAATCTCAGCTGCTTCTATTTCAATATCCGACACAAAATATGCGCTCAAATATCCAACATTGTCATTATTTTTCTTAGCTACAACAGCAGCTTCACGAATAGCTTCGTGTGTAAGTAGACAATGCTCAATTTCACCTGGCTCAACCCGGAATCCACGAACTTTCACCTGCTCATCAATTCTTCCGATGAAATCCAGTGTTCCATTTGGAAGCCATCTTACGAGGTCTCCCGTCTTAAACATTTTTTCTCCGGGTACAAATGGATTATCGACAAATCTTTCCTCCGTAAGTTCTGGGAGATGCAGATAGCCCCTTGCTACACCTTCACCACCAACATAAAGTTCTCCAGGTACTCCTATCGGCAGTAACATATTATGTTCATTCATAACATAAGCAGATGAATTAGTTATAGGGCTCCCTATCGGTATCAGTTGATCCTCAGAACCATCTATCCAATAGCTTGTTGAAAATGTGGTGTTCTCTGTCGGTCCATAAACATTGATGATGGTGAGCTCCGGACATTGTTCTCGCACCAAACGAACTGGATTGGAGGATAACGCCTCGCCACCGACAACTAGGAACTTCACATTGTGAAATATAGAAGGTTGTTCTTTAGCTAGCTGCACAAACCAAGGGGTTGTCATCCAAATCGCCGTAATTCCATATTTTTCAATCGATTGTTCCATTTTTTTGATATCCAATAAATTGTTGGTGTCTAAAACAACTAGTGTTCCACCATTAAGCAATGTCCCAAACATTTCAAAAGTAAGTGCATCGAAACCAACTGCACCTGTTTGAAGCATACGCATTTGGTCATTCAGGGGTATATAATTTACGTTCTTAACCAATGAAATAACATTGCGATGCGAGACCATGACACCCTTTGGCTTTCCTGTCGTTCCCGATGTATAGATGACATAGGCTAGATCTTCTGGCTCGTTAATCGACTCCGGAACCTCAATTGCATCCTGATAAATATTTGAATCGTCCAAATTCACGATAGCGTTCTCAAATGTAAGCCGCTTGTCATTTATGTTTTGAGCTATCAACAGTGCTGCTTTACTGTCGGTGAGAATATAATCAATTCTCTCATCTGGATAAACCGTATCTATCGGTACATATGTGCCTCCAGCCTTAAGTACAGCTAATATTGCTACAACCATTCCTATAGATCGCTCTACTAAAATTCCTACGATGTCCTCGCGGCCAACTCCTTTAGCACGAACTACCTTTGCCAACTGATTTGCCCTTGAATTTAGTTCCAAATAAGTTAATGTCTCTTCTTCACTAACTAAAGCGATGTGATTTGGAGTAAGGTTAACCTGTAATTCAAACAAATCTTGTATCGTATAATTCTTTGGGTAATCAAATAGAGTATTATTAAACTGGACGAGAATTTGTTCCCTCTCTTCCTCAGTCAACATCTGAATTTCAGACAACTTTATTGTTGGATCGCTACAGATTTCCTCAAGAATTGAAATAAAGTGCCTGCTCATTCTCTTGATCGTGCTTAGCGAATACAATTCCGTACTATATTCCAGTGAAAACAAAAGCTCTTCAGATTGTTCCATCCCATAAAGGGTAATTTCAAATTTGGATGTCTTGTTGTCAAATTCATATTCCGAGACATCCCAATCGTTATCTTGAAATAGCCCTAATGCCTTATTCAAAAATACAAAAGTGTGATCGAATAACGGATTTCTACTAATGTCACGTTGAATCCCTAGTTTTTCTGTTAGCTCTTCAAAAGGATATGCCTCATGCTCGAAAACATTTATTACTTTATTTTTAACCTCATTGAGAAAAACATTAAATTTTTTATCGTTTCCTGCATGGCACTTTATTGCCAACGTATTAGCAAATAAGCCCATAATCCTCATTTCATCAGAATGTGTTCTACCGGTAACTGGCGACCCTATGACTATATCCTCTTGACCAGAATATTTGCCCAACAATATATAATATGCGGCTAGATTTATCATAAACAGCGTTGCTTCGCTTTGTTGAGCCAATCGATTCAATTTTTCTGTTAGTTGCTTTCCTACATGAAAGATGATTCGATCCCCTCTAAACTTTTTTAACGAGGTTCTAGAATAATCAGTAGGCATCGTTAGTACAGGTACGTAGCCACTAAACTCATTTAGCCAAAACTGTTCATTCATTCGGAATTTATCAGTGTCACGCTGATTCTGTTGGCGAACAACCACATCTCTGTAATGTAAAGGTAATTCGTCCAACGTTTCTTCCTTGAATAACTTCATAAATTCACTTGTAAAAAGGTTTATAGAGACTCCATCTGAGATTATATGATGCATATCAAAGAGAATTATTGAACCTTCAGATTCAGTTTGGATTAACTTCGCTCTGATTAAAGGAGCTTTACTGAGATCGAACGGTTGAACAAAATCTTTTGCTGATTCCTTCAACTGATTACGACTGCCAATACTTTCAGTCAATTCAAACTCTACCTGATCATGTACGCATTGGACGGGCTCCCCATCGTTCCATCCGAAAGAGGTTCGAAAACTTTCGTGACGATGAATAAGTTGTTTTATTATCATCCTTGCTGTAGCAGCATCTATGGAGTTTTCAAGCATTAATACGCCTGGCATGTTGTATATTGTATGGTTTTCTCCTACTGATTCGCTTAATAAGAAAATTGTTTTTTGTTGAGATGTTAGAGGATAATATTGCTGCAATTCTGAAATGTCTGAGTTGGTTGTTTCTTCAAACTCATATTGCAAATGTTGATCTAGAATAAAGGAAGTCAGTTCCTGGATGGTTGGATATTTAAGTATGTCTCCAAGTTTTATTGAAACATTAAGTTCGCTTTGTAATGCATCTATTACATTCAAAGCACTTATTGAATCTCCTCCTAGTTCATAAAAATTGCTGTCCTCTAGAATATTGTCATATCCTAAAGTGTCCTTCCAAATATTAATAATCGTTTGTTCGACAGTCCTTTTTTCAGGAATTATCGGAGCGTTTATCGAACCACCAGCACTTTTCGATTCATGTTTTAGTGCAAGAATATATTGTTTTCGGACTCGATCAGAGAATTGAACAAACCCCAAGCTTTCAATCAGTGTCAACATTGCAGGATTAAGCTTCCCAAAAATCATATTAGTCATATTAGTTTGCAAATAATGCTGCATTGCTTGTAAAGCTGTCTCCGGTAGTATCAGATCGAACAATTGTTTATTAACGGCATCATGTTCTAGTTGTGAGCGAACAAATTCCCATGCAGGCCAATTTATAGAGAGAGTTCTCTTTTCTCTAGCTTGCCTATATGAAGAAAAACTATCCACAAAACTATTGGCAGCAACATATGCCCCAATATTGTTTCCGCCAACAACAGAAGCTATAGACGAACATAAAATATAGAAATCAAGTTGATCCTCTTTTGTTAACATATCAATAAGAACGGTGCCTTGAATTTTTGGCAGCAGGGTTTGTCTGAAATAGTCACTAGTCATTGAATCTAGAGCGTGCGTCATTCCGACTCCAACCCCAGCACAGTGAATGATCCCCCGAATAGAACCGAACTTTAATCGAAGATCTTCAAGGCATCTTTTTAATTCTATCTCGTTTGTGACATCAGTTTGCTCGATGTAAACGTTTTCCTGTTTGTTTATTAAATCTCTAATTTTTATTACTTTTGCTTTCCATTCATTTTGAGAATTACCATATATAATATTGTCCCATTCTGATCGGTCAGGGAATCTATTTCGACTCAAGAGAACAATATTGGCTTTAGAATTTAGAGTTGATAAATGCTCTGCCATATAAAGACCAATATTTCCGAGACCTCCGGTTATTACATAAACACCCGTTTCATGAATAGATATTGTAGAGTCAGAGACTAATATTTCAGATTTATCCAACCGTTCAATGTATTCTACATATCTTTGGCCATCTCGATAACCAACAATATACGGAGCGTTGGATACAGCAATCTCAGTAGCAAGCTGCCTAATATCAATGAACTCATCAATATCGATAGCACGACAATGGACATGGCGATATTCTTGCGAAATTACTTTTCCTAGTCCAAACATAGAAGCAGCATATGGTTGTTTTGAAGGGCTGTTAATTTTATTAACCTGATTGGAAATGAGAACAATTTCCATCTGTCGATTCATTTCCTGAATAGCTTGTACTAAATGCAATAAACTGAACACGCCTTGCTCAAGAATGGAATCGAGCTCATTTACTGCAACAAGATCATTAGTAAAATAAATAGAAGACATATGAATAATTTGGCTAATGTTTCTAACCGAAATATCTTTCAATAACTTGCGGTAATCTTCAGGCGAGTTTCCTATCAAATACATATGCTCAGATCGTTTTTCGAAGTGATCGCTCAATTCAACTTCAACTATATTCTTATTTTGTATATTAAAGAGCTCTATCAATTTATCGCTTATTTCACTGTCTTTAATAACAAGGATATTCTGATGTGTAGATTGTTCTGTACAAGATGAATCGGTTGCACTCCAACGTATTTCATAATACTCCGAAGATTGATCAGGAATATGGACCCAACATCTATCTCTTCGGAATGGGTATGTAGGCAAACTGATTTTGTTCCTTTTCTCCGCGCTGTATAAAAATTCCCAGTCAATTTTTACGCCGCAAACATAATAATTGCTAATTTTTTTCAGTACTACGACATCTTTATTTACGCGAAACTCGGCTACTGCAGCTTGCATCTCCTCATCCATCGGATGGGTAAAACCTAAATACTGTGAATTAACATTAGTTATGAAGTTTTCACTTGAATGCTCCGTATTACTCAGAAAACAGTTCAATTCTTCCAACAGCTCTTCCTTGGAATGCATTACTATGGATATCCTGTGCAAATGATGATCTCTACCTGTATTCAATGTGTAACAGAGATCTTTAATGTCTATATCATTTTGCTGAATAAAGGAACGATATGTATTGACTAATTTAAATAAGGTATCTTTATCCCGTGCAGACAAGGTAAATAAATTGGGTTCAGAACTAGGGGCAGGATCACCTTGGCTTGTATTACGTGGTGCTTCTTCAAGAACAACATGACAGTTTGTCCCACTAAATCCAAATGAGCTTACCCCACATCGTCTCGGCAGATAATCTTGTTTCCATTCTTTCAATTGATCCAACACATATAATGGAGAGTTATCAAACTCAATCATTGGATTAGCTTTTGTAAAGTGCAGATTACCAGGTATAACTTGATATTTTAACGCAAGCACTGCTTTCAATAGCCCCACAATGCCAGCTGCTGAATCTAAATGCCCAATATTGGTCTTCACTGATCCAACGCCACAAAAGTTTTTTTTGTTTGTAAATTTTCCAAATGCATTCGTGATACCTTGAATTTCAATCGGATCACCCAATTTCGTCCCCGTCCCATGGGCTTCAATATACGAAATGGTTTCCGGATTCACTGCTGCATCCGACCAAGCTTTTAATATAACTTCCTCCTGAGCCTTAGGATTTGGAGCAGTTAAACCCATGGAAGTTCCATCATTGTTTATTGCGCTGCCTTTAATGACGCCGTAAATATGATCCCGATCTACTATAGCCTTGCTTAGAGGCTTTAGTAATAAAGCTATCGCTCCTTCACCGCCGCCAGTACCATCTGAACTTTCGTCAAAAGTCCTCGTTCTGCTCGTACTAGATTCAATACCTAGTTCATAAGAATTACCAATAGGTATCAAATTAATTTTCACACCGCCGGCAATCGCAAGTTCACTCTCGTGATTTCGAATACTTTGGCAAGCCATATGAACAGCAACTAACGAGGAAGAGCAAGCTGTATCGACAGATATGCTGGGTCCCTTCAAGTTCAATAGGTAAGAGATTCTACTTGGAAGAAATGAAGGTAAGTTGCCTGCACTGGACAGTCCTAAAAAATCAGGTTCCATCTGTTCAATCAAATCTTTGTAGGAGTATCCCGGTGAAATGCTACCTACAAAGACACCTGTGTTCGTGCCTGCTATTTTTCCCCCTCCATATCCCGCATCTTCTATGGCTGACCATGCAGCCTCTAAAAACAATCGATGATTAGGATCCATCAAGCTTGCTTCTTTAGGTGAAATTTTAAAAAAATCGTAATCAAATTTATCAATTTCATTTATGTAAGCATACTCAACAAATTCGTAACTATCCTTATTGAAGCGTTTACTATTACTTAAATAACGAACTACATCATTCTTTCTGGTATCCGGCAAATCCCTAACCGAATCGAGCCCTTGGGTAAGGTTTTCCCAAAATTGTCTATAATCATCTGCAAGAGGCAAATATGAAGAAATACCTATAATAGCGACTTCTTTACTATATGTATCGATTGTTGGATTAGGAATCTCAATTTCCTCAGAGGTTAAATTGTCTACGCTTGTTATGCTCTCCAAAAACTTATATACATTCTCATTCAAAATGACTCCCCCTTATAAAATCATCATCTTTTGCAAATTAAGGATAAACAAGGGTTTTTATTAGATTGCTAGATCTAAAAAAATGAGCATTTACATCGAGCTTATGAAAACTAAGCTTCGAATCTTCTCATGAAAAATCATAGTATTCTATCTGTTAAAAAAAGAGAAGGTTTCATTTAGTACTGAATTTTAGATGTGTTGTATTTTTATAGAGGTCTGTGTATTGTATTAATGTGGAGAAATGAGGAATATAATACAAGTATATACGAACTACCATCATCATTGTCAAGATACTTTTTTCCTAAATCACATTTTCGGAACTCCTAATTAGCATTCCTATTACGAATGATTCCATTTCGTAGATTTCTTGAAGCTTAGAAATAATTCGCTTAATATAGTTCTTATCCTTTGTTATTGAATATCTAATCATATTATTTCGAAGAGCAAACGTCTCATCCTCTATATATTTAAATTTTTGTATTACTTCCCCACTAAGATCAATAAATTTATTTTCCTGCATGTATTCTACTCTCTTCGTCATTAGCATTTTATGCTCCCATAAGTTATGCAAATACCGCACATCATAATCAGCTTCGTCCTTTAACAAGGATTCGTAATAATTGATTATATATGCATAACATTCTAAGCCGTATACTCGATCCCAAGGCTCTCGAAGCATCGCAAACCAATCTGACGTGTTATTGCTTTCCAGGTAATCTTTCAATGTGGCTATTACTAATTTAGGATTGAAGGGATAATGAGCATGAGGGTTAATTTCAAAGATATGCAGCATGTTAAATACCTCTAAGCTATTAGGGTGTAATTGTTGATGAATATCATTAAGTTGAATCAATCTCTCAACATCTAAAAAAGCGCTTACAAACTGTTTGTATGAAATCGTTGTTGCTCTAAAAATAGAGTCTTCATCAAAACCTAATATGTCAAATGTAGAAGTACCATCATCATAACCAAATACAAGGTTTTCATGTATAAAACTAAATTTCTTATATGCTTTTCGATTTGGAACATTATACTCATCCAAATATAAATATAGATATTTTTTGTTATTTATACAATTTTTAACAAACGATAGAATATCACTTGACAGTTTTTCCACTGTACTTCTGTATAACTTCTCATGTTTCAGCCAAGGACAGATGGTGTAATCAAATGTGTAAAAAGTAAATGGGACAGGACTATTAGCATAATCCTTATCAAAGCAGGTTTGAATATAATTACTTAATATCCAGGGATAGGTTTTAGCTTCATTCGCCAATATACTATGAGGGTAAGCAAAAAAAAGATATCCTTTAATTAACGGATCTTGAATGGGCAACCTTGCACACTTCATACAATCACCTCTTCCGAATTGACATTAATTTTTATAATCATGTTAGAATCTAGAATAATATTTTTTATGTATAAGGGCATCGTAGTGGACTCCTTTGTGCTTTTATTGTCTTCATCCCTACTAGCCCTTATTTTTCAATCCAACACCATATGCACTTATGTCGATGTTTCTAGTTATGATAAAATACTTTTTTATGACCTTTATTTCTTACTCCAATTCGTTTGTTGTTCTAATAACCATGATTCATTCAGCTGCTTCATTTTTTGTTTAAATTCTCCTTTAACTTCCAAGTTGCCCGAATATAGACCATTCATAGGATCCATAAAAATTCCTGTTAATTTAATGAGCACATTAGAGTAACCTGGTGTGTTTGGAGCTATTCCTAAAGTGTCTTTATTACTATTCAATACTTGCCTAACTACTTCAGCATAACTAGAGTCACTAAACAGATTATTAAATGTATCGAATACCTGTTCGTCTGAAGTCGTCGGAAGTGATACTCCACTCTTGACTATACTTTTCCTTGCTTCTGTTGCAGTAGATAAATAAGTCAGAACTTCTGCGGACTCCTTTTTATAATTGCTTTTACTTGATATCGCTAAAGTCTCCAGTGAACTTACACCTTGTTGATTGCTTGGCCCTTTCGGAAAAGGAACCACCCCAAAATGAGGAACTTTCTCAAAGTTCGAAGTTAACAGTGCAGAACTGTTTATCATCATTCCTGCAGTTCCATTTCTAAAATTCGGCTCAACTGCAAAGCCTTGAGATAAAGTCTCACTGATTCTTCCATCAATCTTTTTTTCCTTAAACAGTTTTGTTAATAACTCATATCCCTGAAGTGCGCCATCTTCACCGAGAGTAAGTTGAGTGTTATCCTCTTTAAAGGTTCCCCCACCATATGCCCCTCCTATAGCGTAATAGAGTAGTTGACCATTCTCTATGCCCACAACATTATTACCAACATTGGTTAACTTTGTCGCAAAATTTGCAAAATCATCGTAACTCCACTCCACAGAAGGATATTTTAACTGATATTTATCAAAAAGATCTTTGTTATAATAAATCAAATAATGCTCATAGATAAATGGAATTGCATAGAGCTCTCCATTATATCGAAGATTATCTGTACTTACATAAAAATTGCTTAGACCAAGCGAGTCAGAGTATTCATCAAGCGGTTGAATATACTTGGATATAGCCGCCTCACTAATTCCAAGTGATGGAGGGAGCCATAGTAAGTCTACTTGATCATTACCTTCATGTAATTCTTTCAACTTCTTAAGTTCTTCCTTATCTCCACCAGAAATCTCCTTCATCTGAACATTAATTTCCGGGTGCTCTGTACTAAATTGATCCAAAATGCTTTGAATGACATCTGCCCGTTCCTTATTTTGATTAAAGGTATACAAAACAATAGACTTCGTTTCTTTCTTCTCTGCATTTTGAGGAGTACATCCAACAATCATTAAAATGCAAACCACTAATGCAAGTAACGTTACTTTTTTCATTTAATCACCTCGTTAATTATTATCAATTTCTTCACTTTCAGGTGCAGTTATAACTATTTTACTCTCTGCTAGTTCAAGTTTGACCTTGTTGGTATTCCTCACATTAATTGATTCAAGATAATTTCTTGGGATCTGTAAACGCCCCACCCTATCCAAAATGGCATATTCCACGTGGGAGTCTTCCTCATCTGAGATCAGACCTTGCTCAATTTCCGCAAGCTCCTCAGCGTACGATTTACGGCGCAGCATCTCAGATGAAATTTTTCCGTCCCTGATTGCCACCACGCGATCAACCTTCTTTGCCAATAGTGGGTCATGGGTAACAATAACGATTGTAACTCCAATTTTTCGGTTTAATTCACGGAAAAGATCTAGAACTTGATCCGACATTCGCGAGTCAAGCGAGCCGGTCGGTTCATCTGCCAGCAATAATCTGGGTTCATTTGCCAAAGCGATGGCAATCGCAACCCTCTGCTGCTCTCCTCCAGAGAGTTGGTGAAGCTTATTGTGCTTTCGATGAGATAGTCCTACGGCTTCCAGTAGCTCTAATGCCCGTTCTTTTCGTCGCTTTGATTTTAATAATATAGGTAACTCTACATTTTGAAGGGCTGACAAGTAAGGAACCAGGTTACGCGCATTATTTTGCCATACAAATCCAACACTCTCTCGTCTATATCTAACGAGATCTCGTTCGCTCATTTTAAGCATGTTTTTACCGTCTACTGAAACATTGCCTGCTGTTGGTGAATCCAACCCCCCTAATATATTCAATAATGTGGATTTGCCACTACCACTATTCCCTATTATCGCCATCAATTCTCCCGATTCAACGAGGAGATCAAGTCCTTGAAGGGCGACTACTTCTAAATTTGCGCTTTTATATATTTTCACAAGTTCTTCACAATGAATCATTGGCTAATCCTCCCCTAGCTTTAGCGCTTGGTGAATACGGGTACGAGCTAACATGTATCCTAGAATCATCAGCCCCGTTATTAGCATAATTCCTACTACTGCATATAGGCGCATGAAATCATTTGTTTCAAATACGACACGGAAGGGAGGGACAAGAGAACCTGGATTGAACGCAATTTGAAAATTTGGAATAAAAATTCTTCCAGTCACATTACCCACTATGATACCAATCACGATAGCTACACCTGTTGTCAGCAACTGTTCAATCATCAGCATGTTGATAAGTTGACATAGGGATAAACCTAATGCCCGCATGACTCCGTTTTGGAGTGTCTTGCCTCGCAATGACAATATCCAATACAACAAGAATCCGACAAACGTTATTAAGATAGAAACTAGAAATCCGAGCGTCAGAATACCATTCAAAGCCATAAGAAATGGATCGTTTTTGGCCTTTATCAATTCCTCTCTTGTATTGTGAATGCCAATAACGTCTATCTTGGATTCTTGAATACCCTTATACAATTCAGCAGTTGAAAAGCCTGGTTTCATCTTCAACCATGTCTGATAAGGTTCCAAAGCTAGTTGTAATTGAATTCGTGATATATGACCGACGATTAGCATCGGTGTTGTATCATTTTTAATATTCTTGTTTATCTCATTCAATTTCTTATCCTCAGATCGAAGAGGAGGATTAGGATTAAAAGTCGGAAAATATTCCACAATCCCATAAACAATAAACGGTTGTTTTTCTACACTTTCCCACCCGACCCAAATCGTATCTCCAACCTTGATTTTCTTCTGATCCGACATCGTTTTTGATATCAATACTGCTTTAGGATCCAAAGCCATCAGATTTAAATACTCGTTAAATGGATTCTTTAATAGTAAATCTTGAAACCACGCTATTCGGCCAAATTCATCTGTCTGGATTCCCATCAACTTGGCCTCACCTGTGACGTCTCCGATATTGAAATTGACTCTTGGCTTTACAAAAACTTTTGCTGCATGTTCAACGCCAGGTAAATTCATGTAAGGTTCAAATGGAGGTTCTTCATACTGTATAGACTTTAAGGGAGTAACTTTATCATCCGCATTAGAGGTAACAGAAGTAGGAGCCCCAAAGGTTTCTGACGGTCGAACCGTCGGTTTATTGTTGGGCCACTCTGATTCAATTACAAAATCAGATCCACCTGCATATAGTATTCGTTCTTCCATATTATTATTAATTGTTCGAGCTAATCCAACACTGAATACACCCGTTGCGATTGTTATCACAAAAAAAATCATCAGAAACTGATATTGCTTGCTAGATCGTCCAACTTGGATAAGAATAGCGTACCAGGCAGGGGGCCATAATCTATTGCCTACTCGATAAATTAAGTTTACAATTATAGGATATAACCTTAGCAACATCAATCCACTTCCAACAATGAACAAAGTTGGCACGACAAACTGCAATGGGTCAATTTGAAGATCATTAGAACTTAATCCTAGACTCCTCATATCTCTAATTCTTGTCCTAAACAAATTAAGTCCATAGATTGATACTAGAAGCAACACTACATCCAAAAACATCCTATGCCAAAGTGATGCTTTCTGAGCCCTTGAGATACCTTGTTTATGTCCAACAATAGAGACGCGAGTCGCGAGAGACACCGGTATAAGAACCATTACAAACACGACTATAGCAGCAATGGTACTATACAAATTGGACTGCTTGTTAATATATACTGGAAGACTAGAGCGCTGAATGAATTCTAGAAAACCGTTAGATGCGCCTAAAACTTTTCCAAGCTGCATTCCAAGATATGGTCCAAGCAATCTTCCGATAACACATAACAATGCGACTTCTATCGCGAATGAAGTTATAATTTGTAATCTAGAGGCTCCCCTGCTACGAAGTATTGCAATTTCATTCTTTTGGCGGTCAATAATCAGGTTCGACACCATAAACATGTAGAAAGCAAGCATAATTAATACCGGTACATTAAGTGACCACATAAGTTGGTTCAATTGTTGCATCTTAATCAGGTATTCTTCAATTTTATTAACAATCGGAGAGGTAATATCTGCTTGATATTGTGATAGTTGACTAGCGATATTCCCCCGAATATCTGTATCTGTTTTCTGGAAATCAGTAATATTTCGCAGCTCCATATGTGAATAATCAAACACAAAATACCACCAAGCAAACAAGAGTCGCGTATTGCTGTTTTCCATAAAACTCTGGAAAGTTTCCTCAGACATTATGAATGTCTGATCAAAATTAGTTAATTGTTGTGATCTGAAATACAAGTCATCTTCTGATTTCTTCTCAAATAATCCAACAGGCTTAACTTTGACAATCAATTGTCCTTTTTCATCTTGGAGCTGAAACACTGTACCAAGAACAAAATCAAGTGAGGACATCGTCTTTCGATTCACCAGTACTTCATATACTCCATTCACTGGTTTAGCATCTGGAATTCTACCATCAATTAGACGGATATGTTCTTCCAATTGGCTCTGAGATTTTATAGAGACATATTGTTTTTTTGATGTCTCTCTGGCATTTGCTCCATCACTGGATATCCTTATGTTTGTCGTTTGCAACTCTTTTACCAGATTTTTTAATGGTATGCCGAAACTATCTCGTGCTTGGGATTTCATAAACTCATCCACATTTGAGATTGCAGTACGTCTTTTGGTTCCGCTTTCATTTCTAAAGCTAATCTTTGTTAAATATGTACCTGAATATGTATTAGTTTCTATCTGTTGAGCTTCCAGATCTTTTACAAGCATGCGGGACAAAATAGCTTCATAATAAATCGGAATTGTACTCACAAGTGCAACTGTCAATAAGATTCCTACAAACAAACTCATTACAAGCCACTTATTCTGAATCATTTTTCGCAGAATCATGAAGAGCAAGGACACCATTAACCCCCCTACAACATTTTATTGCAAGATAACAATTTGTCCTTCTTCTAACCCCTTCAAGATTTCCACTTCTGTACTGCTCGTAATTCCAGGCTCCACATCAAGTTCTCTTAATTTTGAATCTTCTTCTAGTACTCTGACGTAATTACGCCCCATATATGATCTAAGTCCACCACGTGGTATTTTTATCACATCATCTCGCTGTTGCGTAATAATTTTTACATCAGATAAAGAGCCAATCTCTGCCTTTGGAGGAACCCTCGATAATTCTATGTATACTGATTTACTATAACGCTCTGCTAGTTCTTTATTTTGAGTCAATGGAGCCGATGATGGAGCTTGAACAACCTTCCCCTTATATTCGGCATTATTAAAGGTAACAAGTGCATTTGTACCAACTACTACACTATTACCATTCGATGTGAGTTCTAACATTACTCTCAATTTTTTAGGATCAGCTACCGTAACTAAAGTATGATACGGTTCAATAGAATCACCCTCCTTCATCGTCTCAACAAATATAACTTGTCCATCTATATCGGAGCGAATGATCCTACTATTATATTGATTTTTCAAGTGATTATACCTTAGATTTTCTAGTTCTAATTGAATCTTTGCCTTTCTAAGCCGTTCAACATTGTCTTGATCTATATTTGCATTAATTAATTCATATTTAGCTATTTCGAGTGCAAGTTCTTGCTCCTTAAGTTTTATGTCTAACCCGTTAAGTAATAGTTCTACAAGAACATCTCCAGCTTTAACCATATCGCCGGATTTCACACGGAACTTACCAATTCTTCCATCCTTATCTTTATAGATCGCCTCATCTTGTGACGTTGATTCAAATCTTCCATTTCCACTAACTTCTTTTTGTATTGTTCCCCTTACTGCTTTAGCTGTACTGTACTTTTCTTGAACAGGCTTTACCAATGGTGGTGTCAAAGCCTCCTCTTCTTTGGGAAGCAGTTGACAGCCCGTTATGATAATCAGCATTATGAAAACAATCTTAAAGCAAATGATTTTTTTAACAGTTCGAGACAATAAGCCCATCCTCCAGTTCATAGACCTGATCAACGATATCAATTATTGCTGGGTCATGACTCGTTAGAACCACTGATAATCCATGCCGATCTACCAGGTCACGGAACAATTTCATAATTCGTACTCCTGTGTGACTATCGAGTTCCGCTGTCGGTTCATCTGCCAATATGAGCTCAGGCTTATGGGCAATCGCTCTGGCGATTGCAACGCGTTGCTGTTCTCCCCCCGACATTTCAAAAGGCCTATGGTGCATGCGAGAAACTAATCCAACCTGATCTAAAGCTTGATATGCAGCCTCTTTTCTCTCTTTTACTGGGTATCCTGAAATACGAAGTACAAACTCAACATTCTCATAAGCAGACATTAAAGGGATTAATGCGAATGTTTGAAACACCAACCCTATACTCGTACGACGCAAACGTTCTCGTTCACGATCAGACATATCAGAAATAATTTTACCAGTAACTTGAACTTTTCCTTCTGTAGGACGATCGAGCGCACCAAGTAAGTTAATAAGTGTGGTTTTCCCAGAACCAGAGCGTCCTTTAAAAGCAACCAAACGACCAGTTGGTATTGTTAAATCAATCCCCTTTAATACCTTTATAGTATTTGAGCCGCGACCAAATACTCTCGTAACTCCGACTGTTTGTATACAATTTTTCAACTCCAACGGATGTTAAGACCCCCAATACTATCGGATGAATAAACTCAAAATGGTTTTATGAAATTATGCTCATTATTGAAATTAAGTAGGCAAATGTAGTAGTTAGTAAATAGTGAGGAAATGAGAAGTAGTCAATTCAAAATGATGAATTACATGAAAATATATCCATTATCTTATTTCAAGAATATACCATCTATATTTTTTTTTCAAGGGAAAAAGTTTAGTCATCACTTACTTAAATAAACGGCTCCACAATTCAACACAACTTCTCATACATCTGGATTCAACGGTGAATAGTACAAGATTAGTACAATAGTCGACCTTTTGCATTCGACTAAGAAGTAGTCCCTAACCACGTTGGTTGCATTTTTTTAACTTTTCTGTTAACATCATTACCAATCTGTGCCGCCTACAACTTTAAGACTTTATTTGTTTTAAAAACTAGTGCTGATTTGCTTGTAATCATTCGTCTTAGAAAAAGTAATAATTTGATTTAGTCTGTTCTAATGCTATCCTACTACCTGTCGGAACAATCGTCGTGATTGCGAACAAAACACACCATTTTTAAGCGCAGTTCTTCTTCATATCAAATTTATTCTCAGATTTATTTTCATCCCATTAACGTTATCGTCTTCAGCAATGTTATTCCTTAATAATTTCGCACTCCCTCTATTTCATTTTTTACTCAACACCAAATAAGGCATCCATATAGTCATAATCATTTTTCTAGTTAATGTTACATAATAATAATAGTGCACGATTGAATTTTTCAGCTCTGTTTAAAGAATTCTCTATATTTTTTTATGGGGGGAATGCATTTAATGAGGATATTTCAAATGATGTTTCTAGTAATTCTGTTACTTTTACTTTCAAGCTGTGCCGATGAATCTAACTCTAATAACGTGGATTGCACGAAAGTAAGTAATAACAAGAATGGTACCTTGGCTGGAACTGTCTCTTGTACCTTTACTACTTTCACTGGGGAAAAACAAATTTCTTTTGGTTTAAAAAATAAACCTAAACCAGAAGTTATCTCGATTAGCTATAGTTCTACAGTTAGTAGTGGAACTGTATTTGCTAAACTCAACAACGATTCTGGTAATGTTCACTTCGAAAAAAATCTAACATCAGGTTCGAATGAATCAACAATTGACTTAAGCCTTGTAGAAACTGATGAACTATTCTTTAGTTTAAAAGGCACAAAAGCAAGTGGTACGATAAATTTCAAATGGTAAGTAATGAAGTTTCCTTCTGTGTTCGCAAAAAGGGGCTGTCCCAAAAGTCGAACAACTTTAGGGCATCCCTGTTTTCAAAAATGAAAAACAAAAAGAAACCGTTCTTTAGTAAAATGGAAGTTCCACCCACCATTTACGGAAGGAACGGTTTCTTTGTACATTCAATATAGCATAGATCAACTTTATCTGCCAATGGATTTGGAAGAAGACATTCCCCAAAATCACCTCGTTCGTATCATCAATTATGCGTTGAATCGCATAGACGATCACATATTTGCAGCAGCTTATCCCGGTGGAGGCCGAAATAGTTACCACCCGAAAATGCTCACTAAAATTCTCATCTACGAGCGAAGTCACAAGCGTGAAGTTGGAACAAGCGGTAGAGAAACTGGAACAAAAGCTGCAGGAACAACCAAAAGATAAACCACTAAAAAACAGTTCGGTTGTTGCGTAAAGACTTTTTGCCGCGATTAAAAAGCTACGAACATCACCAGGAAGTGCTCGGAGAACGAAATAGCTACAGCAAAACCGACCCGGACGCTACCTTTATGCGAATGAAAGAAGATCATATGAAGAATGGCCAGCTCAAGCTCGGCTATAATCTACAGATCGGCACAGAGGATCAATTCATTGTCGGATACAGTTTGCATCAGCGGCCTACTGACACACGTTGCATGAAGCCACATTTAAAGAAAGTGAAGAGCGTACTAGGAAAGCTTCCAGGGGGATGCCGGTTATGGAAGCGAAGAGAACTACGCCTATTTGGAGCAAGAAAACGTAGAGGCCATCGTAAAATACAGCACGTACCACAAAGAGAAGACAAAAAAGTGGAAACAGGACATTAGCAGAATCGACAACTGGAAGTATGATACGCAGGCGGGTTTGTGGACGTGCCCTGGCGGACAATCCCTCTATTTTCACCGTAAGAGCAAACAGAAAACGGAAAGTGGTTATGAGATCCCCCTTCGCTACTATCGGAGCAAGGATTGTATGAATTGCCCACTCAAAGCAGCTTGTTCGAAAGCAACCGGGAATCGTGAAATTCGAGTAAGCATGCAATATCTTCGCTACAAGCAACGCGTACAGGAAAAGCTGCGAAGCGAAGAAGGATACGCGCTGTCAGTTCGACGATCGTGTCAGAGAGTGTGTTTGGGCAACTGAAAAATAACAGAGGATTTAGACGTTTCCTGCTTCGAGGCCTGTCGAAAGTAAACCTTGAGGTCGGGCGGCTTTTCCTTGCCCACAATTTGCTGAAGTGGGCAACAATGAAACAAAAAGGTCGAGTTTGGGTAGAAATATAACCCCAACTCGACCTTTTTTCGAATCTAGCGATCTCTCAAAAGTAGTAAAAACCTACTTATGGGACAGCTCCTTTTATATTTTCCGACTATTATTATGTGGTGTGAGCACTACACAATGTTACACCCAAGTTTTCTAATTCTCCAGCTTATCAAATCCTTCATTCCAAACTATCAATAATCTTAACGTTCAGTTAATTTCTATTAGCAGAACGGAAATAGAATGGTCTGGCCTACTTTAATAGACCATTTTCTTTTGATTCTCTCCGTCTCTTCGAATACTTTTCACATGTTACAATTTTACTCCATAACGTTCACGCAATGTATGGATGACCTCGTGCACTCGCTCTGGCTCTGGGAGCCACAATCCTGAGGACGCTTGTTCGAGACAACGCTCGGACTGGCGTTCTCGGATCACTTGCTTGACAGATTCAATAAATACGTGAGCCGCCCCGCCGCCAACAGTGCTGTCGAGCGAAGCCAGTTCTTCCAGACTGCCTGTCTTATCTTCGGTCACAACAGGATGATCCGGTTGCAGCACTCCCAACGCAGCACGCTCATAGAAGGAGCGGACGAGCTCGGCGCTCTCCTTGCCCGAACCCTCGCAGATGACGAATGCCTGCACGACAAAGGCATGAGCTTGACGCCGCTGTGCAATGCCGCAAAACTTGATGCCGCCAATGCTGAGATCAAAATCGCCAGGGCAGTATGCGCCATCGATTTCACCCTTGTCGATCGTGTAGCCCGTGTTCTGCAGTGCAAGCTTGATCAACTGATACATGCGCTCATAGTCTGAGCGGAAGCATTTGTCGCCCATCCCTTCCTTCGGCAAGATCAGGGAAATGTTCACAACGCCCAAATCGAGTGGTACGGCCGCTCCGCCCGTGCTGCGGACAGCTGTCGAGTAGCCAAGCGACTCCAGCCATTGCTGCGCCTCTGCCGCATGCGGCAATCTGCTGTCACGCAGTCCCATCACGAATCCCCGCGGATGACGCCACAGGTGACATACAGCGGGCCCTCCCTTGCCTGTATGTCTGCACAGCAGCTCGTCCAATGCAAAAGGATACAGAATGTCAGGCTCCTCCAGATGCTGTGTGCGATCCAGCACGAGGATATTATCTAGTCCCTCTCCCATATGAAATGAAGCCGTACATTCCGCCATTTCTGCATCCCCCTTATCGATCATAAAAAACCTACCGAACCTTTATACTCATCGGATTCCTAGAGATACGGATCATCAACATTATGCGTCATAATGACCGACCATTCGGAATTACCGAGCTAATTCTGAATCGATCCAATCTCGAATCTATAGGTATCTTAACATGGATGCGTTCGTTACGGAAAACAAGAGTTTCAAGGAGGATAACAAGGTAAAAAAATGGTCCCTTTACTCACGGTATTGGTTCTTACATTCACTATCAGCATGGGTACAACATTCGCCGAGAATACAACATATACCGAAACCGAATTGGACACAATCTTAACTAGAGCGGAAGTTCCACAAACAATCCTTGAAGAAATGGATTATGATCTCAAAAACTTCATTGTTACAAATTCTGGTATTTAAAGCTTGCCAACTCAACAACACAAGAGTACATCAGAGATCAAGAAACAAATTCATTAGTAAGATCCGATCAAATGAAATCACTGGACAACATTCCTACTAGTGATTTGTCTCTGACATTACTTCGTTTTGTAAAAAAGTTGCAGTACCTGGTCTTAAATTCAAAGGTACTGCCAAACTTACAATTTTATACCAAGGCGAATGAACTCGGGCCATTTCTCCCTGCGCGAACCGCAACATAGCATCACTGTATATAAAAGCATCGTCCCAAGGCATATCAACGGTCTTGACCGTAAAGCCTTCTTCCTTCAGTTTGTTGATCTTCTGCTTTGCGCCTTTTTTTCACTTCATTTCAGGGTAACGCCAAAGATTTCGGTTTTGTTCTCTAGAAATGGTTTTCCATAAGCAAAAAACCGCTTAGCGATGTCGCTAAGCGGTTCATATTCCTACATCTGAATCGATTCAATCATCTCATGAATGGCCTTCTGCCATTCATCTTGCTCATTAGCTGGAGCGCTAAAATGAATCTCCAGAAGTGCCCCAGCTAATTCCGCCCAACCAACGAAAAGATAAGTGTCTCCCTTCTGTGAAGGCATGATGACTTCATTGACGGCAATATGCTTCCCATGAACGAGCAACGTTTCATTTTTCAACCACTCTAGCTATTCTCCTTCACTGTCTCGTTCCAAAATCGACTTCATCTTCAATCGTCCCATATCGATCCCAGCATCGGTCACGAGTTGCTCTGGATCATGCCTCATCTCGAGCTTCACTTCCTTATGGCTATCCGTATAGACAAGCCTCGAGTTTGATGACTCATTCGATTGCATCTCTAATCCCTGTGGGAGCTTTACCGACATCGATTTCGAGAACAATGTAATTCTTCCTTGCTCAGCAGACTTATTTTCCGTTTTGTTATTGTCTTTTTTTTCGTGTCCTTGTTCCTGCTGCACATTCAAAGAGACTCTCTTGCTCTCGCCAGCATCCTTCTCTTCGTGTCCTTGAAATCCGCAAGCCGAAATGCTTACTGCTACCGCGAGCGATAGGATTGTCATCCACTTTCTCATCCTGTTTCCTTCCCTATTTCTTCGCATTTGCGTCTACCCCCACATTATCGTCTATTCATTTAAATAGGTCGTCACACGGTTCGCGATCAATTCCGCGACCGCTTGTGCCGATTTCTGACCGCTAAAATAAGCCTTCGCTTCCTCATCAATAATCGATTGAATCTTCGAATCATTCGTTTGCGGTGTGGCCGCATGCTCCAGCATCTGCTTGATCATGTCGATGTCTGCCTTCTGAACCGGGATCGAGGAACCCATGGGCGATTCGATCGCTCCTTTGTCTAGAAGATCCTTAAACGTCTTCTCGTTTACCTTTTTATTAACAGAGAATCCTTGTAGTCCAGGCAACGTCTGGATCTCCTCGGACAATAAGAACTTCATGAAGTCCCACGCTTCCGCCTGCATGCTCGAATTCGCGTTGAGCCCTAAGTTCTTATGCATCATGAAGGTGCCTCCAGTCTGCTGCCCCGCTGTGAGCGGCTTGCGATAGATCTTCCCTTGCTCATAGAGCATCGCTGGCCCACTGAAATAATCTTCAGGCGATAGGATCAAGGCCGGTGCAAAGAAATAATCTCCCGCTTCCACTTCCGCATACGTAACCACCTTGTCCGTATACATCGTCTTCACTTGCTCCATCAGTTCAACGAATGCATTGGCATCGAAACTAGCAGGGCGTTTCTCTTCCTGAACGATGCGAGTATAATTATCGGCGAATAGATAGTTCAACATCCGCTCGGGCGGCGTGTTCCCCATCGAATACGTATGCCCGCCGGATGCTGCTAAGCGCGTACCTACCGTCGTGAATTCTCCCCATGTCCATGTGCGGTCATCGAATTTCACACCGGATTGCTGAATTGCCTTTGCATCGCCCATCAAACTGTCTAAGAAAAACCGCAAAGGCAGCGAATAAAGCCCCCCTCGCATCTTAGCCCCATCCAGGATGTTCATCTCATACGAACTGGAATCAAAGGCAGGGTCCTGCTTCATCAACTCACTCAAGTTCACCAGCGCTTGCTTGTCTACGTATTTCCCAATCGGCAACCCGCTCACATTCAAGTCAATCAAATCGGCCCCTTTACCGGACAATAGCTCTGTAGTAGTGGTGTTCACATATTTCTCTAGATCCCCTTCTTGACTGGAGCCTTCCCCTTTGTTGTATGCCTTGATTTGAATATCCACATCAGGATGCTGCTCTCCATACAACTTCACCGCCTGCGCATACACAGGATCCGTTTGAAATACAGATAGAACTAAGGTTTTCTTCCCGTCGCGGCCCTGCTTTCCTTCCTGCTTAGACTCACCATTCTGTCCGCCTGCGCACGCTGTCAACGCCATTGCTAAGGCAACGAGTAAACCAAGCACACTCCTTTTGTTCATCCTAAACCTCTCCTCCCCATTCTCCATACGATTCATGCAGTTCAAGCGCATTACACCCTAACACGTTGTCCTTCGGTTAGCGGTTCGCTGCTCTCGACAATTATTCGATCTTTCCCATATACCCCTTGCAGCACCAGTGTTTCTTGCCCATTCGTCCTCCCTAACCGGACGGGAGATTTGCGAACAATGAAGGTATTGCCGAGCGGTCCTGGACGCTCTTCGATGACAAGAACATAGCTGTTCTTCCCTTCCTGACGTATCGCTTCGCTCGATATGAGCATACCTCCATCTGTCTTCTCCGATTGTGTCAATTCCACACTCACAAGTTCATTCGCCTGAACATTCGGATGTTGCACCTTCACAACGACCCGTTGGCCGGAAACCGTCTGAGACGCACTTCTTCCCACCCCATCTTGCAAGGAAGCACCTCCATCAGCACCTGACATCGGACGAATGTCCGTAATAATCCCTTCAGCCGGGATTTTGGCCCCCTCATGCTCGATCTGAACATTCAACTTCTCATCGGTACGCAATTTCAGGCCTAAGTCATCCGGGATGACCATTTCGAATTGATAACCTTGCTGCCTATTCGCTATGCTAATATCTTGCCCTCCACTCCCCGAAGGCTGCTGCGGCGTCGCATGAACCTGTGTCACAATACCGTCAAAAGGCGCGATAATGCGTTTGCGATCACTCACCTCCGACTGCATCGTGGTCACTTTTCGATCCTGAACTCCTATAGCTATTCGCGCCCGCTCCAACTCCCGCTTCGTGCGGCGTGCCTGTATCTCGTCGTTATTTCGTACAGCCTCGATATAAGCATCTTGCAAGTCAGCTAACGATAGCCGCTGCTCTGCAAGGCCTGCCTGCACGTCAAGGATTTCCCGATCAGCAGAAGGGTTCTCATAGGTGATTAACGTCTGTCCCTTCTTCACGAGATCTCCTTCTTTCACATGTACCTCCTTGATTGACCATTCCGCCTTGTTCGATAACTCGATAAGCTGCCGCGGCATCAGCGGTGCCGTACCACGCCACTCGGTTACTAATGCTTCTGCCCTCCCCAGCTCGGTTCGCACCTTCGGCAGATGTAAGGTCAGCAAGGTATTGCTCGATAGGGTAAGGAGAAGAAGCGAGCCTACGAATAGGCTGGTGAGCCTTACTATTTTTCGTTTTTTATTTGCATCCAGCGCTTCTGTAAACCCTGTAGCCATCCTATCCCTCCTCTCTCCTTTCATGAGCTAGCCTTTGATCCCCGACATTTGGACCCCTTCGATAAAATATGACTCCGCATATAAGAACAGGAGCACCATGGGCGTCATATAGATCAGCGATGCGGCAAATCCGATGCCTTGGGCTTCCTTATGAATTCTAGATAAATAGAGTGATAGCGGCTGTTTAAAGACATCTTCCAAAAAGATCAAAGGCTGCTCGACCATATTCCAATAATCAACGAACAGCAATACAATCAGCGCCGCAATTCCCGGCTTCATCAAAGGCAGCATAATCTGATAGAAAATGCGGTAATGACCGGCGCCATCCATCTGAGCTGCTTCAACAAGCGCATAGGGAATCGAGAGCATAAATTGTCTCAACATGAACACACCGAATGCCGCGAATATTCCTGGCAAAATAATGGCTCCAGCTGTATTCATTAGTCCCAACTTGTCAGCAATAATATAATTCGGAACCAAGGTCACTTGGAAAGGCATCAGCATCGTCAGCAAGTACACCCGAAACCATCCTTCTCTGCCTCTGAACCGGAGCTTGGCAAAAGCGTACGCAGCCAGGGCACTGACAACTGTCTGTCCCGCAATAATCGCCACGACCATGGCAACGGAATTCCATAACATGAACAAATACGTCGGCGTCTCTAGCAAAACGCTCCCATACTGCTCGAAGGACAGCCAATCCGGGATGAGTTTCAGATTCACGAATACAGCAGGCTCTCCTTGCGTAACGACTGGCATTTGACCCACTAGGCCGTAATTGCCGCGAATTTCCTGCTCCGTCATCAGTGAATTTGTGAAAGTTATCACAATAGGGAATAGCATGATGACCCCGATGCATGCCATCACCAGCGTGACCGATAGGTTCCGAATGAAACCCGCCTTCTTCATTCTACCTCCCGTATCATTCCATAAATTGTGTATATCGCTTCTCTACTCGAAGCAACAGCGCCACGATGATAAAGATCCCGATCACCATCAGTGTCGCAGCCGCTGACAGCTTCTGCACATCCATTGCGAGGAACATATTGTTCATATAATGCTGAAGCGTGTAGATGCTGTCATGCGGATAATCACCTGCGATCAGGTATGTTTCACGGAATACTTTGAACGTATTCATCATCGACATGAGGACGACGAAGACCATCGTCGGCGTGAGATAGACAAGTGTAATCCCGTAACATTGACGCCACTTGCCTGCCCCCTCCAGCTCAGCCGTCTCATAGTAATCTCGCGGGATGCTTTGCAGTCCTGCAAGGAATAAGATGATGTTGTAGCCGATATGCTTCCATAGATAGAACACCGAGATCACGCCTCTCGCCCAGGCCGACTTCATCCAGTCTGCCTGTTGTTCAATCCCTACAGCATGCATCCAAGCGTTAATTGATCCGTTCCAATCAAACAGTACTTGCCACACCATCACAACTGAAGCAACGGGCACAACCAGCGGCAGCACATAAGCCATCCGAAGCCATTGGCGCAAATAGAGGTTACTGTTCAGCATGAGGGCGATCCCAAGTGATAGAATGAGCATCAGCGGGACATTCACCGCCGTGAACCAGAACGTATTCGAGACGGCTTTACGATAGGAATCACTGTTCAATAGCTCCTGATAATTGGCGAGTCCAACAAATGAACCGCCAACCGTTCGATCCAATACCGAATAGACGAGCCCCATCCCGAACGGAATGAGATAGAATAATGCAAAGCCCATGGCGCTCGGCAGCAAGAATGTTGCTGCTACCAGCCCTTCCCTACGGCTAAGCCGATTCCGCTTCATGACTTCTCCGAAGGGAAGAATGCAACACTTGTACTGCCATCTTGGAGATTCACTTGGAACATCTCCTTGCCATCCTCTACACGCTTGTAGATGATGATGAATTGACCAATTCCTTGTGCTTCACCCGTTTGGGCTCCTGCCACTTCAGGCTGATATCCATCAATAGACACATCCAATTGCTTCAAGAATGCATTTGCCATCGCGATCGCTTCCGATTTCTGCAATTGTGAAGCGTGCGGAGCGTATGGCTCTAAACCAATTGTTTGCACAAACTGAATCTGTCCTGTCTCCACATCGACATTGGCTACAACCTCTTTATGCGTCTCCTCGAATGTCTTTCCTTTTTCCATTAGAATGATGTTAAATCTATGGATCTTTTCCCCTCCATTGATTCCTTTGGCAATTTGTGCGCTTGCGATGTCGAAATCCTTCGTCTCAGGGAACCCACAGTAAATGCGTGCAAGCACTTCTTGCGCTGTCTTATTGTCGCTAATCTCATCCGCATATAAGTTCGTAGTAACATAATCTGAATCCTCATCCTTCGTGATGAAGCTGCGCATATCTTCCGTCCCGGATAGATTGAGCAAGGCACGAATCTGCGCAGCTACGGTAGGCCCGGTATAGATGACAATCGGCGCGAGGAGTACAACCGCAAGCACGCATGCTACCATGCGAATGTTCAGATTTGATTTTGATGTTTCTTTGTTTTTTTCATTGCGATATCGTTCGTAAGAAACTTCTTGAATGCGCTTCTGCATGTCAGATGGATTTTCCATTGCTTCCGCACAATCCTGAAGCTTATCGCGCAGTTGTTGTTCAATGGACATAAAGTTCCTGCTCCTTTTCTGATTCAAGATAAGGGCTGAGCTCGCGAAGCTTCCCTAGTGCAGCATGATGCCTGGATTTGACTGTGCCTACGGGAATGTCCAGCAATTCAGCGATTTCATCGAAGGTGTATTCGTGATAGTAGCGCAGAATAACCACCGCTCGAAGCTTATAGGAGAGCTGATGAACCATGGTCAACATCTCCTGATGGGTCTCGGCCTCCAAAATCCGGCGATCCGAGAACATATGCTCTTCCCTCTCCAAGAGCTTCTTCTTCTCGAAGATTCGGAACCTCCTCCAGCTTTTTGTTCTCCACTTCTGTATTTGCTTCAGCGCAATGCCATGCATCCAAAATCGGAAGGGGCGATTCGCATCGTAATTGTCGATGGATCGCCACAACTGAAAATATATTTCGTTCATGACATCCTCTATCTCATTTTTTTCCGTCATCAAAAAGACAACGGAGCGGTAGACTTCGGGGAATGACCAATCATAGATCACTTGAAACGCAGACGAATCCCCTTCCTTCATCCGTTCAATCCAATGCTCGATACTGATATCTTTCATGAAAAAAGGGCCCTCCTTGGTAAGCTTACAACCTATATTGCCTCATTCACCCGAAAAGGTTCGGTTCTTTTTCTACTTTTTTTCTTTGTATTCGATTATATCGCTAATGAAGCCTTGCGTCGGTGTCGGCATCGATACAGATCAGGAGCTGTCGAACATAAGCAAAAAGACGTGAATGAGAAATTTTCTTCTCACGCACGCCTTGTTCACTTCAGCATCAGGCACCGATTATAGGGTACGGAACTTCAACTTGGTGCAATCAATAAGGAACGAATACGTTCTTGTCTCCTTCGCTCCTTTTACGGATAATGCAAGCGACAAATTGACAATATCTCGATCCTGCAAGCCTTGATTGTGGATCCAGCCATGCAGTTCCTTCTTTGGACGAATCGTTTTGTTCGAAAAGTCCGGATTATCTAAGGAAATCTCGACCGCTTCTGCTGTTCTCCCTTTAACGCCGATGTTCGCTTTCGTTATTACTTTTTGCATATCAAGTGTAACCTTGTCTTTATCCGAATTGTTTGTAATCGTCACTTCGAAGTCCGTAGCCTTTTCCGTAACCCGAATCGAATGAACCGTAACCTCTACTTCGTTAACCGTATAGCTTGCTGGCAGCTTGTCCTGCTTCTTGTCACTGCTGCCATGGTTCACTCCCGTTTTCTTACGATTACGATTCTCGACCTTCGTCATACCACCATGATCGATAGCGTCTGTATTAGCATTCTTAGGGATATCTTTATCCATCGGCGTAACCTGTACCGTTCGATCGCCCATTGCCCCCGACAGCTCTCGCACTGGAAAATGATCATCTATCGATACAGGCTTGTCGATCGACAGTTTCTTTCCTTCCCCATCAAGTCCATGCTTCTCAGCATTGGCGATTATCGCCGAAGTACTTAATGCGATGCCCGTAAACAAGATAGCGCCACATAGGAAGCCCGTTTTCCATGTCTTCATGCTGTATCATTTCCTCTCGTCTCTTTCTTCTTCCGATTCGTCGCATATCACTTATCTATTCGTTCATTCACATCGTGCTTCCATCCGATAGTTCTTATTACCCGTTCCATCCCTCAACATGTATCTCTAGGGTTTCGTCCTGCTCTGCCTTATAGCTGCGTTCGACGCGAGCCCCCGCCCCATCTACCTCCACGATTCCGTCTGCACGACTCACTTGGAACAGCCAATCTGTATGCAGCGGGATGCGCAGGCGTGTCGCATATACATCCTTGTTCGGATCGTACGTCAGCGGGAACCAAGCGTACAGCTTGAGACCCTGCGGCGTAGCAGGCGGCACATGGACAATGATCTCCAAGTCAACATGCGTACTGAGCTCCTCTACAACTCGCAAAGGCATCGATGCTTCCCAACCCTCAAATTGTACCGTTACTTCCGTAACGCCCGGGCGAAGCGGAATGACTGTTCCATCATCCCGAACCTGCGCGATTTGCTCATCCTCCACACGGTACGCCGCACGAAGCGCTGACATCTTGAAGCCGGAATCGAACTCGATAATCGGATTCAGCCGGCACGGAGGCCCTTCGATCCCAACCACTTGATCCCCATGCAGCGTAAGCGAGCAAGCCTTGCCACGCTTGCCGAAGAAGTGAAGAAGCGGCGCAGACACTCTCGCTGCCCAATCCTTCTCTACGTGCGCCGCACCGGGCTCATAGAGGTAGACAAGCTCGTCATCTGCTTTGTAGCCGATGCTAAGCAATTTTTCCGCTGCTTCGCGCACATGCTTCTCCATGACCAGCAGCCCTTCACGGCTGCCGAGATCGATCCAAATTTTCTTAATGGACTGCTTGGCGGTAAAGGTATGGTACAACGGCACTTCTTCCAAGGTTTCGGGATAAACGCAATACAAATAAGGCGAGATAATCCCCAGCATGCCGAATACGTCAGGACGCCGCAGCCCTATATGATACGTCACCTGCCCACCTCTTGAAGAGCCCATTAAGGCCGTATGCTCCGGTTCCGGTCGCGTGCGGAATAAGGCATCCACATAAGGCTTGACCTCTTCAATCAGGAAGCACTCATACTGATGGCCTCGCGGTTGGACTGCAAACTTGTCGTCCTGATAACGAACGCCTTCCAAGTCATGTGTGAACTCATCTGCCCGCTCCATCCCCATATTCGGAATGCCGACAATGATGATCTCTTCCATGCGCTGTTCGGCAATCAGCTTATCGGCGGCAGCGTGCACATTCCATGAATAGCCGTTGAAGGCCGGATGGAAAATATTTTGACCGTCATGCATGTATAAGACTGGATACCGCTTGTTCGGGTCTTGTTGGTAGCTCGGAGGAACATAAATGAACAGTTCTCTATCGTTATTCAGATATTCCGAGTGAAATGTTTCAACGCGCAGGATGCTTGATCCGTACTTCGTGCTCATCGCTCCTCCACCCTTTCCGTCGCTAGATCAATCCAATTCTCGACTTCGTAATGCAGCTCCAAACCATCCGTTACTCTAAATTTGCGATACGGCACTTCATGACCGTAACGATCCGTTTCATGTTTGCCCAAGCCACGTGAAATCCGGAACTCGAACGCCATATCCCGTGGCACCTTGAACGTGCCCCCATATTGCCCAGCATCGATTATCGGCAGCTCGATCCCTGCATACAGCCTTTCGGTAGGCGGCGTATTTTCGGGCACCTTTACAACCAACGTAACTGTAGCCGTCTCCGAAAGATACGGAATAACTGTAATCTCTGCATGTGCTGTGAGCTGATCATGATGATAGATGACGCGCGTCTTGCCCGACCGCTTCGGAATGAGCGTTCCATCCACGGTCACTTCTAGGATGCGAGGATCGGCCACTTCATACCGGGCGTTCAAATCCGTCATAACAAAGCCGCTGTCGTAATGAACGACCGCATTGAACCTTTGCGTCGGCCCCAGAATTCCAACCACATGGGAACCATGCAATTCAGCATGTACAGGCGTTCCGATATCACCGAAGAAATAAAGGAGCGGCGCATGAACCCTTGCGGCCCAATCCTTCTGAGCGTGTCCGGAACCGACGGCATAGTAATACATCAGATCATTCCCCGGCTCATATCCAGTACGAACGAGCGTGTCTACGACCTGCCGGACATGCTTCTCCATAACGGTGAAGCCTTCCGCATCACCGACATCCATCCAGATCTTGATATCCTTCTTTTCCGTATAGATATGACTTAGCCAGCGATCCTCCATCGTATCCGGATTTACACTGACAACGAACGGACATAAAGCCCCGATCATGCCGAACGTATCCGATTGGCGGAATCCGATATTGTAGGACACCAAGCCGCCAGCGGAAGACCCCATCAAGGCCGTATGCTCCTTGCCTGGAAGTGTCCGGTATTCTTGATCGATATAAGGCTTCACTTCCTCTACGAGAAACTGCTCATACATCTCGCCTTGATTCGCTGTGTTGAATAGGTTATGCCCGTCCGGATTGGCATGCATGTACTCCGCAATCCGTGCATCTTCAATATGGGAAATGGCAACCACGATAATTTCCTGCATCCTGCCTTCGGCAACAAGACGATCAACCGTAAGATGGACATCCCAGGAGTCTCCCTTGTGATCCGCGAAAAAGGCATGCTGCCCGTCGTGCATATAGAGCACGGGATAGCGTTTCTGTTCGTTCGCCCGATAGCTCGGAGGCAAGTAAATAAATACTTTTCTTCTATTAGATAAGATCCTCGAATAAAACTCGTCAATCTCAATAAGACGTGATGAATCCACTACGCATTTCTCCTCATATATTGATCTACGAGGAGACTGGTAATTTCAAAAACTTCTCCTCGTGCACATACTCCACATCATCAATAAAGCTGTTCATAACGCCTACAAATGAATCGTATCTACTCAAGTCGAAAGTGACCCTCTTCGTATCTTGGCCAAGAATTTCGGGACAGTGGCACGTGCACCAAGCAATTAAGTTGGGATGGACTTTGGCAGCTTCATTGGCAATAAATTCGTTCAGTACGATGCCCGGTTGGCCTTCGAACTCGGCCAAGAAGGACTCCATCCCTTGGTTATGTTCATATATATGAATCCGTTCTTCCGGCAGACCCGATGCATGCTTGATGACATCCACCCATTGGTTATTGTTATAGCGATCCATGATCAGAAATTGCGGAGCTTCATTCAGCAATTCGCGGGATCGTTGAAAACCCGCTTCCACATCAGGCATAATTTTATGAAACAGCGAGTCTTCAATATAACTGTCCACAACAAACACGGGAATCCCGAAGCCAAAGTAAGGCGTAATCTTCGCGAATCGCTCCTGATCCACATTGATTAGAAATACGCCGTCCAAATTCCGTTCCATGATAACCTTATATGACGGTTCTGTATCGTCGATTTGCATATAAATAACATGATAGCCGAGCGCACTGCACTGTTTTTCGATCTTGCTAATCGTCTTAGCGTACTTCAAATCTGACCCAAGGCTTTGTTGATCGTCCTTGAATACCAGAATTCCAATCAAACCCGACTTCTTCACTTTTAAAGACCGGGCTGTTCGGTTCGGCACGTATTTGAGCTGCTGCGCGATTTTTAACACCTTGACGCGCGTCTCATTCGAAATGGATTGATTCTTAACGTCATTCAATATATAGGACACAGTAGCAATGGATACACCCGCTGCTTGGGCGATATCTTTTATCGTTGTCTTCTTCATCTTATTCGACCTCGCTTGGCTTAGGCTTAAACGTTTAAGCCAATTAAAGCATACCGCCCATAGGGTGTCAATTTAGCCCTTGTCTCCCGCAGACCATATCTAGTCGCAGCTTCATTTATCTTCATTTATCTTCATTTAGCTTGATTCAGCCATCAATAACCACCCAACCATACGCAGGCAAGCTAATCGCAACGTTGTTATTTTCCAACGCAAAAGATCCATCTCCGAGCATCGAAGGTAATAACGACAACGAATCATCCTGCTCCAACGAAAAGGAGAACGCTCCTGCCTGCTCGCTATTATTGAAGCAAATATACATTTGCTCGTCAGCATGCTGTCTTCGGATGACTAAGTGATCTCCAGATGCATAAACGAATTGGAATGAGCCTTGCCGCAGTGCTGGATGGGCGGTTCGCAAAGAGATCAGTTCCCGATAAAAACGCAGCAGTCCGCCATTCTGCTTATCCTCTTCCCATACCATGGGCTTCCGGCAATCCGGATCCGGCCCGCCTGTCATGCCCACTTCGTCCCCGTAATAAATACATGGCGCACCCAGGAATGTGAACTGGAACAGCGCTGCAAGCTTCATTTTGCGTTCATCTTGAGCCATGGTTAACAAACGAGGTGTATCATGGCTGCCCAATATCGTGAAGGTAGCTTCACCCACTTGCTTCGGATAGTCAGCCAACAGCCTGTTCACTTGATAAGAGAACTGTTCCGCATCGATTGTCCCTTTTGCAAAGAAATCAAGAATAGCCTCCGTAGCCGGATAATTCATGACCGCGTCAAACTGATCGCCGCGCAGCCAAGGCATCGCATCATGCCATATCTCACCCAAAATATAAAAGTCCGGCTTCAATCCTTTGCATGTTCTGCGGAACTCGCGCCAGAAATCATGGTCGATCTCATTCGCAACATCCAATCTCCAGCCATCGATATCGCATTCCTGAATCCAATATTGCGCGACTTCAAGCAGGTAGGCTTTGACTTCGGGATTGACCGTATTCAGCTTCGGCATGTGAGATTCGAAGGCGAAGCAGCGGTAAGATGCTCTCATCTCCCGAACGAGTGGAAATTGCTCGATATGGAACCAGTCCCGATAGCGTGATGCTCCCCCATGCTTCATAACGTCCTGGAACGGGGCGAACCAATAACCGCAATGATTGAATACCGCATCCAAGATAACGCGAATCCCGCGGTCGTGGCAGGCCTTCACCAGCTTCTTTAACAGGGCCACGTCGCCAAACTGCGGATCCACCTTCAAATAATCCGTCGTGTCATATTTATGATTCGTCTTTGCCTCGAACAACGGGGTAAAATAAATCGCATTAACGCCAAGTTCGCTAATGTAATCCAGACGATCCAATACCCCTTGGAGGTCACCTCCGTAGAAATCATCCTGCCCCGGATCGTCGGCTGTCCAAGGCCGTACCTGTTCAGGATCATTGTCAGGGTTCCCGTTGGCAAACCGATCAGGGAAAATCTGATAGAACACTGCATCCTTCACCCACGCCGGCGGCTGCAGCACCTCGCTTGACCATAAGAACGGATAGTCGAAAAACGTCAGTGGATCAGCTGGCTTTTCGGTAACGAATCCCTTTTCCGTATACCATAATATCTGCTCGCCTGCGGCTAATACGAATGCATAACGGAGCCGCTTGTGCGGAGGAGCTACCTCCACATGCCAATAATCGAACAGTTCGTCACTACCCATGATGAACATGGCAGCTTCCATTGCTGTGTTGTCCCAATCGTATTTATCGCCATACAGAGCTGTGACCGATCGAAGATCGCCTTTCTTCGCGCGCAGCCGGATATGGATCGTGTCGTTATCATAAGAATAGCAATATGAATTTCCGGGTCTGTGGTAGATCGCTTCCAGTAACATAACAAACTCCTTTTTGTCGCTTTTGATCACGAAGATTATTCAATGATGTAACTCGGCATCGAATCTTGCATTCACTCTTGAAGTCCACTGCTCATGTAGTCTTGCCTACATTCCGCTGCTCTTTCTTCGAGTTCTTGCAACCTTCTCGGTGCTGAAAACCGACTTTCAGACACTAATTTATGGTCGCTTTTGATCACGAAGATTGCTCAGGATGTACCCTGTCGTCAGCCTTTGTCTGCACCTGCCGTCATCCCATGAATGAGATACTTCTGGAAATACATGTACAGGAACGTAATCGGCAGCGCTACAAGAACGGCGCCAGCAGCGAAGGTCGTAAAGCTTGAATTCGTCTCGTTCGCCACCATGTTGTACAAGCCTTGGGCTAGCGTCATCTTCTCAGATGATCTGAGCACGATTTGCGGCAGGATAAAATCCATGAATGGCGTAATGAAGCTGTTCAATGCAACAAACGTAATTGCAGGCAAAGACAATGGCAATATGATTTTGAACATCGTCTCAAGGTGGCCCGCGCCATCGATATAGGCCGCTTCCTCCAAGCTTTTCGGAATCGTGTCGAAATGGCCCTTCATGACCCAAGTCCCCATCGAGATAGAACCGCCCGCATAGATGAGAATGAGACCCAAATGCGTATCAAGCAGCTTCGTCTGCATCAGCAGCACGAAAATCGCCATGATGGACAGAAAGCCCGGAAACATTTGAAGAATGAGCAATGTCATTAACCCTTGCTTTCTCCCTTTGAACCGAAAACGGGAAAATGCATAGGCCGTCGCTGCCACCAATGTCGTTGACAATGCCGCATTCGCAAGAGCGATCGTGACCGTGTTCGAGAACCATAGCACGAAATCCGTATTTCGAATCAGTTCTGTATAATGAGCGAGCGTCGGCTGATCAGGAAACATTCGGCTTACCATTAAGGAATTGCCCGGGTTAAGCGAAGTTCCGATAACCCAAATCAACGGATATACCGTTGTCAGTAGCAGCACGGCAAACACCGCGTAAATGCCCGCCACGACCAAGTTGTTCAGCAATTTAGACATTTAGACCATATCCTCTTCTTGAGTTATCTTCATACGTCGATAGTTCCACAGGGAGAACACCGTGATAAAGACGAACATAATGATCGAGACAGCAGAGGCCATATTGAACTGGCTTTGATTCAACGTCATCTTGAATATCCAAGAGATTAAAATATCCGTGCTGCCCGCGTAATAATAATCAGGCTGAGTCGGATTGCCGTCCGTTAGCATGTAGATCAAATTGAAGTTATTGAAGTTAAAAGCAAATTGCATGATTAAAATCGGTGCCGTCGCCGCCAATACCAACGGAAGCGTCAGCTTGACGAATCTCTGCGTTCCAGTAGCTCCATCCACAGCGGCAGCTTCGTACAAGTCCTTCGGCATTGTCGTTAATACTCCTGACATCAATGCCATCAGGAACGGAGTGGAGAACCACAGGTTCACAAGCAGAATCGTAAACTTGGCCATCGTCGGATCAGACAACCAAGGTACTGGCGCTAATCCGAGCTTGGTGATCATATCGTTCACAGGCCCGAACGAACCGTTCAGCAGCACCCTAAATACCAAAATCGATATAAATTGCGGAACCGCCCACGGCAAAATGAACATCGTACGCCAAAACTTTTTGAATTTCACTTTGGGATGGTTCACCATCAATGCTAGCAGCAGCCCGCTAAAAAAGACGGACACCGTAGAGGCCGAAGCCCAGATGATGTTCCACACCGAAATGCCGAAGAAGGTATTGCGCCACGCTTCTTGTGCAAATAAATCATAAAACGAGCTTAGCCCCGTCCAATCTACTAAGTTCCGGTCGGGAATATGGTTCGGAGCCGAATAATTCGTGAAGGCAATCAGCACATTGAAGATGAGCGGCACTACCGTTACGAACAGCACGAAGCAGATAGAAGGCAGCAGCAGCAGATATGGGAAATGCCGAAGCTTCGTCTGCTTGATGGATTCGATGAACCCCGGAGCAGGGTGTCCTTCATCCCGCAATGCTCCGTTTCTCTTTGCGTCATAAATATTCAGGACATAGCACCCGGCGAACAAGAGAATGAGCACCAACGTAATAAGTCCTTCAATCATCATGAAAATAGAATGATCGCCTTCGAACACTTGTCCGGCAACCACCTTCGTAGGCGCGTCGCCTAACGTTATCAGCCCTCTAATTCCTCGATAAGCAATCGGATAGTAGATCCAAAAGAATAACTGTGCCGCGATCATCCACAGCAAGCCCTTCATATATTGCTTGTTGTACAGCTGGCCTAATCCGATACACACAGCGGAGAATACAGCCGCTTTCGTCCGATGCCGACGGGCACCTGTTGTCAGTTCCATTCGGAAGACCGCCTTCGTCGATTTTTTTAGATGTAGTTCAAAAAGTCAGCTTTTGAGCACGATGTAATTCAGGATGTAGCTCAGCATCGAATCTTGCACTCACTCTCGAAAAGCGTATGCTTTCGAAGTATGTTTCCTACGGAAACATTTTAGCTGCTCATGTAGTTTTGGCTACACTCAGCTGCTCCTTACAAGCTTTGCGGGGCAAAGCTCTCTACGGAAGCATAAGCTTCGAGTTCCCGCAGCCTTCTCGGTGCTGAAAACCTGCCTTTTTGAACCCGAGATTAATAGATGTAGTTCAAAAAGTCAGCTTTTGATCACAATGTGATTGAGCTATTTTTTTGTCTGAATCGCTGTATTGATCTGCTCGACTGCCTTCTTTAAAACTTCGCCTGGTTGTTGATTGTCATTCCATATTGCAGCAAGGGCAGCCCCCGCCGGCACCCATACGTTGCCCATTTCTGGGATGGACGGCATTGGAGCAGAATGCTTCGTTTGTTCCAGAAACGCAAGTGCATTCGCATTCCCCTTAATGATCGGCTCCTCCATCATGTCTTGTCTCGGAGGCAGTTGTGTTGTCATTTCATATCGCTTGACGAGATTTTTGCGAGAGGTCGCATAGCTCGCGAACAGCTTCGCAGCAACCGGATATTCGGTATAGGAACTCACATACAGCGCCCGGATGCCGGACATGCTTCGTGGATGTTCTCCATTAGGCAGCAGAGGAAGCGGCGCCACTCCGAAATCGATGCCCGCGCTCTTCACGTCCGTCATGAGCCAAGGCCCTCCTATGATAGCAGCTGTTTTCCCTTCCATGAAAAATCCGGTAATGATATTGTCGTTCATATCGTTGCTGTTGACAGGCAGGATTTTTTTCAAAGATTGAAAGAACTCGGCTCCTGCAATCGATTCCGCATTGCTCAACCCGATATCGCCAGCATCCTTCCCTCCGCTTCCAAATATGTATCCGCCATAGCCTGCTAGAAACGAGTAAGATTGATATAACTGACCTACATTCCACATAAAGGCGTACTGTTTGTTTTTTGGATCGTTATACGTTTCAGCGAACCGAATGAGCTCTTGGTAAGTGGCAGGAGCTTTACTCAGCAGTTTTTTATTGTAGTACAGCGCATACGTATCGATTGCGGTTGGAAAACCATAGAACACCCCATCATAGCTGACACCCTCTAGGGCGGAATCCATAATTTGATGTTTCATTTGTTCGTCGTATACATCATTTTGCAGCACGAGCCCTGCCATAACTGCATTCCCCAAATGATCATGCGGCGCGGAAAACACGTCGGCTCCGATTCCGGCCGGTCCATCTGTCGTCAGCTTCGTGACAGCGTCGATTGACGGAACCGCCACTACTTTTACACCAATCCCATATTCCTGTTCGAAATCTTCTGCGACCGCTTTCAAAAAATCCAGTTCAGGCCCCTTCGATTCCCATACAAGCAAATGGGCTCCCTTCTCCGGCTGCAATCCGGCTTGCCCTTCTCCCTGATGTGCATTCTTCCCTCCAGCTTCCGATGATGTTGAGGTCGCATGCTGTACGCCGCAAGCCGAGAGCAGCATCATGATGCACAATGAGACCATCAACATTGAAATGAAGAAGCGTTTAGACACTTTCTTCCCCTCCCATCTATTGGTTGTTGTTAACTTAAACGTTTAAGTAATTTCAGTAACATGATAACTTTAATTGCCCGATGCCGTCAAATAAAAATTGTGGAGCCAGGGACAACATGAAGAAAATAAGCTGTTGTTCGTAGTAAGTTCCAAAAACAAAAACCCCCGTATCCGCTAGGGACACGAGGGCTATGACGATATGAATGTGGGTATTAGCAATCAAAATACAAGCTATATTCTTGCGGATGGATGCGGATCGCTACGGATTTGGCTTCCTTGCGTTTGATATGCAAATAATTTTCGATAAATGCTTTGGTAAATACGCCGCCTTCAAGCAAGAATTCATAGTCAGCTTCAAGCGCATCAAGTGATTCTTCCATCGTCGCTGGAACGCTGCGGATCTCACGCTTCTCCGCATCCGACAGTTCGTAAATATTGCGGTCATATGGACCATAACCAAGCTCTGTAGGATCCAGCTTGCGCTTGATTCCGTCGAGACCTGCCATCAACATTGCAGCGAAGGCCAGGTATGGATTCGCCGTAGAATCCGGTGTACGGAACTCAATCCGGCATCCCTTCGGTGTAACAGCCGCTACCGGAATACGTACAGCCGCAGAACGATTGCCTTTCGAGAACACAAGATTTACAGGCGCTTCATATCCCGGCACAAGTCGCTTAAAGGAGTTCGTGCTCGGATTCGTCAATGCGATAAGCGCTGGCGCGTGGTGCAAAATTCCGCCGATATAATGCAATGCCATCTCGCTCAAGTTCGCATAGCCGCCCTTTTCATAGAACAACGGTGTATCGCCGTTAAAGATCGATTGATGCACGTGCATCCCGCTTCCGTTATCCCCGAACAGCGGCTTCGGCATGAAGGTCGCTACTTTCCCGAAGCGGCGTGCCGTGTTGTGCACAATATATTTATACTTCATCAGGTTATCTGCAGTACGCGTCAGTGAATCAAAGCGGAAGTTGATCTCGCCTTGCCCTGCCGTTGCAACCTCATGGTGGTGACGTTCAATGCGAAGTCCTGCTTCTTGCAGCAGGCTGCACATCTCACTGCGCAAGTCTTGTTGTGTATCGATCGGCGCTACGGGTACATATCCGCCTTTTGTATGAATCTTGAAGCCCAGGTTCCCTCCCTCTTCCTTACGGTTCGTGTTCCAAGAAGCCTCTTCGGAATCGACGAAGAAGGAAGAACTGTTCATTGTATTCTCATAACGAACATCATCGAAGATGAAAAATTCAGATTCTGGCGCAAAGTAAGCATCCGTGCCTACTCCTGTGGTTGCCAAATACTCTTCCGCCTTCTGTGCAATGCTGCGAGGATCACGCTCATAACGCTCGCCGTCAGGCGTGAAGATGTTGCACATAATAATGAGCGTCGGACGTGCCGTAAATGGATCGACATAACTGCTCTCCGTATCTGGCATCATGACCATATCGGATTCTTCAATTCCACGGAAACCAGTAATCGAGGAACCGTCAAACGCAACGCCGTTCTCGAACGTGCTCTCATCCACTTCGGATGCAGGCAAGCTGATATGATGCGCACGACCTAACAGATCGATAAAACGAAAATCCACATACTCAATTTGTTTCTCTTTCATTAACTCCAACACGGTATTGACTGACATCTCGATTCCTCCCCAATCCGAACATTTCATATTCTTTTCATCCGAATGTTCACTTTGTATTATTTGTTGAAATTATTATATGTAGCAGGATGCTCTTTCGTCAATACTCATGTAAGGTATTTTTTTATTGTATGTAAGGTTATCTAACATTAAAATTGATTTCATTCCCTACACACCTTTAATACTCATGATCATTCCGGTATATTTTAGACTAACTTCATCAATACCTGATCGTTTGAACTAATTTTTATCAACACACTACGTTTCGGTACATAACCTATCATTCATTTTATTTGCACAATCACACATATAGATAAGTTTTATCATTAAAAATTTCAGCTGCTTCAATTCCTTACTCGTCTAAGAAACCATCTTTTATATCCGTATTTTTTCATGCTTACACCAGCATCAACTTTTACACCTGGAGGTTCATCGATCAATCTTCATTCCTGAACGCATTCGAGATTTCCAAAGGAAACCGGGTTACAAAAGTGATTCTGAGGTTAACGCTTAATTGAGGATAAATAAAAACAGGATGGGCAAAAAAATCGCTCCATCCTGTTACGTCTATGATTCTTTATAATTCTTCGCGGTAATGACAGTTTCAAATTCAAAGGTTTCTGGCAGATGGTCGGCGTAAGAGTACTCAAAGGTGCGTCCGTCAGTCAGGTAGGCTACCTGTTCGACCCGCATCAGGAAATCCTGATCCTGCACGTCCATAAACTGCTTTCCCCTTTCATCTGGGCGAATTCCTTTGACCCGGACAATCGATGTCCCCACTTCAAGACCAAGCTTGTTTTGTATGTGCGAGTATATTGATTGCTCTAGAACCGAAGCTTCAACACCTGGTATGACCGAAATCGGCATCCATGTATGCTCCATAATCGTTGGAATACCGTGAATGATGCGGAGGCGGATGATTTTATAGACAAAATCGCCGGCTGCAATCCCCAATTTTCCGGCAATGGTTTCATCTGCGCCGACAATCACAAACTCGATGATCTTGCTTTCAACCTCACTGCCGTATACAGCTTTCGTACCGGTTAAGGTCTGAATCATTCGCGCCTTCTCCTGCTGATGCCAATCCTGTACCACCGTTCCACTGCCCCGTCGGCGGATGATGTAGCCGTCACGAACTAACAGATCCAGCGCCTTTTTGATGGTGAGAACCGACACACCGAATTCTTCAGCAAGGATCGGGCTGCTTGGGATTTTCTCATTGACTTTATACTCACCGTCTAAAATCTGCTGTTTGATTTTTTGGTAAATGGCGAGGTATTTTACTTGCGTAGACCCGCTTGCCATTCCCTCGCCTCCTATGTGCTGGATGTTCTGCTTAGACACCTTCTATTCATTCAACTGCAATGCCTCAAGCTTATAAACGGAAGGGGATGGTGCTGCAAATCCGTTCTCCAAGATTTCCATGCTTGTTATCGCCTCTTCGTCTTTTACAAGCTTTGCTGTGCCATTTATGATGGTTTCATACGCTGCATCATAGAAACGGCCGTAATCGCCAAGCGGAGTTTTGATTTGTTTTTCAATCCAATCACCGTTCGCGTTCCGGTATTTTGCAATGCCATAGTACATCGGTGAATCTTCACCAAAGCCTGCACTCTCAGGCATGATGCCTGCTTTCAGATCATTTTCCTGCTGATCTTCACCGTACTTGATGAATGAGCCATTTGTTCCGTGAACGATAAAGCGCGGATAATCTTTTGCTACGACATGGTTGGTTTTCAGTTTAACTTTCAATTGTTGTCCGTAATGAAGATCCACATCGAAATAGTTATCAACCGCACCTGCCACTTCATTATTGCGAATATCGTAGGTCACCACATCTGGACGTCCGAATAGCGAAACCATGCGATCCATCATGTGAATACCCAATCCATAGAATGAACCTTCTTCTTTCGCACCTTCGCGGCTGATTGAACCAGGACGGAAATAATCAATATGCGATTCAACTTCCATAATGTCGCCAAGGAAGCCTTGTTCAACGACCTGCTTCACAGCTAAGAAATCACCATCGAAGCGACGGTTTTGGTAAGGCATCACGACTACACCTTTTTCGCGGCCTAAAGCTAATAATTCTTTCGCGTGTTCAACGGTATCGCAGAATGGTTTTTCAACGATAACTGATTTCCCTGCAAGTATAACTCGTTTCGCCAATTCGTAGTGCGTATGTGCTGGCGTACAGATCGTCACCAATTGAATTTCTTTGTCGTTCAATAGTTCATCCAATTCAGTGGTGAAGGCAACACCCTTTTCGCGATATGGAGCAGCTAATTGTTCGTTAACGTGCCGGACATAAATTGTTTTTACTTTTATATGCTTACGCGTATTCACGTAAGGTAAGTGATAACGGTTGGCTGACTTTCCAAACCCGATAAAGCCCATGGTTAATGTCATATGCTAAAACTTCCTTTTTTTAAATTCACTTCTAAGAATATTATATATATTTTGATTTAAAAGTATATAGTTTTATATTTGAAAGGATATAAAAAAGAGGCAAACCCAATGATGTAGGTCTACCTCTTACCTCTCGCTTCACGCCTTACGTCGCCTTTATTTTTCCCACGTATCAAAAAAGGCTGGCTCCATCTTCTTCGTTTCGAATGTTTTGCCGCACAGTGGAGCAAGCTGCTCCAGCTCGCGCAGCAGGCCAGCGAATTGATCCGGGAAGAGGGACTGCACCCCATCGCCCGTCATCGAATTGTCTGGATCGGTATGCATTTCTATAATAAGACCGTCCGCACCAGCAGCTACAGAAGCCTTTGACATCGTCTCAACTAGCTCGCGGCGTCCTGTCGCATGGCTTGGATCGGCAATGACCGGCAAGTGGCTAAGCTGCTTCATAACCGGAATTGCAGTCAAATCAAACGTATTCCGTGTATACGTCTCGAATGTGCGAATACCGCGCTCACACAGCATGACATTTGGATTGCCGCCTGCCAATATATATTCCGCAGCATTAAGCCACTCGTCATAAGTTGCGCTGAAGCCGCGCTTGAGCAATACCGGTTTGCCGCATTCTCCAAGTTTGCGCAGCAGATCAAAGTTCTGCATATTCCGTGTGCCAACCTGCAAAATATCCGCATGCTCCGCACAAATATCTACATACTCTGGCGTCATCACTTCTGTAATGGTAAGAAGGCCGTACTTCTCGCCCGCTTCCTTCATCATCTCAAGTCCTTCTACGCCTATGCCTTGGAAGCTGTAAGGCCCCGTACGCGGCTTGAACGCTCCTCCGCGCAGAATTTGTCCGCCTGCTGCCTTCACCAACCGTGCAATCTCATTGATTTGAGCAGGTGATTCAACCGCACACGGCCCTCCCATAACTACCAAATTGCCGCCGCCGATTTTCACGCCGCGAATTTCAATTACCGTATCTTCCGGATGGAAGTCACGACTTGCCAGTTTGTATGATTTCGTAATTTTAACCACGTTCTCTACGCCCTTCATTTGTCTAAGATGTTCTGCCAGCTTCGGCTCCGCATGTCCAATTATCCCAATTACCGTATGAGCCGTGCCACGGGATATATGAACTTGATTGCCTTGCCCTTCAATGATGCTGGCTATATTCGCGATCTGTTCTTCAGATGTCTCATTATTTACAATAACAATCATGATTGTACACCCTTTCTATGCGCAGTGCCAGTTAACCCCTTAAAGCAGAAATGCGTTCATCAATGACACTTCTTATTGTAGTTATACTTTTACATTTACTTTAATACTTTAATGCGTATAAGCTTTTATGCTTTTAACTGTTAAAGAAACTATACAGAACAACTACCGGATCGTCAACCCTTTGTTGCAATAATTTTCAGAAAAATAAGAAAAGAAGCCGAACGTAACGCACGACTTCTTATCATCCCTATTTATACTAGTTACACAGCTTACGAGGTAACCTGAATCTTCACTTCCAGCGCTTTGTGGTAGTCCTTTATCATGTTTCGTTTTTTATCCTCAAGAGGCAGCCCGTTCTTATCGACAAAAAGAGTAAATGGTTTTACAGTAATAAATTTAGTCCCAGAAACAGATGGAGCATACATGATTTTTTCATTATATTCTTTATCCGGCTTTTTCGCATACGTGCCCAGTCTGAACTGAACTAACTCGTTTCCTTTATCGTCTATGATTTCGTAATACATTTTGGTTTGATGATACTTATTCGGTCGCTTCGTGCTGCTGCTTGGAATTTCTCCCTTGCTGTGAATCTGCAGCATTGTCGTCGCGTCGGTCATTCGCAGATTCATTACTTCGTAACTAAATTTCTGCGTATTCTTCTTGGCATTCGGCTGTATGTTTATATCACGTTTGGAGATGTTTTTCACCGGAATGACTAGAGTCATCTCCGCTGCCTCAAATTTCGCATTAATCGTCAACTCAAACTCATTCGGAAGAATAGGCTCTCCCGTTTTCGGATCGATGGCATTCGTAAACTCTATCATGCACATATTATTCTCTTTTCCTTTTTCCACAGGAACCGAACTTGCCATCATCGATAGCTTGTCCACCTGTAGCGGCTGTCCGTTTATCAGATAGCTCTTACTAGCATATAGTGGGTTCTCTCCGCCTTCGGACCTCAACACCATAACAAAGCGAGCACCGTCGTACATAAGCTCAGGCACGATCAATGTAACTCCATCTTTTGTTTCCTTCGCATTTTTCACTGTGGTCAAGCCTTTTTTGCTGGCTGCCTTTGCCCCTGAGTCCCCCCATTCCTGTAACACACTCGATCCGGATGCCGCTGCACTTGCGGTAGGCAAATTAACAACAGTCATTCCTGCTCCTGTACCCAATATAGCTGCCATACAAGTTACCACTACCATCTTCTTCATTAATGATTGTTTATATGTACTCATTTCCACATCTCCTCCTTCATTCTTGAATCACCTATTATATAGAACAACTTCAACCTCCTCATTTGTGACATTATTTTCTGACCATCGTTTCCGCAAGTTTGATTAAGTCTTCCTGAGTCAATGCATTTCCTTCATTGGTCATAATTCGAAATTGCTTGCCTTGTTCCGTCCATAGAAGTGTGTTTTGCTGCGGGCTATCCCGATATTCTGGCTGCAACTTTTGTCTTGCCTCTTCAGCAGTTTGATAATAATACCTTTTCTGGGCAGTGGACGCTTTGGAACCAAGTGCAATATATTCCAAAAGCAACGTATCCTCACCGTTCATATATTTCAGTACAATTTGCCCCGCTTCCGTCCATTCATATTTCTTCGACAACACCGCTGCACCTTTCTTTTTGGCTTCTGCTCGCAAATCGTTCTTAAATTGCGGACTATATGGGCACCGTATTTCTGCTTTCGCAAAGGAATACCCTTCTGGCAGATTCGTAGGCTCTACTAATACGGTTCCTTTCAAATCAGTGGCCTTCTTCGAATAATTCTCATAGGTTTCAAATGAAGGGGCGACATGTCCGGTGAAGATAATTTCCTGCCCCTTGCTTTTCGTCTTTTCATTGTCGATAAATACGGCATAAGCATCATATGGATTTTGCTCAACCAGCTTGTGCAGTCTTGCCAACTCATCTTCAAAGACCTTCGGCTCTCCCGAAGGGCCTTTCACGGTATAGTCAATTGTACTCTTGGCTGGCGCCGCCTCCGCGCCATTGTTCATATGGCTGAACATTAGCAACCCGCATATTGCTGCAATTACTAGTTTTGACGTCATTTTCATAAAGACAATTCTCCCCTGTACCTCTATTATGGAAATTTTCCTTTCATCTATATGAACAACTTAAAAACGAGAATTGTGACACGGATCGACTTTTTATCAAATAAATAAAAAAAATCCCTTAGAATAAGACTGGCTGTATCGCCGTCTTCTCCAAGGGTTGTAG
>Ga0209566_100292_pt1 | contig 45550 bp, 39 predicted proteins | sample Araplavi_mTSA_r2_2_FD_184287 | JGI IMG/M metagenome (GOLD analysis project Ga0209566, IMG submission 184287) | Arabidopsis root microbial communities from North Carolina, USA - plate scrape CL_Cvi_mTSA_r2 (SPAdes) (version 2) | ecosystem: Host-associated > Plants > Roots > Endosphere | place...
CGGCCTTCGCCGTGTTCGCCGTGTTCGCCGTGTTCGCCGTGTTCGCCGTGTTCGCCGTGTTCGCCGTGTTCGCCGTGTTCGCCGTGTTCGCCGTGTTCGCCGTGTTCACCGTGTTCACCGTGTTCGCCGGGTTCGCCGGGTTCGCCGGGTTCGCCGGGTTCGCCGGGTTCGCGGGGTTTGCGGCGATTGCCGGCTTGGTCGGCTCCGCCGACGCCCGAGGCTCGACGATCGACACCGCGTCCGGTGCCGGGCTCGCCCCGGCCGCCGCTCGCGCCGTGTCGACGCTCGTCACGACTGGCGCAGATTGCTCTGCTGTCGCATCACTTGCACCGGCAGCCGCCCGACGTTTGCCGCCCGACGACGCACGACGCTCCTTCACGGCGTCGCCGGAAGATCGCCCTTCGCGGGATTTGACGGCGGCGGCAGCGACAACAGCCTGCTCGACTTCACCGCCAGCTGTTTGCGTTTCGGTCACCTTCGGCGCCGTATCATCGGCCGCTTGCAGCCTGGTCGCCGCCATCGTGACAGCATCGGCCGCGGGCACATCGGCGGCCTTCGTTGCAACGCCACCCGCCACGGGAATATCGACCGCCTTCATCGCAACAGCCCCGGAGGCCGGCACGATGTCGGCATCTGCAACCTCCTCACTTTGCGGCACCGAAACGCCATGGGCCACCGTCGCGACTTCCGGCGTCGCCGCGCCCTCTACCGCTTCCGCATGTGCCGCCGCGCCCGCCCCTTCCCGCGCACCGAACCCGTCCAGCGCCGGCTGCCGCCCGGAGGCCACATCGTCCGCGATATCGGCCTGCGCCCCCGCTTCGTCGCGAACCGCAACCGGCGCGCGCTCGCCCGGCTCGAACACCGGATCGCCGAACAGGTCGAGCGTTCGCTCGTCCCGCGACGCGTCGGTGGCCGGCGCACTGCCGGACCGCGCCGTCGCCCTCGCGGACGTACTCCCCGCGGCAGCAGCCGAGCGCTGGCGGGAACGGGCCGACGAACGATTGGAACGGGAACGGGAGCGAGGCGAGGAAACGGATTCGGTCATGGAAATCGGATAGCGGGGCCCGCGAACACGGAACCGGATGTCGAACGGAATCGGTGGTCGGCCATTGTCGCATGCCCCGTTGCCGATTCAGCCTATTCGTCGCCCGACAGCCCGTTGCCCTCTTCAAAACGCGTCACGCCCTTCAGCGCGCGCAGCTTGTCGCAGATCGCCTGGTATTCGAGCGCCGACACCCGCGCGAGCGCGATGCGCACCTCGTCGTGCTCGCCCGTGTCGTCGGCACGCTGCACGATGAACTGCTTCACGCGCGCACTGTCCGGGCCGAGCGCCGCATGCAGCGAATCGAAGTTCAGCGTGCCGCTCACGACCGTCAGCGCGACCTGGCGGCGCTGCCGCACCGTGAAATAGCGCCGCTCCAGCGGCTTGATGCCGGCCAGGATGATCAGGATGATGATCGTCGCCGAAATCGACGCGACGTACAGCCCGCCGCCCACCGCAAGGCCGATCGCGGCGACCGACCACAGGCTCGCGGCGGTCGTCAGCCCGCGCACGATCTCGCCGCGCAGCAGGATCGAACCCGCGCCGAGGAAGCCGATGCCCGAGACGACCTGCGCGGCGATCCGCGACGGATCGAGCATGATGTGCTCGCTGCTGCCGAGCACGTCGGCGAAACCGAACGCCGACACGATCATGATCAGCGTCGAACCGACACAGACGAGCATGTGCGTGCGCAGGCCGGCGGCCCACGACAGGCGCTCGCGCTCGAAGCCGATGACGCTGCCGAGCGCCGCCGCGAGAACGAGCCGCATCACGAGTTCCAGGTTGCTCAGCATGCGATTTATCTCCTTTTTTGGTGCCGGCCGCGCGGAATGTTTTATCCTTGGCCCCGGCCGCGCCGATCCTCCGGGCCGCGCCGACACGTTTCGAACCCAGCGCTCAACCCCGTCATGTCCGTTTCCGACTCCGCTTCCGCCCAGGCCGCCCAGCTGCGCCACCATTTCGCGCACGTCGTCTTGCCGATCTGGCGGGGTTCAGGGTTCGACCAGACATTGCAGCTGCCGTTCGAAGCCGTCGATCCGGCCACCCACGCGCCGCTGCCCGTGACCCGTTATCGCGCAATGGCGTGCGCACGGCAACTGTTCGTGTTCGCGCAGGCCGGCGACACCGCGCATGCAGCCACGCTGTTCGACGCGCTGGGCCGGCGCTTTCGCGACACGCGCCACGGCGGCTGGATCTACAGCGTCGACGCGCAGGGCGCGCCGCTCGACACGACCAAGGATCTCTATACGCACGCATTCATCGTGTTCGCGTGTGCCGCCTGGTATGCGGCGTCGGGCGACGCCGCCGCGCGCACGACGGCCGAGGAGACCGCCGCGCTGATCCGCGACCGTTTCGCGCCGCATCCCGGCGACGCGCTGCTCGATGCGGCGCGCCACGCCGATTTCTCGTCATCCGGCAGCGGGGCGCTGCAGAATCCGCTGATGCACCTGACCGAAGCGTGGCTCGCGGCTGCCGATGCATTCGGCGACGCGGCGTTCGACGACGCGCTCGCGCACACCGCGCAGGCCGTCGAGCGCACGTTCGTCGACGCGGCGACCGGCTGCGTGGCCGAGCTGCCGCTCGGCGCGGCAGACAACCGTTTCGAGCCCGGTCATCAGTTCGAGTGGTTCTACCTGGTCGATGCGGCCGGCGCGCGGCTCGCGCAAACGGGGCTCCCCGCTGCGCTGTCGCGCGCGTTCGGCTTTGCGGAGCAATACGGTGTCGATCCGCAGACGGGCGGCGTCTGCGCGGCGCTCGATGCGCAAGGCGCGTGCGTCGACGGCACGCAGCGGATCTGGGCGCAGACGGAGTACCTGCGCGCGCTCGCGACGCACGGCGGCACGCCGGCCTCCGCGCCGCTCGCGCGGCAGATCGAGCGCTTCGCCGCGCGCTTCCTGCATCCGCGCGGCTGGTTCGAGTGCAAGACGGCTGACGGGCAGGTGTCGCGCGCCGACATGCCGTCGACGACGCCCTACCACCTCGCGACCGCCTACGCGGCGCTGCCGGCCGGTTCGTAACCCGTCCCGGCGAACGACGGCGCCGCGCGTTCGTCGCGTGCGGCACGGCCATCGCCCAGTTCGAATACCGACACGGCCTGCATCAGGTGCGCGGTCTGGTCGTTCAGCGACGCGGCCGCCGCCGCGACTTCCTCGACCAGCGCCGCGTTCTGCTGCGTGAGCTGATCCATCTGCGTGACGGCCTGGTTCACCTGCTCGATCCCGACACTCTGCTCGACCGACGCCGAGGTGATCTCGGACATCGTCTGCACGACGCGCGTGATCGACGTCGATACCGTCCGCATCGCTTCGCCGGCGCGCTCGACGAGCTCCGCGCCGCCGTTGATCTGCGCGACCGAATCCTCGATCAGCGCCTTGATCTCCTTCGCCGATTGCGCGCTGCGCTGCGCGAGCGAGCGCACTTCGCCCGCGACGACCGCGAAGCCGCGGCCCTGTTCGCCGGCCCGCGCGGCCTCCACGGCCGCGTTCAGCGCCAGGATGTTGGTCTGGAACGCGATGCCGTCGATCACCGAGATGATCTCCGCGATCCGCCCCGAGCTCTGCGCGATGCCGCGCATCCGGTCGATCACGCTGTCGACCACGCCGCCGCCGTGGCTCGTCGCCTCGAGCGCCGCGTCGGCCAGCGCGCTCGCCGCACGTGCGCTGTCGGTGTTCTGACGGACGGTTGCCGTCAGCTCCTCCATGCTCGCGGCCGTTTCCTCGAGCGACGCGGCCTGGGTGCCGGTGCGCGCCGACAGGTCGGCGTTGCCGCCCGCGATCTCGCCCGCGCCGAGGTGGATCGCATCGGACGCCTGGCGCACCGTGCGCACGGTGCCCGCGATGCTCGTCTGCATCGTCGCGAGGCCGCGCAGCATCCGGTCGATCTCGAACACGCCGCCTGCCCGCACGACTTCATCGAGCCGGCCCTGCGCGATCCGCTCGAAATGGCGGCCGGCTTCTTCCAGCGGCGCGACGACCGCGCGCCGCGCGGCCGCGTAGATCGCCGCGCTCGCCACGAGCATCGCCACCAGCAGCACGATGCCGACCGACTTGAACCACAACATGCCGCCGTCGATCGTATCGAGCGCCGAGCGGCTCGATGTGCCGCCGTAGTCGGTGAAGCGGCGCAGCTCGGCGATATAGGCGTCCTGGATGCCCTGCGTCGGCTGGTCGAGGAATGCCTGGATGTTGTCGGCGTCGAGGAACTGCACGAGTTCGCCCAGCGCGCCGCGCAGCGCGCGATAGCGCTCGGTGAGCGCCGCGACGCGCGCGCGGTTGGTCTCGTCGACCGGCTGCACGGCCGTCAGCGCGGCGAACGCCTTGTCGGCTTCCGCGAGCGACGCGCCGGCATGGCGGATGATGTCGTCCGGCTTCGGGCCGCCGCGCACCATCCGCGTGCCGGCGCGCGACAGGTTGATGCGCGCGTCGAGCAGTTGCTGGGTGGCCTGGCTCGCCGCGCCGACCTGCGTGATCGCGATGTTCGACAGGTCGTCGACGCCGCTGCGCGTCGACGTGAGCGCCCAGAAGCCGAGCGCCTCGATCGCGAACAGGAAAAGGCAGAACACGGTCAACACGCCGAGCAGACCCGACGCGAGCTTGATTTTTCCGAACATGGGGGAGATTCCTGGAAAGCGGACGATGAGGCAATGCCCCGGCATTAGCGGCATTTCTTCGTCGGACTTTAGGACCGGGAGACGGCAAAGTTCACGTTGCTCGTGCATTCCCGCGGAATCGCCGGCAAACCGGGGGATCTTCGGTATTCGACGCAATAATCGCGTCGCATCGCGCCGGAATTTGCATGAAATGCGGACGAATTTCCTTGCTTATCCGCAGCCCCCTTCCTAGAGTTCAGCGCAAGCGGGCACTCATTGCGAAGGAAGTTCGATGACCGACATCACGGATCACGCGCGCGGCGCATTGCGCGCGCAACCGTTCAGCATGCTGCTGGGCACGGAGCTGATGCATATCGGCGACAACGAAGTGTCGCTGTGCCTGCCCGTGCGCGAGGAACTGCGGCAGCAACACGGGTTCGTGCACGGCGGCGTCATCAGCTACCTGGCGGACAACGCGCTGACGTTCGCCGGCGCGCTCGTGCTGGGCCCGCGCGTGATTACGGCCGAATACAAGATCAACTATCTGCGGCCGGCCGTGAACGGCACGCTCGTCGCGCGCGCGAAGCTCGTGTACGCGGGCCGGCACCAGGCGACCTGCCAGTGTCACGTGTTCGTCATCGACGGCGATCACGAACGGCTCGTCGCGATCGCGCAAGGCACGATCAACCGCGTCGGCGACGGGAAGATGCCGGATGCGCCGGAAGAGACGGCCTGACGGGCGGCACCGGCCGGTTCGACGAGACAAGCCGCGAAACGCCGAAGCCACAGCGCGTGTCGCACGGCCTGACCGAAGGAATGCGAGGATTTTCGAGCCGTTCGGCAAGTCTCGCCTCGAACCGATCGCGAACGGTGCGGTCGAGCTTCTTCCACCTTCAACGCAGGTTCGAGCAACGCGAACTCAAAGGTCAACCAGTTTGACCTTGACGACTTTCCCGTTGGCGCGCGACTCGACGAGCGCGTTGTCTTCGATATCCTCGAGACGTTCGACCATCGCCTCCCATGTCTTCGCCGGGATGCAGTAGAACGCCGGTTCGTTGTGGCTCAGGATCGCGACCGGGAAGCCCTCGCCCGCCGCCACGGTTCCCGTCGGGTTCCGCTTCAGCTCCGAAACGCTCGCCGTCACGCTGGCCAGAATGGTGTGGGGCATGTCCGCTCCTGATTCGATCGAGATTTCACCGCACCTGATTCGGTACCAACTTTAGCCCTATCCAGAATGCCCTCGCGATAACGCCGGGTTTGCTCCCTCACCGCGAGCTTCGACGCGCTACTCGGCCTCATCCCCCGCCAGCGGCAAAAACCGCGGCGCCACCCGCGCCCGCACGTGGCCGTTCTCGTCCGTTCGATAGATCCCGCGTGCGACGTTATGCGGATGCGCGACCGCGTCCGCCACGCTCAGCAGCGGCGCGAAGCACACGTCGGTGCCTTCGAGCAGCGCGCGCCAGTACGCGGACGGCTGCTGCGCGAATACGTCGGCGAAACGCGCCTTCAGCGCGGGCCAGCGTGCGCGGTCGTACTGCGATGCCGGATCGACGTCGGTCAGCCCGAGCCGTTCGACCAGCAGCGCGTAGAACGGGGGCTCGAGCGCGCCGATCGTCACGCACTCGCCGTCCGCGCAGCGATACACGTCGTAGAACGGCGCATCGTGGAACAGGCTCGGCTGCGCACCGTCGAGCTGCCCGTTCGCGCGTGCCCACAGCGCGAGCGAACCGAGCATCGACACGATGTCGACGATCGCGCCGTCGACCACCCGCCCCGGCCCGCCGCCGCGCACGTCGAACAGCGCGCAGACGATCCCGAACGCGAGCCCGAGCGCGCCGCCCGCATCGCCGACGACGGTCGGCGGCAACCCCGGCCGGCCGTCGCGCGGCGCGGACAGCGACAGCAGTCCTGTCAGCGCGACGTAGTTCAGGTCGTGCCCGGCCGCGGCCGCGAGCGGGCCGTGCTGGCCCCAGCCGGTCATCCGGCCGTACACGAGCTTCGGATTACGGCGCGCGCAATCTTCAGGCCCGAGGCCGAGCCGCTCCATCACGCCGGGCCGCAGGCCCTCGATCAGCGCATCGGCCCGCGCGATCAGGTCGAGCGCGGCCTCGCGGCCGGCCGGCGACTTCAGGTCGAGTTCGACGATCGTCTTGCCTTCGCGCAGCAGGTCGCCGTCGCGGGCCTTCAATGCGTCCGGCGCGCTCGTGCGGCCGGCCGGGCGCACGATCAGCGTGATCCGCGCGCCCATCCCCGCGAGCATCCAGCCCGCGAGCGGGCCGGGGCCGAGACCTTCGAATTCGATGATGCGGATGCCGGAAAGCGGCGCGTTCAATGACATGACAGCCTCGCTGAAATGCAGTCGGGACAAGAGCGGCGAAACCGCCCGATTCTATGCGAATGCCGGCGCGCGCCGGCCTCGGCCGGCTAGCCGGACGCCGCATCCGTACGCTGCGCGTCCAGCGCCTCCCGCATCGCCCGCACGATCGCGTCGCGACGCGCGCCGATCCGCTCGACGGGCCCGGCCACGCCCATGGCCAGCGGCAGGCCGTTCCAGCCGTCCGCGATCACCATCGAGATCATCGCGGCGCCCTGCGTGACCGTATGCGCCGAATAGGAATAACCGAGCCGGCGCGTCTGTTCGACCTTGTCGAGCACGACGTCCTCGTCGATCGTCCTGCCCGATTTCCCGATCCGGCGAATGCTGCGCGATACGAGCCGGCGGATCGTGCTGTCCGGCTGAAGGCTCAGCAGCGCCCAGCCGAGCCCCGACATGCAGATCTCGCGACGCGTGCCGATCGGCGCGTAGAACTGGATCGGAATCGTATGCGAGCCCTCGACCGCGTCGATGTACTGCACGTACAGGTCGCTCTGCACCGCGATCACGACCGCCTCGTGCGTGCGCAGCGCCAGCCGTTTCGCGACGGCATGCCAGTGCCGCCGGCTGCCGGCCGCGGAATCGACGAGCGCTTCGCCGAGGTTGACGAGCCGTGCGGTCGGCGCATACGCGTGGGTTGCGTCGTCGTACGAAAGATAGCCGAGCGCCTTCATGCTGGTCAGCAGCGCCGCCGCGCTCGACCCCGGATACCCGCAACGCGTGGCGATCTCGCGCACGCTCAGCGGCCGCTGCAATGCGCTGAAGAGTTCCAGCACCTCGAACACGCGCGCCGCGCTCTTGACCACGTTTCCGCTCATCCCGCCCTCTCCGCTGCAACCGGGACGGGCCTTCCACATATGTGGAACGGAATTTCCCGCCGCCAACCGTCGTGACGATACTAGGCTTCGGCCCGCGGCGTGAAGCCCCGCGGCACAGAACACACGGAGACATCATGGCAGCCTTTCTGATCCGTGAACGGCAGGGCCCGATCCTGACCGTCACGATGAACCGTCCCGAAACCCGCAACGCCATTTCGGACACCGATGCGATCGACGCGCTGACCGAATGCTGCGACGACGCGAACCGCGACGAGTCGATCCGCGTGCTGATCCTGACCGGCGCCGGCACGACGTTCTCGTCGGGCGGCAACGTGAAGGCGATGCGCGCATTCATGGAATCGGAGTCGCACGACCTTGCCGCGATCCGGTCCGGCTACCGCCGCGGCATTCAGCGCCTTGCACGGGCGTTCCAGCAACTCGAGGTGCCGGCCATCGCGGCGGTCAACGGCCCGGCGATCGGCGCCGGCACCGACCTCGCGTGCATGTGCGACATCCGCATCGCCGCCGACCGCGCGCGCTTCGCCGAGAGCTTCATCGCCCTCGGCCTCGTGCCCGGCGACGGCGGCGCATGGTTCCTGCCGCAGATCGTCGGCGCCGCCGTCGCCGCGGAAATGTCGTTCACGGGCGATGCACTGGACGCGCAGGCCGCGCTGCGCTGCGGGCTCGTGTCGCGCGTCGTGCCCGACGCCGACCTCCTCGCGCACGCCCACGAACTGGCCGGCCGCATCGCCCGCCACTCGGGCACCGCGTTGCGCCTGACCAAGCGCCTGCTGCGCGAAAGCCGCCATGCAAGCCTCGACACGGTGCTCGACCTGTCGGCGTCGTACCAGGCGTTCGCGCACGCGACCCCGGAACATCGCGCGGCGGTCGACGCACTCTTCGCCGCACGCGGCTGAACCCCGACGCATCACGGCCGTGCAGCCGGCGCGTGCCGGTCTGCCGGCGCATCGCATCCCCATCGAAGGAGACATCGTCATGACCAGCAGTAACGAAGGCGCGCTCGCGGGCGTGCGTGTGGTGGACCTGAGCCGCGTCTATGCGGGGCCGTTCTGCGCGCAGACGCTCGCCGACCACGGCGCGGACGTCATCAAGATCGAACCGCCGCAGGGCGACGAAACGCGCGACTGGGGGCCCGCGATGCCGAACGGCCTCTCCAGCTACTACTGGGGGCTCAACCGCAACAAGCTCAATCTCGCGCTCGACCTGTCGCATCCCGACGGACGCGACGTGCTGTTCCGCCTGCTCGAGAAAGCCGACGTGCTGGTCGACAACTTCAAGCAGGGCACGCTCGAACGCTGGGGCATCGGCTACGAAGACTGCCTGCGCGAGCGCTTTCCGCGCCTCGTCCACTGCTCGATCTCCGGATACGGCACCGACGGCCCGCTCGCGCGGTTCCCGGGCTACGACGCCGTCGCGCAGGGCCTCGCCGGCTTCATGTCGATCAACGGCGAGCCGGGCGGCATGCCGCTCAAGGTGCCGTTCCCGGTCGTCGACTTCGCGGCCGGCATGAGCGCCGTATCGAGCGTCCTGCTTGCGCTGGTCGAACGGACGCGCTCCGGCCTCGGCCAGCACGTCGACATCGACCTGTTCAGCACGGCGCTGTCGATGCTGCATCCGGTCAGCACGAGCTGGATGGCGACCGGCGAGGTTCCCGTCGCGACCGGCAACGTGTACGGCGCGATCGCGCCGTACGGCGTCTATCCGTGCAAGGACAAGCCGGTCGCGACCGGCGCCGGCAACAACCGCACGTTTGCGCGGCTCGTCGAAGCGCTCGGCGTGCCGGAGCTGGCGCGCGATCCGCGCTTCGCGACCAACGCGCAGCGCGTCGCGCATCGCGATGCGCTCGACACGCTGCTCGGCCAGCTGACCGCCGAGCTGTGTGCCGACGAGGTCGTCGAGCGGCTGATGCACGCGGGCGTCGCGACGGGGCCGGTGAACACCGTCGCCGACGCGTTCGGCCATCCGCAAACCGCTCGCAACGCGATGTTCGTCGACACCGACACGTACATCGGCGCAGGCATCCCCGCCAAGCTTTCCCGTACGCCCGGATCGATACGCCGGCCGCCGCAGCCGTTCGCCGCCGACACCGACGCCGTGCTCGACGCGTTCGGTATCGACGCGGCGCGCCGGGACGCGTTGCGGCAGGCGGGCGTGCTCCACGACACGCGCGCGAATGCTGCCGGGAGCGCGTCATGACCACGCCGGGCGCATTTTCCTCGCTGACGGGCGACGACGCCCCGTCGATCCTGCGCAACGACGACGACGGCATCGCGTGGCTGACGATCCATCGCCCGCACGTCGCCAACGCGCTGTCCGCCGACGCGATCCGGCGCCTGTGCGACGAACTGGTCACGCTCGACGACAACCCGGCGATCCGCGTCATCGTGATCCGCGGCGCGGGCGAGCGCGCATTCAGCGCGGGCGTCGATCTCGGCGATCCCGAGATTCGCGGGATGCGGCCGATGCGCGGGCTCACCCGCAACGTGCACGAGTTGATCCTGGAACTGCGCAAGCCGACCATCGCGGCCATCAACGGCTTCGCCGTCGGCGGCGGCTTTGAAATCGCGCTCGCGTGCGACCTGCGGATCGCCGCCGATCACGCGACCTTCGCGCTGCCCGAGGCGCGCGTCGGGATGGGCGCGAACTTCGCAAGCGTGCTGCTGCCGCGCCTGCTGCCGCGCGCGATCGCGATGGAGCTGCTGTTCACGGGCCGTCGCCTCGACGCGGACGAGGCGCAGCGCGTCGGCTTGCTGAACCGCGTCGTCCCCGCCGCCGCGCTCGACGACACCGTGCGCGAACTGGCGCGGACGATCTCCGAAAACGCGCCGCTCACGATCCGCCGCATCAAGGAAACCGCGACACGCAGCCAGGGGCTGCCGGCGGCCGCCGCGCTGCGGCTGGACGTCGGCCCCGACGTCTACGCGAGCGAGGACCGGATCGAGGGCGCCCGCGCGTTTCTCGAGAAACGCAAGCCGGTATTCAAGGGGCGCTGAACCGACGCGGCACGGCGGCACCCCGCGCGCAACCGCTCCCAGAACGCGGGCGCGCCACAACAAGACATGGAACGGAGACACCTTCATGCAACGAAAAGCATTCCTGATCGGCGCGTGCGTGCTGAGCGCCACGTCGGCGCACGCATCGTCGGTCACGCTGTACGGGATCGTCGACAGCTACGTCGAATTCGACCGCGTCGGCAGCCTGTCGAGCCTGCGGCAAAGCGGCGGCGGATCGTCGACGAGCCGCATCGGACTGACGGGCGTCGAGGATCTCGGCGGCGGCACGTCGACGAAGTTCGTGCTGGAAAGCGGCTTCTCGCCGGCCGACGGATCGTTCCAGGGCGGCACGCTGTTCTACCGGCAGGCCTACGTGTCGCTGCAGAACACGCGCTACGGCGACCTTCGGCTCGGCCGCCAATACACGCCCGCGTTCTACATCGTGTACGACGGCGATCCGTTCGGCCTCAACGAACGGCTGTCGCCGCTCGCGCTGCTCGCGACGTCGACGGACACGATCACGAGCAACACGACGCCGCCGATTCCGCGCTTCAACCAGGCGGCGTCGTATCTGAGCCCCGACTGGAACGGCCTGCGCGTGATGGCCACGTACGGCTTTCCGACGCCCAACGCGCTGTCCACGCAGGCCGGGCGCAACTACGGCGCCGGGCTCCAGTACCGGATCGGCGGGCTCTATCTCGGCGCCGGCTTCCAGGGCGACACGTCGGCCGGCAACCTGGCGCCCGTCGTCTCGCCGTCGACGACGCGCCACTACGTGTTCGCGGCCAACTACGCATTCGCGCGCGTCAAGCTGTACGCCGCGTTCCTGTACGGCGTCGGCACGGCGGCGCACCTGCCCGCGTTCTCGACCGCGAGCGCCGGCGCGTCGATCAACGTCGGCGCGCTCGATCGCGTGCTCGTCTCGGTCGTGCGTCGCGACGTGAAAGGCTCGGCGAACGACGCGACCGCGCTCGGCATCGGCTACGACCATCCGCTGTCGAAGCGCACATCGCTCTACGCCCGCTATCTGTACGTGAAGAACGGCGGCGACGCCCGCAACACGGTCGTCGTCGGCCTGCAGCCGCAACCGGGCGGCACCGGGCAGGTGTTCGCGCTCGGCATCGCCCACCGCTTCTGACGGAGTGTCCATGACCCCGACCCTTTCCACTCACGCGGCCGCCGCCGGCGATCGCGCGACGCAGGCGCTCTACCGGCGGATCTCGCGCCGGCTGCTGCCGTTCCTGATCCTCTGCTACACGCTGTCGTTCATCGACCGGATCAACATCGGTTTCGCGCACGCGCAGATGGCCGGCGAACTGCACTTCTCCGACGCCGTCTACGGGCTCGGCGCTGGCATCTTCTTCATCGGCTACATGGCGTTCGAGATTCCGAGCAACGCGCTGCTGGCGCGGATCGGCGCACGCAAGACGATTGCCCGGATCATGGTGCTGTGGGGGCTCGGCTCGGCCGCGACGATGTTCGTCACGACGCCCGCGCAGTTCTACGCGTGCCGCTTCCTGCTCGGCGTGTTCGAGGCCGGCTTCTTCCCCGGCATCCTGTTCTATCTCGGCGCGTGGTATCCGCCGCGGCAGCGCGCGAAGGCGTTCGCGCTGTTCATGACCGCGCTGTACCTCGCCGGGCTGATCGCCGGCCCCGTGTCGGGCGCCATCCTCTCGTTCTTCGACGGCGCCGCCGGCCTGAGCGGCTGGCAGTGGCTGTTCCTCGTCGAAGGGCTGCCGAGCAGCGTGCTCGGCCTCGTCGCGCTGCGCTTTCTCGACGACCGGCCGGACGACGCGCGCTGGCTGTCGGACGCCGACAAGGCCGCGCTGCGCGCCGCGCACGCGCACGCCGAAGCCGCCACACCGGACGCGAACGCGGCACGGCCGCTGCTTGCCCACCGCGATTTCTGGCTGCTGTGCGCGGCCAATTTCGCGATCGCGGCCGCCGGCTACGCGCTCGTGTTCTGGATGCCCGTGATCCTGCATCGCGGCGGCCTGCATGGCGCGATGCGGATCGGGGTGCTGTCCGCGCTGCCCTACCTGTGCGGCATCGTCGGCATGCTCGCGATGGGCTGGCGCACCGAGCGGCGGCGCGAATGGCGCGGGCACGGCGCGGTCGCGATGCTCGCGTGCGCGGCCTCGCTCGCCGGGCTGGCGAGCACCACCGGCACATCGCACCTGATGATCGCGCTCTGCGTCGCGGTCGCCACGCACGCCGCGGCGCTGCCCGCGTTCTGGGTGCTGCCGGGGCTCGCGCTGCCGAAGCGCTCGATGGCGGTCGCGATCGCGGCGATCACGATGTCCGGCGCGATCGGCGGGTTCGCGAGCCCGTTCCTGATGGGCGTGCTCAACACGGCCACCGGGTCGATGCGCGGCGGCCTCTATTTCAACGCCGCGCTGCTCGCGGCCGGCGCCGTCGCCTTGCTCGGCACGCTGCGCACCCGCGCGGTGTCGCGCACGAACGCCGCCTGACGGCATCGACCTCCCTTTACTCACCCTCATCGACTCCCATGAATTTCGACCTTGAACTCGAACACCGGATGATCCGCGACCTCGTCGCACGTTTCGTGCAGGACGAGCTGATCCCGCTCGAAGCGGCGGTCATGGCCCGCGAGGCCGGCGGCCAGCGCTTCGGGCTGCTCGACGAAGAACGCGCCCACCTCGACAAGCGTTCCCGGCAGCTCGGCCTGTGGGGCCTCGACGCGCCGCTCGACGCCGGCGGCTCGGACCTGCCGGCCGTCGCGATGGTCGGCGTCAACGAAGCGATCGGCACGACCGTGACGCCGTACATCCTGCCGCCCGATTCGCCGAACCTGCGGATGCTGTGCGACGTGGCCGACGACGCGCAGCGCGCGCGTTATCTCGAACCGTACGCACGCGGCGTCACGCGTGCCGCGATGGCGATCTCCGAGCCGGGCGCAGGCTCGGACCCGGGCGCGCTGTCGACGACGGCCGTGCGCGACGGTGACGGCTGGGTGCTGAACGGACGGAAGATCTGGATCAGCCACGCGCCCGAAGCCGACTGGACGATCGTGATGGCGCTCACCGATCGAAGCAAGGGCAAGCGCGGCGGCATGTCGGCGTTCATCGTCGACCGCGGCACGCCCGGTTTCATCATCGAACGGCGGATCCCGATGATCGGCGGGCTGTCGACCTACGAAATCGTGCTGGACGACTGCCGCATTCCGGCCGCGCAACTGCTGGGCCAGGAAGGTGCCGGCTTCGCGCCGATGCAGGCACGGCTCGCGAACCGGCGGCTGGAGATGGCCGCATGGTGCATCGGCCGCGCCGAGCGCGCGGTCGCGATGCTGTGCGACCATGCGAAACAGCGCAAGACCTTCGGCGTGCCGCTCGCGGAGCGCCAGGCGGTCCAGTGGTGGGTCGCCGACGCGCTCACGCAGATCCACGCGTGCCGCCTCATGACCTACGAAGCAGCCGTGCGCGTGGATGCCGGGCAGGATGCACGCACGCAGATCTCGATGGTCAAGGTGTTCGCCACCGAAATGGCGTCGAGCGTCATCGATCATGCGATGCAGGCGCTCGGCGCGATGGGCATGACGAAGGAAATGCCGTTGCAGCAGATGGCCAGCGAAGCGCGGCTGATGCGCATCTTCGAAGGCCCGACCGAGGTGCACCGCTGGGTCATCGCGCGCAGCGCGCTCTGACCGCGGTGCACCGCCCACCTTCACGATGGAGCCATGCGTTGGACACCCTGCATCTCGTCGACCCCGAAATCCGCCCGCTGCTCGAGACCTGGCCGACCGTCACGCTCGGCATCGACAACCTCGCGCAGTCGCGCGAACGCGTGCTGCCGCTGCCGCCGCCCGACCTGGCCGGCAGCACGCTCGAACACCGCACGGTGCCCGGCCCCGCCGGTGCGCCGGACGTCCCGGTCCTCGTCTACCTGCCTGACGATCACGCGCGCCCGCTCCCGGCGATCGTCCACCTGCATGGCGGCGGCTTCGTGCGCGGCAAGGCGAAGGATCTCGAGGCGGTGCACCGGTCGCTCGTGACGCAGCTCGGCTGCGCGCTGATCTCGATCGACTACCGGCTCGCGCCTGAAACCGTGTTTCCCGGCGCGATCGAGGATTGCTACGCGGCGCTCGCATGGGTCTTCCGCCATGCCGATACGCTCGGCATCGATGCGTCGCGGATCGGCGTGGCGGGCGAGAGCGCGGGCGGCGGACTCGCCGCGTCGCTGGCGCTGCTGGCCCGCGACCGCGGCGAATACCGGCTCGCGTTCCAGCATCTGATCTACCCGATGCTCGACGATCGCACCTGCACGCGCACGCCGCACCCGCATGCCGGCGAGTTCGTCTGGCACGCGGCCAACAACCGGTTCGGCTGGACCTCGCTGCTCGGTCACGCGCCGGGCATCGACGGCGTGTCGCCCTACGCGGCCGCCGCGCGCGCCACGCGGCTCGACGGCCTGCCGCCCGCGTTCCTGTCGGTCGGCTCGCTCGACCTGTTCCTCGACGAAAACCTCGACTATGCGCGGCGCCTGCTCCGCGCGGGCGTGCCGACCGAACTGCACGTGCTGCCCGGCGGCGTGCACGGTTTCGACATCGTGCCCGGCGCGCGCATCGCCGAAACGGCGCGCCGCCTGAGCCACGACGCGCTGCGCCGCTTCCTGCACGGCTGACGAAAACGACGCGGGCGGCCGAAGCCGCCCGCATCCGCGCCGATACCGCCGGCAACGATCAGAACGCGTCGCCCGGCACCCGCACCCAGCCTTCCATCAGCACGCGCGCGCTGCGGCTCATGATCGCCTTGGTGACGGTCCACTCGCCGTTCTCCTGCTGCTGCGCTTCCGCGCCGACGCGCAGCGTGCCCGACGGATGCCCGAAGCGCACCGCGTTGCGTTCGCCGCCGCCCGCCGCCAGGTTGACGAGCGTGCCGGGGATCGCCGCGGCCGTGCCGATCGCGACCGCCGCCGTGCCCATCATCGCGTGGTGCAGCTTGCCCATCGACATCGCGCGCACCAGCAGATCGACGTCGCCCGCGTTCACGCGCTTGCCGCTCGACGCGACGTAATCGGCCGGCTTCGCGACGAACGCGATCTTCGGCGTGTGCTGCCGCGTCGCGATTTCGTCGAGCGTGTCGATCAGGCCCATGCGCAGCGCGCCGTGCGCACGGATCGTCTCGAACTTCTCGAGCGCCTTCGCATCGCCGTTGATCGCGTCCTGCAGCTCGGTGCCCGTATAGCCGATCGCTTCCGCCTCGACGAAGATCGTCGGGATGCCCGCGTTGATCATCGTCGCCTTCAGCGTGCCGACACCCGGCACCGCGAGATCGTCGACGAGGTTGCCGGTCGGGAACATCGACCCGCCCGCGCCCTCCTCCTCGGCGGCCGGGTCCATGAATTCGAGCTGCACTTCCGCGGCCGGGAACGTGACGCCGTCCAGCTCGAAGTCGCCCGTCTCCTGCACCGCGCCGTTCACGATCGGCACGTGCGCCACGATCGTCTTGCCGATGTTCGCCTGCCAGATCCGCACGGTCGCGATGCCGTCGCGCGGCACGCGCGACGGATCGACGAGCCCGCCGCCGATCGCGAACGGGCCGACGGCCGCCGACAGGTTGCCGCAGTTGCCGGTCCAGTCGACGAACGCCTTGTCGATCGCGACCTGCCCGAACAGGTAGTCGACGTCGTGGCCGGGCCGCGTGCTCTTCGACACGATCACCGTCTTGCTGGTGGACGACGTCGCGCCGCCCATCCCGTCGATCTGCTTGCCGTACGGATCGGGACTGCCGATCACGCGCAGCAGCAGCGCGTCGCGCGCGGCGCCCGGCGCCTGCGCGGCATCCGGCAGGTCCTGCAGCCGGAAGAACACACCCTTGCTGGTGCCGCCGCGGATATAGGTCGCGGGAACCCTGATTTGAGGAATGTGAGCCATGTCCGTGTTCTCTCCGTAGGCCCGTCAGGCCGCCTGCGACGATTCGAGGAAGTCCTGCGCGAAGCGCTGCAGCACGCCGCCCGCCTCGTAGATCGACACTTCCTCGGCCGTATCGAGCCGGCACGTCATCGGCACCTCGACGCGCTCGCCGTTCTTGCGGTGAATCACGAGCGTCAGGTCGGCTCGCGGCGTGCGCTCGCCGATCACGTCGAAGGTCTCGGTGCCGTCGATGCCGAGCGTCGTCCGGTTCGTGCCGGGCTTGAACTCGAGCGGCAGCACGCCCATCCCGATCAGGTTCGTGCGGTGGATCCGCTCGAAGCCTTCGGCGGCGATCGCCTCGACGCCCGCGAGCCGCACGCCCTTCGCGGCCCAGTCGCGCGACGAGCCCTGGCCGTAGTCGGCGCCGGCCACGACGATCAGCGGCTGCTTGCGGTTCATGTACGTCTCGATCGCTTCCCACATCCGCATCACCTTGCCTTCCGGCTCGACGCGCGCGAGCGAGCCCTTCTTCACCGCGCCGTCGACCACCGCCATCTCGTTGATCAGCGTCGGGTTCGCGAAGGTCGCGCGCTGCGCGGTCAGGTGGTCTCCCCGGTGCGTCGCGTACGAGTTGAAGTCTTCTTCCGGCAGGCCCATCTTCGCGAGGTATTCGCCGGCCGCGCTGTCGAGCAGGATCGCGTTCGACGGCGACAGGTGGTCGGTCGTGATGTTGTCGCCGAGCACCGCGAGCGGGCGCATGCCCTGCAGCGTGCGTTCGCCGGCCAGCGCGCCTTCCCAGTACGGCGGACGGCGGATGTACGTGCTCTGCGGGCGCCAGTCGTACAGCGGCGCCGCGCGCTCGCCCGCATCGGCGCTGCGCGCGAACATCGGCTCGTAGACCTTGCGGAACTGCTCGGGCTTCACGCTCGACGCGACGATCGCATCGATCTCCTCGTCGGTCGGCCAGATGTCCTTCAGCGTGACGGGCTTGCCGTCCGGGTCGTGGCCGAGCGCGTCCTTCTCGATGTCGAAGCGGATCGTGCCGGCGATCGCATACGCGACGACGAGCGGCGGCGACGCGAGGAACGCCTGCTTCGCATACGGGTGGATGCGGCCGTCGAAGTTGCGGTTGCCGGACAGCACGGCCGTCGCGTACAGGTCGCGATCGGCGATTTCCTGCTGGATCTTCGGGTCGAGCGCGCCCGACATCCCGTTGCAGGTCGTGCACGCGAACGCGACGATGCCGAAGCCGAGCTTCTCGAGTTCGGGCAGCAGGTTCGCTTCTTCCAGGTACAGCTCGACCGCCTTCGAGCCGGGCGCGAGCGAGCTCTTCACCCACGGCTTGCGCGTGAGGCCCTTCGCGTTCGCGTTGCGCGCGAGCAGGGCCGCGGCGATCACGTTGCGCGGGTTGCTGGTGTTCGTGCAGCTCGTGATCGCGGCGATGATCACCGCGCCGTCGGGCATCTCGCCCGCCTTCTCTTCCCACTGGCCGGCGATCCCGCGCGCGGCGAGGTCGGACGTCGGCAGCCGCTTGTGCGGGTTCGACGGGCCGGCCATGTTGCGCACCACGCTCGACAGGTCGAACGTCAGCGTGCGCTCGTACTGCGCATCGTTCAGCGTATCGGCCCACAGGCCCGCCGCCTTCGCGTAGGTCTCGACGAGCTTCACCTGCTCGTCGCTGCGGCCGGTGAGGCGCAGGTAATCGGTCGTCTGGCCGTCGATGAAGAACATCGCGGCCGTCGCGCCGTATTCGGGCGCCATGTTCGAGATCGTCGCGCGATCGCCGAGCGTGAGGCTCGCCGCGCCTTCGCCACGGAATTCCAGATACGCGCCGACCACCTTTTCCTTGCGCAGGAACTCGGTCAGCGCGAGCACGATGTCGGTCGCGGTGATGCCGGGCTGGCGCTTGCCGGTCAGCTCGACGCCGACGATGTCGGGCAGGCGCATCCACGACGCGCGACCCAGCATCACGTTCTCCGCTTCGAGCCCGCCGACGCCGATCGCGATCACGCCGAGCGCGTCGACGTGCGGCGTGTGGCTGTCGGTGCCGACGCAGGTGTCCGGGTACGCGACGCCGTCCTGCGCCTGGATCACCGGCGACATCTTCTCGAGGTTGATCTGGTGCATGATGCCGTTGCCCGGCGGGATCACGTCGACGTTCTCGAACGCCTTCTTCGTCCACTCGATGAAGTGGAAGCGATCCTCGTTGCGGCGATCCTCGATCGCGCGGTTCTTCGCGAACGCGTCCGGATCGAAGCCGCCGCACTCGACGGCGAGCGAGTGGTCGACGATCAGCTGCACGGGCACGACCGGGTTCACCTTCGCCGGGTCGCCGCCGCCATCGGCGATCGCGTCGCGCAGGCCCGCGAGGTCGACGAGCGCCGTCTGCCCGAGGATGTCGTGGCACACGACGCGCGCCGGGAACCACGGGAAGTCGCGTTCGCGCTTGCGCTCGATGATCTGCTTCAGCGAATCGGCGAGGATCGCCGGATCGCAGCGGCGCACGAGGTTTTCGGCAAGCACGCGCGACGTGTACGGCAGCGTGTCGTAGGCGCCGGGCGCGATCGCGTCGACCGCGGCGCGCGCGTCGAAATAGTCCAGCGACGTGCCGGGCAGGGGTTTGCGGTTGGCGGTATTCATGATGTGGGGCGGAATTCGGGGTAAGACGTTCCGCGCGCGCCGGCGGCCCGCATCACGGGCGCCGGCGCGCGCGGCGGGCGTTTCAGCGCTTCTCGATCGGCACGAACTGCAGGTCTTCCGGACCGGTGTAGTTCGCGCTCGGGCGGATGATCTTGTTGTCGATGCGCTGCTCGATGATGTGCGCGCTCCAGCCCGACGTGCGCGAGATCACGAACAGCGGCGTGAACATCGCGGTCGGCACGCCCATCATGTGATACGACACCGCGCTGAACCAGTCGAGGTTCGGGAACATCTTCTTCGCTTCCCACATCACCGATTCGAGGCGTTCGGCGATGTTGTACAGCTTCAGGTCGCCCGCTTCCTTCGACAGCTTGTGCGCGACGCCCTTGATCACCTTGTTGCGCGGATCGGAGATCGTGTAGACCGGGTGGCCGAAGCCGATCACGACTTCCTTGTTCTCGACGCGGCGGCGGATATCGGCCTCGGCGTCGTCCGGCGAGCTGTAGCGGCTCTGGATTTCATACGCGACTTCGTTCGCGCCGCCGTGCTTCGGCCCGCGCAGCGCGCCGATCGCGCCGGTGATCGCCGAGTAGATGTCCGAGCCCGTGCCCGCGATCACGCGGCCGGTGAACGTCGACGCGTTGAATTCGTGCTCCGCGTACAGGATCAGCGACGTGTGCATCGCCTCGACCCACGACTTCGACGGCGTCTTGCCGTGCAGCAGGTGCAGGAAGTGGCCGCCGATCGAGTCGTCGTCTGTTTCCGTCTCGATGCGCTTGCCGTTGTGCGAGAAGTGATACCAGTACAGCAGCATCGAACCGAGCGATGCCATCAGGCGGTCGGCGATGTCGCGCGCGCCCGGCAGGTTGTGGTCGTCCTTCTCCGGCAGCACGGTGCCGAGCACCGACACGCCCGTGCGCATCACGTCCATCGGGTGCGCGGATGCCGGGATCTGCTCGAGCGCGGCCTTCAGCGCGTTCGGCAGGCCGCGCAGCGCGCGCAGCTTCGCCTTGTACGCGGCCAGTTCGGTCAGGTTCGGCAGCGTACCGTGAACGAGCAGGTGCGCGATTTCCTCGAATTCGCACGACTCGGCGACATCGAGAATGTCGTAGCCGCGATAGTGCAGGTCGTTGCCGGTCTTGCCGACCGTGCACAGCGCCGTGTTGCCGGCCGTCACGCCCGACAGCGCCACCGATTTCTTCGGCTTGAATGCGCCTGCGGCGGCCGGTGCTGCTGCGTCTTTCGTCTCGCTCATCTTTCCGTTCTCCAATATGTATCGTGGGTGTCATGTCCGCCGGGCGCGGCACGGGTGCGCGCGGCCCGGTTTCATGCAAGGCGTGCCGGGAATCGTGCCCGGCGCGCGGGCCGCGTTACTTCTTGCCCTGCGCGAACAGCTCGTCGAGCTTGCGCTCGTATTCGTGATAGCCGAGGAAGTCGTACAGCTCGGCGCGCGTCTGCATCGTCGGCACGGCCGCCTTCTGCGTGCCGTCGCGGCGCAGCGTCTCGTAGAAGTTCAGCGCGGCCTTGTTCATCGCGCGATACGCGCCGCAGCAGTACAGCGCGATGTCGACGTTCGCCTCGCGCAGCTCGTCGAGCGTGAACAGCGGCGTCGAGCCGAACTCGGTCAGGTTCGCGAGGATCGGCACCTTCACGGCCGCCTTGAAGCGGCGGTAGTCGTCGAGCGTCTTCATCGCTTCCGGGAAGATCATGTCCGCGCCGGCCTCGACATAGGCCACCGCGCGCTCGATCGCCGAATCGATCCCTTCGGCGGCGGCCGCGTCGGTGCGCGCCATGATCACGAATTGATCGTCGGTGCGCGCGTCGACCGCGGCCTTGATGCGATCGACCATTTCGTCGGCCGGCACGACTTCCTTGCCCGGACGGTGGCCGCAGCGCTTCTGGCCGACCTGGTCTTCCAGGTGCACGGCCGCGACACCGGCCTTGATGAACGAGCGCACCGTGCGCGCGATGTTGAACGCGCCGCCCCAGCCCGTATCGATGTCGACCAGCAGCGGCAGGTCGGTCGCGTTGGTGATCCGGTTCGCGTCGATCAGCACGTCTTCCATCGTGCTGATGCCGAGGTCGGGGATCCCGAGCGAGTTCGCGGCGACGCCGCCACCCGACAGGTACACGGCCTTGAAGCCGACGGCCTGCGCCATCTTGGCCGCGTACGCGGTGATCGCGCCGACCACCTGCAGCGGCTGCTCGGCCGCGACTGCCGCGCGGAATTTCGCGCCGGCGCTCTGAAGATGCGTGTTGCTCATGAACGGCCTCCTGATGGAATGCCCGATAACAGCAAGGACCGGGCCAGCTCGCAGAATGTCGCTAACCCTCTGATTCTTAAGCAACCGGCACGGGCGATGCCGCACCCGGCGATTTCAATTCAGCAATTTCATGTTTCAAAAATGAAATCGCGCGCGCATAATCGACCGTCATGGACCTCTCCTCGACCAAGCCCGTCGGCCCGGCGGATCGCGCGGCGCGCCCGCGCATCTGGGCGATGGGCATCAGCCGCCTGCGCGAACTCTTTCGCGAGATCGCCGGCGAATTCGACGAACGCGCCGACGTGCGCATCGTGACGCGCGCCTATGAGGATGCGCTCAGCGCGATCGCCGAGGCCGGCACCGCGCGGCCCGACGTGATCGTCGCGGCCGGCTCGAACGGCGGCTTCCTGAAGACGCGTGCGCAGGTGCCGGTGGTGGTCGTGTCGCCGACCGGCTTCGACGTGATGCAGGCGCTCGCGCGCGCCCGGCGCGACGCGTCGCGGATCGCGCTCGTCAGCGCCGGCGAAACGCCGCCCGAAGTGCGCCGCTTCGTCGCCGCATACGGCCTCGACGTGCAGTTTGCGTCATATCAGTCCGCGCAGGAAGCGGAAGCCTGCGTGCACGAGCTGCGCGACCGCGGCATCGAGACGATCGTCGGCCCCGGCCTCGTCACCGATCTCGCGGCCAGCGCCGGCATGGGCGCGGTGTTCCTGTATTCGCACGCGTCGGTGCGCAAGGCCGTCGAGACGGCGCTCGAAGTCGCGTACGCGACGCATGCCGAGGCGTTCCGCCGCCAGCGGCTCGACAACCTGCTCCAGCACCTGCGCGACGGCGTGGTCGCGCTCGACGCGCGCGGCCGCGTGGAGGCGATCAACGAGCGGCTCGCGTCGGCGCTCGGGGTCGAACCCGCGGCGGCCGTCGGCCGTGCGCTCGTCGACCTGCGGCCCGAGCTGCGCACGCTGCGCGGCGAGGACGGCGACGCGCTCGCGACCGTGCGCGGCGTGCGCTACGTCGTGCATCGCGGGCCGCTGGTCGATCGCGGCGTCACGTCGGGCAGCGTGCTGACGTTCCAGGAATCGCGCGCGGTCGAACGCCTCGACCGCGCACTGCGTTCGCAGCCCACCACGCAGCAGTTCGCGGCGCGCTACGCGCTCGACGACGTGGTCGGCGCATCGGCGCCGATGGCGCGCGTGCGCGATCTCGTGCGCCGCTACGCGAAATCCGACGCGACCGTGCTCGTGCTCGGCGAAAGCGGCACCGGCAAGGAAATGATCGCGCAGAGCCTGCACGCGCTGTCCGCGCGGCGCAGCTACCCGTTCGTCGCGGTCAATTGCGGCGCGTTTCCGGAAGCCCTGCTCGAAAGCGAGCTGTTCGGCTATGAGGAAGGCGCGTTCACCGGTGCGCGGCGCGGCGGCAAGACCGGCCTGTTCGAAGCCGCACACCGCGGCACGCTGTTTCTCGACGAGATCGGCGAGATGCCGCCGTCGCTGCAGAGCCGGCTGCTGCGCGTGCTGCAGGAGCGCGAGGTGATCCGCCTCGGCTCGACCGAGCCGATCCGCATCGACGTGCGCGTGATCGCCGCGACGCACCGTCCGCTGCTCGCCGCCGTCGAGGCCGGCACGTTCCGCGCGGATCTCTATTACCGGCTCAACATCCTGAACGTCGGCCTGCCGCCGCTGCGCGAGCGCGCAGCCGACATCCCGGCGCTCGCGGCCACGCTGCTCGTGCAGGCCGCACGACGCGAACCGCGGCTCGCCGAGCGCCTGCGCGACGCCGACGACGCCGCGCGCGTGCTCGGCGCGACGCAGGCCGGGCTCACGCGCTACCGGTGGCCCGGCAACGTGCGCGAACTGCAGAACGTGATCGAGCGGATCGCGGTGGAGCTGGCCGAGGAAGCCGACGAAAACGATCCGGCCGCCGCCTGCGGCACGCTCGATCCCGACGCGCTGCAGGCGATCGCGCCCGAGCTGTTCGCGGCGCCCCCCGACGCGGCCGACGCCGACGATGCGCAGACGCTGCACGCACGCCGCCGTCGCGCGGAAGCCGACGAGATCCGCGCGGTACTCGACGCGTGCGGCGGCGACCGCGATCGCGCATGCGCGATGCTCGGCATCAGCAAGACGACGCTGTGGCGGAAGTTGTCGGTGAAATAGGCAGGCCGGATGCGGCGCGCCGGCGCGCGCCGGCGTAACGAGGAACGTCAGTCGACCTTGTGATAGTGGCGGTACGCCTTCGCGCGATTGCCGCACGACGACATCGAACACCAGCGGCGGCTGCCGTTCTTGCTGTCGTCGATGAACAGCCACTGGCAGGCGTCGTTCGCGCAACGCTTGACCTTCGCGAGCCGCGCGCCGCCGAGCAGGTCGATCGCCGACCACAGTACCGGGCTCAGCAGCGCCGCGAGCGCGCCGCCTGCGCCGCCGATCCGCCATGCATAGGCGCCGTCGATGCGCGCCAGCGCAACGCGCGGCGCCGCTTCCGCCAGGAAGCCGCCGAGCAGCGCCAGATCGTCGGCGTGCGGCTCGCGCTGCTCGGCCTGCGCATGAAACAACCGATACAGCGCCTCGCGCAGTGCGAGTGCGCGCGCGAGCATCGCCGGCTCGTCATCCTTGTCCCGCACTCGACACGCGTCGGCCAGACCGGCCGGTACGCACGCCTGCTCGCGGCACCACGTCAACAGGTCGTCCAGCGTTCCGAAGGTCTCCGTCGGCGTGTCGGCGCCGCGCCAGTACAGCGTGTTCGCGAAATCGATGCTCAGCGTTTCCGGCGGCGCCGGAATCAGGCAGTCCGTCGTGACGGAAGGTTGCGTTTTGCTCATGACGCGATCGTATCTAACCAGCATGCCAGTTGACAAGCATCCGGACGCTTTCTAACATAACCGGCATGGTGGTTAAAAACCGGTTGGCTGCACTGCGCCCTTTCAGCTCAAGGAGACACAGATGATCGATCGCCTTTTCTTCAGCGTTATCCACAACGACCGCAGCCGGGTGTTCGACGACAGCACACTCGGCGCGCTCCGCTACAAGCGGCTGGCATGGTGCTTGTAGGCAGGTTTGCCGTCCTGACGTCCCCTCTTCAGTTCAAGGAGCCCACAGATGATCGATCACCTTTCCTTCGGCGTTGCCCACATCGGCCGCAGCCGCACGTTCTACGACAGCACGCTCGGCGCGCTCGGCTACAAACGGCTGTATAGCGACGACGGCTCGATCGGGTACGGCGAGACCGAGCCGGTGCTGTGGCTGCAGCATGCGGCTCGCCCCATCGCCGCCGATCCCGACTCCGGGCTGCACCTGTCGTTCAAGGCCGCGTCGCCCGTCGAGGTCGACGCGTTCTACCGCGCCGCGCTCGAGCACGGCGGCCAGGACAACGGCGGGCCCGGCAAGCGCGAGCACTACGGCCCCGGCTATTACGCGGCGTTCGTCGTCGATCCCGACGGATATCGGCTCGAAGCCCATTGCGAGCTGGACAACGTCGTCTGATCCGGTTCGTACCGACGCGGGTGAACGACAAGGGCCCGATTCCGCATCGCGCGGAATCGGGCCCTTGTCGTTGTTTTTGCTGCATCGAGGTTCGGTTCGCGACGCTCGCCGCAGGCAAGCACGCCGATGCCGGGCAGCGCGGCCGGCTCGCGGCTGATTGCCCCGCGATCCGCCCGCGCCGGGGACGTGCTTACTGCGCGTTGCGCGTGCTCTGCAACTGCTCGCCGAGCCCGTCGATCCCGAGGCGCACCGTCTGGCCGGCCTTCAGGAACACCGGCGACGGCTTGATGCCCATCCCGACGCCCGGCGGCGTGCCCGTCGTGATCACGTCGCCCGGCTGCAACGTCATGCAGCTCGACAGATAGGCGATCAGCTGCGCGACGGTGAACACCATCGTGCGCGTGTTGCCGTTCTGATAGCGGTGGCCGTCGACCTCGAGCCACAGGTCGAGACGCTGCGGATCGGGCACCCCGTCACGCGTGACGAGCCACGGACCGATCGGGCCGAACGTGTCGAAACCCTTGCCCTTGTCCCACTGGCCGCCGCGCTCGATCTGCCATTCGCGCTCCGACACGTCGTTGACGACGCAGTAGCCCGCGACGTAATCGAGCGCGCGCGCTTCGTCGACGTCCTTGCAGGTCGCGCCGATCACGACGCCCAGCTCGACTTCCCAGTCCGTCTTGACCGACCCCTTCGGGATGTCGATGCCGTCGTTCGGGCCGCAGATCGAGCTCGTCCACTTGCCGAACACGACGGGCTCCTTCGGCACCGGCATGCCGGCTTCGGCCGCGTGATCGGCGTAGTTCAGGCCGATGCCGATGAACTTGCCGACATGGCCGACGCACGCGCCGATGCGCGGCTCGCCCGACACGAGCGGCAGCGTGGCCGGATCGATTGCACGCAGACGCGCGAGACCCGCGTCGGACAGCACATCGCCGGACAGATCCGGCACATGCGCCGACAGGTCGCGAATCCGGCCGTCCGCGTCGAGAATACCGGGCTTTTCCTGGCCGGACGGGCCATAACGAAGCAGTTTCATCGTGCTCAACCTCTGTTGTCGAATAGGACAGGATACCGGCCGACGCCGCTCTTCGCGGCCGCGTGCCGGACTGATTGTCGATCGTCGATTGCGCGCGTCGGCGCCGCATCCGGCATGCCGTTCGACGCGCGAGGGTCGCGCGGGCGCAGCGATCGTGGCGCCACACGGAAGTATGGCGCGCATCGAACGAGCGGCCGCCGGTCTGCGCATCGGCGACGACGGCCCGGCACCCGCGACATGGCCCGGCCCGTACCGGCCGGCGTCACGCGCGGCCGCACCGTCGCTGGCCCGCCAGTCTTTGTACCATCGGCCGCGCACGATGAAATGACGCGCGACGGATACCGACTATTGGTGCGCCCGCGGGCGCTGCGGCGCAGCATCGCGGGCGGCGGCGCAGCCCGATTTCCTTTCGAATACCTTGAACCGGTGCCACCTGTCATGAATACCGGGTATTCGGAGCTTCCCTGTCATCCTGAAAACAAATTGATCCGTTCTTGTTAGGTAACGATCGGTAAAAAGACGCTGCATTGCACACTAAATGTTTGTTGTTAAGCTCGGACGGATGGCGTGCGTCGCCACACGCGAGCCCGACACAGGCGAAGTGCAGAATCGGTCAGCGTGCGTCGCCAATCGATCGACAGTAATCCCCCAACCTCACATCGACAATGCAAACAACCAACGACCTGCTTCCCGGCTGCGACGCACGGGAATCGATGGGCGCAATCGACCGTTATCGCGCACCCGCGCTCGACAAGGGTCTCGACATCCTCGAACTCCTGTCGGAGCAGAAAGAAGGCCTCACCCGCACCGAAATCACGAAGGAACTCGGCCGCAACGCGAGCGAGATCTACCGGATGCTCGAACGCCTCGTCGCGCGCCGCTACGTGATGCGCTCGACCGGCGGCGACCGCTATACGCTCAGCCTCAAGCTGTTCTCGCTCGCGCACCGGCATCCGCCGATGAGCCGGCTGATCGCCGAGGCGCTGCCGCCGATGCAGCGCTTCGCCGATTCCTCGGAACAATCGTGCCACCTGTCCGTCTACGATCGCGGCAACCTGCTCGTGATCGCTCAAGTCGACGGGCCCGGCCCGTGGGGTGTGTCGGTCCGGCTCGGCTCGCGCATCGGGCTCGCCGATACGGCATCGGGGCGGGTGATGCTGTCGTTCCAGGGCGCCGAGCAGCGCGCGCACATGCTCGCGGAGCACCGCAAGGTCAAGGGCGAAGCGCCGCTGAACGAGCAGGAACTCGCGTACGCGTGCCAGTCCATCCGGCAGGCCGGCTACCTGCGTCAGGACAGCCGCCAGGCGTACGGCGTGACCGACCTGACCGCGCCGATCCTCGGGCCGTCCGGCCATGCGATCGCGGTGCTGACCTGCCCGTACATGCGCCGGATCGATGCGCACATGGCGCCGTCGGTCGACGCGGTCGTCGATGGGTTGCGCGAAACGGCCGCCCATCTGTCGATGTGCCGCACCGAAACCTGCTGACACAGCTGAGCCTGCCGACACGCAGGCTCGTCGGAACGCACCGGGTACGGCGCGATTGCGCCGATCCCGGTCGCCCGCGATCATGCCGGTGCGAGGCGCGACGCACGGTGCCATATCGTGCGTCCACGGCGCTACGCTAAAATAGCGGCCCTCTCAAAAACTACGGCGGCCGGTTGTCGCGGCCGTCGTGTCTGATGGATGTCATGGCCAAACTTCTGAACGATCAAGAATTCCAGCGTTTCTCCGAACTTCAGCAGAAGCAGGCAAGCTTCACGATCACGCCCGAGGAGGCGGACGAACTGCGCGATATCGTCGCGCGCGCGCAGAAGAAGCGCGACGATCGTGCCGCCGCGATGCAGGCGATCGAGAACTACATCGAGCAGTTCGACATCACGCCCGACGAACTCTTCTCGCCCGAGCAGATCGGCGACGCGGCCCGCACCTACGGGCTCATCACGGCGACCAAGAAGGAACGCACGCTGCCGCCGTCGATCACGTTCAACGGCAAGCCGTACCAGTGGACCAAGACGCTTCCGGACGACGTGCGCGGCGCGCTGTTCGAAGCATTCACGTCCGGCGAATCGGTCAAGCACTTCATCGCGATGCCGAAGGACATCGCACGCTGCGCACTGACGATCGCCCGCCTCGAGCGCGAAACCGGCGCCGTCTATGCCGATTCGCACCTCGAGGAACTCGCGATTTCGCGCGACCAGGTGAACGACGCGGCGGCGAAACTCGCTGCCTGAATGTAAGCGCGGGCACGGTTCATGCGTGCCCGCCCCCTGCTCAACGCCGACCTTGGCCGGCGTTGCGCTTGCGCAAGCCGTGCGTCCGGACACTCCCGAAAAGTCTCACCTTGGCGTCCCGCAAGCGCTCACCCACACCTCCCGAAAAAGCTCACCAAGGCTCCCGGAAACCCTCACCGAAGCCTCCCGGATGTGCTCACCGACACGTCCCGCAGCCCCTCACCGATGCGCCCCGGAAAGGCTCACCGACGTCTCCCGCAGGTACTCACCGGCTACTCCCGGGAAGGCTCACCGAATGCTCCCGTATCGGCTCACCTCGACCATCCTGGAGAAGCTCACCGGCGGCTCCTGAAAAATCTCACCTTTTGGGCAGGCTCGAATTTTCGAGGCGGAAATACGGCGGCAAATACGTGTGAACATCGCGCGGAAAACTACGACGCGCGACGGATATCGCGGCAAACGAAACGCGTCTCGCGATGCCTGCCGTATGCGTGTCGTTGTTTCCATCGCGAACAGGCAGCGACACGTTCGCCGTTGTTTCGCTCGCGAGACCGGTTCGAATGCCCGGCATTCGTGACCGGAAACATCCGCAACGTGCCGGGAAGCCGGGGACATCGACGGCATACGGCGTCCGTACGCGCCGAGCCGCCGACGGACGCTACGGCTGCAGCTTCATCCTGAAGCCGACGACACCGGGCTCCTCCGTCGTCGACACGGCGAAACCGCACGACTTCGCAAGCGCGATCATCGCCGAGTTCTCGCGCAGCGCCTCGCCGATCATCCATGCGGTTCCGCGCGAACGCGCGTAGTCGATGATCCGGTTCATCATCAGCCGGCCAAGCCCCTTGCCCTTCTGGTCGGGTCGTACCGCGATCGCGAACTCCGCCGTCTCGTTGTCGGGATCGGCCACCGCGCGCGCCACCGCAAGCGTGTGGTCGCGCCCGGACACATCGGTGAACGACACGATGAAGGCCATCTCACGGTCGTAATCGATCTGCGTCATGCGCGCCACCTGTGAATGATCGAAGCTGCGCACCGCACCGAAGAATCGCATCCGCAGATCGTCCGGTGTCATCGCGCCGAGCAGCTCGTTGTGCGCGGCCTCGTCTTCCGGACGGATCGGGCGGATCGTCACCGTCTCGCCGCGCCACTCGAGCGTCTGTTCGAGGTGGCGCGGATACGGCATGATCGCGAGCCGGCTGCGGCCCGTGGCCAGCGTGATCCGCGGCGCAATCACTTGCGCACGGTCGGACAGCACGCGCAGCGTGACCGACATCGCAACGACTTCACGCACGTCGCAGACGACCTGCGACAGCGCCGTCAATGCGTCGAGCGTCGGCTCGACGGGTGTGCGGCGTGCATACGGCGAGCGTTCCATCACCGCGCGGGCGAGCACGGTGTTCAGCGGCGGCAGGCCATAGACGACGAACGGCGCCGATACGCCGTCCGCGGGCGGCACGGCATAGCGAAACACCGGGCCGAAGTTCGCATCGTCGTACATGTCGACCGTGACATCGACGACTTTCGTGCCGGCCGGCTCGGCGGCCTGCTCGCCATGCAGACCGAAACGGGACAGCCAGCCCAGCGCGGCTTCGCCGGTCAGCTCATGCTCGCCGGCTTCGACCATCCGGCGCGCGTCGGCCTGTGCGGATGCAACGCACTCGGCCGGCTGCAGCGGCGTGCCCTCGGGCGTTTGCATCAGCAGTTGCCGCCCGAGGTTGTAGTCGACGAGACGTGCATACGCGCGTGCGAGCCGCTGCGGCGTGGTGTGCACGGGAATGCCGTTCGCATGCAATGCATCGCGCGTCGCCGCGTCGACCGCGCCGAAGAAACACGCGAGGATGCCGCGATGCGCGTACTGCCGCGCTTCGATCAGCGTGTGCGCGACCGCGTCGGCCGGCGCGCTGTGGGAAGTCGAATGGACGACGAACAGCGTGCCCGTTTGCGGGAACGGCGCGAGCGCCTTGACCGCCGCGGCAAAATGCTCGGGCCGCGCATCGTCGCCCAGCGTCAGCGGATTGCCGGGCGACGCGAGATGCGGCAGCGCGGCCGAGACGGCCGACGTGGCGGCGGGCGGCCAGTCGGCCAGTACGTCGCGCACGTCGGACACCGCGTCGACCGCGAGTTTCGCGACCCCCGCATCGCTCGTCACGAGCGTGGCCGCGCCGCGCGCCGTGACGCGGCCGACGCCGAGCGTCTCGATCTCGTCGAGCAGATCGTCGAGCGCATCGACCCGCACCATCCCCGCGCGCTGGAACGCCGCCGTATAGAGCGCGTCGCCGGGATCGGCGCGCCCGGTGCGCAAAGCGAGCACCGGCTTGTTGCGCGCGGCCGCGCGGGCGGCGGACATGAACTTGCGCGCCGCGCGCACGGTATCGAGTTCGAGCAGGATCGCGCGCGTGCCGGGGTCGCTCGCGAGATAGTCGAGCACGTCGCCCGCATCGACGTCGGACTCGCCGCCGAGCGCGACGACATGCGAAAAACCGAGGCCCCGTGCGTCGGCCCAGCCGAGCACCGCGTTCGTCAGCGCATTCGATTGCGACACCCACGCGACACCGCCCGATCGCGCCGTATAGGCCGGCGCGCCGAGATGGGCATGCCGTCCGGGCGACAGCACGCCGAGGCTGCCCGGCCCGACGATACGGAGCACGAACGGCTTCGCCGCCTTCAGTGTGCGATCGAGCGCGGCGCGATCGGCATCCGTGCGCGCCTCGCCGACGATCACCGCCACGCGCGTGCCGAGCTCGCCGAGCTTGCGCACGATGCCGGCCCAGGTCGCGGGCGGCGTGCAGATCACGGCAACTGACGGCGGTGCGGGCAGCCGGTCGACATCGGCAACGACCGCATGCCCGTGCAGGTCACGATACTTCGGATTGACGGGCCACACGGGCCCCTGGAACGCGCCGTCGAGCACGCGCGACCACACCATCGCGCCGATACTGCCCACGCGCGACGACGCGCCGACGACCGCAACGGACTTGGGCTGGAACAACGCATCGAGATGGCGAACGGTCACATCGGCTCCCTGCGGTAACGAAAGACGACCCGATCGGCATGCGGCACGGACACAGGCCATACACCGATCGACGCGAACCCCAAGCATAGGCGAAGCGCATGCGGCTGCCTATATGCCGGACGGCCGACTATTCGACAGACGTCAACGCACGCACCATGGGCCTGTGACACGAGCACGAAAGCCGTCGCCGCGCGCCGCGCGTCCACATTCGCTCGACGCAGGCGGCGTTCGCATTCGGCGCGGCGCTGTGTCCGCTTCGTCAAAGGTGAGGATTTACAGGAGCTATGGTGAGTAAATTCGGGAATTGCACGGCGCGACGCGCAAACACGCGAAAGGTGATCGGAATTCGCGGCGCGCGTGCACCGCGAGAATGGCGCGAGCCAATGCGGATGTGCCGTGAAATTGCGGCGCTGTTTACCGAAAATCGCCGCGATATGCAGCCGAATCGCAGCGAATTCGCAAAACGGGATCCTTTAATTGCGCGGCATCGCAGTTCAATACGCCGTCGGGAATCGCGCCGGGAATGCACAAAAACAAAACGGTGCGACGGCCGCATGGCCGTTCGCACCGTCGGTCGGCACGCGAAAGGTGAGAATTTTCGGGAGTCAGTCCTTGATCAGGAAACGCGCGCGATTCTTGCCGAGCCACGTCGGCGACCGTCCACGGCCACTCCACGTTTCACCCGTTTTCGGGTTCAGGTACTTCGGCGGCGACGTACGCTTCGGCTTCGCGGCGGCAGCGGCCGCCCCTGCCGCACGGAACCCGAGCTCTTCCGGCGTAATGTCGTATTCCTCGATTTTCGCGCGGATATCGGCAATCGCATCGGCAATCGCCTTTTCGCGTTCCTTGTCGATCTTTTGCTGAAGCCGTTCGAGCTGCGCGGTCAGTTGCCTGTAGGTCGCCATATGGATGGGACTCCGTGAGTGTTATTCGTGAAAAATAGGTGACTCTCAGCAAACAGAAAAGCGCTTCGCCCGATCGTGGTCTCCTCAGCCGGTTATCTCGAGGTCAATAACCGCTCTTTTTCTTGCACGCGAAGAGAAGATTTCGCGTGGCGTCATCGCTCGATTGCTGAAGCACTTCGAAATCCCCGTTGCAGATCGCCCGGGCGTTGTCCGTGCAATTGCTCCAGTCGCTGCCGGTGCATTGCACCTGGGTAGTCGGACGCCCGTCCGAAGTGAACAGCGGTGCGCTGCCGCCACACCCGCCGAGCCCGGCAACCAGACCCAGCACAACGGCCGCCCGAGGCCACCGACAGACCGACGCAAGCATGTGTTTCATTGTTCTTCCCGTCAACCTTTTTTTGAATGTCGCGAGTATGCCATGCGCGGCCCTTTCTCCGTCAGTTCGGCGTGCGGCCGGGTTGCCCGCGCGCCTTGTACGGCAAGCGCTTGCGCGGATCGTCGGTGATGCGAACGAACACCTGCTCGACGTCCGGAATCGCCTCGAGCTCACGCTGCAATGCCTGCCGGTCGAACGCCGTATCGGCACATCCTTCGACGTAAATGAAACGCCGCTGCACCGTGATCCACAGGCTCGTGCCGTGCAGTCGATCGGAGCCGGCGAAGTGTGCCTTCACGGCGTCGGCGATCGGTGCGTCATACATGTAGGAGTTCGGCTTCGTGCAGCGGTGCGCAAGCCAGCACGTGGTGCCGCGTTCGGCACGGTAATGCGCGTCGTCCGTCATCTCGGCCCGGGTCATCCACGGGCCGAGCGGCAACGGGCATTCGGCCACGTCCCGCGACAGCGCGATGAACGGATCGTTGTACCAGTTGCGCCGCGCCTCGGGCGCGTCGGCGTCGCCGGACTGCGCGAGCGCGGCGCTCGCCAGCAACAGCGTCAGCCATCCTGCGATGCCGATCCGTTTCATCGTGCTCTCCTGTTCGATGCCGCACGTCCGGCCGCATCGGCGTTGCCGGTCGGCCTACCGGTCGATGCCCAGCGCCGCCAGCTTCTTGTACAGCGTCGCGCGGCCGATCCCGATGCGCGCGGCCGCTTCCACCACCTTGCCGTCGCAAGCCGCGAGCGCATCGGTCAGGAACTGGCGCTCCCACGCCGCCAATGCATCGGCATACGACGCGGCCGGTGCAGCCCGCATTTCGCCCGTGCGCCGCTCGACCGTCGACACGGCCGCCGGCTGCGCCGGTACTGCACCGTCCGTCGATACGCGCACCGGCCCAAGGAACGGCGCGAGCGCACGCGCATCGATCACCGACCGGTCCGACAGCATCAGCGCGCGCTCGAGCGTATTGCGCAACTCGCGCACGTTGCCCGGCCACGGATACGCACACAGCATCCGCAGCGCATCGTCGGTCAGTTCGCAATGGGCCGCGCGCCCGTGTTGCGCGGCCAGTTCCTCGAGGGTTGCGTAGACGAGCGCCGCAATGTCGGAGGCGCGCTCGCGCAGCGGCGGCGCGTGGATCGTCAGCACGTTCAGACGGTAATAGAGATCCGCGCGAAAACGCCCGGCTGCGACCAGCGCCGGCAGGTCGGCGCTCGTGGCCGCGATGATCCGGACGTCCGCGCGCACGATCCGGTTCGAGCCGACCGGCTCGAACTCCTTGTCCTGCAGCACGCGCAGCAGCTTGCCCTGTAGCGGCAGCGGCATGTCGCCGATCTCGTCGAGAAACAGCGTCCCGCGATCGGCCAGCTCGAACTTGCCGACGCGCCCCTTGCGGTCGGCGCCCGTGTACGCACCGGGCGCCGCGCCGAAGAATTCGGTTTCGAGCAGCGTATCGGGAATCGCGGCAACGTTGACGGTCACGAGCGGCTGGAGTGCACGCGCCGACGCCGCGTGGATCGCATGCGCGAGCAGTTCCTTGCCGGTGCCCGTCTCGCCGAGCAGCAGCACCGGCGAGTCGACCTGCGCGGCGCGGCGCGCCTGGCGCTTGGTTTCGAGACTCGCCGCACTCGTGCCGACGAAACTCGCGAACGTGTATTTCGCGCGGCGCGCCTGCGCGAGCGAACGCTGCGTCGCGATCAGTTGCTGCTGAAGCTGGGCGTAGCGGGAAAAGATCGGCGTGAGCGTCTTCAACTGGTCGAACAGCGCGAAGCCGATCGCGCCGACCGTCTCGCCGGCCTCGTTCTTCAGCGGCAGGCGCGTGACGACGAGCGGCTCGCGGCCCGTCTCCATGATGTCGAGCAGGATCGGCTGCCCGGTCGACACCACCTCGCGCATCAGGCTGTTCGGGATCACGGCCTCGCAGTCGAGGCCGACGGCCTGTTGCGGATCGGCGAAACCGAAGCGCGCCGCATACCGCTCGTTCATCCACACGACGCGTGCATCGCGATCGACGACCACCGTGCCCGCGCTCGAATCCTCGAAGGTCCGGAACAGCGACTCGGCGGCGCGCCGCAGCACGTCGCCGTAGTTGACGGGCAGGCGGGCCCAGTCGTTCATCATCGTGTCTTCGTCTCCGTGTATTGTCGACCGGCTGTCTCCGGAACGAGACGGATTATCTCACTCCGGAGACACGCCGCAACACGTTGCCCGGGAACGCCTCGCCCGATTCCACGGGCTGGCCGGACGGCCATTTCGTCTCCGGATGGAGACGTTTTATGTAGAATCGTCAGACAACGACCGGCGCGGGCCCGCCGGTCCCCGGCGGATCCATGTCCGGCGGCGCTATCCGGCCGATGGCACGAAACCTGCACGAACCTGAGCCGGTCCGCGGCGCATCGCGCGATCGAACAACAACCAAAGCCATTAGGAGACTCCCTTGTCTTTCGTGATCGTCCTCGCCGCGCTGGCGTTCCTGATGTTCGCCGCGTATCGCGGCTACAGCGTGATCCTGTTCGCGCCGATCGCCGCGCTCGGCGCGGTGCTCCTGACCGAACCCGCCGCCGTCGCACCGGTCTTCTCCGGCATCTTCATGGAGAAGATGGTCGGATTCGTCAAACTGTATTTCCCGGTGTTCATGCTCGGCGCGGTGTTCGGCAAGGTGATCGAACTCTCCGGGTTCTCCGAGTCGATCGTCCACGCGGCGATCCGCTACATCGGCCGCTCGCGCGCGAATGCGGTGATCGTCGCGGTGTGCGCGCTGCTCACCTATGGCGGTGTGTCGCTGTTCGTCGTGGTGTTCGCGGTCTATCCGTTCGCGGCCGAACTCTATCGCCAGAGCAACATCCCGAAACGGCTGATGCCCGGCGCGATCGCGCTCGGCGCGTTCTCGTTCACGATGGATTCGCTGCCCGGCACGCCGCAGATCCAGAACATCATCCCGACCACGTTCTTCAAGACGACCGCCTGGGCCGCGCCCGCGCTCGGCACGATCGGCTCGCTGTTCATCATCGTCGTCGGCCTCACGTATCTCGAATGGCGCCGCCGTTCGGCGATGGCAAAGGGTGAAGGTTACGGCACGTCGCTCGTCAACGAACCGGAGCGCGTCGAGGCGAAGTCGCTGCCGAATCCCGCGCTCGCGATCCTGCCGCTGATCCTCGTCGGCGTGTCGAACTTCGCATTCACGAAGCTGATTCCGCAGTGGTACGGCGCCGCGTCGTACACGGTCGCGCCGGAAGTGCTGCCCGGCGTGCACGCGCCGGTCACGACGTCGATCAAGACCGTCGTCGCGATCTGGTCGGTCGAGGCTGCGCTGCTGCTCGGCATCGTGCTGGTCGTGCTGACCGCGTTCAAACGCGTCAGCGGGCGCTTCGCAGACGGCTCGAAGGCCGCCGTCGCCGGTGCGCTGCTCGCCGCGATGAACACCGCGTCGGAGTACGGCTTCGGCGGCGTGATCGCGGCGCTGCCGGGCTTCCTCGTCGTCAGCGATGCCCTGAAGAGCATCCCGAACCCGCTCGTCAACGCGGCCGTGTCGGTCAGCTCGCTCGCCGGCATCACGGGCTCGGCGTCGGGCGGCATGAGCATCGCGCTCGCCGCGATGTCGGACCTGTTCATCAAGGGCGCGCAGGCCGCCAATATCCCGCTGGACGTGCTGCACCGGGTCGTCGCGATGGCGAGCGGCGGCATGGACACGCTGCCGCACAACGGCGCGGTGATCACGCTGCTCGCGGTCACGGGCCTCACGCACCGCGAGTCGTATCGCGACATCTTCGCGGTCACGATCATCAAGACGCTCGCGGTGTTCTTCGTGATCGCCGTGTACTACATGACGGGGCTCGTGTAATACCCCTCGCGCGGCGGCCCGTCTCCGGGTCGCTGCCCGCCGGCCGCCGGCCACGTCGCTGCGGCCGGCTTCTCCCCCGCTCCTCCCCTTTTTGCCGGGCACCGTCCAGGTGCGCGCGCCGCCGTTCATTGTTGTCTTCCGGAGAACACTACGTTGGGCGCAGCGGCATTTTTCATGCGTCAGGCGAGGCCTACACTGCTTTCGACGGTCACCGTACGTGATCGGCGCCGTCGAAAACCTGGAGGTATCCGCTCATGAACCCGCTGCTCCGCACACTCGCCCTCGCGGCCGCATTCGCCGCTCCCGTCGCCGCGCAGGCGCAAGCCACCTCGCCGCTCACGCGCGCCGAAGTTCATTCCGAAGTGGTTGCACTGAGAAAAGCCGGCTTCCAGCCGAGCGACTGGTTCTACCCTGCCAGCATCCAGGCCGCCGAAGCGAAGATCGCCCGGCAGCAAGGTGCGTCGCGGGCCGCGGGCGCCGGCTACGGCAATCGCGGCGTGTCCGCCACGGGCCAATAGTCCGGGTCCAACCCAGCGGGCTGCGCTCGCGTCAGCGCCACCTTCCCGGCGCGTGCAGCGCGCACCGCGCTGCGCGGTCAGCGCGGCTCGATGCCCGCTTTCGCATAGGACTCGCGCTCCAGTTCCAGTATTTCCGCGGACAGTTGCAGGTGCATGCCGGGCGGCGCGACGACGTGCCGCTTCAGTTCCGCCAGCACCCGCTCCGAGAATTCCCGCTTGACGTCAGTCGGCCGGCCGCTCAGCACCGCGAGCTTCGCGTGGACGAACGCGCGCGGCGCCGGCGACGTGCCGACCGCAAATGTATCGAGCCGCAGCGCGCGGCTCTTGATATCGCGCTCGTCGAAATGGCCGGACGCGGCCAGCGCGGCATTGAGCGCGCGCAGTGTCGCGCCGGCGTCGAACCCGTCGAGGTTCGCGGAATATTCGAGCGTCAGGTGGGGCATGGGGTCGGTGGCCTCGTCGGTATCGGGAAATGCGCCGGCCGGCATCCCGAAAGCCCACGCAGTGCTACCGGATCTATGCCTTGACCGGCTGGATCAGGCGTTCGCAGGCGCTTGCCTGCGGATCGCCGGCGGGCAGTTTCCCACAGATGCCGTCGAACTGCTTCGCGATCGACCTGACCGATGCGTCGTGCGCGCCGCTGCCGCGCCAGCGGTTCAACTGCGTGACGACCTTGGTCAACGCGCGCAGGTTAGCGCCGTAGAACGCGTCCCGCGTCTTGTCGGCCTGCGCGAGCACACTCGAGGCGATCCCTTCGATGCGCGCCGAATCGTCCGGCGCCAGTTCGACCGCATTCGCAAAATAGGTCGCACCCCAGCGCAGCTTCGTCGCCGGCCCCCTCGCCGCATCGTATGCCTTGCGGTACCAGTCGAGCGCCGCGGCCTTGTCGCCGCGCGCTTTCGCATTCGCGGCCAACCCGGACATGAAGTAGTACGGCGTGGACGAGCGCGGCAACTCGGCCTTCAGCAACGCATCCGACTCGTCGTACAGCCCCGCGTCGGTCAGCGTGTCCGCGCCTTCGCTGACGAGTGCCTGCCGCTCGTATGCGTTCGCGGCGCCCTGCACCGACGCCAGGATCTGTTTGCGCGCCGTATCGGCCAGCGCCGGTACGGCGAGCGGTGCGCCCTTGCGTGCATCGCCGCGCGCGAGCAGCACGCGGCCGTGCAGCGCCATCAGCCGGTCGATCGACGACAGCGTGGTGTCGGTCGACAGGCGCGCAAGCGCCGTGTCGTACGCGCCGCGCAATTTCGCGCGCTGCGCGTCGCCGCCACCGAGATACGCGACCACGCGCGCGGGCGCGGCGACCAGCACGTCCGAATCGGCCCGCGACAAGGCGGGGTCCTGCAGCACCGTGCGCAGCGAATCGGCCAGCGCCGTCTTGTCCAGCGCGCCGGCCTGCGCCGGATCGTCGGACGCGGCGACCACGGCCGACTTCAGCGCGAAGCGCGCCGATTCGGCCTTCGCGCCGGCCGCCCGCGCGCGTTGCGCGAGCGACTGCAGCGTCTCGGCCACGCGATCGGCCGGCACCGGCAGCGCGCCGTCGGTATCCCACGAATAGTCGGCCAGCAGGCGCCATTCGTCCGGCGTCAGCGACGCACCGTTCTTCAGCGCGGTCGCGAGCGTCTGCCGCACCGGATGCGCGGCCGTCATCCCGAGCGACAGCGCCTGCATGTAGCGGTCGAGATCGGCTTCGCCCGGCAGCCGCGTCACTTCGGTGCCGTCGGGACGGAACAGGATCATCGTCGGGTAGCCGTGCACCTTGAAGCGCTCGCCGAGCTTCTGCGCGCTTTCGGTATCGCCGTCGAGATACACGGGCACGAAGAACGACGAGCGGGTCTTGAATGCCTGCTGGCTGAAGATCGTCGATTTCACCTGGTTGCACGACGGGCACCACACCGCGCCCCAGTAGAGCAGCAGCGGCTTGCCGGTGCGCTTCGCCAACGCGAAAGCGGCGTCGACGTCGCCGTGCTGCCACGCGATGCCGGGCGGCAGGTGCGCGCCGTCGGGCGATGCGCTCGCGACCGGGGTGCCCGTGGGCGCGGCGGCGGCAAACGCCGCACCCGCGGCGGCAGCGAGCAGGCAGGCGGCAGTCAGATTCCGGAGAGCGGTTTTCATCGAAGCGGGTCCGTTGAAAGAGAAGGTTGCGGGAAGGAGTGGCGCGCCAGGCGACGACGGGAAGCGACGACCTGAAGCGACGCCCATGCAGTGAGATTCATGAAGCGATGAAGCGCACCGGCGTGCGGCGTGGCGTAAGCCGGCGTGCGTCGACGCGGAGACCGTCAACGCCGCCCGAAGCGGCCGGCGCAAATCCTTCAACGATACGATCCGCGCAGCCGGCGGGAAACGAACGAATTCTTGAATGAATATGACGCGCGGCATCGTCGCCGCGCGTTCACTCTCGGCCCTTGATCCGCGCCATGTGATACACGGACATGTGCACGCCGTCACGCAATGCATAACCCGGCGATTCGCCCTCGATCCGGAAGCCGTGCTTCTCGTAGAGCGCGATCGCCGCGCGGTTGTCGGTGAACACGGTCAGCTCGAGGCGCGTGAGGTTCAGCCAGTTTTCCGCGAGATCGATCGCGGCCGCGAGCAACCGGCCGCCGATGCCGCGCCCGTGCCGGGTCGCGTCGACCATCATGCCGAGCCCTGCCGCATGGCGCCGACGCGGATTCGGTTCGAACTCGAGGCCGAGATGGCCGACCACCTCGCCGTCGATTTCGGCGACGAGGCTCGCGCCGCGCTCGTGCGCGTTGGCGAGCCGTTTCTGCCATTTTTCGAACGATGGAAACGGATACTGCAGCGTATTCATGTACACCGCGGGGTGCGCGGCGATCTGCCGGATCGCGTCGACGTCGTGCGTCTCGCTGTGCCGGATCTTGATGTCGGTCATGGGTGGGCCGGTTCCGAAAAGTCGCGCCCGCGGCGCGGGCTGCGCACGTGCGCAGCAACGGATCGAGCTTATCCGATTTCACGCATTTGAAACATCGGCGTCATGCGGTGCCGTTGCACCCGCAACGACCAGCGCTCAAGCCACGCCTCCACGAGCAGGGAAAATCTGACCGGCCCGGCGGCCGGAAACCGGTAATTCCTTACCCGCTTCCGTCACGCATCGCTTCCCGATGTTGCCCGATCGATCGTTGCGCACGCAACGTCACGCGCGCGACATGCGATGTCATGCCTTCATCACGTCGGCGTCACGTCGACTCCCTAGACTGGGCGCCGCCCAATCCGGCACGTACCCGGCCGGTGTGTGCCGACGTCCTGGCCCGCGCATCACGAGCGCGCGTCGCGCAGGATCGCGGCAACGGCGCAGGCGTCCGCGCGACACCACGGATCGCACGCGTCGCGCGCACTTCCGCCACGCGCGGCCGCCGCACTCGACCGCCCATGCCGCGCGCATCGCCCCGGCGGGCGACGCACGGGCACCGCCAGACGAAGTCACGAACGCTCCCATCATCACAGGACCCGAACGCCATGACGTCACGCCGCAGATTCCTCCAGCAGACCACCACTTCCGGCCTCGCCGCCGCCGCACTCGCCGCGTTTCCGCCGAGCATCCGCCGCGCGCTCGCGATTCCTGCGTTTCACGAAACGGGGACCATCCAGGACGTCAAGCACGTCGTGCTGCTGATGATGGAGAACCGCGCATTCGACAGCTACTTCGGCACGTTCAAGGGCGTGCGCGGCTACGGCGACCGCTTTGCGGTGCCGTCGCCGAACGGCCGCAACGTGTTCTACCAGACGTACACGAAACCGACGCCCGCCGCCACCGTCACGCCGTATCACCTCGACGCGAGCCAGGGCAACGCACAGCGCGCGGGCGGCACGCCGCACACGTGGGCCGATGCGCAGGCCGCCTGGGACCATGGCCGGATGAACCGCTGGCCCGACGCGAAGACGCCGCTGTCGATGGGCTACTACGACGCGGCGGAAGTCCCGTTCCAGCGCGCGCTCGCCGATGCGTTCACGCTGTGCGACCACTATCACTGCGGGATGCACACGGGCACGATCGCGAACCGCCTGTTCTACTGGAGCGGCACCAACGGCCCGAACGGCATCAGCCCGGCCGACGGCAGCCGCGTGAAGATCGCCGCGCTGAACAACCAGTTCAACGGCGGCAACGACATCGGCCCGTCGAGCCAGGGCTGGACCTGGACCACCTACGCCGACCGGCTGCAGCAGGCCGGCGTGAACTGGAAGGTCTACCAGAGCCTGATCGACAACTTCGGCTGCAACGAGATGATGAGCTTCCGCCACTGGCGCGCGGCGATCGAGCAGATGCCGCCCGCGCGCCGGCCCGCCTACGTCGCGTCGACGGACATCACGCAGCCCGTGACGGCGGCCGGCGCGTTATACGATCCGGCGATCGACGATCCGCTGAGCCCGCTCGCGAAGGGATTCGGCAACACGATGCCGTACGGCTTCCTCGAATCGTTCCGCGACGACATCCGCAACGGCAAGCTGCCCGAGGTGTCGTGGATCATCCCGCCGTCCGTGTACAGCGAACACCCGGGACCGTCGAGCCCCGCGCAGGGCGGCTGGTACGTGCAGGCGGTGCTCGATGCGCTGACGGCGAACCCGGAGGTGTGGAGCAAGACGGTGCTGCTGGTCAACTACGACGAGAACGACGGCTTCTTCGACCACATGCCGTCGCCGGCCGTGCCGTCGCGCAACGCCGATGGCACGCTCGCGGGCGGCCATACGCTGCGGGACGCCGACGTCGCCGTCGAATACCACGACTTCACGCCGGCCACGTCGAGCCAGCCGGCGATCGACGGCCGCCCGTACGGCCCCGGCCCGCGCGTACCGATGTGGGTCGTGTCGCCGTGGAGCCGCGGCGGCTGGGTCAACTCGCAGGTGTTCGACCATACGTCGACGTTGCTCTTCCTCGAAAAGCGCTTCGGCGTCGCCGAGCCGCAGGTCAGCGCGTACCGCCGCGCGGTGTGCGGCGACCTGACGAGCGCGTTCAACTTCCGCTCGCCGAACAACGAACCGCTGCCGACGCTCGCGGGCCGTACGACGAAAAGCCAGGTCGACGCGCTGAGCGCCGCGCAGCAGGCCGCGCCGAAGATCGTGCCGCCGGCCGCGCCGTCGCTGCCGGCGCAGGCTACCGGCGTGCGCCCGTCGCGCGCGCTGCCTTACGAGCTGCATGCGAGCGCGCGTGCCGATGCCGGCAACGGCACGCTCACGCTGAAGTTCGCGAATACGGGCCGCGCCGCCGCCGTGTTCCACGTCTATGACAAGCTGCACCTCGACCGCCTGCCGCGGCGCTACGTCGTCGAACCGGGCAAGACGCTGCACGGCGACTGGGCGGCGCGCGCCGACGACGGCGGTAAATACGACCTGTGGGTGCTGGGCCCGAACGGCTATCACCGCCGCTTCACCGGCGACCTGAGCCGCCTGGCCGGTGCGCGCGCGCCTCATCCGGAAGTTCGCGTCGGCTATGCGGGTGCGAGCGGCAACCTCCACCTGCGGCTGCGCAACCACGGCGGCGGCACGGTGCGCTTCACCGTGAAGTCGAACCAGGTCTACGGGCCGCTCCCGGGCCGAGGCGCACACGACGGTCGCGGTCACGGCCATGACCATGGCATCGAGGACGGCAACGGCCAGGGTCGCGGTACCGGTACCACGTGGACGGTCACGGTGCGCGCCGGCGACCAGGCCGAACTGGACTGGAAGCTCGACTCGACCGGCCACTGGTACGACTTCATCGTCACCGCGGACAGCGACCCGGGTTTCTCGCGCCGCGTCGCCGGCCGCGTGGAAACCGGCCGCCACTCGGTCAGCGACCCGGCGATGGGGCTCGCCGACCGCTTCTGATGCCGCCGCGGCGACACGCGTTGCGCCACGTTGTACGCGTGTCGCCGCCCGCGCCGGCCCGACCGCGAACGACGCCCGGGCGCCGGCCGCGGCCGGCCCCGATCCGGCGCAAACGCCCGCCCCGCGCGGCTCAAACATCAGAAGGATCGATGGTTCAGCCCTCATTTCAGCTTGCGAAAATGCTCCGACTTGCGGCCCGTTCGCGTTAAACTGCGTCGAGCTGTATTCAACAAAGACATCTTCGCCACTACGGCATCCACGATACGAGGATAGGTTCGATGCGCACTACCGGCTCATCCGGGGCAATGACCCTGCTCACCGAACACGACCCGGCCGACGGCCGCGAACTGCGCTCGCTCCGGCTCGAGGCAACCGGCGACGGCAAAAGCGTGCTGCTGATCGAGATCGACGAACGCAAGCCCGGCATCCATCGCGAAGTCCGCTACGAGATCACGCCGGCCGAACTGATCGCGGCGATCCGCTCGCACGGCGCCGAGCTGCCCGGCGAAAACCACGGCGCCGCGTCGCTCGCCCGCACCTCCTCCTGATTTCGAACGGTGAGCCGCTCGCAGCGCGCCGGCTCACCGCGCCCCTGCCGCCGTCAGGCGCTTTCCGTCATTCCCGCCGTTGTCTTGAAAAAGGCCGATAATCGGCCCATCTGCGTTTCCTGCCCACGCATGTCCTTTTCGGCCAGCCGTCATGCTCCGTGACCTCGTCGCCCAATACGGGCCGCTTCTCGTCTTCGCCAACGTGCTCGCGGCGGCCATCGGCCTGCCGGTGCCCGCGATGCCGACGCTCGTGCTGTTCGGCGCGATGTCCGCGATGCATCCCGAGATGATCGGCTCGCAACTGGTGACGGTGGTGGCGCTGTCGGTGCTCGGCGCATTGATCGGCGACACCGTGTGGTACGTCGCCGGGCGCCGTTACGGCGGCACGACGCTGAAGACGATCTGCCGGCTGTCGCTGTCGCGCGATACCTGCGTGAGAAAGACCGAACGCTTCTTCGGCCGCTACGGCGTGCGCGTGCTCGCGGTCGCGCGCTTCATTCCCGGGTTGTCGCTGGTATCGGTGCCGATGGCCGGTGCGCTCGGCACGCGCTACCGCACGTTCGCCGGCTACGATGCCCTCGGCGCCGCACTGTGGACGATCGTCGGCCTGGTGGCCGGGCTCGTGTTCTACCGGCAGATCGACTGGCTGTTCGCCGGCGCGAGCCGCCTCGGCCGCGCGGTGCTGCTGGTGATCGTCGCGCTGCTCGCCGTGTATGCGGCCATCCGCTGGATGCGCCGCCGCGCGCTGATCCGCCAGCTGGCCAATGCGCGGATCAGCGTCGACGAACTCGACCAGCTGCTGCGCGACACTACCGCGCCCGTCGTGCTCGACGTGCGCTCGCCCGAGCACCGCAAGCTCGACCCGTTCACGATTCCCGGCGCGCAATTCGCCGACGATCGCCAGATCGGCGACATCGTCGCGCGCTACCCGCTCTCGCAGAAGTTCGTCGTGTACTGCTCGTGCCCGAACGAAGTGACGGCGGCCCTGATGGCGAAGCGCCTGCTCGACGCAGGCTTCACCGATGCGCTCGCGCTGCGCGGCGGCCTCGACGCCTGGCGCGATACGGGCCGCCAGCTCACGTCGCTCGTGGAAGACATGCCGGCCACGAACGATCCGGTCGCGGGGCTGCACAAGCCGGCCTGATCGTTTCGATCGAAAGCCGGCCGTGCGAAGCGGGGGCGCATGCCCCCTTCGATCAGAACGCGTGCAGCGGCAGGTTCACGACCAGGCGGTACTCGGTGTTCGTCGCGTCCGAGTAGTGCGCCGAACCGGCGTGCCACATCGCGATGAACGTGACCTTCGTGTCCTTCAGCTTGCCGCTCTGGAACGTGTACGACGGGATGAAGCCGAACTCGTGGTGACGGCCCTGCACCGGCGCGCCGTTGCTCCAGTAGATGCTCGACTTGCTCGGGTCGAGCGCCGCGCTCGCGCTGCCGTCCGCGCCCCAGCCCGTCACACCCCAGACCATCGCCTTGAAGCCCGGCAGGCCCGCTTCCTTGCCGTAGAACGTGTAACGCAGCTGCAGCGACTTTTCGTGCGGCGCGTTGTAGTCGACGTCCATCGAGTTGGTCAGGAAGATGCCGTTCGTTTCGTTCAGGTAGTCGAAGAACTGGTCGCCGAGCACCTGCTGGAAGCCGAGCAGCAGCTCGTGCGGGCCGTGCTGCGCGGCCAGCGACAGGCTGTACGCGTTGTTGTTGATCTTGCCTTGCAGCGCATCGCCCGTGTCGTGCGTCGAGTAGACGTTGCCGAAGCCCGTCCACTTGATCGTCTGCGGGCTGCCGATGCTGTGCTTCACCGACGCGTAGTACTGGTGCCACACGTCGTCGGCCTGGTTCGCGTACAGCGCGATTTCGCCGTTCGGCGAGTAATCCCACGTGCCGCCGACGTACGACAGGCGATTGATGCGCGTGCCGCCGTATTGCGTCGTCAGGTTGGTGAGCGTCGTGTGACCGCGCGCGTCGGTCTTCGTGAAGCTGCCGGCCTCGAGCATCACGTTCTTGAATTCATTGCTGACGAGTGTCGCGCCGAGGAACGTCGGCGGCAGCGCACGGTTGTCGTGCTGCTCCATGAACGGGTTGTCGACGGCCTGCAGACCGTACTTGACCACCGTGTTCGAGATGCGCGCCTTCACGTCGTAGATGCCGGGGTAGGCCCATG
>Ga0209566_100293_pt1 | contig 45453 bp, 39 predicted proteins | sample Araplavi_mTSA_r2_2_FD_184287 | JGI IMG/M metagenome (GOLD analysis project Ga0209566, IMG submission 184287) | Arabidopsis root microbial communities from North Carolina, USA - plate scrape CL_Cvi_mTSA_r2 (SPAdes) (version 2) | ecosystem: Host-associated > Plants > Roots > Endosphere | place...
TAGCCGTTACGTTCGTAGTACGGCTGCAGCCACGGATGGTTGGTCGCGGTCGCGAGATAGGTCGCGGGCGCCTTCACCTGCGCGGCCAGGAACCGCGATTCGACGTGCTCGATCAGTGCGTGCCCGAACCGCTGCCGCTTGAACGCGGGCGCGACCGCGAACCAGTGGAGGAACGGATACGGCATGCGGTGGCGTTCGCCGGATACCCATGGAAAGCGCACGGTCAGCGTGGCCGCGAGGGCCAGTCGGCCTTCCGGTGTCGTGTGTTCGAGCACGAACGTGGTTTCGCGCGCAACGGTTTGCGCGACGCGCTCGATCGGCGAGCGCGTGATCGTGAAAAGCACGCCCTGCGGCACGAGCGGCGCATACGCATCCTGCAGCAGCGCGTAAAGGGCCGGCACGTCGTCCGCGCCGGCGATGCGGATCGTATCGGTCATCGCGCGGTGCCCTCGAAGTCCGGTTGCGGCGTCGCGGCGCGCTCGCGCGATTCCCGCGCATCGGGCCGGTACCGCGCCGACGCCGCGCCGTGCTCGTCGGCCGACGCGCCTGCCAGCAGCCGCAGCGACGCAATGCGCGGTGCGGCATCGGCGAGCGGCGTATCGATGACGAATTCGTCAATCCCGTGGCGGCGATGCAATGCGTGCAGTTCGTGCAGCACGTCGTCGCGCGTGCCGTGCACGATCCGCGTTTCGCGCGGATCGATGCGATGCGGGCCGCCGCCTGCCTGCCGGATATAGGCGTGCGCCTGATCGAGGCTGCCGACGTTGACGGCAGGCGTGTCGCCCACCTGCACGCGAAAGCTCTGATGTCCGCTCGCCAGCTGCGCGGCCGCGTCGCGGGTTGCCGCGACGATCGCGGAGACCGCGAGCAGCGGCGTGCGGCCGCCGGATGCGCTGCGGTATGCATCGAACGCGCGTTCCAGATCGGTCGGTGAGGCGTTCAAATGCGACGCGTAGACGAACGCCCAGCCGAGCCGTGCCGCGAGCGCGGCGCTTTCCGCACTGGCGCCGAGCAGGAACGGTTGTGCGGGCTCGGGCGGGCGCGGCGTCGCATGCAGCGTGGCGTCATCCTGCCCGGTCGTATCGGCAGCCGTGGCTGCGCCCTGAAGATGACGATTCAGTTCGTCGGCCAGATTGGCGAACGACGCGCGCCGCGCGGGATCGTAGCCGGCCTGCAGCGCGCGCGTCGACAGCGGCAGGCCGCCCGGCGCCTTGCCGATACCGAGATCGACGCGGCCCGGCGCCAGCGACGCGAGCAGGTTGAAGTTTTCCGCGATCTTGTACGGACTGTAGTGCTGCAGCATCACGCCGCCCGAGCCGACGCGAATGCGCCGCGTATGCGCGAGCACGTGCGCGATCAGGATCTCCGGCGACGGGCACGCGAGCGCGGCGGTGTTGTGATGTTCGGCGAGCCAGTAGCGGTGATAGCCGGCGGCATCGGCGAAGCGCGCGAGCGATACGCTGCGCGCAAGCGCGTCGGCGGCCGTTTCTCCCGGCGCGACCGGGCTCTTGTCGAGCACGCTCAAGCGGAACGGCAACGCGGTCGAAGCGGACGAATCGGAGTCGGAGCGGATGGCGTCGAACGTCATGATGAAGCGATCGGCGCGGGTCGAAACGGCCTGATCAACGGGTTTGGCATGCCGAATTATTTTGCGGCGCCGTTCGCACGGTCAAACAATCAAGAAGAATATCGAAAGCCGAAAATATTCGTTCCGGCCGACCGGGGGGCTTGCATTATGGTCGTTGACTGCGCGTCGTCTCGCGGCGTGTGCCCGGCGCCTGCCGGGCGATGCGGGGCCACGATGCCGACATGAAGTGTCCGATCGAACGGAATCAAGAGGAATACAGATGAATGAAAAATGCGTACTGCGTGAGACGCTCGCCCTCGTTACGCGCCATCGCGCGACGAACGGAGGCGCGTCATGAGCGGCGCACGTAGACGGTTGAAGACGCTCGTCGGCGCGGCGAGCGTGCTGTACGCACCCGGCGACGCGGATGTCGTGCACGGTGTGCGACGTGCGGCGTCGCTCGCACGCAAGGCGGAAGCCGAGAAGATCACCGGCCTCTTTACCGCCGACCTGCTGCAGGCCGATTCGGCCGGCCTCGCCGGCACGACGGGCAGCCAGGAGCCGATCGTCGCGCTGGCGGCGCTGAGCCAGGCGACGTCGGCGATCGGCCTCGTCGCGACGGTGTCGACGACGTATCACCATCCGTACAACCTCGCGCGGCTGATCGGCACGCTCGACCACGTGAGCGGCGGCCGTGCTGCGTGGAACGCGGTGACGTCGTCGGTCGGCGAGGAGAATTTCGGCGATGCGGCGCTGCCCGACCCCGAACGGCGTTACGCACGTGCGGCCGAATTCGTCGAGGTCGTCAACGCGCTGTTCGACGCGAACGATCCGGGCGCGACGCGGCGCGGGCAGGGCGGTGGCATCTCGGTCGATCCGCGCAAGCTCGGCGCGATCGACTATCACGGCGAGCACTTCCAGGTGCAGGGGCCGCTGAACGTGCCGCCGTCGCCGCAGCGCCGGCCGGTGCTGTTTCAGGCGGGTCAGTCGACCAGCGGCGTATCGCTCGGCGCGAGGTATGCGGAGGTCGTGTATACGTCTCAGCCGACGCACGAAGACGCGCGCGCATTCGTCGCCGAACTGCATCGGCAGGCCATCGCGTTCGGCCGCGGCGACCGGCTGCCGCTCGTGATGAACTCGTTCCATTCGGTGATCGGCGAATCCGATGCCGACGTCGCGCGACGGTTGCGCGACAAGCATGAACGCATCGATTACGAACAAGGCCGGCTGAAGCTCGCCGACATGCTTGGCGGCGTCGTCGACCTGCGCGACCTGCCGCTCGACCAGCCGTTGCCGGGGTCGCTGCTGCCGGCGATCGACAGCGTGCATCGCCGGCGAGGGCGTGTTGCGATCTTCGTCGGCTATGCGCGTCAGCGGCTGACGCTGCGCGAGCTGATCGTCCGCGCGCAGGAGACCGGCCACTGGTTCGTCGCCGGCACGCCGGAGCAGCTCGCCGATGCGATCGAGGCGCGCTATCGCGCGGGGCTCGTCGACGTGCTGTCGCTGCACGGGCTCGGTCAGCCGGACCAGGAGGACCTGCTGCTCAATGGCTTGCTGCCCGAATTGCGTCGTCGCGCGCTGCTCGATACCGACTACGTGGGCGGTGATTTCCGCGCGAATCTGGAGTTGCCGGCGTTGCAGCGCGAAACGGCGGAGGCGTGAGCGGGCGAACGGTCGAACGATGCACCGTGCCGCGCGTTCGGCGGTGCGCCGTTCCGCCATATCGCGCGATCAGATATTCATCGAAAAAATAACCATTTGGTACACACGTCGGCGCGCATTACAGTCTCGCCTCCTGCCGGCTGCGACGCCGGTCGTTCCGACGTTATTTCAGAAATTCGCCACATGAATCGTTTGATGCGTTCCAGTGTCCGCCGTGCCGCGGCCGCGTTGTTTGTGGTCGGCCTCGTGCCGGCTTCCCATGCGGCCCAGCCGACGTTGCGCGTCGGAATCGACGCCGAATCGTATCCGCCGTTCTTTTCGAAGGACGCGGCCGGCAAGTGGAAGGGCTGGGAAATCGACGTGCTCGATGCCGCGTGCGGCAAACTGAACGTACGGTGCGAACTCACCGACATTGCGTGGGACGGCCTGATTCCGGCGTTGCAGAACCGCAAGATCGACGTGATCTGGTCGTCGATGACGATCACCGGCGAACGGCAGAAGGCAATCGATTTCAGTCGCGCGTATTACGAATCGCCGACGGTGTTCGTCGGCGCGAAAAGCGATCGGCGCCGCGTCGACTGCGCGGTGCCCGCGAGCTTCAAGGGTCGCGTGATCGGCGTCGAGGCCGGCACGAACTTCTCGGCGTTCCTCGATTCCCGCTTCAAGCCGGATGCGCAGATCAAGGCGTTCGACAAGTTCGACAACGCGCTCGCGGATCTGGTGTCCGGCCGGGTCGACTACGTGCAGGAAGGCAAGGGTCTGTTCACGGCCTTCCTCGCGTCGCGCGACGGCAAGGACTTCGAGGTCAAGGCGACGTGCGCGGACAACCCGGTGCTGGGCCTCGGCATCGGCGCGGGCGTGCGCCAAGGCGATGCGCTGCGCGGCAAGCTGTCGACCGCGATCGCGCAACTGCAGCAGGACGGTACGTGGGATGCGATCACCGCCCGCTATCCGAACCTGAAGGGCACGATCGAGAAGGGCCGCTGACCCGATGGCCGCGGACGACTCGCTGCTCGCGCTGCTTGCATTCGACGACGGTGGATATGGCCGTGTGTTCGCGGGCGCGTTCGCGCTGACGTTCGGCGTCGCGGCGTCGTCGTTCTGCACCGGCGTGCTGCTCGGCATCGCCGGCGCGCTCGGCAAGCTGTCGCGCCACGCGCCGCTCGCATGGCTCGCGCGGCTCTACACGACGCTGGTGCGTGCGCTGCCCGAGCTGTTGTGCCTGCTGCTCGCGTTCTATGCGCTCGCGCCTGCCGTCGAGGTCGCGCTGCGCCGCGGCGGCCTGGTGCCCGACGGCTTCGCGTTCCCGCCGTTCCTCGTTGCTGCGCTGTCGCTCGGTTTCATCCAGGGCGCGTATCTGACCGACATTTTCCGCGCGGCGCTCGTCAACGTGCCGATCGGGGAGATCGAAGCCGCGCATGCATACGGGATGACGCCATGGCAGACGTTCACGCGCATCCGGCTGCCGGCCGCCGCGCGGCTCGCATTGCCGGGCGTCGGCAACGTGTGGCTGAACGCGACCAAGGACGCGTCGTTCATCAGCGTGCTCGGCTCGTTCACGGACTTGCTGAAGGCGAGCCAGCTCGCGGCCGGCGCGACCCGTCACTACGTATTCTTCTATCTCGTCACGGCCGCGCTGTTCCTGCTGCTGAGCATCGTGTCGACGGGCGTTCTCGCGGCGCTCGAGCGGCATGCGAACCGTGGCACGAGGCGCGCAACCGCATGATGTTCTCGCTGCCGTTCCTGCTCGATACGGTGATGCCGAAGCTGCTCGCCGCAGTGCCGACGACGCTCGCGCTGACACTTTTTTCGGGCGTGGCCAGCGTGCTGCTGGGCGTGCCGCTCGCGCTCGCCGCCGGTGCGCGCCATGCGCCGCTGCGCTGGTTCGCGCGCGGCTGGATCATGCTGATTCGCGGCACGCCGCTGCTCGTTCAGCTCTATTTGCTGTACTACGGATTCGGGCAAATCGTGCCGCGCGAATGGATGCGCGACAGCTGGGCATCGCCGCTGCTGCGCGACGCGTTCTGGTACGCGATCGTCGCATTGAGCGTTAACGAGAGCGCGTATGTCGCGACGATCCTGCGCGGCGCGATCGCCGGCGTGCCGGCCGGCGAGATCGAAGCCGGGCACGCATACGGCATGACGCGCGCGCAGGTGCTGCGCCGCATCGTCGGCCCGCGCGCGTGGCGGCTCGCGTTGCCCGCGCTCGTCGGCGAGGCGATCCTGCTGCTGAAATCGACCGTCCTCGCGTCGACCGTGACCGTGTTCGACGTGATGGGAACGGCCAATACGCTGCGCTTCGAGACGTTGCGCGTGTACGAACCGCTGGCCGGCGCGGCGATCGTCTATGTCGTACTGGTCGCGCTGCTGATCGTTCCTGCCGGCCGTTTCGAGCAGCACGTCAATCGCTACCTTACGCGCGCGCCAGACGAGCGTACGCCAGCACGGCGCCGCCGCCGCGCGTCGTCGGGCGCGTGGGCGGCACCCAACTGATTCCTTCCCTGATACCGATTTCGACGATGTCCGATCCTCGCCCGTTGCTGTTTTCCCTGTATGAACAAGCCAGTGTCGGTTGCGGTGGCGCACCAAGCCTGTGGACCCACCCCGCCGATGAACGACTGCGCGTCAATACACTCGCGTTCTGGTCGAACCTCGCGCGCACGGCCGAACAGGCCGACCTCGACATGCTGTTCTTCGCGGACGTGCTCGGCCTGTACGACGTCTATGGCGGGTCGGCCGATGCCGCGCTGCAGTGGGCGGTCGAGTCGCCCGCGAACGATCCGATGATGCTGATTCCGGCGCTTGTCGCGCAGACCGAGCGGCTCGCGTTCGGCGTGACCGCGAGCACGACCTACGAGCATCCGTTCGCGCTCGCGCGCCGCTTCAGCACGCTCGATCATCTGAGCAACGGCCGGATCGGCTGGAACATCGTGACGTCCTACCTGACGAGCGCGGCGCGCAACTTCGGGCTCGACCGGATGATCGGTCATGATGAACGCTATGCGCGCGCCGAGGAGTTTCTCGACGTCGTCTACAAGCTGTGGGAAGGGAGCTGGGCGGACGACGCGGTCGTCGCCGACAAGCACGCGCCGCGCTATGCGCGTGGCGACCGCGTGCGGCCGATCGCGCACGAAGGCACGCACTATCGCGTGCAGGGGCCGCACGTCTGCGCGCCGTCGCCGCAGCGCTCGCCGGTGCTGATCCAGGCCGGCTGGTCCGGGCGCGGACGCGAATTCGCAGCGAAGCACGCGGAGGTGGTGTTCGTCGCGAAGTCGAATCCGCACGAGATCCGCGCGGGCCTCGACGAGATTCGCCGGCAGGCGGCTGAACGCGGCCGGTCGGCGGACGATGTGAAGTCGCTGACGGTGCTGCGGATCGTGACGGCGCGCTCGTCGAGCGACGCGAAGGAGAAATACCACCTGCTGCAGCAGCACTATCACCAACACGCGCAACTCGTCAGCTACGCGGGCGACACCGGCATCGACATCGACCGCTATGCGGACGACGAACCGCTTACGACGCAGACGGAAGGGCTCACGTCCTACGTGATGAGGCCCGACGGCAGCGGCAAGCCGCTCACCGCCGGCGACGTGCGGCGCAAGTTCGCGAGCGTCACGCGCGGCACCGACCTGATCCTCGTCGGCTCGCCCGACGAGGTCGCCGATCAACTCGCCGAGCATGCGCGGCAGTCGACGACGAGCGGCTACATGCTCAATCCGCTTATCAGCCCGGGCACGCTCGACGATTTCGCCGAACTGATCGTGCCGGAATTGAAGAAGCGCGGCCTGTACCGGACGACGGCACCGGCCGGCACTTTCCGTTCACGCCTGAGCGGACGGGATCGGTTGCCCGATACTGCGTATGGTTCGTCATTCAGACACTCGGCCGTGGGGTTGGTCTGACCTCAAGTCATTCGGTGCCGGTATCTTCAGCGCGCAACCGACGCTCCCGTGTCGTGGAACGTTCGGACGACGGTCGGGGGTTGATCCGCTTGGCGGGTGGTGAGGTGCAAGTTTTTCGTGTACTAAAACGACAAGCGAGGGTGCGCCTTGATGAGCGATGCAAGGCGTACTGAAGCCTGGTGAAGCAGGCTCACCCCAGTGTGTCCTGATCATTCTCGCGGGGCACACGTTTGATGCGCATCGATCAGCCGGCCTTCTTGGGTTCCCTTTTTTCTGTCGCGGATCGCGGACCAGATGCTGCTCTTTCTGGTGCCGCTCGTCGTCTTTCAGATCACGCATAAAGCGACGTGGCCCGGGCTCGCATTTTTCATCGAAGCGTTGCCGCGATTCATCGCCTTTCCGGTCTGCGGTGAATTGAGCGACCGCGTGCCGCCCGTTCGCGTGCTGCGAGCGAGCCGGACCAGTCGTGCCATCGCCTGCATGATCGGCATTGCCGGCTATGTCGCCTGGAGCGGAATCGGGTGGCTGATCGCGATGTCCGCCGTCTGTGGCGCACTCACGAGTCAGGGGCTTGTCGCTCGCGAGGTGCTGCTGCCGCAGATTTTTCCGCGGCAGCGCTTCGAAAAAGTGCTGTCGTATACGCAGCTTGCCGAGCAGTTGGATGTCGTGCTCGGGCCGATCGTCGCGGCGGCACCTAGAAATCGGAACGCACGGTCAACATCACGTTGCGCGCATCGCCGAATACGCTGTAATAGGTGCTGGGCGGACGAATGTAGTACCTGCGATTGAACACGTTATTCAATTGCAAGGACGCCGTCACGTGCTTGGTGAAACGATATCCCGCTTGTGCGTCGAAAACCGCATAGCCGGCCTGTTCGACGCCACGCGAAATCCGCGTTTGAGCGAGCATGCCGCCCCCGATCGAGAATCCGCGTAATGGGCCTTGCGAGAGCGTATATCGGGTCCACAGCTTGAACAAATGCTTCGGATCCGTGCCGTCGGTGAGATCGGGCGAGTCGTTCTCGTAGTGTGCGTTCAGATACGTGTAGCCGGCATAGAGATTCCAGTCTGGCGTCGGCTGGCCAGTGAGTTCGAGTTCGATACCCTGATTGCGTGCCTTGCCTGCGGATACGTAATAGAACTGATGGGCAGGGTCGGCAACGGCGCGGTTGTCGTCGTTGATGCGGAACAGCGCGGCGTTTGCATTCAGGCGGCCATCGAGCAGGCTGCTTTTTATGCCTACTTCGTACTGCTCTCCCGAGCGCGGCGGCAGGCCCGGCCCCGAGTACGTGCCTTGCGTTTGCGCATCGAGGAACCGCGCGTAGTTGGCGTAGGCCGTCAGCGACGGCACGATGTCCCACAGCAAGCCGGCGGACGGCAGGAAGCGATGATTGACCTGTGCGTTGGTCGTCCAGTCCGCGACGCTCGGCAACGTCGACTGCGTGCGGTCTTGCAGGAACGCTTCGCGGCCGCCGAGCACGAGCGTCAGCGGCGTGGCGAGCTTGATACGCGCCTGCGCATAGACGCCGTATTGCACGGTGCGATGATTGGTGCCGAACGTGTACGGTACGTCCACGGCGGGTACCGCATTGGGATCGTAGAGACTGTAGGCGCCACCGTACGGGCCGCTCAACGCGCGGTAACCCGATTGCGCGCCCGATGTCATCACGGCGTAGTTCGCGCCGATGGTCAGCGTATGCGTCTGCCCCCAGAGGCGGACCGGGCCGGATACATTGGTGTCCGCGCCGAACCAGTCATAGCTCGTGCGCTGCCGCTGGTCTCCGAAGCGCGCGAGGCCGTTTGCGGTCGCGCCGGGGCCGGAGTACGCGTAGTAGGCCTTGGAGAGTTCGTGGCGGTAGAACAGCGTGGTCGAAGATTGCCACGCGTTTTCGAACCGATGCACGAGGTTGGCGTTGACCTCCTGCAACGAGGTGTACGCGTAGTTCCAGCTCGGACTGAAGTTCCGCGTATATTCGCTCGGCACGCGCCCGGTGAGCGCGGTACGCGTGCTGTTCAGCACGCCGCCCGCACCGTAATCGATGCCGGAAATCGGCGAGACCTGATAGCCGCCCGAGAACGACAGCGTCGTGCGCGGCGTGAGGTCCCAATCGAGCGCACCATAGGCCATCACCTCCTTGCTGCGCGTGCGCTCGATGGATTGCATACCGGTGCTGCCCACGAGAACGGCGCGTCCGCGCAGCGTGCCGTCCTTGTTCAGCGGCCCGGTGACGTCGATCATCTGGCGCACGCTGCCGAACGAATCGACCTGTGTTTCCGTGCCGAGATGGAACTGATCCTGAGGGCGCTTGCGCACGAGATTGACGACGCCGCCCGGCTCGCCCATGCCATCGATCGAGCCTGCCGGGCCGCGCAGGATTTCGACGCGGTCGTACATCGCCAGATCGAATTGCAACTGATACTGCAGGCCGCTCAGCGTCGGGACCCCATCGAATTCAATGCCGAGCTGCGAGCCGCGCGCGCGGAAGTACGCGGTACCGTCGCCGTAGTCGATCGAACTGACGCCGGTCACGGAGCGCAACGCCTGCTGGATGGTCGTGATGTTCTGGTCGTCCATCCGCTCGCGCGTGAGCACCGAGACCGAGTTCGGCGCCTCCTTGATCGATTGCGCGACTTTTCCGCCGATGGTGGCCCACTTTGCAGCGTAGTTGCCGCTGCCTTCGGTTGTCGCATCGGCGTCCTTTGTGCCCACCACCGTCAAGACGGGCAGCATGCCGCCGGCCGGGGCGGGCGAGCCTTGCGCGTTCGCCCACGAGGAGGCGAGGCACAGCGCCGAAAAGGCGAGCGGGGCACCGCTGCGTCGTCCCGTCGTCACGCGCCGCGCGCGCGGGTGGTCTATTCTCGTTGTCATGGTTGATCATCCCGATGTTGAAAAACGTCGAACTGCTTCCTCCCGCCAGCGGCGGGTTGAAAAATGGGGGGGACGATCTTTATCGACGGGCATCTGACGGCCTCGTCTGTCTTGAATCCATGCACTACCGAACAATCGCCGGGCCGACATCGTGGTCGATCCCGCGACCCGTGACGCAATTACCGCCGCAACCCGCGCAGCATCACGAGCGCGACGAGCCACGGTCCGCCGAGCAGCGTGGCGACGAGGCCGGTCGCGATTTCCTGCGGAAAAACGATCTGCCGCCCGAGCCAGTCCGCCGTCACCATCAGCAGCGCGCCGAGGGTTGCGGCCAGATAAAGCTGCGGCACGGGGCGGCGCGCACCGGAAAACCGTGCGATATGCGGCGCGATCAACCCGACGAACGACAACGGTCCGACAATCACGGTGGCCGCCGCCGTTGACATGGCCGCCAGCAGCAGCAATGCGAAGCGCGCGCGACCCACGGGCACGCCGACGCTCGCCGCGACGTCCGTGCCGAGCGCAAGAGCGGCGAGCCAGCGTCCGGTCAGCGGTGCAACGGCGAGCGTGAGGAGCGCCAGTGCCGCGACGCTCCATGCGATGCCGGGCGCGACGTAGTAGGTGGATCCGATCAGCAGATCGACGAGCACGCCCGCGCGCGGATCGCCGCTTGACATCAGCGCGCCGACTACCGTGTTGAACAGCGCACTGATCGACAGCCCGACGAGCAGCAGGCGCTCGGGCGCGAATCGCGCGCGCCGTCCGAACCAGACGAGCAGCGCCAACGTCGCGAACGTGCCGGCCACGCAGCCTGCCACCAGCGCGGCGGGAACGAGGCGGTGACCGAGAAACAGCACGGCGACCATGCCGAACATGCCGCCGGAACCCACACCGAGCACGTCGGGACTCGCCATCGGATTCGCGCTCATGCGTTGCAGCAGTGTTCCCGCGACTGCCAGCAGAGCGCCCGCCGCCAGAGCCGCGACGAGGTGGGGTACGCGCCAGAACAGCAGGCTCTCGATTTGCGTGAGCGTGGCGACGCTCGTGCCGGTGGGGCCGCGAGAGACCGCCAGCGACAGCAGGCATGCGAGCGGCAGCAGCATGGCCCACACCAGCGCCATCGCACGAGGCGCGCGGCGATCATGCCGGGGGCCCGCTGCAGCATGCGCATCGGGCCGCGAGCGCAAACGCGGCAGCAACCCGACGAGCAGCGGCACACCCACGATCGCGGTCGCGCTTCCGGTCGCGATCACGTGTGCGGAAAACAGGTCGGCCCGCGCGGCCGTGCGCACGATTTCATCGGTGAGCCACAGCAGCGCCGCGCCGGTGAGCGGTGACCACACGAGCCGCGCGCGCAATTGCCGCGCGCCGGCCAGGCGGGCCAGCAACGGTGCGGCCAGGCCGATGAAGCCGATGACGCCCACTTCGGCGACCACGAACGCCGTGAGCGCGACCGCGACGAACAACGCGGCGCCGCGCACCCATCCGACCGCGACACCGAGATGGCGCGCCGTCGTGTCGCCTGCGTCGAACAGAGTCAGCGGACGATAGAGCAGGGCGGCGCCGCCCGCGCAGGCGGCGAGCTGCATGCCCAGATGCAGCGTCGGTTGCCAGCCGTTCTGGTCGAGCGCGCCGCCGCCCCAGATCTGCAAGCCGGCAAGCCTGTCGAAATGCACCACCGAAATCGCGAGACTGATCGCGCCGCAGTACAGGTTCACCACCATGCCGCCGAGGATCACGCCGAGCGGCGACATACGTTGCGCCCATGCCAGCGCGAACACGACGAGCATCGCGGCCGCGCCGCCCGCCAGCGCCAGCGTGCTTCGACCCATGGCCAACCAGCCGGGCATCCAGATCGTCGCGACAGACAGCGTGAGATACGCGCCCGGGAACACCCCGAGCGTCATGGGTTCAGCGAGCGGATTGCGCAGCACCTGTTGCATTAGCGCGCCCGCGAGACCGAGTGCGGCGCCGCACAGCAGTGTCATCGTGACGCGCGGCAGCAGGCTGTAGTGGACGAGCAAGGCCCCCACGTCCTGCGTGTCGGCGGTGGCCGCGAGCGCGTGCCAAAAGGATGCGCCCGCCAGTGCGCGATGCACGTCCGTGGCTGTGAGGCAGGCGGCGAGTACGGCCATGGCGCCGACCAGCGCCAGGCGCCGATCGCTTGTCCGCGCGACGCGTCCGGCCAGCACGAGGTTACGCAAGGTCGCCTCCGCCGTGCTCAAGTGTGGCGAGGGCGATCGAGACGGCCGCGGCGAAGCGGCGCATCGACACGAGTCCGCCGAAGGCCGCGATCACCGGCAGTACTGCGACGCGTTTCTCGCGCACGGCAGGCAGCGCACGCCACAACGGGCTCTGGTTCAGCGCGGCACGCACGGCGGCGCGCAGCGGCCCGATCAGCAGAATGTCCGCGTGCGGGACATCGAACAGGCGTTCCAGCGCGACGGTGGCCGAGCCGGTTACGGAGGTGCGCCATGGCGTGGAGGCCGCGCGGCTCGCCGCGTCGCGAGAATGGACCGCATTGTCGACACCGATGCGCGCGAGCACGTCGTCGAACAGGCTACCCGCGCCATAGACGCGAAAATGTCGCTCGTCGAGTGCTTCGGCGACGATCACGGCTCGCGCCGGGTGAGCCCCGGTGCTCGCGATCCGGGTGGCCACCGACGCGAATTCCTGTTGCGCGGCGGCGATCAGTTCGGTGGCGGATAGCGGCGCCCCGATCGCGCGCCCCATCGCGGATGTTTCGTCGCAGAGCACCTCGAGAGGCCGTGCAGCGCTCATGTATGTGCCCAGCGTGAGCGTCGGCGCGATGCGTCGGAGCGGCGTCATCAGCGCCGCATGCGCCGGCGTGACGATGATGAGATCCGGCGCGAGCGCGAGCAGCACCTCGAAATTCGGCTGATAGAGCAGGCCGACATCGGCGACGCCGGGCGGCAACGGCGGCGTCACGATGCCGCTCGCATACCAGTCGGGCAACGGAATGCCGACGGGCGCGCGCCCGAGCGCGAGCAGCGTTTCCGTCAGTTCCCAGTTGAGCACCACGATGCGGTGCGGGAACCGTGTGATCGCGGCAGCGACGCATGGCGCGGAGAACCGTGTGCCGGAGCCGGCGAGCGCGGTGAGCGCGACGAGCAGTTGCCGGCGGCGCGGATTCGCGACGAGCAGGTTCATGCCGGAAACCCCAGGCGCCGCCCGCTGACCGGATCGGCGCTCACGCGCATCGGCACGCCGTAGATCGATTCGAGGTGGACAGGGTCCATGATGTCGGCGGCGCGCTCGCGCATCAGCAGACGGCCCTCGCGCAGCGCAACGATGCGGTCGCAGAACCGCGCGGCCATGTTCACGTCGTGCAGGACGACGACGGCGCTCATCGCGCTCGTCGCGCAGAGCGTGCGCACGAGTTCGAGCACGGAGAGCTGATGGTTGAGGTCGAGCGCCGACGTCGGTTCGTCGAGCAGCATGCAGCGGCAGTCCTGTGCGACCAGCATCGCCAGCCATGCACGCTGACGCTCGCCGCCCGACAGTACGTCGACGGGACGATCGGCGTGACGGAGCACATCGGCTGCACGCATCGCGCGCTCGACGTGCTCGGCGTCTTCTTCCCCGAAGCGTCCGAGCGCGCCATGCCACGGATAACGCCCGAGGGCGACCAGTTCGTGCACGGTCATGCCGTCGGTGGGCGGCGTCTGCTGCGGTAGATACGCGACCTGGCGCGCGAATTGGCGTGCGCCCCAGTCGGTGAGCGGCTTGCCCGCGTAGCGAATCGTGCCGGCAGTGGGGGCGAGCTGACGAGCGAGCAATTTGACGAGCGTGGATTTGCCCGAACCGTTGTGCCCGACCAGCCCGGTCACGCATGCGGGTTCGATCGCGAGAGTGATCGATTGCAGCAGGGGACGGCCGCTGGCGACGTACGACACGCGTTCAAGCGAGAACGTCGCGGCATTGCCGGTGTCGCCGCATGCGGAGCGGGCTGCTTCGTCGCGCACGATTTGGCTCATGCCGCGCTCGCCATGTCGTTGCCGCCCGTACGCCGCGTATTGTCCGCGCCGGCCGTGTCCGCGGTAATCGCGGCGATTCGCCCGTTCTCGAGTTTGATGAGCCGGTCGGCGAGATCGAAGTAGCGATCGTCGTGCGTGATGACCAGCACGGTCTTGCCGTTCGCCTTCAGCGCGGGCAACAGCGTGCGATAGAACACGTCCTTGAAGGCCGGGTCCTGATCGGCCGCCCATTCGTCGAAGACGTAGAACGGTCGATCCTCCAGGAATGCGACCAGCAGCGCGAGGCGCTTGCGCTGACCTTGCGAAAGGGCGAGCGTGGAGAACGTGCCGCGCTCGATGCGCACCTTGTGGTCGAGTTGCAGTGCGACGAGCAACGTACGCGCCATCCCTTCGCGTTCGCCGGCCAGGCCGAGCAGCGAATCGAACAGATGAAAATCGCTGAAGACCACCGAGAAACGCTGTCGATACGCGGCACGCGTCGTGTCGTCCACGGCGACGCCGTCGACGAGCAGACGGCCGCGCTCGGGCGCGTAAAGGCCGACGAGCAGCTTCGCGAGCGTGGTCTTGCCGCTGCCGTTGCCACCGACGAGATACACGAGCTCTCCGGCGTCGAACGTCAGATCGATGGGCCCGAGCGTGAACAGGCCGTCGTCGCTTTCGCGCACATAGCGATGTTCGACACCTTCGAACGCGATGCGCGAGAATCCTTCGGCCGGGGCTGGGGCGGAATCGGCGTGATTGCCTGGTTCGGCAGGCAGCGCCGCTTCGAGCGCACCGATGCGCTCGAACGCAACGCGTGCCGAGTTGAGCGACGGTAGCGCCGCGAGCAGCCCTTCGACGGGCATGATCAGATAGAGGAACACGAGCGCGTAACCCGACATGACGTGTGCGTCGGCGCCGAACAGATGCGCGAGCACGAAAGTCGTCAGGCCGACGAAGCCGAACAGCAGCAAATTGCCCCAGCTTGCCGCGAGCGCGTGCAGCACATAGCCGCGCGTGCGCTGCACGCGCACCGCTTCCACGTGCGGTGCGAGCTCGCTGCCGACGAACGCGTCCGCGCGCGCGCGATGCAGCTTGAGTTCCTTGGCGCCGTCGAACAATGCACGAAACTGGTTCAGCAGCGTGTCCTCGCGGTCGCGCGAGGCGCGCAGATGACGCAGCGCACGGGCGCTCACCAGCTGCGTGCCGAGCGTGCCGGCCCCGAGCACGCCCAGCGCGACTGCAAGGATCGGCAGCGAGAGCATGCCGAGGTACGTGAGACAGCCGACGATCACGGCGCCCTGCATCGCAATGGAGGGCAGGCTCACGAAGAACACGACGATGCTGTCGAGATCCTGGGTCAGCGCGCCCACCGCGCGGGCCGCGCCGCACCGCTCCAGATCGCGGAACGACGCGGCGGTAATGCGCCCGATCGTCTGCATGCGCAGTTGAGCCTTGACGCGCTGACCGAGATACATGAACAGCGCCTGCGAGCCGATGCGCGTCACGAGCACCAGCGCGGCGAGCAGTACGAAGCGCATGCCCAGGTGCATCAGCTGTGCGCCCGACGCTTGCAACGCCTGATTGATGAGTGCCACGAGCGCCGCATTCGCGAAGCCGCTCGCGAGACTCGCGAATAGCGCGACCGGCAGCAACCAGCGTGAGTAGCGGAGCAATGAGGCAATGAGAGGCATAAGTCGTCGAAGGTCGTGCGGACGTGCTGGTTGCACGTGTTGTGTCTCAGAAATAAGAATGAGACGTATTAAACGTGGCGAGCGGGATTTGGCCGTAACCATTGATGGGTAAGGAGATTAATGCCTCCCGCAGCCGAAAGGTAGACAGGCGATATCGATTTTTTGACAGAATTTGGTGAATTTGAAATATCATGGCGCACTTCCTTTCGACCGTCTCCGATGAAGGCTTTTCTGCTCAAGCGATATCCGCTGGCGCGGGTGCCGCTGCCGCGCCAGGTGGCCGCGACCCTCGTGAACTACCGTCAAGGCGAACGCGTGGCTTGGCATCAGCATCGCCATGGCCAGCTGGTCTTTGCAGCGAAGGGCGTCGTCCGCGTGCTCACGCCGGCCCGCACATGGACGCTCCCGCCGTCGCGGGCGGTGTGGCTGCCGTCGGACGTCGATCACGAACTGCACGCGGTGGGTGACACCGCGCTATGCAGCGTCTATGTGGAACCCGAAGTGTTTCCGTGGCCTTGGGAGGAGCCGGCGGTCATCGCCGTGTCGGCGTTGCTGCGGGAACTCGCGCTCACGGTGGTCGACGGGGCGGATACCTATACGGCCACGAGCCGCGCCGGGCTCGCCGCGTCGTTGCTGATGAAAGTGCTCGCGGAAACGCCGAGCCTCGCCGAGCCGGGTGTGCCCTTGCCGCGCGACGAGCGCCTGCTCAAGCTGTGCGAGCACATGATGAACGACCCCGCGAGCGATCTCACGCTGGACTTCTGGGGCGAGCAATTCGGCGCGAGCGGCCGTACGCTCGCGCGCCGGCTGCATGCCGAGACGGGGCTGACGTTCGTGGCCTGGCGGCAGCAGATGCGTGTCGCGGAAGCGATCACGCGCCTCGCGCTCGGCCAGTCGGTTGCGCAGGTGGCAAAAGATCTCGGGTATCGCAGCGCGAGCGCGTTCATCGTCATGTTCCGACGGATCACGGGCGAATCGCCGCAGCGATATCTCGCAGCGAGCTGAACAGGCACGATTCGGGCCGGCCCGGCGACGCAGCGCCCCGGACACATGCGGCCCGATCGGGATTCCTCGCCGCGCGCTTATCCCCGCCCGACGAACGGCATGGCCGTCGCCATGATCGTCATGTTCAGGATGTTGGTATCCAGCGGCAGGTTCGCCATCTGGACGATCGCGTTCGCGACGTGCGTGACGTCCATGCGCGCTTCGGGCGCGAGGCTGCCGTCGGCTTGCGGGACGCCTTGCGTCATCCGTTCCGTCAGCGACGTCGCGGCGTTGCCGATGTCGATCTGGCCGCACGCGATGTTGTACCGGCGGCCGTCGAGCGCCAGCGCCTTGGTGATTCCGGTCACCGCATGCTTGGTGGCCGTGTACGCGATCGTATCGGGGCGCGGCGCATGCGCCGAGATCGAGCCGTTGTTGATGATTCGGCCGCCCTGCGGCGTTTGCGCTTTCATCAGGCGCCATGCGGCCCGCGCGCACAGAAAGACGCCGGTCAGGTTCGTCGCGACGACGCCGTTCCACACGTCGAATTCGTATTCGTCGAGCGAAACTGGCGGGGCGTTGCGGCCGGCATTGTTGAACAGCACGTCGAGCCGGCCGAACTGCTGCGCGATCTGCGCAAACGCGTGGTCGACCGATGCTTCGTCGGTGACGTCCGCAGGGAACGCGTGCGCGTCGCCGCCGGCGGCGCGGATCGCGTCCTGCGTTTCGCGCAACGAGGCCTCCGTGCGACCGAGCAGCGCGACGGTGAATCCCGCGTGGGCGAGCGCGACGGCCGCTGCGCGACCGATGCCGGAGCCGGCGCCCGTGACGGCTGCGAATTTCTTCGAGACAGACATGGCTTGATTTCCTGCTGGTTGAAAGAGGGCGAGGCGGCCGATGACCGGGATCATCGCCGCATCCGGCAATGTAGTCGAAATGCGTGGTGCGCATGTCCGGGCGACATCGCAACGCACGTTCGGCTGACTACTTCGTCCGGCCGGGCGCGGCCTTTCGTGCCCGCGTGCCGGTCTGCGCAAACAGATCGACCACGACGTCGCGCAGCCACCGGTTCCCCTCGTCCTGGTTGACCCGTGCATGCCAGAGCATGTGAATCGGCGTCCCCGGCAGCGCGACGGGCAGTGCGCGCCAGCCCAGCGAAAACGGTGCGGCGAGCTGCTGCGCGAGATGCTCGGGCACCGTCGCGATCAGGTCGGTGCGCTGCAGGATGTAGCCGACGCTCATGAAATGCGGCACCGTCAGCCGCACCTGGCGCGCCACGCGGCGGCGCCTCAGCCATTCGTCCACCTGCCCGTGACCGGTGCCGGCCGACACCACGACCAGATGTTCTGCATTGCGCCACGCGTCGACCGTCAGCGGCGCGTCCTCGAGCGGATGCCCCCGCCGGAACAGGCACACATAACGCTGATCGAACAGCCGGCGCTGATAGAAGCCGCCCTTGAGCTGCGGCAGCAGGCCGATCGCGAGATCGACGCGGCCGTCGGCCATTTCGTCGCCGAGGTTGATGCTCGTGTTGCGCACGGTATTGAGCGCGATGCCCGGCGCCGCTTGCGACAGGTGTTCGAGCAGCGCGGGCAGGAACACGACTTCGCCGATGTCGGTCATGCCGATCGTCAGCGTGCGCGTGGCGCGCAGCGGATCGAAACCGGTCTCGGGATTGAGCGCGGCGTGCAGGGTCGCGAGCGCGTGCGACACGGGTTCCGCCAGGCGCAGCGCGAACGGCGTCGGCACCACGCCGCCCGGCCCGCGCACGAACAGCGGATCGCCGAGCCGGCGGCGCAGCTTCGCGAGCGCGTTGCTCACGCCCGGCTGGCTCATGTTCATCTGCTCGGCGACGCTCGACACGCGCCGCTCCTGCATCAGCCGCTGGAAAAGCAGCAGCAGGTTGAGGTCGATATCGCTCAGTTCCATGGATTTTGCCTCGCCCGGTTCATTGCATCCAGTGATGATGCAGATTCATTTCATTTTATTGTGGAATGAAAGTCGGCTCCCGAGAATACCGATACGGCCCATGCAATCGGCATGGCCGCTGCGCACGTCGCACACCCCACATCGGAATATCGGAGACACCTTCATCATGCAGACGAACCTGAAGATTGCGATCGTCGGCGCCGGGATCGGCGGGCTGACGCTCGCGCTCGCGCTGCGCGAGCACGGCATCGATGCGCAGATCTACGAACAGACGGAGGTGCTGCGCGAAGTCGGCGCGGCCGTCGCGCTGTCGGCCAATGCGACGCGCTTCTACGAACGCATGGGCCTGCGTACGGCCTTCGACGCGGTGTGCGCGGACATCCCGGGGCTCGTCTATCGCGACGGCCGCAGCGGTGCGGTAATCGGCCATCATCGCGGCGAGCCCGACTATCGCCGGCAATTCGGCGGCGCGTACTGGGGCGTGCATCGCGCGGATCTGCAGGCCCTGCTGTCGAAGGCGGTCGGCCTCGACAGCATCCATCTCGGCCACCGGTTGACCGATCTCGTGCAGCACGCCGATCGCGTCACGCTGGCGTTCGACAACGGCGTGCGCATCGACGCCGATCTCGTGATCGGCGCGGACGGCGCGCGCTCGATCACGCGGCGCTGGATGCTCGGCTACGACGATGCGCTGTATTCGGGCTGTTCGGGGTTTCGCGGCGTGGTGCCGGCCGCGCGGCTGAGCCTGCTGCCCGATCCCGAAACGCTGCAGTACTGGATCGGGCCGCACGGGCACCTGCTGCACTATCCGATCGGCGACGGCGGCGACCAGAATTTCCTGCTGGTCGAGCGTCATCCGTCACCGTGGCCGTCGCGCGACTGGGTGATGCCGTCGGAAGAGGGCGAGCAACTGCGTGTATTCAGGGACTGGCATCCGGCGGTGGTGCAGATGATCACCGCGGTGCCGATCAGCCAGCGCTGGGGGTTGTTCCATCGGCCGCCGCTCGGCCGCTGGAGCCGCGGGCGCGTGACGCTGATCGGCGACGCCGCGCATGCGCTGGTGCCGCACCACGGGCAGGGCGCGAACCAGTCGATCGAGGATGCGGTGGTGCTGGCGGCGCAACTGGCGAAGGCCGGGCCGGGCAACTGGCGAGAGGCGCAGGAAGCGTACGAGCGGCTGCGTCGCGGCCGCACGCGCAAGGTGCAGTACGCGTCGATTTCCGTGGCCGATGTGCTGCACCTGCCCGACGGGCCGGCCGCGCAGGCACGCAATGCGCGTCTGGCCGAGCGCGACAGCGTGCTGCATCACCTGGACTGGATTCACGATTTCGATGCGCTCGCCGGGGAGCCGGACGAGCGGCAGGGCGGCACGTGGCTTTGAGCCCGCCGTCAGGCCCGGGCGCGCCGGGACGGCGTGCGCGGCGCATGAGACAGGGCGCCGGCCTGCGGCCGGCCGGTCACCGTCGCGCCGGGTGAAAACGGGCGGGGTAGCGCCCGCCCGCCGTCACTTCACGCACTCGAGCGCGTACTTCAGTCCCGGCGCGAGCAGCCCGCGCCATACGTCCCACGTATGCCCGCCGTCGACGATGCGCAGTTCGGCCGGGTTCTGCGCGCGGCGCAGGTGCGTGTACAGCACGCTCGATTCGGCCTGGATGGTCAGGTCGTCGTCGCCGGCCGCGATGAACATCGGGATTCGCCAGCTGCGCGCGAAATAGCCGCGCATCAGCGCCGGGTAGTTGAGTTCGTGCCACACGCGCGGGTCGAACTGCCGGTCGCCGAACACGCCGACGTAGCGCGCGGCGGAATTGAGCGGCGGTTCGTTCGCGTAGATCGCGGGGCTCAGCAGCATCGCGCCGCAGAACAGCCCCGGTTCGAGCAGCGAGAAGCGCAGCGCGCCGAACCCGCCCATCGACACGCCGCCGATCGCACGGCCCGCGCGCTGGTTCGACACCGCGAAGTGCGCTTCGACTTCGGGCAGCAGGTCATTGAGGAACGCGCTCTGCATCTTCTCCTTGCGGTCGACGTACCAGTCGGTGCCGCCCTGCGGCATCACGATCACGACGGGCGGAATCTCGCGGCGCTCGATCAGCGTGTCGGCGGTGGCCTGCAGCCGGCCCTGCGTGACCCAGTCGTTCGCGTTGCCGGCATTGCCGTGCAGCAGGTACATCACCGGGTAGCGCGCGCCTTCCGGGTTGTAGCCGGGCGGCAGGTAGACCGTGTACGACCAGTCGCGCTTCAGCGACGCCGACCGGAACGTGCGCAGCACGACGCTGCTGCCCGGATTGAGCGCGGGCTCCTGGGCGGCCGACGGGGTCGTCGCGGTCTGGACGGCCGGCGGCGGCGCGGGCGATACCGCGGGCGCGGGCGGCGTGGCGCGGGCGGTGGCGATGGAGCCGGCGATCAGGGCGAGGGCGAACGGAAGGGCGAGTCGGCGCATGTCGAATCGTTTCAGGAGAGGCGCCGGCTATCGTAGCAGCGGCGCATGACGGCGCGGCGCGTCATCGCCGCGATCGGAACGGCAGCCGCGCGACGAGCGGCCCGTAGAGTTTGGCGACGAGATACAGCAGGCCGATCGCGACGACGTCGGCGGTCAGCCCGAGTTTCACGTCGAGATAGCCCTCGGTCGCCTGGTAAAGCAGCGAATCGACCGCGAGCGAGATGCCGGTGCCCGCGACGAAGCACAGCAGCCCCTGCCGGCCGATCGTGCCGATCCACGGCATCGCGTGCGCGACCTTCTTCATCCAGCCAAGGTGGACGAGCTTGGCCGCGAGCCACGCGATCGCGAGGAAGTTCGCGAGCCGCAGCGCGCCGAGGTTCTGCTTGATCGACGGATCGGTCGGGAACGGTTCGATGCGCAGCCGGTAATACGCGCCGGCCGCCACGATCGCGAGCGACACGGCCGTCAGCAGCCAGCCCTGCGGCTTGGGCGCGAGCGTCTGGTAGACGGGCTGGCAGCGCGCGATCACGCCGAGCACGAACAGGAACTGCCACGCGAACGGGTTGAAGTCCCACGGCGCGCCTTCGACGGTCGGCAGGAAGCGCGCGACATGCGGCGCCGCGAACCACAGCGAGCCGCTGAACGCGAGCAGCAGCCACGGCTGCGTGCGTGCGAGCGGCAGCGTGAGCGGGACGAGCAGCGCGAAGAACGCATACATCGGCAGCACCGACGCGAGGTACGGCTGGCGGCGGAACAGCAGGATGTCGCGCAGCGCGGCGAGCGGCTTGTGGAGCAGGCCGTCGAGGTCGTTGGTCGGCATGTTCGGGCCGTCGATCGCGAACGCGTTCAGCACGGCCGTGATCAGCAGCATCAGGCCGGCCGTCACGAGGAACGCGCGGTAGATCTCGAACGCGCGCCGGATGAAGCGCTGGCGCGCGGCGGCTTCGTCGTGCCGCTCGGCGAGCGAGTTGTACGCGATCGCGGTCGCGAAGCCGCCGAGGAACACGAACACCTCGGCTGCGTCGCACAGCGCGTACGCGTGCAGCGTCACGCGCGACAGGATGCTGCCGCCGATGTGGTCGACGACGATGACGAGCAGCACGAGGCCGCGAAAGAAATCGAGCTCGGCGTAGCGGCCGGCCCGGGCCGGCGCGGTCATCGGGCCGCCTCCCGGCGCGGGCCGCGTGCGCGGCCGGCACACGCCGCGCATGAATCGGGGTGAAGCATGAATTCGTGAAGAAATGACGAACGGATGCGCATTGTGCCACCGATGCGCCAGGGCTCGGGTTTACGCGGATGGCGGCGCGTCCCGCCGCTGCCGATAAGCCGGGTCAGGCCGTCCGCGCGACGGGGCAGTTGGACGAGCGCAACGTTTTGCGCAGGGTTCACATGCCCCGATGGACGGACGGTTTGCGACGTGACACCATTTTGTCCTCACGCGGCCGCACACCGCGTCGTCCGCCCTGCGGGCCACACCTACAACAGATCGAACATTCGCCGGGCGCGCGACGCGCCCGGCCCCGGCTCCGGAGATTCGTCATGAAGAAGCACGTCATTTTTACCGCCGCGCTGGCTGCTTTCGCCGCGCCGGTCTTCGCCCAGAACAGCGTGACGCTGTACGGTGTGATCGACGAAGGCTTCAACTACACGAACAACGTGAATGTGAATGGGGTCGGAAAGTCGAATTACCAGCTCGCGAGCGGCTATGCGCAGGGCAGCCGCTGGGGCCTGAAGGGCAGCGAGGATCTCGGCGGCGGGCTGAAGGCGATCTTCACGCTGGAAAACGGTTTTGACGTCAACAACGGCCGGCTCGGGCAGGGCGGCCGCATGTTCGGCCGCCAGGCGTTCGTCGGGCTCTCCGAGTCGCGCTTCGGCACGCTGACCTTCGGCCGCCAGTACGACTCGGTCGTCGACTATCTGGCGCCGCTCACGGCCAACGGCAACTGGGGCGGCACGCTGTTCTCGCACCCGTTCGACAACGACAACACGGACAACTCGTTCCGCGTCAACAACACGGTCAAGTATGCGAGCGCCGACTGGAACGGCCTGACGTTCGGCGGCACGTACAGCTTCAGCAACAGCACCGGCTTCTCGAACAACCGGCAGTACAGCCTCGGTGCGCAGTATTCGCTGGCCGGGCTGCAGGTCGCGGCTGCGTACCTGCAGGCGAACAACCCGGGTGTCGGCAGCGCGGGCGCGATCACCGCGGATGACGCGAACTTCGTCGCCGACCGCCTGCGGATCTTCGGCGGCGGCGTCAACTACACGTTCGGCCCGGCCACGGTCGGTTTCGTCTATACGAAGACCGACGTGAAGAATCCGGTATCGACGGTCTACCTGCCGGCTTCGACGTTCGCCGGCCTCGGGCTGACCGCGACGAAGTTCCAGAACTTCGAGATCAACGGCAAGTACCAGCTCACGCCGGATTTCTATCTCGGCGCGCAGTACGTGTACACGGACGGCAAGTTCGATGCCGCGGCCGGATCGTTCAAGCCGAAGTACCACACGGTCGGCCTGATGGCCGACTACAGCCTGTCGAAGCGCACCGACGTCTACCTGCAGGGCGCATGGCAGAAGGTTGCCGGCGACAAGACCGGCACCGCGGCCGACGGCGGCTACGTGGTCGGGACGGACGGCCCGTCGGCGTCGTCGAACCAGTTCGCGGTGCGCGCCGCGATCCGCCACAAGTTCTGAACGGGCGGCAGCCGGGGCCGGGTGCACCGGCCCCGGCTGCCGTCACGTCACCCAGGGCGCGGCGCCGAGCGTCTCCGCGAGCCAGTCGACGAAGATCCGCACACGCGGCGCGAGATGCCGCCCGGTCGGAAACACCACCGACACGGGCAGCGGCTCGGCATTCCATTCCGGCAGCACCTCGACCAGCGAGCCGTCCGCCAGCAGCGGCCCGAGCCCTTCGCGCGGCGCCTGGATCAGCCCGAGGCCCGCAAGGCAGCACGCGAGATACGCCTGCGAGCTGTTGACCGACACGACGCTGCGCATCTTGACCGCATGCAGTTCGCCCGTATCCATGTCCGCATATTCCCAGTCCAGCTCACGGCCCGTTCGGCTCGAGAAATAGCCGACCGCGACGTGGTCCGGCAACTCGTCCGGCGAGCGCGGCGTGCCGTGGCGCGCCAGATACGCGGGCGCCGCGCAGTTGATCTGCGCGAGCTCGCCGATACGCCGCGCGACGAGCGACGTGTCGGACATCGTGCCGACCCGCACCGCGCAGTCGATGCCGTCGGCGACGAGATCGACGAAGCGGTCGGTCGTGCCGATCACGACGCGCAGGTCGGGGTAGCGGGCGTGGAAATCCGGTAGCGCCGGAATCATCTGGTTCACCGCGAAGCGCTCGGGCAGGTCGACGCGGATCGCGCCGCGCGGCGTCGCGCCGGCGTCCTCGAACAGCGTTTCCGCATCGTCGAGATCGGCCAGCAACCGCATGCAGCGCTCGTAGTAGGTCGCCCCCTCGGCCGTCAGCGCGACGCGCCGCGTCGTGCGCTGCAGCAGGCGGACCTTCAGGTGCTTTTCCAGATACTGGACGGCGTTGCTGACCGTCGGGCGCGGCAGTTGCAACTGCTCGGCCGCTTTCGTGAAGCTGCCGAGATGGGCGACGCGCGCAAAGATGCGCATTGCATGCAGATGATCCATGCGGGGCGGGGGGGGGGCGGATGGACAGGCTCCATTGTTAATCAGCGTCGAATGGTTTGGTGGAGTGTTTCGCATTTATCGCGCGTCGCGATGCGCCCAGAATCCGGCCTGTTGATTCATCACTCGAGGAAACGGACATGGAGATGCGTGAACTGGGCCGGTCGGGCCCGCGGGTATCGGCGCTCGCGCTGGGCTGCATGGGGATGTCGGACTTCTACGGGCCGGCCGATCGCGCCGAGAGCATCGCGACGCTGCACGCGGCGCTCGACCACGGCATCACGATGCTCGACACCGGCGATTTCTACGGAATGGGCGACAACGAGATGCTGATCCGCGATGCGCTGCGCGGCCGGGCGCGCGACCAGGTGCTGATCAGCGTGAAATTCGGCGCGCTGCGCGATCCGGCCGGCGGGTTTGCGGGCTACGACGCGCGGCCGGCGGCGATCCGCAACTTCGTCGCGTACTCGCTGAAACGGCTCGGAACTGACTACATCGACATCTACCGGCCGGCGCGCGTCGATCCGGCGGTGCCGATCGAGGAGACGATCGGCGCGATCGCCGATCTCGTGAAGGCCGGGTACGTGCGCCATGTCGGCCTGTCGGAAGCCGGCGTCGACACGATCCGCCGCGCGGCGGCCGTCGCGCCGATCTCCGACCTGCAGATCGAATATTCGCTGCTGTCGCGCGGTATCGAGGCCGGGATCCTGCCCGCGTGCCGCGAACTCGGGATCGGCGTGACGGCCTACGGCGTGCTGTCGCGCGGGCTGCTCGGCGGGCGCTGGAGCACGGCGCGGCAGGGCGAGCGCGATTTCCGCGCGGCGAGCCCGCGCTTCCAGGGCGAGAACCTCGCGCACAACCTCGCGCTCGTCGACGCGCTGCGTGCCATCGCCGACGAGAAGGGCAGCAATCCCGCGCAGGTCGCGATCGCGTGGGTGCTGTCGCGCGGCGGCGATATCGTGCCGCTGATCGGCGCGCGCAAGCGCACGCAGCTTCAGGACGCGCTGCAGGCGGTCGAGATGCAACTAACGGTCGATGACATCATGCGCATCGAAGCGGCGGTTCCCGCCGGGGCGGCTGCCGGTGAGCGTTATCCGGCCGCACAGATGGCTCACCTCGACAGCGAGCAGGGACGGGGGAAATTTCACGGGGACTGATCGGCCGGGCCGGTAGCCGGCGCACGCGACCTGCGTTGAACGAAGGCGGGCGTGCGCCGGACGGCGGCGGCGCGGTGTGCGGATGAGCGCGCGCGCCGGCCGCGCCGGTTCCGCGCGGCAGGCCCGAGCCAGCCTCAGGCAAAGCCAGATGGCGGGCGGCGCGATCGGGGTTCACCATCGGCGCCTTACTCAACCGGACGGAATGCCTTTCATGCACATTCACACGCTGACGATCGTCGCGGTGGTTTTCCTGCTGGCCGGCGCGGTCAAGGGAATGATCGGGCTCGGCCTGCCGACCATCGCGATGGGCTTGCTGACGCTCGCGATGCCGCCGTCGGCCGCCGCGAGCCTGCTGCTCGTGCCGTCGTTCATCACCAACGTGTGGCAGTTGTGGCTCGGCCCGTCGTTCGGGCCGCTGCTGCGCCGGCTGTGGCCGCTGCTCGCCGGTCTGACGATCGGCACGCTGACGGGCGGGCTGCCCGCGCTCGCGGCGGGCAGCACCTGGACGCATGCGGCGCTCGGCGTGGTGCTGATCCTCTACGGGCTGTGGGGGCTCGCCGCCGCGCGGCTGCCCGCGCCGGGGCGCCACGAAAAATGGCTGTCGGCCGTGGTCGGCTACCTGACGGGTGTCGTGACGGCCGCGACCGGCGTGTTCGTCGTGCCGGCCGTGCCGTACCTGCAGGCGCTGCGGCTGTCGAAGGACGACCTGATCCAGGCGCTCGGGCTGTCGTTCACCGCGTCGACGATCGTGCTCGGCCTGCAGTTGCGCGTGACGGGTGCGCTGGAGACCGTCGATCTCGGCGTGTCGGCGCTCGCGCTCGTGCCGGCGCTGGCGGGTATGGCCGGCGGGCAGTATGCGCGGCGCGTGATGAGCGAAAAGGCGTTCAAGCGCTGCTTCTTCGTCGGGCTGATCGCGCTCGGCGCGTACATGGCGGCTTCGGGGTGGCGGTGAGCGGGCATCGCCGGCGAGCGTGATGCCCGCTGTCCGTGACGATCCCGAAGCCGGTCGTCGAAACCGGCTTCGGGTGCATTCACCGGGCGCGGGTCCCCCCGCTCAGGCCGGATCGGCGTACTTCAGCGTCCACCCGACCGTACGGGTCGCGCCCGCGCCGAGTGCGAACGGCTTCGTCGTGCACGCGAAGTTCGAATGCAACTGGCCGATCGGCGTCGTCGACAGCGGATTCGTCGTGCCGTTCACCGTATCGAAGGCGGACAGCGCGCAGTTGTCGAACCCGGTCGCCGCATAGCCGGTCGCGGGGCTGTTCGCGTACGTGACCGACACGCCGTCGCCGTTGGCCTGCGTCGAGGCGAAATCCGCGAACGACGTGAAGTCCGTTTCGACCGACAGGTTGCCGGTGAGCGTGCGGGTGCTCAGCGTGTCGCTGCGCGCCACCGAGCCGTGCGCGAACGTCAGCACCGTGTGCACCTGGAGGTCGAGATCCGTCGTGTACGCCGCGTTCTTCGATGCGAGCCGGAACTTCGCGGTATCGAACGACACGATCACCTGCCCGTTGCCTTGCTGGACATTCAGGTTCCTGTAGTACGTGACGGGAATGTAGGTCTTGCCGTTGTACGACACCTGCGGAATCAGCAACGCGTAGCCGAGATCGGTCGTGCCGTAGGTCAGCTTGTCGGAGGACGGCACCGGATAGTACGGCGTGAACGAGTTGTAGTCGGGCGCCTGGCTGAGGTTCAGGTTGATCACGCGCCGGCCGTCGCGCACGGTCACCAGCGCCGCGCTGTACGGATGCGCGGGGTCGTTCGGCCGGTTGTACCAGGTGAGCGTGTAGCGCGGGAGCGCGTCGAGCCACGCGTTGTAGTCGGCGTCGGCCATCGGTGCCTTGCCGCCGAAGCCGAGCTTGTTCCACCACGCGTTCACGTACAGGTACTGGTGCAGCAGGCTGAAGTTCTCGCCCATCACGCGCGGCTTGCCGCGATACGCGTCCGTGCCGCGACCCTTGACCCACATGTTCACCGAGGGCGTCGGCAGCGACGGGTCGTACCAGAACGTGTCGAAGCGATGCGCCGCCTTCGTGATGAACGTGTATGCGACCTGCTTCTCCTGGTCGGACAGCACGCCGGCGTTGGCCGCGGCCGTCAGCACTTCCATGAACGCGGAATCGCCGTACGGGCCGATCGAGCGGCCGTAGTTGAAGCCTTCGCCGTCGCCGTTCAGCTGCGGCAGGATCAGGTCGACGGACTTGCGCAGATATCCCTTCAGTTCCGGCGTGAAATTCGCTTCGTTGCCCATCTCGAACGTGCGCTCGGTCACTTCGCCGATCAGCAGCGTGCTGTAGCGGTCGAAGCGCGCCTGGTCGTAGTAGGTCGTGTGCGTGTTCGACGCTTCGTCCGAGAACCCGCCCGACGAGTCGTTGCGGATATGGTTCGTGAGCGTGTACAGCAGCGCGTCGCGCGCGCCCATCGTCGCGACCGACGGATCGGTTTTCGACGCGAACGACGGGCTGCTCCAGCCGAGCTTCTGGCGCAGCCCGGCGATTCCGTAGGACACCGCATAGTAGTTCTGCGCGGTGTTGAGCGACGCGATGTCGATCGGCGTGCCGGCGGCCGGGCACGTATCGACCTTGCCGCTCGCGTCGGGGCCGAACATGTCGCAGAACCGCAGCCGCTGCTGCAGCGTCGCGAGCATCGCGTCGCTGAAGACTTCGTTGAGCATCCCGTGCGCCTGCAGGTTGTTCAGCGCGACGAGATAGTAGTACTCGCCCCACGACGTGTTCGCATACGTATAGTTGCCGCCCGACTGCGCCATCATCGCGGTCGTGATCTTCTGGTAGGTCGCGAGGTAGCTCGCGTATTGCGGATCGTTCTTCGACTTCATGTCGATCAGGATGTACGACAGGCCGAGCGCGAGCTTGCCGGGCAGGAATTTGTCGCCGGTGTTCGTGTCGAGCACGTGGACGGGCGTGCCGTCGCCGAGATCCATCACGACCTGCGTGAAGTCGGGCGACTTCCGGATCAGGTCGAACAGCGCGCGCATCTGGCCCATCATCGTGATCGGCGTATCCGTGCCGGCCGGCACGCGCGTGTCGGCCGCGCCGTAGACGAGCGCCTGCAGCGAGTTCGCCGCGAGCGCGGAGGCGGGCGGCGACGTCGGCGTCGAGTTCGACGGCGGGGACGACGAAGACGGCGGATCGGTGATGTCGTTGCCGCCGCAGGCACTGACGAACAGGACGGAAAGGGCGCTGAGCGCGGCGCCGAGCGCGAATCTGCTGCGCGGATGCATTGTGTCTCCAGTCTTGAATAGTGATGAGGGACGGGCGGGGGGGGCCGTCGCCGCGCTCGATGCCCGTGCCTGGCCGCCGCCTTGCAACCCTGATCCCTGAAGACGGACGGCCTGAATCACCACTCGAGCGGGCAAGCGTTCTCCCTGCGCGGGCCGTGGCCGGCGTCGCGCGGATGCATTGGAAAACGTTTTCCAAATTTAGGCATCGAGCGGCGTGATGTCAATGAACTTTCACGTCGAACGCGCCGGGAAAAACCCGGATGGCGGGGTACGAGGAAATGGAGCGAAAGATTGGAATGCCGCAAAAATTACGGGAATTTCTTTCGGTCGTGACGAGGTGAAGCGCGGGAGGTCGATGCGGACGCGGCGAGCAGAAGGGCTATCCGGCGACATACACACACCGGATTTTGCGAGAAAACGTTATCCATAAGAATCGAAGCGAATCGTGCATGCATCGCGGCATCGACCGCGAGCGACGCGCGTCACCTCGGCGCGGTTTCGCCGGACAGGAACGCGACGAATTCGCGCGTGTACTTCGGCAGCGCGTCGAACGACCGCGCGCACAGCTTCAGGCGGCGGTGGCTCCACGGATCGGACAGCTCGACGAGCCGCACGTCCATTGTCTGCATCGCCCGTTCGGCCGCATGGCGCGACACGATGCCGATGCCCACGCCGCTGGCGATCACGCGGCAGATCGCATCGAAGCTCTTCAACTGCACGCGGTAGCGGATCCGCTTGCCGAGCGCGCGCGCCTGGTCGGCGAGATGCACCTGCAGTGCGCTGCCGTCGGTGAGGCCGATGAAGTCGGCGTCGGCGATCGTGTCGAATGCGACCTTGTCGTGTGACGCGAGCGGATGCGCGGCCGGCACGACGACGATCAGCCAGTCCTCGCGGAACGGCTTCTGTTCGAGCCCGCCGAGCCCGACCGAATCGGCGACGATGCCGACCTCGGCCGTCTTGTTGCGGATCGCATGCACGATCTCCTGGCTCGAGCGCTCCTCGACGCTGATCGACAGCTTCGGATGATGCGGCAGGTAGTCGGCCAGCGCATCGGGCAGGTATTCGCTCAGCGACGCCGTGTTGCACAGCAGCCGGATGTGCCCGCGCAGCCCCTGGCCGTATTGCTGCAGTTCGCCGCGCATGTGGTCGATCTGCTGCAGCACGGTGCGCGCGTGGTGTTCGAGCGCGCGGCCTGCGTCGGTGGCCTGCGCGCCCGACTTGGTCCGGTGCAGCAGCGGTACGCCGAGCTCGTCCTCCATGCCGCGGATGCGCTCGCTCGCGGCCTGCAGCGTGATGTGGGTCCGCTCGGCGCCGTTCGTGATCGTGCCGGCCTCGCAGATGTTCAGGAAGAGCCGCAGGTCGGTCAGGTCGAAGCGCATGATGGGTGGGGGCGATCGCGTTGGAATGGCCGATAAGTTAGCAGGGAACCGCGGCCGGGGTCTCAGGCTTAGCCTGAGGCCCGATTCGCCGGTTCCGTATTTTCGGGGCGCGATCGATGACGGATCATGGCCGCACATCAACCGGGGGAGCCTGTCATGCGGATCGATCCGTCGTGGGGCGTGTCGTTCAAGATCGCGCTGCACGTGCTGTTCCTGTGCATCGGCATCGCGTGGGCCTGTTCCGAACTCGCCGCGTGGCTGCGTTGAGCGTCGCGGCGCGCAGCAGTGGCAGGCTGCGACGCCTATCAATACGAGTTCGTCATAGTTTTACGAAACGAAAATTCTTCCGTTTTCGCGCGAAAAAACCATCAAGTTTTTCCGAATCGGACCGTATTACCGGTAGCGAATGCCGGCCGGCATCCGGTTCGTGATCGTTTGTCATCATTGTTTTCATCCGGTTACACGTCGGCCGTTCCGTTTTTGAGATGCTTGAAAGATTGTCAAACCGGAGCCGGATCGTCCATGAAATCGCACGAGATTCACCGTCACGCGGCGTGGCTGCCGGGCCTGGCCGCCGTGCTCGTCATGGCCGGTTGTGCAAGCACGCAGTCCGTTCCGCCGAGCGACACGCTGGCGGCACAGTCATTACCGTCGAGCCCGCCGGCCGTTGCGCCGGCGGCCGCCACCCCGCCTCCCGCGCCGATTCTCGTTGCGCAGAAGTACGTCGTGAAGCGCGGCGACACGCTGACGGGCATCGCGTCCGCGAACGGCTGCAGCATTGCCGACCTGCGCACCTGGAACAAGCTGGGCGCGAACGGCAGGCTGCGCATGGGGCAGGTGCTGCGCATCGTCAGGCAGCAGCCGTTGCCGCCGCCGGGCGCGGCCGGCGTGCAGGTGGCCGCCTCGTCGGCTGCAAGCAATGGCGCGGGGAGCAGCCCGGCATCGGCGCAGGTCACCGCGTCGACCGCGAGCGACCGTCAGGTCGTCAAGGAAACGAAGCGGCATGCAGGCGGTGTCGCGCTCAAGTGGCCCGCCAACGGCAAGATCGTCGACGGGTTCCGGCCGGGGCAGAACCGCGGCATCCAGATCGCCGGCCGGCCGGGCGACCCGGTCCGCGCCGCGGCCGACGGCCGCGTGATGTACGCCGGCACCGGCCTGAACGATTACGGCAGCCTGATCATCGTCCAGCACAACGCGGATTTCCTGACCGCCTATGCGCACAACCGCAAGCTGCTCGTGAAGACGGGCGACATCGTGCGCCAGGGCGACGAGATCGCCGAGATGGGCGACCTCGACAACTCGCGCGTCGCGTTGCTGTTCGAAGTGCGGCGCGACGGCAAGCCGGTCAATCCGATGCCGTACCTGCCTTCGTCGCAAGGGTGAGGCTGGGTCGTTTCGCTGGAACGTGGCGGCGGTCGCTGCTACGCTAGGGCCTGTTCATGCGAGTCCCGTGCTTCGCGCGGGGCCGACGGCCGTCTTTCGGGGATGCGCGGTGAATGCCGTCGCGGGCCGGCCGCCGGCGCGAACGGGGGCGCTTCGTCAAGGCGTGCCCGCGTCGCTTCGTGCCACCGTTTCCGACAGAAGACAGAACACACCTCATCCATGGAACACTCTCCGACACGCCGCTCGCTGTTGCTTGCCGCCGTGGCCGCGCCGTTCGTCGCCGCGTGCACGTCCGCGCCGGTCGCCGACCAGGGGCGTGCCCACGCCGCCCAGGCCGAATTGACCGCGCTCGAGAAGGCGTCGAATGGCCGGCTCGGTGTCGCCGCGCTCGATACGTCGAACGGCGTGCGCATCGCTCACCATGCGCGCGAGCGCTTCCCGCTGTGCGGCACGTATGCGGTCGTCGCGGCTGCCGCGATGCTCGCGCGCGGCTCGCTCGACGCGTCGCTGCTGCCGCGCCGGATTCTTTACCGCCGCTATGAAATCGTGTCGGGCTCGCCGGTCACGGAAAGCCACGTCGACACGGGCATGACGATCGAGCAGCTGTGCGTGGCGATGCTGCAATCGGGCGACAAGGGGGCCGGCAACCTGCTGATGGGCGTGCTGGGCGGCCCGCAGGCCGTCACGTCTTTCGCGCGCGCGAGCGGCGACACGTCGTTCCGCCTCGATCACTGGGAACCCGAACTGAATCACGCGGCGCCCGGCGACGAGCGGGACACGTCGACACCGGTCGCGATGATCGACACGCTGCAGCGGCTGCTGCTCGGCAATACGCTGCCCGAACCGCAGCGCGCGCAGCTGACGGAATGGATGGTCGGCGGCGCGCGCGGCGCGACCGGCATCGCGGCGGGCGTGCCGCCAGGCTGGCGCATCGCGGACAAGGCCGGCACGGGCGGTTACGGCACGACGGCCGACGTCGCCGTGCTGTGGCCGCCGTCGCGTGCGCCGATCGTGATGGCCGTGTCGTTCACGCAGCCGCAAGCCGCGGCGGCGGCCCGCGCCGACGTCGTCGCGTCGGCGGCGCGCATCGTGGCGGGCGCGCTCACCGCGACGGCCTAGGGCCAGCGCAAGCCCGTTATTAGCGTGAACAGGCCCTAACGCCTCGCGCCTCGCGCAAAACCGGCGTTTGGCTTATCGTGTCGGACAGCGCGCGCCGGAGCCGGCGCGCGGCCCTTTCGCGCCGTTTTTGCGTTTGCCTTCTTCATGCACCGACTTCCGCCCCTGCACGCACTGCAGATCTTCTCGACGGTGGCCCGCCACCGCAGCTTCACCCGCGCGGCCGAGCAGCTGTGCGTCACGCAAGGGGCGGTGAGCCGGCAGATCCAGACGCTCGAGGCGCATTACGGCTTTCCGCTGTTCAAGCGGCATGCGAAGGGCCTCACGCTGACGGCGGAAGGCGAGCAGTTGCTGCCGGTCGTCAACGAGAGCTTTGCGCGGATCGAGGACATCTCGATGAAGCTCACGCGGCAGCGCACCGATCTCGCGCTGAAAGTGCCGACCTGCGTGATGCGCTGGATGCTGCCGCGCATCATGCGCTTCCAGGACGAGCATCCCGATCTCCACGTGCAGATCACGACCGCGTGGCAGCACGTCGTCGATTTCTCGACCGAGCCGTTCGACGCGGCGATCGTGTATGGCACGTCGCCGGGCGCGGGCGTGTTCGCGCTGCCGCTGTTCGACGAGCGGCTGACGCCCGTCTGCGCGCCCGAATTGCGGCAGACGTCGCCGCTCGACTCGGTCGGCGACCTGGTGCGTCACACGTTGCTGCATCCGACCCGCGACCATCGCGACTGGCGCGCCTGGCTCGATTACGCGGGCGAGCGCGGCGTCGATCCCGCGCGCGGGCCGACGTTCGACACGCTCGATCTCGCGACGAACGCGGCGATGCAGGGCTTGGGCGTCGCGGTCGGCGACGTGACGCTCGTCGACGACGACGTCAGCGCGCGCCGGCTCGAACGGCCGTTCGATCTCGTGCTCGAGACGGGCGCGCGCTACTTCTTCGTCTATCCCGAGAACATCGGCAACCAGCAGAAGATCCGCGCGTTCAGCGACTGGATCGCGCGCCACCGCGACTGAGCGGCGCCGCGCGCGTTCACCGAACCGGCGTGCGGAACCCGCCGGGCGTCGCGCCGGCGAGCGGCTTCACTGGTATGTCACGACCGCGATCATCGGTGCGTGATTGTTGCCGGGACGGTTCGGTAAAACGATTGCGCGCGAGGCCTGAGTAAAGGTCGTGGTCTTGATCGCCTGCTGGCTCGCCGCGTCGACGAACGCGATCTGGCCGGTTGCCGGGCGCGGACAGTCGGCGCGTACGCGCCCATTGGCGAGATCGGGCGTATCGAGCGCGAACGAGCAGGGCGGCTCGACGATCATGCCGGAGAAGTGGATGATGCCGGACGCGCCGGCGGCGAAGGACGAGGAAGTGGCCAGAAGCGAGGCAGCCAGGGCGAACGAGGCGGCGATATGGCGGTGCTTCATGACAGGCTCCATATAGGAAGCGCGTCGCAGCGGGGCCGCTCGGGTGGCAGTCCGTCAACGCCGCGATGCTGTATGCGTAAACGGCAAAACCAGTGGGCCTCTTGAATGAAAAAATCGAAATAATGACTATAGGCAAACGATTGCGAATTGCTTGAATCAATGTAGGCCGAATCTGCGCAATCGCAAGTCAGGGAAAAGCCGGGGGGATAAGATCGAACGGCGAACGGTCGTCGCGACCGTTGTGCGGGCAACGGGCTCGCGCCGTCCGGAAAGCAAAAACGCCGCTCGTCTCGAGCGGCGTTTTGCGTTGGGGCGAAGGTGCGCCGTTCAGTTCATGCGCTTGCGTACCGCGCCGACGATCACGAGCAGCACGATCGCGCCGACGATCGACGCGATCCAGCCCGCGCCCTGGCCCGGCGAGTACCAGCCGGCGGCGCGGCCGACGTAGCCGGCGATCAGCGAGCCGACGATGCCGAGCACGGCGGTCATCAGGATGCCCATCTTGTCGTCGCCGGGCTTGAGCGCGCGGGCGAGGAGGCCGACGATGAGCCCGACGACCAGGGTTTCGATGAATTGCAGCATGAACGCCTCCCTATTGCGGTTGAGCTGTTGACGAAACGAAGTTGACCCGTGCGGCGCACAAGGGTTCCATGCGGCGGCAAGCCGGCGCGTGGCGTGCCGAGTATCGCATGGCGGCGCGACGTGCGGATGTCACGCGGCCGGCGCGCCCGGCGCAGGCTCGAGACGACGATAGCCTTCGGTTGCATTCAGCAGCGTGCGCGTGTATTCGCGCGCCACCTGCCCGGCGCGCACGTCCTCGATCCGGAGCTGCTCGACGATCTCGCCCTGCTGCATCACGGCGACGCGCTGGCACAGGAAGCCGATCACCGCGAGGTTGTGGCTGACGAGGATCATCGTCAGGTTGCGTTCGCGATGCAGGCGGCGCAGCAGGTTCAGGATCTCGGCCTGCACCGACACGTCGAGCGCGGACGTCGGTTCGTCGAGCAGCAGCACGCGCGGCTCGACGATCAGCGCGCGCGCGATCGCGACGCGCTGCCGCTGGCCGCCCGACAACTGGTGCGGATAACGAAACCGGAACGTGGGGCCGAGGCCGACCTCGGACAGCGCGCGGGCGATGCGCGCATCGGTGTCGCTCATGCCGTGGATCGACAGCGGTTCGCGCAGCGTCTGGTCGACCGTGAAGCGCGGATGCAGCGACGCGTACGGGTCCTGGAACACCATCTGCACGTGGCGGCGAAACGCACGATCGGGCGTGCCGCCAACCGGCCGGCCGTCGATCGACAGGCTGCCGGACGCGAGCGGCACGAGGCCCGTCAGCGCGCGCAGCAGCGTCGACTTGCCGGAACCCGATTCGCCGACGAGCCCGAACACCTCGCCGTCGCGCACCGCGAAGCTCGCGTCGCGCACGGCGTCGACGTGACCCGTGCGGGTCGGGAAACGGATCGATGCGTGATCGACGTCGATCATCGTGCGGCCTCCTGTCGATCGGCGGGCGTGCCGGCGTGCGGCGCGGGTTCGAGCCATGCCGGATCGCGCCGTAGCACGGGCAGCTCGTCCGGCGGGTTCGCGAGCGGCGGGTTCGCCGCGAGCAGCCCGCGCGTATAGGGATGGGAAGCGTTGCGCAGGTCGCGCGCGGCGCAGGTTTCGACCACGCGGCCCGCGTACATCACCGCGACGCGATCGCAGAACGACATCACGAGCGGCAGGTCGTGGCTGATGAACATCAGGCCCGTGTCGTGGCGCGCGATCATCGCGTCGAGCACCGCGAGCACCTGTATCGACACGGCGACGTCGAGCGCGGAGGTCGGTTCGTCGGCGATCAGCAGGCGCGGGCCGGTCGACACCATCATCGCGATCATCACGCGCTGGCCCATGCCGCCCGACAGCTCGTGCGGATAGGCATCGGCGACGCGCGCCGGGTCGCGGATCTGCACGGCCGCGAGTGCATCGACGATCCGCTCGCGCAGCGCGCGGCCGCGCAGCCCGGGCTCGTGCAGCCGGAACGCTTCGCCCATCTGCTTGGCGACCGTCATCACCGGGTTCAGCGAATATTTCGGGTCCTGCAGGATCATGCCCATCTGGCTGCCGCACAGCCGCCGGCGTTCGCGCGGCGACATCGCGAGCAGGTCGTGGCCCGCGAAGCGCATCGTGCGCGCCGACCAGCGCGCGGCGTCGGGCAGCAGGCCGAGCAGTGCGCGGCCCGTCAGCGATTTGCCGGAGCCCGATTCGCCGACGATGCCGAGGCGTTCGCCGGGCGCGAGCGTCAGCGACAGGTCGCGCACGGCATCGGTGACGGTGCCGTCGTGCCCGCGAAAGCCGATCTTCAGGCCGTCGATCTCGCACAGCGGCGCGGGCGTGGGGGCGGGGTTCATCGGCATGTCACGCTCCATGACGGGGATCGAAGACATCGCGCAGCCCGTCGCCGAGCAGGTTGAACGCGAGGCTCACGAGCAGGATCGCGCAGCCGGGCAGCGTCGCGACCCACCACGCGTCGAGCAGCACGTTGCGGCCCGACGCGACCATGAAGCCCCACTCGGGGCTCGGCGGCTGTGCGCCGAGGCCGAGGAAGCCGAGGCCCGCGACGGTCAGGATGATGCCGGCCATGTCGAGCGTCGCGCGCACGATCACCGACGACATGCACAGCGGCACGATGTAGCGCAGCAGGATGCGCGGGCCCGACGCGCCCTGCAGGCGGGCGGCGTGGATGAAGTCGGCCTGCGCGATGCGGATCGTCTCCGCGCGCGCGAGCCGCGCATACGCGGGCCATGCGGTGATCGAGATCGCGACGACCGCGTTGATCACGCCGGGCCCGAGCGCGGCCGCGAATGCGAGCGCGAGCACGATCTTCGGGAACGCGAGCGCGATGTCGGTGATGCGCATCAGCACGCTGTCGACGAAGCCGCCGCAATAGCCGGCCGTCGTGCCGATCGCGAGGCCGATCGGCACGACGATCACGACGACGAGCAGCGCAATGCCGAGCGTGAGGCGCGAACCGGCAATCAGCCGCGAAAGGATGTCGCGGCCGAGCTGGTCGGTGCCGAGCCAGTGCGACGGCGAGCCGGGCGGCAGCAGCCGGTCGGACAGCACCTGGCGCAGCGGATCGTGCGGCATGATCAGCGGGCCGACGATCGCGACGACGATCAGCGCGACGAGGATCGCGAGCCCGAACAGGTTGAGCGGGTTGCCGGCGAAACGGCGCCAGCGGCGATACGCGAGGCCGAGTGCGGCCTGCGAGCGCGAGGCGGGCGCGTCGGACAGCAGCCACGCGCGCAGCGTGAGACGCTCGGCGTTCATGGTTGGACAACCTTCGGCATGGGCGATGAAAGAAGCAGGGTGGAAGCGGTCATGTCGTGTCGGCGCGTCAGCGCGCGCGCGGATCGAACACGCGGTACAGCGCGTCGGTCAGCAGGTTGACGGTGATGAACATCGCGCCGATCACGAGCGTCGCGCCGAGCACCGCGTTCATGTCGGCGTTCAGCAGCGCGCCGGTCAGGTACGAGCCGAGCCCCGGCCACGCGAACACGATCTCGGTCAGCACCGAGCCCTCGAGCAGGTTGCTGTACGTGAGCGCGATCACGGTGAGCAGCGGCACCGCGATGTTGCCGAACGCATGCCGCCAGATCACGCGGCGCTCCGGCAAGCCTTTCGCGCGCGCGGTGACGATGTATTCCTGGCTCAACTGGTCGAGCATGAACGAGCGCGTCATGCGGCTGAGATACGCGACCGAGTAGTAGCCGAGGATCGCGGCGGGCAGCGCGATGTGCGAAACCGCGTTGCGGAACACGTCCCATTCGCCCGCGAGCGCCGCGTCGATCAGCAGGCTGCCCGTGCGCGGGTCGACCATCCCGTCGTACACGGGATCGAGCCGGCCCGGCCCGCCGACCCAGTGCAGCCGCGCATAGAACAGCAGCAGCCCCATCAGCCCGAGCCAGAACACCGGCACCGAATTGCCGATCAGCCCGACGAAGCGCGCGATGTGATCGATCGGACGGTTGTGCTTCACGGCGGCCGCGACGCCGAGCGGCACGCCGATCGCAATGCCGATCAAGGTCGCGATCGTCGCCAGTTCGAGCGTGGCCGGGAATACGCGCTTGATGTCGTCGAGCACGGGGTTCGCGGTCAGCAGCGACATGCCGAGATGGCCGTGCAGCACGTCGCGCGCATAGATCAGGAATTGCGTGACGAGCGGCTTGTCGAGCCCGAGCGCGATGCGTTCGGCCGCATATGCCTCGGCCGACGCACGATCGCCGAGGATCGCGAGCACGGGGTCGATCGGCACCTTGCGGCCGATCACGAACGTCAGCGCGAGCAGCCCCGCGAACGTGACGGCGAGCGTGAGCGTCCAGCGCAGCACGCGCAGTGCCCAGCGCACGGCCGGGCGCCGCGCGGGCAGCGTGCGCAGGGCTTCGAGGGAGGAGGCGGGAGTCGACATGCGGTGAATCTTATTGCTTCTTCAGGTTGCGGTACGACACGAGATCGTTGATCGGCCCGACTTCGAGCCCGCTCACGCCGGGCCGCGTCGCGACCTGCGCGACTTTCTCGAACATGATCACGAACGGAGAGCGCGCGAGCATCTCCTTCTGCATCGCCTGATACCGTTGCGCGCGTTTCGCGGCGGTCGGCTCGGCGAGCGCGGCGTCGGTTTCCTTCGTCAGTTGCGGAATGTCCCAGCTGTTGCGCCAGGCCAGCATTTTATAGCTCGACTTGTCGGAATTGTCGGGGTTCCACGCAAAACCCTGCGCGTTGCTGTGCGGATCGATGTAGTCGGCCGACCATTCGCCGATGTAGATGTCGTGCTGGCGCGCGCGGTATTTCGCGAGCGTCTGCTTGTTGTCGCCGGGGATCAGTTGCACCTTGATGCCCGCCTGCGCGAAGTTCGCCTGCACGGCCTGCGCGATTTCGGTGTACGGATAATCGTTGCGCACGTCCATCGTCACCGAGAACCCGTTCGGCACGCCGGCCTTCGCGAGCAGCGCCTTCGCCTTCGCGACGTCGAGCCGGTACGGGTTCGCGTTCAGCGTGCCGAGGAAACCTTCGGGCAGGAAGGTCTGGTGGACCTTGTAGGTCGTCTTCACCACGTTACCCTGGATGCCCGCATAGTCGACGAGCCACTTCAGCGCTTCCTGCACGTCGGGCTTCGCGAGCGTCGCATTCTTCGTGTTCAGGCCGAGATACAGCAGCGTCGCCTGCGGCGATGCCGACACCTTCGCCTTGCCGGATTTCACGACGGACGCCAGATCGTCGGGGCTCAGGTCGCGTGCCGCATCGACGTCGCCGTTCTCCAGCAGCAGGCGCTGGCTCGCGGCTTCGGGCACGTGGCGCAGCACGATGCGCTTCATCGCGAGCGGCAGCCGGTAGCCGTCGAAGCGCTGCAGCACGACGCTGTCGCCGGCGGTCCACTTGACCAGCTTGTACGCGCCGGAGCCGGCCTCGTTGGTCTTCAGCCACGCGTTGCCGAAGTCGCTGCCCTGCTGGTGCGACAGCAGCAGCTTCCTGTCGAGCACCGAGGCGGGCCAGGAGCCCAGCACATTCAGGACGAAGGTCGGCGCGTACTTCTGGTCGGTCGTGACCGACACCGTCAGGTCGTCGAGCTTCTTCACGTTGGCGACGACGTTCGCCTTCGTGAGCCCGATGCCGGTCAGCACGGCCGCCGGCCCCTTGTCGAGCAGCACCGCGCGCTGGATCGACCACGCGACGTCGTCGGCCGTCAGCGGGTTGCCCGAGTGGAACTTGAGGCCGGGGCGCAGCTTGAACGTATAGGTCAACCCGTCGGTGCTCACCGTCCACGACTGCGCGACGTCGCCGTTGAATTTCGACGGATCGCGCAGGTCGACGCGCACGAGCCGGTCGTACGTGTTCGCGACGTATTCCTCCGGCACCAGCTCGTAGACCTCGCCCGGGTCCAGCGTCGTGAATTCGTCGAGCAGCGTGGCCATCACGAACATGTCCTTCGGCGTCTCCGCATGCGCGGCGGACAGCGGAACGGCGGCGAGAACGGATGCGGCGGCCAGCGCCGCGACGAGCCGGGATGTCAGGGGTTTCATCTGCGCTCCATGTGTCGTTGAAGTCGTTGAACGTGAACGGTGGGGAGAATGCGTCGGGCCATCACATCAGGCGCCACGGGCCGCTTGCCGCATTGTCGATCTGGGGCAGCGCATGCGAGCCGGGCAGTTCGTAGTGCCACCATTCGCTGTCGATGTGCGCGAAGCCGGCCGCGTGCATCACGCCGAGCAGCAGCAGGCGGTTGTGCTGCACGGCTTCGGGCAGCCCCGCGTGGAAGTGGCCGGATGCGGCGACCATCTCGTCGAAGCCGGTGCCCATGTCGAGCGGCTCGCCATCCGCGCCGACGAGCGTCAGGTCGAGCGCGGTGCCGCGGCTGTGATTCGAGCCGCGGCCGAGATCGGCGACGAAGTTCGGGTCGGGCAGGAAATCCCACAGCACCTGCTGCGCCTGCGGCGGCCGGTACGCATCGTAGATGCGCAGCGTGAAGCCGGCCTGCGCGGCGACATTCACCGCGCGGCGCAACGCGGCTTCGGCCGGCGCCAGCAGCAGGCAGTGCGCGCGGCGGTAGATCGGCTTGCCGGTCAGGTTGCGGTCGGTCGCGTAGACGAGGTCGATGTCGACGCGATGGGTGGCGGGCGTGATTTCGACGAGGCGGTGGTCGTTCATTGGCGGTTCGGGTTCGGTCGGGCTCGCTCAGGATTCGAATTGGTCGAACGTGTGCTGCAGTTCGCGGTTGCGCGCGACGCGCCGGTCGATCGCGGGGCCGAGGCGGTCGACCACGGCCGTGATCAGCAGGTTGAACAGGCAGGTGAGCGGTGCGAGCGAATCCCAGAACTGGCCGACGTCGGTCTTCACCTGCAGCAGGTCGGCCGGCCAGTCGCGCGCCCACGGGCACGAGAGGTCGGTGACCAGCGCGAACGGCTGCCCGCGCTCGGCGGCCGCCTGGCAATAGCGGCGCGCGCTGCGCGAATACGCGCGGGTGTCGGTGACGATGCAGTACGGCCGCTCGAATTCGGAGTTCAGCGAATCGACGTACGAGCCCGACTGGCCGTCGGAATAGAACACGCGCGGGCGCAGGTACTCGAGATAGCTGCTGAACGCGTTGCTGATCCCGCGCGTCGACTGGATGCCGAGGATGAATACCGCGTCCGCATGCGCGATCCGGTCGGCCACCTGCGCGAACACCGGGCCTTCGGCGAGGCGGTACACGTGGCGGATCGCGTCGAGCTCGCGCTCGAGCGACGATGCGAGCGGGCTGTTGCCGGCATCGCCGTTTCCGTTTCCGTGGGCCGGTTGCGTACCCGCGACGCGGCGGTATTCGTCGAGCCGGTCGGTGATCATCCACGGGCGATCGCCTCCGCCGCGCAGCTCGCGTTTCAGGTCGTCGAGATTGCGGTAGCCGACGCTGCGCAGGAAGCGCCCGACCGAGATGCCGCTCGTGCCGGCCTGCTGCGCGATCTGGTCGGCCGTTTCGAGCCCGAGCCGGTCGAGGTTCGCGAGCATGTAGCTCGCGATGCGCTTCGCGGTCGGCGTGAGCTCGGCGTAGCGGGATTCGACGGTACGGGCGAACGCGCAGGTCATCGGCTGTTAGATCGTTGTCGTCTGATGATCGAATGTCATCCATCTAACGAAGCCAAAATCATTCGCGCCAGCGGATAAAAACTATGGTGTGAGGATAGGTGATAGGGTCGGAAGTGCGTTCGACGGCGGGGCGGTCCGTGCCGGAAAGGGCATGGTTTTATCTCTGTCAGGAATAATTTGCGTTTATGTCTGATGGAGATAATTTGCGTTTATGTCGGTCAGTCATGTTGACCGAATCGAACCGCGATCGTCCGCTACGTGCCTCCATCTCGTCTTGCCGTCATTCGCACTTCACGACCGGGCTCATCGAACCTGACCGATTTGCCGCCCTCGATCGTCGCCCGCCATCCCGCTGCACCGCAATAATTACAAAATTAAAGTCGATCAGCTTAAATCATTAATTCAGGTTAATAATTCATTTAATTTATTCGTCGAATTGTATTTAACTTGCGTGACGGGATGTTCGATTTTCGATAATCCGAAAAACGGCATGTGTTCCGTAATGGGAATTCACTTGATCGCAAGAATGAAGGAGAAGTCATGACGAATCTTTCTCGACGCAGGATGCTGGCGAATACGGCCGGCGCCATTGCCGCCGCCGGTATTGCGGTATCGGCCAAGGCCGCCTCGTTCGGCAATCCGGACAGTCCGCCGGAAGGCGCGGTCAATGCGCGCAACCGCCAGAGCCTGACCGATCCGGGGCCCAAAAATCCGGCTATCGCCAACCAGTTTCCGTCCTTTCAGGATCCGCCGGCCACCGATATCAACGGCATGCCGTTATTCTGGGCCTCGTTCAATAATGCGCATAAAAGAATTCAAAATGGCGGATGGGCGCGTGAAGTCACCCAGGACGATTTTGCGATTTCCGAAACCATTTCCGGCGTCAACATGCGCCTGACGCGCGGCGGCATTCGCGAGATGCACTGGCACCAGCAGGCCGAGTGGGCCATCATGCTTGATGGCCGGTGCCGGATCACGGTGCTCGACGAACTCGGGCGGCCATCGGTGCAGGACGTGAAAACCGGCGATCTCTGGTATTTCCCGCCCGGCCTGCCGCATTCGCTGCAGGGCCTCGGCACGGACGGCGCCGAATTCCTGCTCGCGTTCGATAACGGCCGCGCATCCGAATTCAACACGCTGCTGCTGACCGACTGGGTCGCGCACACGCCGCCCGACGTGCTCGCGCTCAACTTCGGCGTGCCGGCCGACGCATTCCGGAACATCCCGCTCGACAACCTGTGGATCTTCCAGGGCGACGAACCGGGCCCGCTCGCGGAAGCCCAGCGCGCGTCGGCATCGGCGGCAGGGGCGCCGCCGCATCCGTTCATCTTCTCGCTCGGCGACATGAAACCGGTCAGGAAGACCCGCGGCGGCGAAGTGCGGATCGCGGACAGCACGAACTTCAACGTGTCGACGACCGTCGCGGCGGCGCTCGTCACCGTTCATCCGGGCGGCATGCGGGAGCTGCACTGGCACCCGAACGCGGATGAATGGCAGTACTACCTGCAGGGCGAGGCACGGATGACCGTGTTCGACACGGGGCCGAAGGCGCAGACGGCCGACTTCCGCGCGGGCGACGTCGGCTACGTGAAGAAAAGCCTCGGGCACTACGTGCAGAACACCGGCAACACCGATCTGGTGTTCCTCGAGATCTTCAAGACCGACCGCTATGCGGAAGTGTCGCTGTCCGACTGGCTCGCGCATACGCCGCCGAAGCTCGTCGAAGCGCACCTGAACGTCGCGCCGGACGTGATCGCGCAGTTTCCGCGCAACCGTCCCGACGTCGTGCCGCTGTAACGCCGCCGCTGCCGCCGCGGCCGGCAGCCGACATGCCGGCCGCGGCGCCCGACCTTCAGGAATCCTGCTTCATTCGAACGGAACACCACCATGATTCCCGTCACGAACAAACCTGCCGGCAGCTTCGCGCTGCCGAGTCTGCCTGCCGGCCATACCGGCCACATCGACGGCGCGGCGCGTGCCGCGCTGGAAGGGCGCCGCACCGGCGTCGCCGCGCTGCTGCCGTTCGTCGGCCCGGCCGTGATCGCGTCGATCGGCTATATGGACCCCGGCAACTTCGCGACCAACATCCAGGCCGGTGCCGCGTACGGCTACCGGCTGCTGTGGGTCGTGCTGGCCGCGAACGCGATCGCGATGCTGTTCCAGGCAATGTCGGCGAAGCTCGGTATCGTGACCGGCCGCAATCTCGCGGAGCTGTGCCGCGACCGGTTTCCCGCGCCGGTCGTATGGGGGATGTGGGTCGCGTCCGAGATCGCCGCGATGGCGACCGATCTCGCCGAATTCCTCGGCGGCGCGCTTGCATTCGGGCTGTTGTGCCACCTGTCGCTGTTCGCGGGGATGATCGCGACGGCGCTCGCGACCTGCGCGATCCTCGCGCTCGAAAAGCGCGGCTTCCGGCCGCTGGAAGCCGCGATCGCGGCGCTGGTCGGCGTGATCGGTGCGTGCTATCTCGGCGAACTGCTGATCGCGCCGCAGGACTGGCATGCGGCCGCGTTCCACCTGGTCGTCCCGCAGATTCCGGATCGCGCGGCGCTGACGATCGCGATCGGGATCATCGGCGCGACGATCATGCCGCACACGCTGTATCTGCATTCGGGGCTCACGCAGGATCGCACCGCGCCGCGCGACGATACGGAGCGGCGGCGGCTCGTGCGCTTCTCGAATCGCGAGGTGGTCGTCGCGCTCGGGCTGGCCGGGTTCGTGAATCTCGCGATGGTGATGATGGCGTCGTCGGCGTTTCACGCGAGCGCGCCGGGCATGACCGACATCGGCGACGCGTATCACACGCTGATCCCGGTGCTCGGGCCGGCGGCCGGCGCGCTGTTTCTCGTCGCGCTGCTGACCTCGGGCGTGTCGAGTTCGGTGGTCGGCACGATGGCCGGGCAGGTCGTGATGCAGGGCTTCATCCACCGCCGCATGCCGGTCTGGGTGCGGCGCGCGGTGACGGTCGTGCCCGCGTTCGCGGTGGTCGCGCTCGGCTGCGACGTCACGCGCGCGATGGTCGCGAGCCAGGTGGTGCTGAGTTTCGTGCTGCCGATGCCGATGATCGCGCTGCTGATGCTGTCGGCGCGCGCGGACGTGATGGGCGCTTACGCGATGCGGATGCCGCTGCGGATCGTCGCCGGCGCGGCGACGGTCGTGATCGTCGGGTTGAACGCGTACCTGGTGTGGGCGGCATTCAATTGACCGGCGGCGGGCCGCCGCCCGCTGCCTACTGCTGCATGTCCGGCGCCTCGCGCAGCCGCCAGATCGCATTGCACTGCTGGCCGCCGAGGCTCGTCGAGCGCAGCGTGACGACGGTGCCGGGCGCGATCCGGTACGTGAAATGCGCCGTCAGCTCGGTGCCTTTCCGCTGCGGCTGCCCGTCGACCAGCACTTCGCACAGCAGCGGCGACGGCGACCCGGACGGGTGCGTGACATAGACGTTCAGCCGCGCGATGTCGCGTGTCGCGGTGAACACGACTTC
>Ga0209566_100294_pt1 | contig 45424 bp, 39 predicted proteins | sample Araplavi_mTSA_r2_2_FD_184287 | JGI IMG/M metagenome (GOLD analysis project Ga0209566, IMG submission 184287) | Arabidopsis root microbial communities from North Carolina, USA - plate scrape CL_Cvi_mTSA_r2 (SPAdes) (version 2) | ecosystem: Host-associated > Plants > Roots > Endosphere | place...
GGGCAACGGGCGCTGCTGGTGTTACGGGGGCTACTGGGGCAACGGGCGCTGCTGGTGTTACGGGGGCTACTGGGGCAACGGGCGCTGCTGGTGTTACGGGTGCCACAGGACCTCTGATCACTTCCAATTTTGCCGTAATTGATGGTGGTTTTCTTCCGTCGCCGGTCCCATCGGGAGGAACCGTTCCATTTAATATGGCTCCAGTTATTAGTGGGACATTGATCTCTCAGACGCCTCCTTCGCCAGATATCTTGCTTGCAGGCGGACACAGCTATCTGGTCAATTGGGAAGCATCGGAAATAACAATCACATTACCGCAATCTTCATCCATACAATTCATATTGACATTGAACGGCACCGAAATCCAATTCAGCTTTGTTTCAGCCCCTCCGAATTCGCCAGTTGGCATCCATACGTCAGGGACGATGATTGTTACCACTCCACCGGGACCAGATAGCGTGCTGAATCTTGTTAATACTTCTTTGTTTCCAATCAACAACGTAGGAGTAACGTTCACAATCGTAGCGATCACTTAACCTGGATTTTCATCTGTATTTGATATAGATATTTCACTCTTAATAGAAAGAACCGACATGGGGAGCACTAGAAGCTTAGCTAGTGGCTCTCCTCTTTGGATCCGACATTCCTTCAAGGGTTCGAACGCCAGTGGCAAGCCTATTCTCTCCTGAACTCTTGCCAATGTCGGGCCATGAAGCATTCCAGGATAGATGGCGAATCTCCCGTCTTGCGTTTCGAGTGGTTGTATAAGGATGAAATGTTGTTTTGGGATCTCTACACTCCAACCTTGCCTCCATTCAAATGTACCTTCTCCATTCGGAAGCAGCATCGGATAATAAAGTCCGTTGTACTTGTATTCGTGGATTTTATACCAACCTGCGGGCGAAATGCCGATGACGACATCATTTTTATGTGCCCAATCCTCCATGGGAACCATATGCTTAAGACGGGCAAAATCTGTGGGATCCTGAATGGAAGTTTGGATTTCCTTTACGGGCTGAATATCAATGTCGACCGGACAGTAAATGGTCCAGCCCAATTCTTTTGCCATCCGGTACGGCCAACATAGGCCTTTGACGCGCTTCGTTTTAATCCATCTCGAGCTGTCATCAGGCCACCTTTTATCCACTATCTTTTCCTGAGCGGGCAGTATTGCGAAGTCCAACAACTGATTGAACTTTACGCTGGTCATAGGCTACTTCCTTTCTTAGAAAAGTCATTCGTGACGAATCTATGCACTCAGTCAAGGATTTATGATAAGCCCCTTTTGTTTTCCGTTCTCCATCACCTATTCCGAAAATAAAAAAGAGAGGGCATTGTACCTATCCCCCTCATTTCCGTCTAACCATACCCCATAATTAACTCGTTTTTAGCCTTGTGCAAAGGAATATTGATCATTCTATTCCCGCTAACACCTGATACCAAACTCCCCGATTGCTGTACAATTTCTCCCTAACCTCATCCCATCCGCCCATATCATCGATATGGAACAAGCCATCTGGGATGGGATAGGCCTTGATGGTCTCTTTAGCAACCTGCTCATTCACAGGACGGAAGCCTGCTTCCGCGAACATTCGCTGCGCCTTCGGCTCGCGCAAATAAGCGACGAGCGCTTCCGCAGCTTCCTCAACTTGGTGCTTCCTCGCATATTTTCTCACAACAACAACTGGATTCTCGATTAGAATCGTATGCTTAGGAAGAACCATTTCATAAGGTACGCCTTCACGCTTGCGGGACAGGATCTCATTTTCGTAGGTCACGATTGCATCCCCAACACCATACTCAAATGCCGCCATCGACGCTCTGCCGCTCTTATCCATGGACAGTACATTATGATGGACGCGCATCAGCAGCTGCTTGGCAAAAGGCGGCCCATCCTTCCCTTGCTCAGCTGCCATCTTCAACCCTGCTCCGTATATGGCATTAATATCCCACTGTGCTCCACCTGATGTCTTCGGGTTCGGATATAAGACATTTACCCCTTCACGGGTCAAATCCGTCCAATCCCGAATGCCGAGAGGATTGCCTTTCCGTGTACCTATGACAGCAACAGAACGAGTAACCATTCCCTGATAAGCATCCTGTTGCTTCCAATCTGAGTTAATCAGCTTCGCACGTTCGAGCTTATCTACATCCCCTTCCATGGCGAGAAGGGCTACATCCGCTTCCATCCCGCCGGCTATCGCTCTGGCCTGAGTACCGGAGGCTTCATAAGACTCCTGGAAGACAACCTTCTTGCCCGTCTTCGCCTCCCAATCGGCAGCGAATTGTGGGAGTATGCGCCCTAGCGCGTCCTTCACAACTGAGTAGGCACCGATTACGATGGTCACGGTATCCTTGTCAGAAGCAGAGATCTGCTTTATGGCTATGGCTCTCTCTGTCCCATTTCCGTCTTGATCGGCTGACTTACTGCTACAGCCCGGCAGTACCACAAGGAGTGAGAGTATGATCACCGCCATCATTGCTGTAAGCCTATCTCTGGTCTTAATTCGGCTCAAGGGCGTCCTCACCCCTCGACCACGTTCCGTGTTCAAATATGAACCGGCATCGGGTCTTCTTTTAACGCATTTTCCACTACCCAACTCCGACCCCCCTCGAACACATAGATGCGATGGACAAGCACCTGCACCCAATCCCCCGCCTGCAGCATTGGCTTCTCCAATGAACGATATGTTTTCAATATCATGTCGCCAACTTCAATAGCCACCATCCATTCACTCCCACGAAATTGGAGCGACCTCACGGTGCCGTGTATGCAGGCAGATGCCATTTTCAATTCACCAGGCAAGCCCACCTCAATATATTCAGGGCGAATCAATGCCTTGAATGCATCTCCGAGTTCCTGAATCGTCTCCCGAACAGCCTGCGTCTCTAGTACAGCTTCTACAGGATCAACTGAATAAGGAATAGCCGTCTGAAGTGACGACGAGAGAGTCTCGAATCCCCGCAGGGAGTCCAGATCCGAAATAATCGTCGATTCTCCAATAAATTCAGCCACGAATGGAGTGTTCGGTGATTGGTAAATATCCCACGGTGTCCCTTTTTGCTCCACACTTCCCTGATTAATAATCATGATCTCATCTGCAACTTCAATCGCTTCATCCTGATCATGGGTAACAAAGATGGAGGTAATGCCAACCCGTTCAATCAGTTCCCTCAGCCAGCTTCGCAGCTCCTTGCGAATCTTGGCATCAATTGCAGCGAATGGCTCATCCAACAGCAGCAGCTGTGGCTCAGGGGCCAATGCACGCGCGAAAGCTACACGCTGGCGCTGGCCTCCGGACAGCTGGTGCGGATATCTTCGCTCAATCCCAGACAACCCGGTTAGCTCGAGCAGCTCTGTAACTCGCTCACGGATGCGATCCTTGGGCCATTTCTGAATCGTCAGCCCAAAGGCAATGTTGTCATAGACGGTCATATGCTTGAACAACGCATATTGCTGGAATACGAAGCCGATGCCGCGCTGCTGGGGCGGGATTTCATTGACCCGATTCCCTTGGAATCGAATTTCACCGCTGTCTGGCTGCTCTAGGCCAGCTAGCATGCGCAGTACAGAAGTCTTCCCGCCACCGCTCGGTCCGAGCAATCCGATAAGCTGACCTGCTTCAATGGAGAAGCTGACGTCGCGCACTGCATGATAGGAACCGAACCATTTGTTGAGCTGATTTACCTCAATATGCATCGTCAATGCACTCCTTTGCGTCCTGCGTGACGCTTCGCCCATTCCATGACGAGCAGCAGGATGATCGAACTGAATACAAGTACTAGGGCCAAGCTGCTGGCCGCCGTAATGTTGAAGTTCTCCACGTCTTGGTATACAAGTGTCGTTGCGGTCTGCGTCTTGTTCATAACATTGCCGGATACGACAAGAATGGCGCCAAATTCACCAAGGGAACGAGCTATGGTTAGAACGACTCCATAGAGCACTCCCCATCGTATAGATGGCCATGTTACCTTCCAGAAGGTAGTCCAATCATAAGCGCCAAGCATCGACGCAGCTTCTTCCTGCTGTGTCCCAATTTCCTGCAGGACGGGCACGACTTCTCGGATAAGCAGCGGGAATGTCACAAATAAGGTGGCAAGCACCATACCCGGGAACGCATATACGATTTGGACGCCCATGTTCGCAAATAACGTCCCCATAATCGTCTGCGGCCCTAACAAGAGTACAATCATAAATCCGCCTATAATCGGGGATACCGCAAAAGGGAGATCGATAATCGCATTGAGTAATCGTCGAACAAAACCATTTAACCAGCCCCCTCTTACAAGGACGATCGATAACCATACACCAAACACAACATTAAGCAGCGTCACAACGCCTACAACAGCTGCTGTAACTCCAAGTGCATGAAGCGACTCAGGCCGAAGCAGGGAGGCGAGGGCTGAACCCCAACCACCTTGGAAAGCACCCAACAGCATTTGCAGTAATGGAGCAATAAGTAATGTAATAAATACAGCGTAAGTCAGAATGATAAGCAGCAACTGCAGCTTAGAGCGTGAGTGTGGGTGTGGATCATGTACAGCTGCTGAGGATTGCGAGGCAGTTAGCACTTGATGCGGTTCTTCTGAAGAATTGGGCTGATGATAAGGAGTATGCTTCATGACGATTTCCTCCGGTTCTGTATCCAATGAATCGCCCATAAGACTATGAATGATAAGGTCAACAATAAGACAGAAACGACTGCTGCCGATTGAGGGTGGTCACTTTCAATTTCACCGAAAATGTATACAGATGCAACGAGCGTCTTCCCCGGTATGTTCCCAGCGACGAGCACTACTGCTCCGAATTCAGCCATTGCCCGGGAGAAGGCAAGCATTGCACCACTCACAATGCCTGGCCTCATACGCGGCAGCGTAACACGAATGAACGTGTACATACGGGACGCGCCAAGCGTATAAGAGGCTTCTTCTTCAGACAAGTCGGCCTCTTCCAAGAGCGGCTGAACTGCCCGAATGACGAAGGGAAAAGTGACGAAGACCATAGCAGCTACAATAGCGGGCTCTGCGAAAACGATTCTCCACCCCATAGATTCTGCCAATCTCCCAACGAAGCTTCCTGGCCCGAGCAGCAGCAGGATCATCAACCCGCCTACCGCGGTGGGCAAAGCAAATGGCAAGTCTACCAAGCTATTCAGCCAAGTTCGCCCGACGAAACGATAGCGGTGGAGCACCCAAGCCGACAATGTTCCGATGACAACGTTGATCGCCGTTGCAATGATCGCCAGACGGAACGTCAGCGCCACTGATTGCCATGCAAGAGGTTCCATGAGACTGTCTACAAATGTGCTCCAACCGCCATAGAACGATTGAGCATATATGCCGCCAAGTGGTACCACAACCAGCAAAAATACGTATAGAAGCAGCGTGGTTCGAAACCCCCACAACGCTCCACGATAGCGCAGTACTGCGTTCACCTTCGTCCCTCCATCTACGTAAACTCAACTCTTTATGTCCATTATTCCAACTTCTTTACTTGGTAATGGCTTTCACCACTTTACCAAAAAATAGATGGCACCGTCAATACAAAGATTGATTTATAACGCCCAATCTGTAAGTGAACCTTATGCAACTTATTCGAAACCCTTATGATAGGTGATAACCCAATTTCATGTGATATGGACGATGAAGCCGCCGTTTCGATTCGCCAGATGGAAGCACAAAAAAATCCGCCGATTGCATTTCCTGCATCAGACGGACTTCCATTACATATATTTCCACTTTTTGAATAAGGTGACTTTCTGTTGTTCGACATGCATCTGAATCCAATACCGCATCCCGCTATCTGAATCTTGAAATAGAAAGACTCCACGATCCTGGCCCTTCTCCGAAAGGATTCGAAGTGTTCGTTCATTCGCTTGCAATCGGTCTACAATAAAAGCTCGCGCCTTCACCTGAAGCTCTCCTGTATCGTCACCCCGTACATTCCCTTCTGCAGACGGCCTCAGAATGCCGAGCTTGTATAGCTCTCCCGTCTTCAGGTTCACTTCCCCATAGAAACCGCTTATGCCGCCCCGCCGCTGCTCCATTCCATTGATCGTACCAATAAAGGCAACATGTCCTTCATCCGACTTGGTATCCTCTTGGTTCGGAAAATATTTTGAAAACCCACATATCAGGTTCCATTCCTGATCATTGATCTGAACATCATACAGCTTGTACAGTTCTTCTTTCACAATAAGAAGAATCTTCTCTTTATTAATCGATTTCTCTTTGCCATAATCGGTTACGACTTGATTCACCTTGTCGTATGTATGCTGAACGGCTTGTCCGCATCCTGCCAACAGCCAGCTGATCGCCACGACCGCCAGCAGCAGTGCTGCCTTCTTCATCCTTCATCTACCCCGCTTCATCCCATCGGTATGGTTGGATTCTACCTCTCTATTCCCCATACCTACTACTTTACATGAAGTTTGTAGAATGAGCATCTGAATCTGGTCACAATTCAGCTTACAATATTGTCATCTTCACCGTCTATTTGCAAGAGGAAGGGCGCCCAACACATTGGACACCCTGTCATCGAGCAGGCCATTCAACTGCTCGTCACTTCTCTGCCTTGCAATTGCGCGACTTCCCGCTGAAGGCGGCGAACTTGTTGTTCAAGAATCGTAACACGCTGTTCCAAATTGATCCCTCCTGGAAAAGGAGGAAATGGTTGCGTTGGCGGGAGAGGCGGTGACGGCGGAAATGGAAATGTCCCCCCTCCACCCACAGGGATTCGAAGCACTTGCCCCACATATACAACATCCGTATTCGTTAATTGATTCGCTTGAATGAGGGAAGACACCGGAACCCCATACCGATTTGCAATCGTGAACAAGGAATCTCCAGGCTGTACTATATACTCAATCATGAAGACACACTCCTATCGAAGTATTGGCATGAGTGTACACCATAAGATGGAGATATTTTATCCTGATGACCTGTGCATGTAAGTACAAGTCACTGTATTGCTTTAACATAAAAAAGCCCCCTTACGTCTAATCGCCTTTCACACACATGCCGATAACCCGAAGCTGGGCTATCGTCACTATATGTGCAGGAGAACAGAAACGTGAGAAGAGCTTTTTTTATATCGATCTATCATTGATATAAGAATGCAATATTGAGTGACTATGCCGTCTGTGCTGACTCCAGCGTTCTGCGGCATAAGAAGCGAACGTGAGCTAGCGCCGCCGGCTTCACCTCATCAAAGGTGACTTGATCTTGAATGTAAAAGGAGATGAATCCATGCATGGCAAGAAAAATGCTTCGTGGGATATTATGTCGTTCCTGCTCGGTATGAATGCTGCTCACGAGCGTCTGTCTCACAATCGTCGAGAACAATTCCAAGCAACGACCTTGTTCTGAGCGGGCATACGCGAGCAATTCTTCATCCCGCGTCATAAACATAATTTCATAGTGGTGCGGCTGCTCGAGACCGAAGCGGATGAATTCTAGCATCACCTGCTCCATCTTGGACAACCCATCGGAAGGAGCCTGAACCATAACACGTTCGAACAGCCGTCCCAAACGCTTGAAATCTTCCTGTACGAGCGCGTAGAACAGTTCCGCTTTGTCTTTGAAATGATAATAAAGCGATCCGTGGCTATACCCTAATTGTTGGCCGATACTTCGCATGGAGATAGCGCGGTATCCTTTCGTGACAAACAAGTGGCGCGCCACTTCCAAGATTCGCTCTCGCGATAGCTCTTGATCCACTGCTTTTCTTGGCATAGAGGTTGTTCTCCTTATTCCCCTTCGATATAGTAAATAGGATCTCCCTTCCGAATAACGGCTTGACCTTGCGTCAAATCCGTAATCCACGCCATAAACCGCTCTGTTTCCGACACAACGGGCAAACACGTCAATGTCACTCTGTCGGTAAATTGCGTTTCTCCCATCCTCGTCTCTCTATTTCGCAATTCATTCTCAAGCTTGCCAAGCCAAGTATAATCGATTTCTACAAAAACCTCTTGGTGCAGCACCTTCACAATCGCATCTGCCGCTTCAATCGCTGCAACAGCTCCATCTGTATAGGCCCGAATCAAGCCGCCTGCCCCAAGCAGAATACCCCCGAAATAGCGTGTAACGACAATGGCGGTATTTTTCAGACCTTGATTCTTCATCACTTCCAGAATGGGTTTGCCTGCCGTGCCGCTTGGCTCTCCGTCGTCGGATGCCTTCTGAATCTCATCCCGCTCGCCAATGACGTAGGCGGAACAATTGTGTGTGGCGTTCCAGTGCTGTTTCTTGATTTCTTCTATAAAAGCAATCGCTTCTTCCTCGTTGGCAACTGGCTTGCCATAACCGATAAAGCGCGACTTCTTGATGACGATCTCCTTGCTGCCAAATTGGCGCAACGTCTTATATTGTTCTAGCATGAAGATTCACCTTCCGAGATTGCCAAGAAAGCAGCCCCCCATGTTGGAGAACTGCTTTCACGGCTTGTTGCCTATCTAAGCTGTTAACTCTTGCCGCCCGCTTATTCGGACAATCTTGCTTCCAATTCCGCTTTTTGGACTTCGAATCCTGGTTTGCCGAGCAAGGCGAACATATTTTTCTTGTATGCTTCCACACCAGGCTGATCGAACGGATTCACTCCGAGCAGATAGCCACTGATGCCGCATGCTTTTTCAAAGAAGTATACCAAATATCCGAACGAATATGGCGTCATGTCTGGAATCGTCACGACCAAGTTCGGTACATTACCGTCTGTATGTGCCAGCAAAGTGCCTTGGAATGCCTTCTTATTCACGAAGTCGACTGTCTTGCCTGCGAGGAAATTCAAGCCGTCCAAATCATCAGCATCTTCTTCAATCGTGATGTGATGCTTCACTTCTTCTACTTGAATAACCGTCTCGAATAGGTTGCGAGTTCCTTCTTGAATGAACTGCCCCATCGAGTGAAGGTCAGTCGAGAAGTCAACGGAGGATGGATAGATCCCTTTGTTGTCTTTCCCTTCGCTCTCGCCGAACAACTGCTTCCACCATTCCGACACATAGTGAAGGGATGGCTCGTAGTTCACGAGAATTTCTGTTGTCTTGCCCTTACGATACAGCGCATTGCGTGCTGCTGCGTATTGATAGCTGAGGTTCTCTTCGACGTTCGGATTGCTGAACTCTTCCGAAGCATCACGAGCACCTTGCATCATCTCGTCAATATCAATGCCAGCGACTGCGATTGGCAATAGACCAACCGGCGTCAATACGGAGTAGCGGCCGCCTACATCATCTGGAATGATGAATGTCTCGTAGCCTTCTGCCGTTGCCAGCGTCTTCAGTGCGCCCTTCTCACGATCCGTAGTAGCGAAGATTCGATTCTTCGCTTCTTCCTTGCCGTACTTCTTCTCTAGCAAGTCTTTGAAAATACGGAATGCAATTGCTGGCTCCGTTGTTGTACCCGACTTGGAGATAACATTGATTGAGAAGTCCTTGCCTTCAATCAATTGCATCAGATGCGTCATATAAGTCGAGCTGATGTTGTTGCCTGCGAAGTAAATTTCAGGTGTGTTGCGCTTGTCCTTCGGAAGCATGTTGTAGAAGGAATGGCTCAACATTTCAATCGCTGCACGAGCGCCCAAATAGGAGCCGCCAATCCCGATAACAATAAGCACTTCAGAATTCGATTGAATGCGCTTTGCTGCTGCTTGAATGCGCGCAAATTCTTCTTTATCGTAAGCGGAAGGTAGATCAATCCAGCCTAGGTAATCGGAACCTGCTCCTGACTTATTATGTAATTGCTCATGCGCTAAGCGAATGGGCTCTTTAAAATAATCAATTTCATGCTGACTTACGAACGTCAACGCCTTGCTGTAATCAAAGTGCACTTTTTTTGCCATCGTACACCCTCCTCGAGTATTGGTTGACTTTGCCACTTTAACCCACGAAAATCAATATAGTCATAGGATACTGGATTTTGGTCGGAAACACAAGGGAACGCGTTTCATTGAACGAGATTCCACGATAAAATAAATTTATAACATTGCATAAATTTGCATATGAATACGCTCTCACCATCTTTCTCTGCTGATTTGTTTGCTTGATTCCTTGTCTCCGCCACTGACAATTATGGTACACTAACATCATCGAAATCATGCGAATCATTCATAGTGCGAGAGGATGAGAGACAATGAAGGCAGCAGTACTTGGATTAGGCACGATGGGTGCGCCAATGGCAGCCAATCTGCTTAGCAAAGGATTCGAAGTAGCCGTATACAATCGTTCCACAGATAAGACCGTTCCATTAGTTGAGCAAGGTGCGACTGCCGTACATCTACCGCGTGAGGCCGCAGCACAATCCGATGTCGTAATTACCATGGTTAGTGATGATTCCTCCATAGAAGCGATTTATTACGGAGAAGACGGGGTACTCGCAGGTGTTCGCTCCGGTCATATCGTAATTGACTGCAGCACCATATCTCCTTCTCTGGTTCAACAGCTCGCAGCAGCCTGCGCCGAGCGGGGAGCCCAGTTCCTTGATGCTCCTGTAACAGGCAGCAAGCCTGCAGCCGTCGATGGAACACTTGTCTTTATGGTCGGCGGTGAAGAGACAGCCCTGCAGCAAGCTATGCCCGTGTTGGAAGCAATGGGACGAATGATCGTTCATATGGGCCCTAATGGCAGCGGCTCCATCACGAAGCTGGCCCACAATACAATTGTCGGCATTAACAATGCCGCACTGGCGGAAGGGTTTGCAATGGTATCCAAGGCAGGCGTGAATCCCGAGGCATTCCTTCAGGTTGTGCGCAACGGCAGTGCAGGCAGTAAGGCTGCTGAACTGAAAGGTGAGAAGATTATTGCAGGCAACTTCGACAATCAATTCTCCCTGCAGTTAATGTTGAAGGACTTGAAGCTCGCTTCCGTGCTTACTGATACGATGCAGTCTCCGACACCTATGCTGGAGGTTGCCAAGAGTTTGTTCCAAATGGGCCAAACCTCAGGCTTTGGGGAAGAGGATTTATGTTCACTTGTGAAAATCTACGAGCAATGGATTGGTCACCCGATCGGACATAGCAAGAACAACGAGTAGGATAAGCCTAATTCTAGATGTTTTATACACCAAGGGAGTGCACGGAATACACCGACACTCCCTTTCATTATTCGTTTCAATTTCGATACTCACGATAAAGCCCAATAAAATTATTCACTAATAAGCTTTTCATCTTCACTACTGCATTTTCTGCATTGTCAGACGGTCTCTTTCTACGAAACCTGCAGACCTTGTATGATAAGCTTTTTTGTGAAAACAGAGCGTTCACTTGCATAATGAGCTTTTCTCTATGAAGCTGTATATGAGCTATCCGAAGGATTCTGAGCTTGGGAAGCTTGCTTGGATGCTTTGGTATTCCTTACGATTCGAGAGAGCGAAAATACAGCTAATGCAATCCATATCAAGGCGAATGCAAGAAACTGTGGAGTCGTAAATTCTTCCCCGAACACAAACAAGCCAAGCAGCAACATGATCGTAGGTGCAATATATTGCAGGAAGCCTACAAGGGTAAATGATATTCGCTTCGCACCTGTAGCGAATAATAGCAGCGGAATTGCCGTTACAATTCCCGCTCCCATTAGCAACATGATTATAGACGCTTCTTTATCCCACAGCGGGATCCCATTAGGATTGAAGAAGAAAAGAAATACGAGCGCAAACGGCGTCATGATCAAAGTTTCCACCGTTAACCCTGTCCATGGGCCTACAGATACCTTCTTCTTAATGAGTCCATAACAACTGAATGTTGTCGCGAGCGTCAACGCTGCCCAAGGAAAGCTGCCGTAATATACGGTCAGGCATATAACCCCTGCTGCTGCGATGCCAACTGCTGACCACTCCGTCTTCGTCAACCGCTCCTTCAGGAAAAATGTCGCGAGAAAGACATTAAGCAAAGGGTTGATATAATATCCAAGGCTTGCTTCCACTACATGCGCACTTTCCACAGCAAAAATATAAACGAGCCAGTTAATGCTAATTACAACGGAAGCCACAATAATACTTATGGCTTGTTTCTTATGGGTGAGCAGCTGCTTGATTTCTGCCATAGTGGACTTCCACTTCCCCAGCAATGCCAACAGGACAATCATGAATACTAATGACCAAATAATCCGATGAGCCAATACCTCTGCTGCTGGCACAGAGCCGAGCAGCTTCCAATAGATCGGAAGGAAGCCCCAAATAATATAGGACAGCCCGGCGGCTGCGATACCGGTCGCATAATGATTTTGCTTCTGTTTCACTCGTTTACTCCTCGCCCTATCCTTATTGATTTAATATATAAATTTTATTATATCAGTTCAGACACAATATTAGGATGATATTTACAGATAAAATAGATCACAACACGAACAAGGCCGCTACAACAGGGGACTTCCATCTCTGGTACCCGTTAAGCGGCCTTGTTCATTGCCGAGCCCCCTCGCCTGAATCGGCTAGAGAACGCACTTATTCTTATTTGCACCTAAATAGGAGTGAATCGAATCTTCCCCTATCCAGTGATTTGCTTCATTCGTTTCGTGTATTACAGCAATGCCTTTACACGACTCACTACGTTTTCAACAGTGAAGCCGTACTCGCTGATAACGCGGTCTCCAGGAGCGGAAGCGCCAAATGTGGAGATACCAATGATGTCGCCTTGGTCTCCTACATAACGTTCCCAACCAAATGGTGAAGCCATCTCGATTGCAAGACGAGCCTTCACATCTGGAAGCAATACGGAGTCTTTATACTCCTTCGATTGCTTCTCGAACAGATCCCAGCTTGGCATGCTGACAACACGTACTTGAATGCCCTCTTCAGCCAATGCTTCTTGAGCGCGAATCGCCAATTGAACTTCAGAGCCTGTCGCAATGATTTGCGCTTGAGGCTTGCCGTCTTTCGCATCGGACACAACATAAGCTCCGCGAGCAACACCTTCGCGGGAAGCTGCTACGCCGCCTTCCAAGATAGGCAGGTTCTGACGAGTAAGCACAAGCACGACTGGGTTGGATTGGTTCTGTAATGTGTATGCCCATGCAGCGGATGTCTCATTCGCATCTGCTGGACGGATTACCGTTACGTTCGGAATGATACGTACAGACGCAAGCTGTTCGATAGGCTCATGAGTAGGGCCGTCTTCCCCAACTGCAATACTGTCATGCGTCAATACATATGTGACTGGCAATCCCATCAATGCAGACAAACGAACAGCAGGACGCAGGTAATCCGTAAATACGAAGAACGTACCACCGAACACCTTTACACCACTATGCAATGCCATACCGTTCATTGCCGCCGCCATGGCAAATTCACGCACACCGAAGTAAATGTTGCGGCCGTCGTATTGGCCCGGACGGAACGCAGTCAGATCATTCAGATGTGTCATTGTGGAGCTTTCCAAGTCTGCAGAACCGCCTGTCAGGTTCGGAACGTTCTTCGCAAGACCGTTCAAGGCATTTCCAGATGCGACGCGGGTGGACAATGCTTTGTCTCCTGCCGCATATGCCGGAAGATCCTTATCCCATCCCTCAGGAAGCTGTCCGCTAATTGCAGTTTCGAATTGCTTCGCAAGCTCAGGGTAAGCAGCTTGATAAGCTTGGAACATCTTATTCCACTCTTCGTTCGCCTGAATGCCCTTCTGCTTCACATTTGTATCGAAGTGGTTGTATACCTCTTCAGGCACGAAGAAGTCCTCGTGTCCCCACTTATAGAATTCCTTCGTCAGCTTCGCCTCATCAGCGCCGAGTGGAGAACCGTGTGTACCTCCATGTCCGCCCTTGCCTTGCTTGTTCGGGCTTCCGTACCCGATTACGGTCTTCACTTCGATCAATGTCGGCTTGCTGGAATCCTGCTTCGACTTCTCAACCGCTTGCGCAATTGCAGCAAGATCGTTGCCGTCTTCAACAAGCAGCGTGTTCCAGCCATAAGCCTCGTAGCGCTGACGCACGTTCTCGCTGAAGGACAGACCGGATTCGCCATCCAACGTAATATCGTTCGAATCGTATAATACGACTAATTTACCTAATTTCAAGTGACCTGCAAGCGATGCTGCTTCACTAGCAACACCTTCCATCATATCTCCATCACCACAAATAACAAACGTATGATGATCGACAACGGAATAGCCGTCACGATTATATGTTGCACCCAGTTGTGCTTCTGCCATAGCCATACCTACAGCCATTGCAATTCCTTGTCCAAGTGGACCAGTTGTTGCATCTACACCAGCTGTATGTCCGAACTCCGGATGACCCGGAGTTTTGCTTCCCCATTGGCGGAAATTCTTGATTTCTTCCATAGGAAGGTCATATCCGCTGAGGTGAAGAAGGCTGTACAGCAGCATGGAACCATGTCCAGCGGAAAGAACGAAACGGTCGCGGTTAATCCATGTTGGATTGGTCGGATTGTGCGTCATCGCCTTCACAAACAGATGGTATCCCATTGGAGCAGCACCCATTGGCATGCCCGGGTGACCGGATTTCGCTTTTTCAATCGCATCAATGGCAAGTGTTCGAATCGCTGCCACCGATAGCGCGTCAATATTCATTTGGTTTGCAGTCATTGCTGATTTCCTCCTTGTCCCTACTCATCACAAGCTGAAAGCTATACAGAACAAATGAAATTGCGTAACTACCAAGCTTGTACGCTGTGCTCTATTTTGCATTCATTGTACCATTACTAGCCCATTCGATGCTACTTTAACGTGTGAAAAGCTATGGATATCAAGATCTAGTATAACCGAACTTCATGCTCAACTTAACAGCGGGATTATATAGTGGTGTTCAATCCCAAACCAGAGCAATTAAATAAAGCTGTTCCAGCCGCAGATTCAACTGCAAGCCGGAGACAGCCAGTATACCATCATTTTAATTAAACACAACCGTTTTGTTCTGATAAACGAGGATTCGATCCTCAATATGCCAATGCACAGCACGAGCAAGGACGACACGCTCAATCGTTCTGCCGATACGCTTCAGCTCATCCACATCCGCACGATGCGTTACGCGCTGAACGTCTTGTTCGATGATCGGCCCGCCATCAAGCTCCTCCGTTACATAATGGCCTGTTGCTCCAATCAGCTTCACGCCGCGGGTGTAAGCCTGTTGATACGGCTTGCCGCCAACAAATGCCGGTAGGAACGAATGATGAATATTAATAATTCGATTCGGATATTTCTCAATAAACTTCGGCGAAATAATTTGCATATAGCGCGCTAATACGATCAGGTCAGCCTTGCCTTCAACTGCTTCAAGCTGTTGGCGTTCAGCCTCTGGCTTGTTGCCTGATGTTACTGGAATATGAACATACGGAATTCCGAAGGACTCTACATATTCACGCATATCCGGGTGATTGCTCACCACCATCGCGATTTCAGCATCGAGATCGCCTGCTTGCCATTGCCACAGCAACTCAACTAGACAATGATCCTCTTTCGAGACAAAGATGGCAATTCGCTTCTTCTTGCTCACGCAAGAAATTCTCCACTGCATCTTGAATTCCGAAGCAATAGACTCGAATTCAGCCTGCAATTGAGGCAGCTTAACATCAAGCTGCTCCATATCGAATTCAATACGCATGAAGAACATGCCGCCCTCTGGATCCATTGTATATTGATCGGACTGGACAATATTCGCTCCATGTTCATATAGAAATTTAGATACAGCAGAGACGATACCAGCTCGGTCCGGGCAAGAAATTAACATCCGTGCGCGATTGCGGGCTTGTTCCCCAGCCTGCTGAAGGGCATGAACCATCGTGTGTTGGTGCGTCATCTTTGTTTCTCCTCCATGAATTAGCGTTGCTTTCTGCAAATCTTACATAGATTCCCCATCATGATTTTTCTACTGCATCCCATGCTATCTTCATGCTTCACTCGTTCCTAAATTACCCGTACAACCTACTTGTATCCTTCGGATGCTCTGCTTCTGCTGCGACTTAATCTCACACACAAGCTATAGCAGCTTATTTCCAGGCAGCTTGTCCAGCCAAGCAAACAGTCAGACGCTGATTAATCTCTTCCTCATTCAATTCAGGGAACAGGTTGGCTTCAGCAACCATATCATAGAGACGCTCCATCGGCTCGCGCGGATCTGCCTTTCTTGCTTTTGCATCCTTCTTGATAACATCCCATGTCGTCAATACGTAATCACGAGGGGATACATCCTGCTCTTTGAAGAAATGCTCAAGGCGCTCCACATCAGGGATAAAGCTTGCACCGAAACGCTTGTCTACATCACCGCGTAGAAGGGCGATTTCCGCTTCATACATCGGACGCTGCTTCTTCGCGTCCTTCCCGATCCACGGTGTCTCCAAAATAAATGGACGGCCAGCAAGCCCTTCATGATGCACGAGGCGTTGAATCGCTTCAAAGCCAAGCATTCCTGCACCGATTGGTGCGTGGCGGTCTTTACCGGCTCCAAGTGGATTTTTGCTATCATTAATATGAACAACGGCGATACGATTCAGTCCAACAGTACGATCGAAATGCTCCAATACACCATCAAGATCATTGACGAGATCGTAACCCGCATCATGAGTATGGCATGTGTCAAAACATACAGTTAGGCGATGATTATCCTCAACCTTCTCAATAATCGAGGCAATTTCCTCGAAGCTCCGGCCAATCTCTGTCCCTTTACCGGCCATCGTTTCCAGAGCGATATTGACATCTGTATCTTTCGTATTGCTCAGTACCTCGTTCAATCCCTCTGCAATCCGGTTGATGCCGAACTCAGCATCTTTGTCAGTATAAGCACCTGGGTGAAGAACGATATTTTTCACACCGATGCAGTCTGTGCGGCGAATTTCTTCCTGGAGGAAATTAACGGCCAGCTCAAACGTATCCGGCTTGTACGATCCAAGGTTAATAATGTACGGCGCATGCACCACAATTTCACCGATGCCGTGCTTCTCCATCAGTTCCTTGCCCTCTTCAATATATAGCGATTCAATCGGCTTACGACGCGTATTCTGCGGCGCCCCAGTATATATCATGAATGAGCTTGACCCGTAAGACAAAGCTTCCTTTGTAGCAGTCAACAGCCCTTTATCGGAGAACGAAACGTGTGATCCAATTTTCAACATGTAATTGCTCCTTTCAAAATCATTTCCCCTTATTCTACAAGGATTATCGAAATAAATCTAGGAATGGGGTATAATTCGATGTAAGCATCTTAGTAAAAAGTACCAAAATACATGAGGTGAGAAATTATGCTTAGCTCGTCCACCCTTTTTCCAATGGCTGTCGATGGCCCAGGCCGTTGGTTTATGAATTCCATCGCATTTTGGACATTCGTCCTCTTAGGCTTCATGGCGATTGGAGGCTACTTCATGTTCCGCAAGTTTATGAAAGTACTCCCCATGAATGACGGGAAATCGAAGCTCGATTGGCAAAATTACTGGGTTGAGCAAAGCCGAAGCCTATGGACTGATGACTCCAAGGCATTTCTAGAAAAGCTTGTTGAGCCAGTTCCAACCCCCTTCCGTGATATTGCACGTCATTCGATTGCAGCCAAGATCGGACAGGTGGCCTGTGAGAGTGGTGCGGCAGAAGTAACGCAAGATCATTGCATTCAAGGCTACATCATGGCCACACCCAAGCGAGACTATCGAAGCCTCGTTAAATTTCTCGACAATAATGGAATCGATTATACGCCATATAAGCATTTGCTTAACAAATAATTCATGACTTTTCCCATCAGCAGAAATGGATGCGCCTACATAAAAATCATGATAGATTACAATCACATCTTAGTTCTATCCATTCCATTAACGTGTTAGGAGGGATAAGACGTGAAAGTGATGATTTGCGGCGGGACTGGATTAATCGGCAGAGCCCTGGTTGACTTCTGGCTTCAAGAAGGACACGAGCTCATCGTCGTTACCCGCTCCCCAGCGAAGTTACATGCCTATAAGGGACGAAGTTCCATTCACGCTATTAGCTGGTCGGAGCTTGCCCATTGCCCAGAGAATTGCCATAACGTGGATGCCGTTGTAAATCTGGCGGGTGAGACGATTAATCAGCGGTGGACAAATATCGCAAAGAATCGTATTCTCTCGTCACGGATCGTTCCTGCAAGAAGAATTGCGGGATGGGCAGGCAAGCTGTCACGCAAGCTGCCCCTCTATATTAGCGCCTCAGGCATCTCTATTTATGGGCCTTCCGAGACAGGGACATTCGATGAGATGAGCAATGCGGGTGGAGATGACTTCTTGACCGATGTCATCTACCAATGGGAAGATGCAGCAGATCATGTTCCAGCCGCACGCTGCGTCAAGTTGCGGATTGCGCCAGTGCTCGCCAATGAAGGCGGGGCATATCCAACGATGAAGCTGCCGTATTTACTGGGCGTTGGAGGACGAATAGGCTCCGGGAAGCAGCCTTTATCTTGGATACATATTGCGGACATGGTTCGCCTGATTGATTTTGTCCTGCAAGACTCGATTGAGGGAGTCGTCAACGCCTCTTCCCCCGAATCCGTAACGAACGACGACTTCGGCAGAACGCTTGCGCGAGTATATCATCGCCGCCATTGGATGCCCGTTCCTGCTATAGCCTTCAAATTTCTATTCGGGGAAATGTCCTCACTATTGCTGGAAGGGCAGCGTGTCTATCCCGCTAAAGCTCTGGAGCATGGCTTCACCTTCCATTATGGAACGCTGGAGAAGGCGCTAACCGAGCTGCGTAATTCGGGGAGAAATCGCACTACATCCCGATGATCAGAAAGCATCTGATTATCATTTCGAATGGGAGTGCGACTGTACTTACATGAAACGCAATGTTGTAGATGTAAATCTTAGATCTAACTGATGTATATATTAAAATCCTTCACATGATTGACCTTAGTTACTCAGTAAGAACGGCATGACATAACAAAGAGGGTCAGACACACTATCTGACCCTTCTAACCAGCTCGGAAGATATACTGCGAACGAGCAACTGCGAGCTTATCCCCATCCTTCAACGGGTACAGCTTGTAGGGAATCAACAGTTCACCCTGCAGCTCCGTTCCATTTCTCGATCCCAAATCCCGAAGCTCTAGGTTGCCCTCTGACGTGCGAATCAATTCACAATGGTGCTTGGATACCCCCATGCTATCATTTCGATGACTCACCCCTTGCTCAGCACGCCCTATTATGAATGGAAATCCACGGAGTGGATGAGTTCCCACCACAGTTATTCCCGCTTCATCGAGCTGCTGCAGATATGGTTCCTGCTGCGAACCTTCCCCTTGCTCTTCCATTTCTCCAAGCATTACCGTTGCATCAATGCTCGAAGGGTTTAGCATTACCGTATGTTCGGTTAAAGCAGCATAATAGCGATCAGCCGTTGACATAATCGGAGCTTGATTCATCCCATCACCCGACCGTGATCGCAGCTCATTGTTGAAGGATTGTAGCCCCAATTGAGAGGTACTACCCGGCATGCCAATCCCCTGTTGCTGCCCTATTCCCGCGATATCGGAACTTGAGACTGTTGCTTGAGGGGCTATTTGCCCATTCATATAACCTCCTGATGACTCCCTAGTCCATGTCGGGGAAGAGGGAACGAATTCCTTATGCTGCTGGCTCCCTTTTGCATGACTGCTGTGTGCATCCCTCGCATCTGCAGGATGAGGGAGATGAGACAACTCCATAGACAAAAAGTCGGGAAGCCTATTCGGATTATTCCACCCATGGCTGGAGCTTGGTTGGAAATCCTGTTCATCAGCACTAACTCGGCTGTCCTTCTTCCGAGAGAATCGTTTGCTCCACCACATGCTGGGAATCCCCGTTAAATACATCGCTCCCAGTGCTATGACAGCAATGTTCCAAATGACAGTGTAAGTGAATACCTCCGATGTAGGTTGAGACATATATCCGAACTTCCAACCTATTCCGGCTGCTGCAATTACGACAACCGAGGTTACCAAGGTATACTTCTTGGGTATCGGTGTTATTGCTTCGTTAGCCGTATCTGTTCCCGAATGGATGCTATGTTCTCGATCATATCCACCCATGGCAGGATTCGAAATTGATGCAGCAGATGTAACAGGTATTTGCTCTTGCCCATCTGCAAAAGGCTTCGCCGTCGAATTCCAACTGTTCTTCCCCTGCTCATTGTGCAAGCCAGCTTGTCCATAAGCAACCTGCTGCTTAGGTTCACGCTCATCCCTTTCACCGCTCCCCGGGAAAAACTGCCCTCGTCCAGATTGATTGGGGTTCGCAGAAGTGCCGCTTGCTGTGCCCACAATTAAGGATTGCAGCAAGCTTCGTACATCTGCAAGAGTCGTCCCCTCCTGTGACAACAACTGGACAAGACGCTGAAAGCCGTCACCATCCCAATGGCTCACATGGGAAGAGAGCAAAATGCCTAATCTCTTCAATCCCTCTAGCCCCGCTTGGGGGTGCAAAGGTTCTTCTGTTGGAATGTACGCTGTATAAAGGCCGCTATTCCAGGAGTGCCCATCTACATAAATAAAACGCTCATGAAGCAGAATCTGATTCGGATGCAGCATATATGCACGGCATCCTTCCAACACATTGACCAGTTGGATCATCCATTCAAAATATTGAATTGCAGTAATCTGTAATGAACGCAGAACCTGCTCCAGCATTTTTTTACCACTAATATCGTACAAAAACGTGACCTCAAAATCGATTTCCCTAATTTCTATTGGAAGCAAATGAGGAACTTCGTTAAACCGCAGCATATTCACTTGATAGTTATCCAAGTCATTGGAATGAACCGCTGGTTCTCTCGTAAGGAGCATCCTCATCTTACCCTCGTGGATGAAATCCGACCGGTAACCATACATCGCCCCTCATCACCCCCTATATCCATAATTGAGTCCAATAAACGGTTGCCGCTGCAGGGAGTACCGCCCACATAAATGGAAAGGTCGCTTGGTTCAAGGTTAGCTGTTTCAAGGGTGTTACGGAGCGAAGCCAAAAAAATTGAATGATTGCGATCCCGATGCGCCTCCACCTTCTCCCATGCCCGAACAGCATAATCCCTGCTGCAATCAGTCCCCCATAGATAATGGCATAGATAAACGTCTCCCATGCAAAATTAGCTCCCATGCTGGCGCCAATCGCTGCAAACAACTTCACATCCCCTGCCCCGACCGCACGCAGCAAGAATAGAACAAGCATGATCCCAAACCCACAGCCCGCTCCGAATAGACTGAACAGCAAACCGTCCCATCCACTTACAGCGCAATATCCAGTTAGAGCAGCAAGTACTATTGAGACCGTTAAATAATTTGGTATTTTACGAGTACGCAAATCCGTGGTGAACGCAGCCACTAGCAATATCCCACATAGCCAACTCGACCACATCATTTGGCAGCCCCCTTTTCCCATGCAGTATGACTCCAGATCACTTTACGATAAATTGCCTTTCCGCACTTCTTCCGTCTCCCGTATTCATAACTAATCTCCACGTACCTGAGGTTGTATTGCCTGAGACATGCCATAGCCAGCTTATATTCCCATCGGCATCCGCTTCTGCCCAACCGATGTGCCTCGCTTGGCTCTTGCCGCTCTTATAGAAGATTACGAGTTCGACTTTTTCATGCGGCTTAGCCTTCGCTGTTAACTTGGCCTTGCGGCCTGGCAATAGCGGTTCCGGTTCCAAACTAACAAAAGCGGGTGGCGCACCTTTCTCTTCCGTGCCTGACTCTCTATTGGCTGAACCGGGCTGCGGACCATCCCCAATCCAAACTCTCTCAGATGCTCTTGCAGCGATCGTGATCGTCTTATATAAGAACGGCACACGCATCGGCAGATCATATTCCACTTCAATTGCGATATATGGGTCTTCCTTCTCCACAATATCCGGCAGCTTCACATGTGTGATCCGGATCCGATCTTCTCTAAGTGTCCCTTGAATCCCGTAACGGACGAACAAAGGCTTTATCAAGGCTTCTCCGACTCGCGCTTGGCCCCATTCCCCCGCCGCTTCCGCTCGCTTCTCCGCCCAGTCCACCACATGTTCGGATGCCCATTGATTCAATGGAGGTGGCAAAGCATTGCTGAAGCGCTCCGCGAAATGACGTGCTGTCATTTTCAGAGCGATTGCCGGCGGCTTGCGGAGCCAAGGACTGTTATTGTCCCCTGCTTCCGCTCCAACCTTCTTCGTCATCAGTTCGATGGGATACATATGAGCGGCAATCTGCTTCACCGTATTCGTCGCAGCAGATTGCAAGGATGTCGTAATGACAGAAGCGTAAATCATATATACAAAAAACAAAAACAAAAGCAGCACCATAGGCAGCATTAGCGCAGCTTCGACTGTGATGCTGGCTCTACCGTCCACCATATAGCGACGGAGCCAATTGCCGCATCGTAGGAACCAGCCCCTTGCCCGAGCTAGTAACTTGCCACTAGTAGGAGAACACGGATGTCTTTGTTGCATAGTATCTTCCATTCTCGACTTCACCGCCCAATATGCCGGTTTGTCCAATCCACTTCATGACCCCGGGCAGAAACCACAACGGTGTGCTTATTCGCAGCTCCGTCTCGCCATAGGTACCCCTTGTCGTGGGGTCAACATCTGTATTTTGATGAATGAGTGCGAGCATTCGCTTCAACATTCCTTCCCGACTGCCATGGACGAGCATAAATAATCGCAAGTGATCCGAGTAAGACAATGTGACGGAAGGCAAGTATTTCGAAATTGGCACTTTGTCTTGCGTAGCAAGAAGAATCAAATCCTGAACTGCCTGTTCAATCCCATAAATAATAGCTGCAACTAATATAAGCAGCGGATTTCTCAAGTTCGCACATTCGATAAAGCCCTCCATTGTACGAATGGCAAGCCGCATAGCAAAGATCTCCCCCAACGCTGCAGCCACATTGCCTGCTGGATTATGAAGACCATACAATAGGTACTCCACTTCTTGATTATGTATGGATAAGGACTTTATCAATTCTTCAGCAGGCTGCTCTGAAGTAAGTATCGATTTCAATTTCGTAGGGTCATAGGTGTTGAAATAGAGAAACGCATACTCATCACGGTATAAACGATCTCTTAACATGCTAAATCCGTTAGCAATGCTATCATAGATAGAGGTAACAGCGTCCATAGACTCCTTCCCCTCTTCTACCGCATCGTCACGTTCTTGGTCAACTGCCGACTCCTCACTGGATTCATGTTCATTAAATGCAGCGATTGCATTAGCCTTCTCTTTCACTTCTTGAAACAGCTGTTCATGCTCCTTCAATTGATCATTCAGCTTCTTCAATGAGGACAATAAGTCTGCCGCTTTCCCGAGCTTTCTATTCGCTTCCTTCTCTTTCTGCTTGCGTTCCTTCTCTGTAGATCGGCCCTGTTCAAATCGCTGTTCTCTAGCATCTATCACATTCGAGCTGCCAATATAATCTTTTGCATATTGCTCCCACTGCCTCCACAGACTGAGGATCGAAGTTTTCAAGTTATAAGCGGATATGCTTCTCCCGACGATTTGACTGACCATCGATTGAACACGGTTTGCTGCATCATTTACTTGTTCCATACTCCGATGCTGTTCTTCCATTTCCTGCTTCCATTCGGTAAGGAAGTCGTCTGGCAGCACTAGGTCATCAGCAGCTTCATTAATACGCTTAATCGAATCTGACATCTGGTCCGATTCATCCATTGTCCCTTCACTCTGCTCGCTAGATTGTCCAACTCGGTCATAACCGTTATAGTTCGAGCTTGCGCGTACCTCTTGAATGACACGCTTCATGTCCTCATTATATTGACGGGCTTTCTCTATATGCGACAGAGCTGTGTTCAATCCGATGCGATGTTGATCCAGCAAACTAGATGTTGTAGATGTCAGCCTACGCGATATATCCCATGAATCGGATTCATAGTCATCCGTTTTATTCTCATACTGCTTGTCCTCATCCTTACCGCGATTCGAATCCAGACGAATCTTATGTACATAGTCTGCATATTGAGCTCCCACATCCGCTGCACTTCCAATTGAACCAAGCGAGCTATCGCGCATAATATCACTTTCTCCCGTTGCAATCCGACTAGAAAGATCAGAACGCGCCGCATAATTGCGAAGCGACTTCTGGAGCTTGAAGGCAGAGGCTATTTCCTTATCGCGCTTATCAACTAGCTTCTGCAACTTGGATAACAGTTCTGTCGTCTGCGCTGCCTCCTTCATCACTTTGGACATCGGCTTCAACTTGCTGGACAAATCGAAGGCAAATTGAACAGGAGCTTTATACTTCATCTCCTCTAAGATTTGCCGCTCGAGTTCGTCATATCGACCAAGTTCCCTAGTGATCGAGGTAGTATGACTATCAAGCAGCACAGGCACCCAGGGAAAGACCCCCGTCGCCTTAAGCTCAGCCTGATCCTGCATCACTTCATCCATTATGAAAGCAGGATCGCTCTTCCCATAAGCAAACAATTGATACCGCTGCTGCAGTGCCGGTTCATAGGCGGACATGACGGAGCGAATTCCAGTCTGAGCGAGTACCTCTGCCCTCCATTCAGCAGCAGCAATTCGTGCGTAGTCAATCAGTACACTTGTAAATAAAAAGATTGCAGCTACTATGAAAATGAGCAGGACGGACACGGAACCTCGAATTTCTTTCCACAAATTCCGCCGTATTCGGGCATTACTCTCGTCCCCCATCATTTCCAGCACCTCCGCATGTATGAGACATCGCTACATCATTGGCTTTGCTATTTCGCCGCACGCTTGATTGTATCTGCAGCTTGTTCATTCGATATCCCCTTCTTATTCCATTGAGCCAGCTTCGTTGACATGTACCTCGCAAATTCTACGGAACGAATAAATTCTACAGGCTCTACGACTGCAGCAGATGCTCCTCCTTCTCCAGATACACGACGTCTAGTTAAACGTTCGAATGCCGTTTGATACAATGGCCGTTCGAGTGAGACGGTCACCTTCCGTTCAATTGCAATATTGTCGAATTTCATCTCTCCATGGAATATCGGAGGCAGCAGTCTTCCTGCCCGTATCAGCTTCTTCTCCGGCAGAGACTCAGAGTCACTACTGACCGGCAGTGATACTTCGTTGGTCACACTGCCGGTCACAACACCAAGCAAACGATCCAGCATATAATCATCCAGCATCCGCCAGTACAGACCATCATGTTTTCCTACAGGGTAAGATCCCCTGGTTGCATCTTTATAGCTGTTGTCCCAGAACGCCGCCCCCCGTTCCGCCGCTAACGTAGCAGCATGTGATGACATAACATGCTGGAACATTAACATGGCGAAGAAGAGCATTGCTAAGCAGCAATAGAAAACAACCGGAAAGATTATACTCGCTTCAACGGTGTAGGCCCCATCTTTGGAGGCAAGCCGTTTCCACCATTTACGTAGCTTTTTATGCAGCTTGTAACCCTCCTCTATTACCTCCAATTATTACTTACAATTACTATTTAAAAATTTCATCCGTCTGTTTATCTACTTTCGTGAACAGCCTTGTCAGAAATCCTTTGATTTGCTCCCTAAAAGCAATCGCTAAAACTACAATAACTGCAATGATAATGACCAGTTCCACCATGCCAAGCCCATCTTCTTCCGTCCATAACCGTTTCCAAAGTGAATTCATATCTTGATCCTCCTTCAATTGAATTACATCATAAGTGAAATTGCTTATTCCTCACCCTTGCATCATTAACAATGCAGGAGCTCCTACGACAACTAGTACAACGAGGAACATGAGCATCATCGGAAACACCAGCTTGGTAGATACCTCTTCGCCTCGCTTGCGAGCCACCGCCTTGCGCTTATCCCACAGCTGTCGGCTCAAATCCGCCATCGCAAGCACAAATGTCTCTCCTCCACGCCGCTGATTAATCAGCACCGTCGTGACGAACATCGAAACTTCCTGCATCGTGCAGCGCTTCGCCAGCAGCTCCATTGCCTGAGCAAAAGAATAACCATTCTGTACATCTGACATCATTCGGAATAGCTCGATGTATAATGGGTGCTCGTTCTCCGACTTCTTCCGCTCAATGCAAGTTGCAAGAGCCTTGGGAACTGTCTCTCCCGCTTGTACGAGCAGATTCAGCTTATTAATCAATTCGGGGAGTTCCAGCTGAATATCCTGACGTCTGCGTTCCGCCTTACCGACAACCTCCTTCCCGCGTACTAGCGGCAGAACGATACCGAGCAGCATCCCTCCAGCCATGTTGGCGAAACTTCCGTCCGTCACAGCAGGGAGAATACATCCAGCTACGACGCCCACAAATACATACAATCCCATCTCCGCCAGAAGTGCGCGATACATCGTATGGGACAGGGCTGGACCGTGCATTTGCATAAGCGACTGCCTCAACTGAACCAGTGCAGGATGCGTATCAAGCGTTGGTTGTAATCGTTCCAGCCACATCAGAGGTGCTGGAAGCCATTTCGCTGTCTTTACTTCCGACTGGATCGAGGCAAGTAATTCCGCATAGCGGACCTTTCCTACTTGATTCATCACAGCATAAATCCCTATTACAAGCAGGCATGCCAATCCCCACATCCATGAGGGCAGCATCTACCAACCTCCTTCCTGCTATATTGCATAAACGATATTACTACACTCTAATATCCATTAATTTGCGAATTAGCAAGATCCCAATGAACAACACAATCAATGCAGCTGTTGCAATCACTCTGCCGACTCCTTCATATAACGGCGTCATAAAATCAGGCGATGTCATATTGAGAAAAGCTAGAAACAAAAATGGAGCAGCCATCATCGCTTTCATCTCCAGCTTCTTCTGTGCGACTAATACTTCTATCTCCTGCATAATATCCATCTTCTCTCCAATAACGGAGGAAGTTCTGCGCACCACTTCAATGAAATCCCCGCCTGTCCGCTTGCAAGTAACAAACACATCTGCAAAATTCGCGATATCGTCCTGCTGTGCCCGCTCACTGAAGTCCATCATGGCTCGTTCCACTGGCTCGCCATTCTCCATTCGCAACGATAAAATACGAAGCTCCCGAATCATATCCACATCAGTTCCGGGATAGAGCAGCCTCAAATCCTGTGCAGCCTCACGGAAAGCATTCTCCATTGATCGCCCTGCACCTAGTGTAGAAGACAAAGAATACAAGGTCTGCTTGAACTGCTGGGTCAATTGTGACCGCTTTCGTTCCAGCAGTGTCCGCTGCCGAATCTGGGTAAATCGAACCCCAATGACTGACAGCAGGATCATCCCTATCCAATGCTGGTAGAATAGATATCCGATTCCTGCCATTACAGAACATCCAACAAAGATCGCCAATAGCTGCTCCTTGTGGTTCAAATGATATACATCGTAGCGAGGCAGTCCAGCTTCAGTCTTGATCTTCGATCCCTTCATCGTCCGCGCCTCCTTGTGCTTGAGGCAGAGTCAGCCCCGCCATTCGCAGTTTGTCCACATGCTGCAGCGTATCGCGCTTAACAAGGCCTCCTAGAATTTTGCCGCCTTCCTGCCCATGTTCCACGAATTGATACAGGCTCGACAGCTTCACTTCACCTTCTACAAATCCAATTACTTCTGCAATCTCCTGCACTTTGCGGGATCCATCTCGCATCCTTGCCAAATGAACAATGACATCAATTGCGGAGGCAATCTGCTGTCTAACGACGACAACCGGCAGCGAAGCCCCACTCAATACCATCGTTTCCAAGCGGCTCACCATATCATTGGGCCCATTGGAATGGCCCGTAGATAAAGAACCATCATGGCCCGTATTCATTGCCTGAAGCATATCCAAAGCCTCAGCACCGCGCACCTCTCCCACAATAATGCGGTTTGGCCGCATCCGAAGCGAAGCTCGAATAAGGTCACGCATGGCTATGGCTCCCTTTCCTTCCGAATTCGCATTGCGCGTTTCCAATGACACCAGATTCGGCACTGAATGAATTTGCAGCTCTGCTGCATCCTCAATTGTAATCACCCGTTCATCAGATGGAATGAACTGAGACAAAGCGTTCAAGAACGTCGTCTTGCCCGATCCAGTTCCACCACTGATGAACAAATTGTACTTCGCTCTTACCAGCGTCTGCAGGATTTGTGCCGCCTCTTCACTCATCGCGCCGTATCGTATGAGATCCTCCATATGAAGCGGCTTAGAAGGAAACTTCCGAATCGTTACCGTGGGTCCCTTAAGCGCAATTGGGGGCAGAACAACATGAACCCTTGATCCATCTCGCAATCTCGCATCGACGATTGGTGAAGACTCATTCACCGTACGATTTACTTGAGAGACGATCGCCTGAATAATGTCCTCCAGCTTCTCCTCGCTTTCGAAGGTATGATTTAATTTCTCCATATGTCCTTGACGTTCAACGAACAATTCCCGATGACTGTTCACCATAATCTCCGTAATTTCGGGATCATCAACGAGCGGCTGAAGCGCATCAAGACCACGGAAAGAATAAAAGACTCTGCGTACTACCATTCGAAGATCTGCCGAGGTCAAATTCATCGCCTTCGAAAACGCAAACAACGCTTGTTCGATCCTCTCTGTTAATGCTTCATCAGATAACGGTTCCCCCCATTCCATACTCTCGCGCACCTGCTGCCGAATTGTAAGATACAATTCATCAAGCGACATCAGATTAGACTCGGTCCCAGAAGGCTTCAGCTGAAACTGGTACCCCTCGTCCCCATGTACCATCGACTCACCCCTTACCGCGCTCCGCTGAATAATCCCAACTCTGAACCTGCCCATTCCTCCAAGGTTGAGCGGAATACACTCGATTGAAGCCATTGATCAAATCGATAAATTTGCTTCCAGGCCGGTATGTAAGGCAGATATCCTGAGATCGGAGCATCACGCTGCTGCCATGAATTGAGCATCGTCCCCATATAACGATTCACACCCATCCGAATGAGCTTGCTTCGATGACGCACAACAGACTCTTCCGCAAGCGCCCACTGCTGCAGCAACAGCTTCGTCTTCTGTATATAGGCCATATCATCTAGGAGCAGCCACATTACCTGATCTGCCACATCCCATACCGCTTCGAATGGAGAGTGGAAATGCGCGCCCTCCACAATAATCAAGTCGTACTGCCCGCTGCTCCGAAGCGTATTCAACAATAATCGCAGCATACTGGCATCCATCCACTTCCATTCCTCTGCTAACTGCTTCGGATGGAGCATTCGCGCTCCTATTGCAGGAACACTCAGCATATATGGCTCTAAGGACAGCAGCTCACTCCCCGGCCCTCCCTGAGCCTTCTTCAAGTAGTAAAATAATTGTGCTAAGTTGCTCTGATTTTCGTTCTGTTCGATCGCTTCTTGTAGCAGCAAACTGTATTCTTGGATCGGATCTACATTCAGAAGGAAGGGTCGAAGACCTGATTGAGCAGCCGCAGCTGATAAATGAAATGCCGTTGTTGACTTCCCTGCTCCGCCTGAGGTTGAAGTAATGCCAACGATACGGCACGCTGTGTTGCTCCGCTTGTCCCCTTCGGAGGCATTTTCCGATTCACAATATTCAATGATGGATTGGAACAGTTGCGGAATGGGCTGATATGGATTCTCTATCCTACAAGGGAAGTCGGCCCCTGTCAGTTGTTCAGACTTCTCTGCGGATAATGCGATCACGATTATTCCTCTCACATCGGATGAAGAGAGTGTCCCAAGCAGCTCAGGTGCCGCGACTAGAACATGTATGCCTGGCTTCAAGCGCAAATAGTGACCAAGCGTATCCGCCTGAGTAAATACACGAAGGTGAAGCTTCTCAGCATAGGTCGATTGCTTCCAATAATCTGTGTATCCGTCTAAAATGCGCTTCTGCGGATGTGCCACTACAATATCCCATCTGTTAATCCCACTCCCTCCTTTTCTACTTCACGGATTAGAACGCCCCCGCAATTCAATATGGACATAAAAAAACACCGCCATAAAACGGGCATCAATATTGATGCTTCGTTTCATGACGGTGCTTCCGTACATTATTGTGTGAAGTTATTTCAAAAGTATCATAATACCATCCAATTTTCAACATATTTTTCCTAAATAAATCGTTACACCCAATCTCCGGATCATTGTCAAATATGTCGATCCAAGTCTAGCCTCTCCATCCTAGACATAAGTCTAGGACGTGAACAGACCGAAGTCCGTTACCAAATGTTCCTTAATCAGGTAACATGAAGCATGTCTTGTTTGCATAGTAACCACTTGTAATTACACTACTATTTGAAAGGAAGACGAACAATGAGATACACCAAATTTGCATGTATTCTCTTATCCACAGCAAGTATAAGTTTGGCAGGGTGTGCTTCGGATCATGCAACCACAGCTGCATCGAATACAAGCGTCACAGAAGTATCTTCTTCAGCTATATCTGAAAAAGGTTCAACTGCACTGAGCAAAGTATCAACTAGCAATCCAAAGAAAAAACAATTTGATGTTAACCAAATACATACGATCCGTATTCTAAGTACAGCTGCCCACATTACCGTTATCGGAGATCATCAATTAAGTCAAGCACAATATGAGCTTATAGATGGAACATCCCGTTCAATGGAGACAGATGTGAGCGGCACAATAAACGATAATACGCTGACGATTAAATTGCATTCTAAACAAAAAAGTTTCATAAATACAAATTCTCCGCCATCACTAATTGTCCGAGTTCCAGTCAAGGATTACGACACTTTAGAGATTAACAATGACTTTGGAAAACTCTCACTTGAATCCGAGTCTGGGCTGTATCCTAGCCATCTAGTGGTCAACGGCAGTGCGAGCGATATTTCATCCTCCAATGTAATGGGAATGGAGAGCACTAAGCTTCATACTGAGTTTGGCAAGATAACATTTGATTTGCCGGAGAAGCTGGAGTCACTGGCTGTAGAGCTGTCCACTAATATGGGATCACTAATAATGTCGAGTTGGACGGGGCAAGTACATCCAATATGATCGTATCGAAGAAAGTTAAAGGCCATATTGGGGCAGCCAATACGAAGAGCCCATCTTTATTGATTTCTACTCAGGTAGGCGAGATCGAATTAAATCGTTAAATCAGAAAATCAAGAAAAATAGCTGCTGCCATTCTACTATATAGATGGTTTAAAGTCGCCGATCATACAGGAGCCCGTATCTCTCGTTGGAGATACGGGCTTTCTCTATCGGTACTAATATTTGAATTGAGATAAGGTTTCCTTCAGATTCGAGGATACATCTTCAAGCTGCTGAGACAGCTCGACTAAGCGGTTCGATACATTCAACTGTTCCGTGCTTAACGATGCAACCTCTTCGGAAGTAGCAGATGCCTCTTCCGCAACTGCACTTACATTGCTCATCGCTTCTACCAGAATGGACTGTGCCTCATTTAGACGCCCAATGGAGCCTGTCACATTTCCAAGCTGCTGAATCATGCCATCCATCTGCTGCTGTACCGTTGAGAAGATGACATCTGTCTCCTGTACAGCTTCCGCTTGTTTCTGGAAGAGAGGGAATGCTTCTGACAACGCTGTTACGGTCTCCGTAATCTCTAGCTGAATCTTCTCCGTAATTTGCCCAACGATATCGATGGACTGTCTTGATTGATCAGCAAGGTTCCGAATTTCATCTGCAACGACCATGAAGCCCTTGCCTGCAGTTCCTGCACGCGCAGCCTCAATGGTTGCATTGAGGGACAGAATATTCGTTTGCTTCGTCATGTTATGAAGGACATCCAAAATTTTGCGAATCGATTGTGTACTGTCACTCAGTGTATTGACCTTCGTCGCAAGCGAGCGCATCATATCACCGGTGGAAGTTGTGCGACTCATTAAGGAAGTCATGTTCGATGCACCAAGTGTGCTCGATTCGGCAACCGCCTGAACCGAATGATCCATTTGTCCGTTGGCATCTATGACCTTCGACATTTGCGAAGCCATGCTGTGCGTGAGATCGTGACCTCGCTCAGCCTCTACCGCCAGCGAAGTGGCTCCCTTCGCAATTTCCTCTGTGGCAATCGCAATTTCCTTCGCAGAAATTGCAGTACTGCGTGATGCTTCAGACAAGTAAGAAGCTGTATCTAAGACGGCACGAGCGCTTGCATCTGTGCTCTTCACGAGATTCGTAATCTGCTCCATCATCGTATTGAATCCATTCGCAAGCTGGCCAATCTCATCCTTAGACTTAGGAACTGCACGAACTGCCAGATTGCCCTGTGCACCCTCATTCATGAGATTCCGCAGCTTCACGAGTGGTGTCGCTACCCATTGAATCACCAACCAGCCGATTACGACTGCGATGACAGCGGCAGCCAGCATAGAGATGAATGTAAGTGTCAAGATGGACTTGGCTTCCTTCACCAGCTCAGCTACAGGAACCGCTCCAACTAGCAGCCATCGGCTCGACGGCATCTGATCATAGACCAGGAGCATCTCGCCATCGGAATCAGAGCTTATCTTCCTGCTTCCGCTAATCGCACTAGTATTGCCCTCCTCAACCTCCGGCAGAAGCCACTTCGGAGCTTCCTTGGTCAACTTCCCATCTTCCTCGGTATAAATAAAATGACCCGCACGATTCACCACTTGAACGGTAGATCCCTCGCCTAGATTAATTCCATCGAGCGACTTCTGGAAAGTAGCCAGTCTAATTTCCATTAGAACGATGTATTCAGCCATCCCGGAATTCAAATCACGCATTGGTCTTGCAATTCCGAATGTAGGCTCCGGCGCCTTATCAACACCTTTCGGCATTGTATCTACCCAAATGGATTGTCCATTGCTCTTCGTTGCTTCTTCAAACCATGGTTGCTTGCGCAAATCGTCCAGCTTACTCCGAATGCCAAGTGCAGCCATCGTATTGCGCTTTGGATCAATTGGGATCAAATAAATGTTCTCGATTAATGGATTGCCAACACTGTAGGTTTGAAGCGTTTTCGTAATCGCTTCCGTAGATTGAATCTTTTCATAAGCGCTAAGCTGATTGTCCTTCAAGGTTTTGAGCGAAGCAGTCAGGTTTGGATCGAACATAATCTGCATCGTCATATTGTTGAACTGGGTCAGCTGAAGATCAATTTTTTGCGCTGCTTGGATCATAGTCTGATAATTGGACTTGGATGCTTGATCTTCAATTGCATTCTTGGAGAATAGATACGAAATCATGCCAACACTAAAAACGAACACAATAATGCTGATTACAAATACAAGAAATAACTTCGTTCCCACGGAACGAGATGGATTCTGAAATACGGATGAAACGAGTGATTTCCAATCCACTTTCCGTGATGTCGTCCCCTGTACTCTCTTAAGCCCCTTGAACAACCGATTCATCTCCTTATCGCTATAGGTACCTGTGCTGCTATCTAGAAAGCTCGTCCCCTTACGTGCGGCATCGTACCCGCTGCATAAAACACACCTAAGGGGAGAACTTAGCATCCAAATTCACAAACGCTGCTTCCTTCTCGTTTCTACTACAGTTCTAGATCAAAGCACTTCACTACATCCAATTTCGCCACCTGTACCTCACGGAAAAACTGGAAATCTGGATGCTCTTCCATCAACTTCGCGCGTGCCTCTTCCTTCAACTGTTCTTCAGTCATTGGTTCTTCTGACCCAATTACTAATTGATCGAGACGTTCTTTCTCACGGTGATCAAAATCAACTGCTTCTGTCGTTACATCCACAATATGAACATAACGGTACGGACTGTAGCCAACATGCTTAAACTCTTCATTCAATTTCTCATACTTCATCTATTTGCCTTCACCTTTCTTCTCTTAACCTCGCTGTACTTTTACGCACTACTACTAATATCGGTTAATTAGTCCTATTTCACAATAGTATTATGAAACATTTTCCTCATTTTTTTATTATTCAAGCTGTATGCTCTGCAGCAAAGCCTCTAGAAAGAACAAAACGCACCCGCTCGCAAGCAGATGCGTAAATGGCGCAAAGTGTCCCGCCCTACCTGGAGTTGGGGGGCAGATGGACGGGCACATTGCATGACGTATACGCCAATGCATAGACGCCATACCTGAATCTATTGTGCAGCATTGCTCATACCAATAAAAGGAGATAAATCACATCAGTCACTTCTTTTTTCGTCCCCTACGACATAACTTTTTGCTACTTATCTGCTAAGAATTTCACAACCGCCTCACAGACTTGCTTCGAATGCTCAGACAACGAAAATACATGATCAGAACCATCTATCCACGTAATGTTAGCACGCCCATCCATCGCAGCTGACAATCGATAAGAAATATAAGGAGGAACAGCGCCGTCAGCCGTCCCATGAACGAACAACGTTGGACAGTGGATACGAGATGCAGCAGCATACATATCATGCTGTGCCGTATCATCCAGCAATCCTTGGCCTACGATGAAGCCATTCATGTCCATACGCCCTTCTTCCAACAGCTGCTTGAATCGTGAACCGGCCGCCTCTCTAGCTACAATATCAAAGATATTGGCAGCAGGGCAAAGCCCCACTAAGCGATGCACCTCTTCTCCCAGCTGTGAAGCTGCCAGAAGCGATACCGCTCCACCCATACTGAAGCCCAGTAAGCTGACACGGTTCGAATCAATGCCTTCCATACAACGCACGGCTTGAAATACAGTTAATGCATCCGCCAGCTCAGTTGACAGCGTCATTTCTTCAAACGTTCCATCACTCTCACCGCTGCCTGCGAAGTCAAAGCGAATCGCGGCGACACCAGCCTGTGCCAACTGTTCACTAAGCCGTCGAAAGAAGCCTCTGCCCTCCAGCATATGCCCTGTAAATCCATGACTCATTACAACTGCTGCTACTGGTTGTTCCGTAACAGGCAGAGTAATCAAGCCACGCAACGTCTTATCATCCCGCTTCCATTCCGTCGCAATTTTGCGAATTCGGTATGTGTGCTTCTCCAATCCTAGCATACGATTCCACTTCCCCCTTGAAAGTCATTGTATCGTACTAACTCATCATGGTGTGTTCATCATGGTGTGTTCATCATGGTGCCTTCCCCTGCATGAATACATTAGTCTTTTCCTTGCCACTTATTCTCCGCAACCGTACGTTCTGTCGAGCTCACTATCGGTTGATTCTCTGTGTCTGATTGGGTGTCTACAGTTGTCTGGTCTCGATCCGCGGCACTACCACTTGTCACCGTACATTGACTATCTTGGATCTGCTCGGTGAACAATCTTCTAATTTCATCCCTTTGGTTTTTGGCAACGAGTACATAAGCCACATCTCCTGCCAATAACTGCGTGGTTCCTTTGGGCGCAATCATCTCTTCCCCACGAATTATAGCTGTAATCAAGGTGTCATTCGGCAATCTTAATTGATGCAAGTAGCTGTTCTCTATACAAGCACCAGGCTCAATCGTTTTCTTCACCAAGTCCATGTTCGTCTTCCCGACCGACACCAGCTCAAGCGCATGTACCTGCTGCCCGCCTGGTTCGCCAGCCAATCCAAGCCGCTTCGCAAGCGGAGAAATGGTAGCCCCTTGAATAAGGGCAGACGTCAGAACAATAAAGAATACAATATTGAAGAACAATTGTCCATGCTCTAAGCCTGCAATCATAGGATATGTCGCCATAACAATAGGCACCGCACCTTTTAACCCTGCCCAAGCAATAAGCGTCTTCTCCTTGCCTGTAAACTTACTATACATCAAGCTAATGAATACACCGAGCGGTCTTGCGACGAACATGAGAAGAATTGACAGCACCAGACCTTGCCATGTAATCTCCAGCAGTTGAAGCGGGAACACGAGAAGTCCAAGAAGGATGAACATCATGATCTGCATCAGCCAGGCGAAGCCCTCATTGAATCTTACAATTGTAAAACGATATTGCAAATCGGAATTGCCGATGACAAGTGCCATCACGTATACAGCTAAGAAGCCGCTGCCCTTCAGCAGACCAACACCGCTATAAGTAAGAATCGCGAATCCGATTGCAAGTATAGGGTACATACCAGATGTATCAAGGGCAATTCGATTCAATACTTGAACGATGAACCAGCCTGCGAGCAGTCCTAAGCCAAGTCCAAGTCCCATTTGCCATACAAATGAGAACAGCATTTCCCATACGGAAAGATCCGGAATCTGAATCCATTCAATGAATGATATCGTCAAGAAGACGGCCATCGGGTCATTCGTTCCTGATTCCGCCTCCAAGGTGGAGGTCAACCGCTTTTTCACATTCTGGCTTCCGAGAACTGCGAACACGGCTGCGGCATCCGTAGAGCCGACAATCGCACCGATCAGCATGCCCTCTTTCCAATCAATTCCTAAGATAAATACCGAACACACACCAAAAACCGTAGCAGTAATCAATACACCGATGGTTGCAAGCGATACAGATCCGCCAATGACAGGTCGAATGTCACGCCAGCTTGTCTGCATTCCTCCATCGAACAATATAATGATCAGAGCCAAAATCCCGAATAGCTGCGTTAACTTCGCATTATCGTAATAAATGAGAGGATTCAATGCCATCCCTACAATAATAAACAATACAAGTGAAGGCACATTGAATCGATTCGAGAATTTGGCACTAATCACTCCCGCTAGAAGTAAAGAACCAAATAAGAAAATAATCATATCCGTCGTCCACAAATTCGCATCATCCCTTTTCATCACTATATCGCATACAGTATCGTCCAGCACAATCAAGATGGAATATGGAGGATTGCGTTTACATACTGTACCTCCATTATACTGTATACCTACCGAATAAATAAGAATAACTTATGAACAGGCTGCGAAATATACAACCGGCAACAAGAACGTGTCGCCGGTTCCTGTATATGAATCATAAGTATTCGTTATATTTAGCGGCTCTTCTTGCGATAATGAGAAGGAGGGATTCCCGTCCACCGTTTGAACATCCTTGAAAAATGCGTTAAATCGCGAAATCCGACTGCCCGACATACCTCTGCTACTGTAGTATCTCTTGTCAGCAGCATCTCGCTTGCCTGACGCATGCGGAAATCATTCAAATATTCGTTAAATGACTTGCCTGTGTAGGATTTAAATACATCACAGAAATAGGTCTTGGATAGTGATGCAAGCCGGCAAATCTGCTCCAGACGAATATCCTCATGAAAATGCTTATGCACATAATCAAGAGAGACTTGAACAGCCTCTCGATGCTTATTTATACGATCTTCCTCCTTCTTTACCTGCACGACTGTTCTCGTGTCATTGTCTTCTCTTCCCCGGCTCAACAGAACGAGAAGCTTCAGCAAATTCGCCTTTAAAACAAGCCCGTAATGAGCTGTCTTCATCCGGAACTCCCTCTGCATCTCCTCCAGAATCGTCCTCACATGTCGTTCTTCTTCACCGGAGAGGGACATTAAAGTTGGCTTCCTTCCCCCTTCACTTAGCACAGGATGCAAATACTGATAGTCCATGAAATTACTCTGGAGTTCAGGCTGGGTAAAGCGCTCATTGATATAATAAGGTAAGAACTCGCAGCCAATGACTTCCGTCTGTCGTCCCGGAATCCATTCCACACCGTGTACCGCAAACGGAGGCACGATGCATACACTTCCCGCGAGCATTTTGTGACGTCTCCCGAGATAAGAATGCATGATCCCTCCCTTCACGACATACCAAATTTGAAAGTAATCATGGGTATGCTCATGCAAATTGCCGTGAGTGTGGTCGATCCGATACAATTTGCAAGGGAGAGCCTCTGGAAATTCAAACTTTGAGTGAAAAAATACGACACCCTTTGATGAGAACTCCTCAATGCTTCTGCCAATCCACATGTTTTTCATTGCGGGCTGACTACCTATTACAGACATCAATTCCCCTCCTATTCGCTAGAAATATCGAATTTGGAAAGCTCTTAATGTAAGCGTTTGCACGAACAGCGGTTTATCCCTCTTCTCAACAAGCATGTTTAACAATGTGGAAGTTTAAAGACTGTCTATGAGGGAAAATGCGACAGGAAGGCCCAGTGATCTTACCTGAAGAATCATGTAGGCTTCCTGTTCCCATGAGGATCACTCCGCAAAACATGCCTGATATAGAGCTTTGGCTAGAGCCATATGTCCAACCGCGCTCGGATGAACGCGATCCCATGCCAGTGTAGCCGGATAGAAATGCTCCAGCAGCTTATCCATGACCTGCTGTGTATCTACAAATAATGTACCATGCTCATTCGCGATCTCCTTAACAATTCGACCGTATTATTCATCGTTCGGCGCATCGCATCTTCTTGGTTCGGTTCAATATAATAGGGTGTCATTAACACAATCCAGCGTACATTCGGCTTGGATCGTTCAACGAGACGATTCAAGGTGTCATAATATTGATCCGAACCTACATGCTGCTCCGACACGAAGGGCATATCGTATTGACGCCAGACATCATTAATTCCAATACAAATAACAAGTCCGTCCGGCTCCAATTGTTCGACATCTGTCTCCCATCTACGCTCTAAATCAACCACTGTATTCCCACTAATGCCCATATTCACAATGCGAATTCCCATCTCAGGATGCTCCGTCTGAACTAGTGCATCGAACATGGATACGTATCCTTTGCCATTGGCTCCGAATAATCCTTCCCCATACGGTCTAGCTCGCTCACAATCCGTTATGGAATCTCCAATGATAACGATCTTATCCCCATGCTGCAGCATAATACAGTGACCTCCCTACACATTATGGAAACAACATCCAAAACATAACCTCGCTTAGGAGTTTTTTTCCACATACCTAATTCAATAGGGAGATCATCAATTCCTGCCCACTTGGGCAACCATTCAAATTTTTATGTTAGGATCGCAGTAGCCGAAGCCCATTCAGGATGACAAGAATCGTACTCCCCTCGTGTCCGACGACTCCAAGCGGGAGAGGAATCCCGAGTATGAAGTTAGTTGCAATTAACCCCGTAATGACCGCTACAGCGAATATGATGTTCTGCTTTACAATCGACTGTGTTCTTCTCCCCAGCACGATCGCATGCGCGATGTTGGCCAGATCATCGTTCATCAAGACAACGTCGGCGGTCTCCAAAGCTGCGTCACTGCCTGCCGCCCCCATAGCAATCCCGACAGTTGCACTGGCCAGTGCAGGTGCATCATTGACGCCATCGCCTACCATCGCCACCTGTCCATATTGCTCCTTAAGCTTCTTAATAATGTTGAGCTTATCTTCAGGCAGCAGTTCGGAGAACACCAAGTCAATTCCTGCTTGGGAAGCAATAGAACTTGCCGTCTGTCTCTGATCGCCTGTCAGCATGGCCACCTCTATGCCCTGCAGCTTCAGTTGCTTCACCATTTCAATCGCCTCTGGGCGAATGCGATCCTGCAGCGCGATCACACCGACAACACGCTCGGATCTCTCCACCACAATCACCGTCTTGCCTTTGCATTGCAAAGATTCGATCTGAGCGCGAATCATCTCATCCATCCCTTGCTCAGAGCAAATATATGACGGCTTGCCGATTCTCCATTGCTTCCCTTCCCATTCAGCTTCAATGCCCTGCCCGGCATGTGCTTGGAATTGAGTAGGGCGCAGCAAACGCTCAGTGGCTTCTGTATGCTCTTGGTTACGCTCTGCTTCAGCAACAATTGCCTTAGCGATCGGATGTGTGGACAGCTTCTCCAACGCTCCGGCAGCAGATAGAAGCTCCCGTTTATCCATTGATTCATACGGAATGATATCCGTAACCTCCAGCTTGCCGGAGGTGAGCGTTCCAGTCTTGTCAAAGGCAATTGCCTTTACGTGCGAGATAAGATCCAAATATGCGCCTCCCTTGAACAAAACGCCTTTTCGTGCGCTGTTCGAGATAGCGGACAGTGTTGCTGGCATGATAGAGGCAACCAATGCGCATGGTGAGGCCACAACGAGAAATACCATTGCCCGATAAAAGGCATCCGACCATGCTTCTTGCAGCAGCAGTGGGGGAAGAACTGCAAGCGCCAAGGTTACAGCAATAATCACTCTTGCGTATATATGTTCGAATTTCTCAATCATCCGCTGCGACTTGGGCATCTCACTCTGAGCTTCTTGAACGAGGCGAATGATCTTCGCGAAGAGAGACGAGTCACTTGATCTCGATACAGTAACATACAAAGCCCCTTGCCCATTCACCGTTCCTGCGTATACGTCATCCCCCATGGCCTTATCTACAGGAATGCTCTCTCCTGTAATCGAGGATTGGTTGACAGAGGATTGGCCATCCTGAACCGTTCCATCTGCTGGTATACGCTCACCTGGCTTTACAAGCACAAGATCCCCTATTATCAACTGCTCTACAGGCAGTAACAATTCAATCCCATTTCGAATGACGAGCGCTTGCTCCGGCTTCAAATCCATCAGCGCAGAGATATCCCGTGAGCTGCGGTTCATCGTAAAGGTTTCAAGTGCGCCACTCAATGCAAAAATGAAAATGAGAACTGCGCCTTCAGACCAGTATCCAATCGAAGCAGCGCCAAGTGCGGCAGCAATCATGAGTAGGTTAACATCCAAATCCCTGTCGCGAAGCAGCGTAACAATGCCTTCCTTCAGCTTAAGCCATCCTCCACACACGTAAGACAGTACATAGCACGCTACCGCCCATTGTTCAGCAAGCTGATTGCTGAACATGGCTAGCAGCAGAAACAGCAGGCTTCCAGCTGCTGCGCAGGATTCTTTATGTTCGCCAAGCCATTGCTTCCATGATGTTGTCATCGAAATTGTATTGTTCATTTCATTTCATCCTCTCTTCAAATGAAAATGACTATCGTTGTTAATCCCCTAAAAATGCATCATGCTGCTTCCGTGTTGGAAGCAGCATGTGTATTGAGAATGAGATTAATTTTCACTATGGTCATTTTTTTTGAATTGAGGCAACATTACTGTATTTATTATAATCAACAGTTCAAGAAATGTGAATAGAAATGTGAATATTTGCAAGCAGAAAAATAAACATTGAAATGAGGCGCACCTATATCTGTCAGGCTCTTGTCTCCCGAAGCTCGATATCGCCACTTACTGATGCAATCCGAACTACAGGTCCATCCACTCCAATACTTCCGCGGTAGTAATCCCTACGTTCCGTCTCTGTCCGTACTTGCGGAAGCTTCACGGACAAGTCTCCGTGATCTGCCATCGCCTCAATCTGAACATTCGCCGCCCACGATGAAATTCGAACGTCGATATCCCCGGATTTACTTTCAATCACCGAAGGGCCAATATCACGACCAAATGTGCACTCCACGTCCCCGCTACTCGACTTCAACAAGAGTGCTCCGTTCAATTCGTCGATTTCAACTTCTCCAGAGTGGCTAACGATATCCATATTAGCTCGGATTCGCTCTGCTTCAATATCTCCTGAAGAAGAGGACAAGTACCAATTAAGTCCGACACCGTCGCTGAGACTAAGATCACCTGACGTGACTTCTGCACGCAGCTCTTCAGCATGAAGTTGCTCAATATCTACATCTCCGGATGATGTCCTAACTGCCATTGTATGCGTGTTAATGCGGCTGACGTCCACGTCACCTGAAGATGCCTCCATACTTATCCGTTCGGCCGAGCTATATTCCATACGGATATCTCCGGATTTGCTTGTTATTCGTACATCCTGAAATGACCCTTGCCGAATCACTCCATCTCCTGATGACAATTCCATTTGTAATTGGTCTGCACGAACATGCTGCATGTCAATATCTCCTGATTCAGACACCACTTGAATGTCTCCTTGGTAGCTGCTAGGCACACGGATATATAACTTCTGGTCGCCATACCGTAAATTGATAAAGGAGAAAAAGCGCTTCGCATTGTATCTCATTCGAGCCGATATTGTATACGTATCTCCGTCTATATAATCACGAATATCGAACTTCTCTGGCTCATCCGATTCGATGCGATAGCCGATCCGGTCTCCTTCATATGATTCAATGGCGACATCCACCTCACTAGTATGTATGCGGAGTGTGTGAATACACAAATTCGATTGACTGCGATCTTCTTGACTAAAGGAAGAAGCAGAGAATGTGTGAGACGATTCATCAGCATGCGTTTCTTCACTTACTGAATATCCATCACTGCGTTCTCCTTCACCATTAGAGCGTGTATCCTCCTCAGTCTGTCCCTCTAGTGAAGCTTGCTGACGATGCTGTTCAAGAATTTCGCTTGCAATGGTCTGTACACTGCCCAGTGCATTTAGAATATCCTCTTCGGTCTTGCCAGTCTGCATCGCATCTTGGAAGTGAGCCTCAAAGTCCGTCATGATCTCCGCACGCTCCGCCGAAGGAATCTCCCCCAGCTCCCGTTCCAATCTTACGAGAAATTCTAACTTCTGCATGCTCATTTTGACATTACCTCCTTAATCATCTCATCTACACCTCTGGAGAATAGACTCCATTCCTTCAGCATTTCATGCATGTAGGTCTTGCCCGTATCCGTCAGCTTGTAATACTTGCGCGGAGGCCCCTCCGGAGACTCCTTCAGATAAGTTGAAAAATACCCTTCCTGTGTCAATCTGCGAAGCAGTGGATACATCGTTCCCTCTGCGACCTGGAACTTCTCTGAGATGCGATGAACAAGCTCATACCCGTATCGATCTTGTTCATAGGTAAGTACAAGTACACACAGCTCCAGAACTCCCTTTTTAAATTGAACATTCACGACATCTCCACCACCTTCCCTTGTCATTGGTAATTTTCTACATTGTATCACTCACTACTGTGTATTGCAAGATACCTTTTCATACACAATCTACTAATAATTAAAGCGATTTAGCTTTAATAGAAATTTACGAAATCATGAGTTTCTATAGTAATGATTGAAAACGCATTCACATAAGATGAGATAAGCTTTTTCCACAAGGTTCCCATAAACAAGCAATGAAATTATTTACAATTCCTTATCTTCTGCTTAACGCTATGTTTAATATTGGCATTTACAATGAGGCATGTGCACAGATTCGACGAATTTCGCTAAAGATTTGGATTGGTTAGCTAACAAGATGTATCACTATGGGAACCTGTTATTTTAATTCTACTAAGGAGTGTAATTATGAAAGCAAAACGCTGGTTTACCCTGCTCACTGTCATCTCTCTACTATTTATATCCGTTATTGGTTGTTCGAGCGGTTCATCTTCTGGAGAAGGCCAAAGCAGTGAATCAGGTGCAAGCGCGCCTGCTGTGAAGGAGGAAGATAAGACACCTGTTAAAATTCAATATTGGCACTCCCATGCAGAAGCTCAGACTGAGGGCTTGAACTATATGATCGGGGAGTTCCAGAAGAAATATCCTTACATTACTGTCGAGCCTGTATACCAGGGCGGATATGAAGACCTACATAAGAAGCTGCTTGCGGCTGTAGCTGCCGGCGATGTTCCAGCGGTAACGAACGTTGAAGTATCTTCCTTGCCTATCTTCTCTCGTGATGGTATTTTCGAAGATTTGACACCTTATGTAGAGCGCGACAAGGTTGATACTTCCGACTTCTCGGAAGGCATGCTTAAGGCATATGCGTATGAAGGCCGTCAATTTGGATTCCCGCTAATCGTAAGTACGAGTGTTATGGTCTACAACAAAACATTGCTTGATAAGCTCGGCGTTCAGCCTCCGCAAACTTGGGCAGAAATCGAAGACTACAATAAGAAAGTTACAGAGAAGAAAGACGGAAAAACAGTTCGCTATGCATTTTCCGTTCCAGGCTGGGATAACTGGTACTACGATCCTTGGATGATTAACGGCGGCGGTTCTGTTCTGAACGAAGACATGACAAAAGCAGCAATCGATACACCTGAAAGCCTGCGCTACATCGAGAACTTCAAGCGTTGGGTTGATGAAGGCAACATGCACATCGGTTACGGCAAAGGCGCTTCTGGCACAATGCGTCAAATGTTCCTGGAAGGCAAAATTGGTATGGTTGAGCACACTTCCGCAATGATCAAAACATACGTGGAAAATGCGAAGTTCGAAGTTGGCGTTTCCTTCTTGCCGGGTGACAAAACACGCATCTCCAACATCGGCGGCGCTGGCATCGTCATGATGAAAGGTGCTAAGGACAATCAAAAAGAAGCAGCTTGGAAGTTCATTCAATTTATGACAGGCAAAGAGAACAACTTGAAGTGGGCAGAAAAAGTAGGCTACCTCCCTACACACAAGTCGGCCATCGATACAGAAGAAGGCAAAGCGTACATGCAGCGTTGGCCACAATACAAAGCCGTGCTTGACAACTTCGACCAAGTGCAAGCGCGCATGCAGCATCCATTGTACCCTGAGTTCAGCAACCTCTACATCGAAGCAATGGGCAAGATGGTTCTTGAAAAAGGCGACCCAGTGAAATTGATGAAGGAAGCAGCTGTGGAAATTAACAAAGTACTCGAAGATAGCAACTAGATAGCAACTAACATATTGCGTGTGTACATCTGTGGTCAAGCAAGGTCGTCTCCCCTATATACCACACGGGAACAGGGCATGCGGCTTTGACTTGACCTTTCTTTATCATTGTTCTAAAGGAGAGGGCGATTAAACAGATGAATGGTAATTCCGGAATTTCGAATGATACGCCGGCAGAAGCTGTGAAGTACAAGCGGCCTTGGTCTTGGTACCGCTTCTCCGAGAAGTTGAAGGATTTCAGCTTCGCGCTGCCGGCACTGTTGTTCCTGCTTATTTTTACGTATGTTCCACTGGTATTCTCGATCTTCATTAGTACAACGAACTGGAATATGTCGCGGCCAGTGATGAAATTTATCGGGGCGGATAACTATACGAAGCTGTTATCCAGTGAAGACTTCTGGAAGGTACTTACGATTACGTTCAAATACACGATTTTCGACGTGTTCTTTACGATTGTTATTGGGCTTCTACTCGCACTTTTGTTCAACTCTAAATCCAAGTTTTATAATTTCTTGCGTTCGATCATCTTCATGCCATACTACATCTCTATGGTCGTCGCAGCCATGATTTTCTTGTGGATATTTAACGGTGAATACGGCCTTGCCAACTACCTATTGGACTTGGCAGGATTCGATAAGATCAACTGGATGACGAATCCGAACACGGCGCTCGGCGCTCTTATTACAGTATCCCTATGGAAAGGCGTCGGCTTCGCAATGCTGCTGTTCATTGCCGGCTTGCGCAGCATCCCAGTTGAATACTATGAGGCTTCTAGCATCGATGGCGCTTCTCGCTGGAACCAATTCTGCAATATTACGATCCCATTGCTGTCTCCAATGACATTGTTCCTTGTCATTACGAACTTCATCGGATCGATGCAAGTCTTCCAGTCGATCAATATTATGACGAACGGCGGACCGCTGAATGCAACGAAGGCGATGGTGTTCTGGATCTATCAGATGGCCTTCTCCGAGTTCCGGACAGGCCGCGCATCTGCACTGGTCGTTATTTTCTTCATCATTATTATCGCCTTAACCGTAATCCAGCTGTGGATTTCGAAAAAAAGAGTTCATTACGAAGGGTAGGCTTAGCGGATGTCAAAATCCTTATTTTCATCCATCCGGTTGGCAGCAGCCATCCTCATTACATTAGTGATGTTCTTTCCAACCTATTGGCTCGTTGTCACTTCTTTAAAAACACCGTTCGAGCTGCGGCTCGCGATTCC